>Ga0306923_10001846_pt1 | contig 19003 bp, 18 predicted proteins | sample sta12Can44000108_FD_203841 | JGI IMG/M metagenome (GOLD analysis project Ga0306923, IMG submission 203841) | Lab enrichment of tropical soil microbial communities from Luquillo Experimental Forest, Puerto Rico - statanox.12C.anox.44.000.108 (v2)... | ecosystem: Environmental > Terrestrial >... | reverse complement strand
CTGCCGGCACCGGAACGCCTTCCACCGGTTATTCGGTGGCAGCGGATCCGAGCAGCCGCGGTACGTCGGGCCAGCGTGGTTTCTTCACGGACCAGTCCGGTGTGATCCGGTATGATCCGACCACGACGGCGACTTCGGCCAGCAGCCCGCTGCAGTAAACCGGGTTGTTCGAGAAGTTCGGGGCTACTCGGGGCGCGGATTCGAGAGAATCCGTGCCCTCTTTTTTGCACGCGAGGCTCGCAATAGGGAAAGGCGCAGGTGCGCCACAAATTGTTGGAACGAGCTGACGAGAAGTGTCGGTGCGGGGAATTCGAGCCGAAGAGCAGAAACTGTCGCCTGCAAGCTGCGGGAAGCAATGAGGTTAGGAAAGCTTCTGAGAAGCTGGCTTGGAATCTAACGTGCAGCGGTGAGGTGAGGGAAAGGTCCTCAGATAAAGACAGGCCCTGGCGTGTGCGTGGTTTTGATGGGCCGGAGAGCTTATATGAAGCAGCGGCAAAAGGGTTTTTCGCTGATCGAACTTTTGATTGTGGTCGCGATCATTCTGATCATCGCGGCGATTGCCATTCCCAATCTGTTGCGGGCGCGTATGCAGGCCAACGAGTCCTCGGCGGTCTCTTCGATGCACGCGGTCAATACCGCGTCGATTTCCTACAGTACGCTATTCCCCACAGTTGGATTCGCACCAACATTGACTGCGTTGGGAGACGGAGGAAGTCCGCCTTGCGCCGGGAATTCTTCGGCGTCGTGCTACCTCGACAACACCTTGGCGGGCGGCACCAAGTCCGGCTACACCTTTACCTATACGCAGGATGCGTCCTTGACGCCGTCGTTGCACTACTCGATTACCGCCGACCCCGTTTCGCGGGGAATTACCGGGCAACGCGGCTTTTACACCAGCGAGTCCAACGTGATCCGATACAACACCACCGGTACGGCCGCTTCCACCGATTCGCCGCTGCAGTAGTCGGCGATGTTAGACTGATGGCGTGAAGGCGATCGGGATTCGCGCCGCGGTTTTCTGCTCGCTGCTGAACTGCCTGCCCATTTTTAGCTGCGGGGCAGAGCAAAATCCGAAAGACCTCATTCAGAAATTCGAGCGAAGGTATCGTTCCGCGCGCACCCTCGAGGCATTGTTTGTCGAGCGCTACATCGACAACGGCAAGGAGGTGCGTTCCGAGGCCGGAACCGCCTATTTTGGCAGGCCCGGACGGATGCGTTGGGAGTATGTATCGCCGGAACGGAATCTTTATGTGGTGGACGGGAAATGGTCCTGGTTTTACGTGCCGGCGGACCACACGGTGACGCGGACTCGCGCGCGCGAGAGCTCCGACTGGCGCACGCCATTGGCGCTGCTCGCAGGCGAAATGAAGGTATCGCGGATTTGCGCCAGAGTAGAAAACGCAAAAGGGCAGAAGCCGGTCGAGGCAGGTGGCGCGATATTGAGTTGCCAGCTGCGCAGAACTGACGCTTCAGCGAGCGGCGACACGGCGAGGACAGATCCGGACGTTCTGTTTGAGATCAACCGCGAGACGGGGGAGCTTTCGAGAATTCTCGTTGCGGATCCGGGTGGAATCCAGGTGGAATTTCGCTTCGCCGCCTGGAGATTCGACCCGCGATTGGACGGGGCATTGTTCCGCTTCGAGCCTCAGCGCGGCGTGGCGATCGTAGATGGCGACCTTGCGGTGAACCCGCCCGCCAGTCGACCCGCGCCTGTTGCCGGCCCGGCCGGGTCTTCCTGACGGTGCCTCGCGCAGGATGGAGAGGCCGTACACATCAGGAAACGGCCAACCCTTCCTGGTTTCCCTGCATATCGTTCAAATGAGGTAAACTAGCCAAGCTATGGCGGAATTCGTCTGCCGCGTGGCGGATGCCAGCGGACGGGTCTATTCACATGTCGAGGCAGCCGGTACCCAAGCCGAAGCGCGTCAAAAGCTTGCGGACCGCGGACTCTATGTGTACTCGGTGGATGCGCGAAGCAGCCTGCTCACCGGCATGTTCAGCCGCGAGAGCTCCCGCAAGGTCGGCGGGTCGGATTTCCTCATTCTTAACCAACAATTCAACACGTTGATCAAGGCCGGGCTGCCCATTCTGCGCGCTCTCGATCTTCTGGCGGAGCGCGCCGCCTCTCCGCGCCTGCGTCCCATTGTCGGCCAGATCCGGGACCGGGTTCGAGAGGGGAAGTCGCTTTCCGAGGCCGTAAACGAGGCCGGTGTTTTTTCCAAGGTCTTCTCGACGGCCATCCTGGCGGGAGAGAAAAGCGGCAACCTGCCGGGAGTCTTGGACTACTACATCGCCTATCAAAAGGTGAGTACCAGCGTGCGGAAAAAGATTCTGGCGACACTGGTGTATCCGGCCTTGCTGGTCACCGTGGCGGCACTGGTTGTGACCTACCTGGTCACGGCGGTGGTGCCCAAGTTCGCAGCACTCTATCACGACATGAATGTCACGCTGCCCACGGCCACCCGCCTGCTGATTGCGATTACCGTGGAGTATCGCGGCGCGATTCTGGTCGGTATCGCGGGCCTGGTGGTTCTGGCCTTTGGAGTCTTTTTCTGGTCGCGGTCGGAAGAAGGCGGGCGGGCGTTCGACCGTCTTAGGTTCCGGACCCCGATGGTCGGCGACACGATCATGAAGTTCCAGGTGGCGCAATTCTGCCGCACGCTGGCGACCCTGCTGAGCGGCGGAACACCCCTGGTCGCAGGGCTGCAGACGGCGGGGGAGGCCATCGACAGTCCTTTGCTGCGTTCGTCCCTCACCACCGCGACGCAGATGGTTCGCGAGGGCGATTCGCTGAATACGGCATTGGCGGCCACCGGCATCATGCCGGAGCTGGCGCTCGATATGATCGAAGTCGGCGAATCGAGCGGCGCGCTGGCTCCGATGCTCACGAGTGTGGCCGAATTCTACGAAGAAGAAGTCAACATCCGGCTTTCCGCCATGGTGGCGCTGATCGAACCCGCCATCCTGATTTTTATGGCTATTCTGGTGGCGTTCATCTTGATTTCACTTTACTTGCCTATCTTCTCCTTTTCGATATCGGGAGCGGCGGGGCACTAGGGGCCAATGGCAACCACGCATGACAATCCGGCAGTTTCGGCGAGCGTTTTCTCGGCCGAGGAGCAGCACGATCGCGAGAATGCCCGCCGTCTGGCGCAGCGCTATCGCGTGCCGTTCATCGATCTGCGCGAACAACGCATCGACCCCGAGCTTTTCCGGACCATTGCCGCCGATTTGATGTTTCGCTACAACTTTGTGCCTCTCGAGCAGCGCGACAATGTGCTGGTCATCGCCGCCGCGGATCCCAGTTCGGTTTTGCTGAGCGACGAGCTTTCCTTGCTCTTAGGCAAAAAGCTGGCGCCGCGGGTAGCCACCGCCAAACAAATCAGCGACCTCCTCAAGCGGACCGAGCAGTCGCAGCGCGTTTTGGAACAAGCCACGGAAGCTTTCACCCTTCAGGTCACCAAAACCGAAGAAGATACGGAAGAGACGATTTCCGGAGACCGGCTGACGCGGGATACGACCGGCAGCCCGGTTGTCAAGTTGGTGGAAACCGTCATTTTTACGGCACTCGAGCGCCGCGCCAGTGATATCCACATCGAAGCGCGCGACGCCGAAGTAGCCGTGAAGTACCGCATCGACGGCGTGCTGCAGCACGCCATGCAGCCCATTTCGAAGGAATGGCATTCGGCGGTCATCTCGCGCATCAAGGTGTTGAGCGAACTGGACATCGCCGAGCGGAGAATCCCGCAGGACGGCCGCTTCCGGGTGAAGTACAAGGGCCGTTTCATCGACCTGCGTGTTTCCATCATGCCGGCCAGCCACGGTGAGGACGCCGTGCTTCGCGTGCTCGACAAAGAAACGCTTTCTGAGAAGTTCCAAAGCTTGAGCCTGGACGTGGTCGGTTTCTCGCAGGAAGAGATGCAGCGCTTCCGCCGCTATATTCGCGAGCCCTACGGCATGGTGCTGGTCACCGGACCCACGGGTTCGGGCAAGACCACGACGCTCTACGCGGCCATCAACGAGATCAAGACCGACGAAGACAAGATCATCACCATCGAGGACCCGGTCGAATACCAGCTGCGCGGGATCACGCAGATTCCGGTAAACGAGAAGAAGGGGCTGACATTCGCGCGCGGATTGCGTTCCATCCTGCGCCATGATCCGGACAAGATCATGGTCGGCGAAATTCGCGACCAGGAAACGGCACAGATCGCGATCCAGTCCGCGTTGACCGGACACCTGGTTTTCACCACTGTACACGCGAACAACGTGACCGACGTCATCGGACGCTTTATCAATATGGGCGTCGAGCCGTACAACTTCGTGTCCGCGCTCAACTGCATCATGGCGCAACGTCTGGTGCGCATCATTTGCTCCAACTGCAAGCGTCGCAAAAAGCTTTCACCGGAAGAGTGGAAAGAGTCGGGACTGAAGCAAGAGGATCTCGAAGACGCACACGTTAGCGAAGGGGCGGGTTGCCTGGAGTGTTCCGGCACCGGATACCACGGGCGAACCGCGATTTGCGAGTTGCTTGATCTTTCCGATCGGATCCGCGAGATGATTATCAACCGGCGTCCGACCTCGGAAATCAAAAGGGTCGCGCGCGAAGAAGGTATGATTACTTTGCGCGAAAGCGGGTTGGCGAAGGTGAGGATCGGTACCACGACACTGCGCGAAATCAACAAGGTGACTTTCGTTGACTGAAGCCGCCGCATACCGTCACGGCATTTACAAGAGCGACTTGGTGCGCAAGATCGCCCTGTGGCTCGAGGCGCCGCCGCACCCGCCTATAGCACTTGAAATCGCGCCGGACCGCATTTCCGGGGCGCGCTTTTCGCGGACCGGTTCACTCGATGGTTTTGCCGTCGAAGCGCTCCCCGCCGGGGCCATCCTGCCGTCTGCGGTTGAAACGAATCTGGTAAATCTGGCGGCGGTGCGCACGGCGATGGAAGGTATTCGCGAGCGGCTGCGCGTCCGCGAAGAGGACGCGGCGCTGCTGCTGCCCGATCCGGTGGTGCGCGTGTTTGTGCAGCACTTCGAGCAGTTCCCGCGCAGCGCGAAAGAAGCGGTGCCGATGCTCCGCTGGAAGCTCAAGAAAAGCGTTCCCTTCGAGGCGGAAGAAACCCTGATCTCCTACATGCGGCAGGCCCCGCGCGAGGGCGGCGTGGACGTGGTCACGGCGCTGGGCCGTTTGCGCATCGTTCGCGAATACGAGGCCGTTTCCGAACAGGCCGGTTTTCACCCCGGCGTGGTGTTAAGTTCATCGCTGGCCGCGGTTTCGCTGCTGGAAGACCGCCGCCCGGCGCTCTTGGCGCGAGTCTCCGGTGCATCGTTGACGACCGCCATCGTCCGCGAAGGCGTTCTGTGCGGCTACCGCTGCACCGATTTGCCCGCGCAGGCGGCGCAACTTACGCCGCAGATGCTGCTGGAAGAGATTTATCCGGTGGCGGCGTACTATCAGGATACCTGGCAAGAGGGAATCCAGTCGGTACGCGTGGCAGGCTTGGGCGCCCGCTTGGCAGAGTTCGTGCCGCCGCTCGAAAAGGAATTTCACTGCGAGGTGCATTCGCTGCTGCACACCGCCATTTCCGAGGGCCGGGTTTCCAACGACGCCAGGCCTTTGGCGGAAAGGGAACTGGAAGGTTTGGTCGGTTGGATGATGCAGAAAAACTGACCACCGAAGGGCCACCATGAACGTTCGCTTAAATCTCGCCACCAAGCCGCTCGAATCGCAGCGTAAGTTTTACGTGTCGGCGGGGCTGGTCGCCGTTCTGGGCGGGTTCCTGTTCTTAGGGCTGGGATGGCATGTCTATTCCGAATTGCGGGCGCAGGCGGATCTGCGCCGCAAAGAGCAGGACAACGACCGGGTGGCGACGCAGCTCACCGCCCGCCGCAAGGAGCTTGACGAGTATTTTGCCCGGCCGGAAAACGCCAGGGTCAAGGATCGTGTCGCGTTCTTGAACGGTTTTATCGACGAAAGCAGTTTCGACTGGACCCGGATGTTCATGGATTTGGAAAAGACATTGCCCGTGGGCGTTCACGTCGTGAGTATCCAGCCCAAACTCGAAAAGGGCCGGATGTTTGTGCATCTCACCGTCGGCGCAGTCTCCGATGAAGCCAAGATCAAGTTCTTAAAGGCCATGCAGAGTTCACCGGCGTTCAGCGGTGTCACCCTGTTGGCCGTTCACACCGGGAACCAAGGGCCCGGCAATACCGACCAGGCGGTTATGGAATTGAACGCTATTTATACGAGGAGCTGATGGATCGCGCGCTGGCCGTCAAACGTAGACTGATACTGGCGGGATTGATCGTGCTTTTGCTGGCGGACCTGGCCTTGGGCGCCTACAGCTGGCACACGGCAAATGCTTTGCGCCGGCCGCTCGCGGCACTGCAGGCGGATGCGCGCAAACTGCAGTTGCTGCGCATCGATGTGGACAATGCCGACCGCATCCGGCACGACCTGCCGACGACGGTCGCCGACTGCGACCGTTTTGAAGCCGGTCTTTTGCCGGCGACCACCGGGGATTCCGGGGTTACCGCCGAACTCGATGATCTTTCCAAGAAGGCCGGGTTGCAAATCCAGTCATTGACTTTCCGCCATAAGGACATCGTCGGGCGCAACTTGACGCAGGTGGAGATGGAAATCGCAGTGAACGGTCAATACGCCAACATCGTCAAGTTCATGAACGGCCTGCAGCGATCGAAAAATGCCTACTCGGTGGACTCGGTCGTACTGCAGACCGGAGGATCTCAGGCCGCGCCGAACGATCTCCACATCGGCTTGCACATGAAGACCTTCTTTAGGACATCGGCATGAAGCAACGAAAGCAAATCCTGGTGGTGCTCGTGCTTCTCCTCATCGCCGCTGCGATCTGGATCTACAACAGCCGTCAGAATCCGGTGACTGCGGGAGCGACGATGATCGCATCGAGCTACACGCCGATGAACGTGGACAATCTGGTGTTGCGCACCGCCAAGCGCGAGGCGAACCGAAGCGCGGAGTACAAAGGCACGGGCAGAAACCCCTTTGACGCCACGCCGCCACCGCCGCCGCCTCCTCGCGTGCCGCAGGTCGGAGACAAGGATTATGTGCCACCGCCGCCTCCGCCTCCGCCGGTTGCCGAACTTCCGCTTAAATACTACGGCTATGGCACGGTCCCGAACGGGACCGCACGCCGGGCTTATCTGACCGACGGGGACGAGATCTATGTCGTCGCCGAAGGCGAGACGCTGCTCGGGCGATATCGCATCTTGAAAATCGGCAACGCCACGCTCGAATTCGAGGACGTCACCTCGCATATCCAGGGCCGGAAGAATATTGAAGACGCGGGGCCCGCGTCATGAAGCGTGAGGCAAACCCTCGCCGCCTTGCCGGCAAGCGCCGGGAACAGGGCTACGCCATCGTGCTGGTGCTGCTGATGGCGACCCTGATGCTCATCGCCACCATGGCCGTTGCGCCCAATATCCTCAATCAGGGCCGACGTGAGCGCGAAAAAGAAATGATCTGGCGCGGAAAGCAGTACGTCCGCGGCATCAAAATGTACTACCGCAAGACGGGGAAGTTCCCCACCTCACTCGAGGATTTGACCAAACCGAAAATCGGCAGCATCCGCTTCATGCGCCAGGCATATAAAGACCCCATGAACGCCAAGGATGGCGAATGGCGCCTGATCTATGTCGGTCCCGCCGGACAGCTCATCGGCAGTTTGAAGCCGAAGCGGGCTCTGCAGCTCACCGGCCTCGGAGGCTTTCAGAACATGGCGGCGCCGAACCTTGGCGGGCAACCGTCTTTAGGGCAACCGTCTTTAGGGCAGCCGCTTGGTCAAGCGTCGAACCAAATCATGGGCAACCCCCGCGGCATCGCAGCGGGCGGCATGCCCCAATCAGCCGACACCACGGAACCGGGCACGACCGACGCCGATTCGGCTGACTCCCCTGCGAACGAAGCTTTGCTGGCCTCCGAGCCCGCGACGGTCATGGGCGGCAAGATTATCGGCGTAGGCAGCAAGATCAACCAGCGCTCGCTCGTGATCTACGACAAAGCGAAGAACTATCGCCAGTTCGAATTTATCTGGGATCCTTCAAAGGATGTGATGACGGTCGGCAGCCAAGCGCCCGCAGGCTCCACACCGCTCGGGCAACAGCCGCAGCAGCAAATACCCCTTGGCCCGCAGACAGCTTCTCCGGCAAATCCCAGTCCCATGCCGCCAGAGACCGCGCCGGATGAGCCGCAGCAGGAACCACAATAGGCCCTTCGGTGAACCAAATGACCTGAGGTCCATGCCTCTCAGGGGCCGCTATTTTGCGCCGTCTGGAGCGGTTTTTTCGCTGTTCGATTTGCGCAAAGCATAGGTCTTGCGGATGGCCCGCACGTATTGGATGGTTTCGTTGTAGGGAGGAATCCTGCCGTAGCGCTCGACCGCGCCCGGTCCGGCGTTATACGCCGCCAGGGTCAGCGCCAGATCGCCGTCGTAGCGCTTCAGCAGATCCCGCAGGTAACGGGTTCCGCCGTCGATGTTTTGCGCGGGATCGTAGATGTCTCTTACGCCCATGCGCCTGGCGGTTTCGGGAAGCAACTGCATTAAACCGTGCGCGTTTCGCCGCGATACCGCCTTCGGATTGAAATTCGATTCCGCGGCCACCACGCTGAAAACCAGGTCCGCGTCCACTTCATACTTGGCGGCAGCCTTGCGAATCAGCTCGCCAAAGGGCGCCTGCTCGAGCGGCATCTTGGGTGCGGCGACAAAAATCTCTTCCGGCTCGATCGCTATCACGTCCGCAACGGCGAATTCAGCCCAGCCTCCCGCAACTTGCGCGCGCAATCTGTCGCCACGCACCTGGTAGGAACTTACATTCACCCGGGCGCCGTTTCGCAGCACCAGGTAGTCCGCTCGCGCGGCTAGAGGGCATATCGCGAGCGCCGCCACGCCGAGGATGCCTGGTATCAAGCGCAAGATTCGGCCTCACGCAGGGCAAATTTCTCGATGGCGGCCGCCACGCCGCTCTCGTCATTCGAATGCGTTTCATGCCAGCCGTAGGTCTTCAATTCCGGCACGCAGTTTCCCATCACCACCGGGATGCCCGCGAAATGCAGCATCTCAAGGTCGTTGTGGTTGTCGCCGATGGCCAGAATCTCTTCCCTCCGTAATCCTTGACGCAGCGCCCATTCCGCCAGGGCTGCGCCTTTTGTACAGCCCGGCGGTAGCACGTCGAGCATGGCAAAGTCACGCGCGGAGTATTTGGTTGCCGCCAATCGAAAGCGTTCCGAAAGCGAGGACACCGCCAGCAGTTCCTCCGCTTCTTGCATCTCCGCGACCGTCCCGGAGTACATTACCTGCAACGGATCCTCGGTCAAACAAGATTCGAGTGGCTGCGCAAGGCCGATGAATTCGAGGTTCCGTGAATAGTAAGCGAAACGGATTGAGTCGTCCGCGTCCAGCCGCTCCAGCATCAGCTGATTCGCGCGCGGCCGGTCGAAAATCACGGCCGCTCCGGCGCTCCACTTCATGCCCATCCGTAGCACCTTGCGGGCGACAGCAGCCGGCAGCAAGTGCCGCAGCCGGGTCTCGCCGCTGCTCGCTCGGATCATCCCGCCGTTGTTTACAATCATGGTCAGAGGGCAGCCCAGGTCCTGCGCCACCGGCAGCGCAAAATCGTATCGACGTCCGGTCACCAGCGCCACCTCGATTCCGCGCCTTGCGGCCTCGCAAATGGCGCTGCGGTTCCTTTCGGGCAGCTTCCAGCGGCTGTCGAGAAGTGTTCCGTCGATGTCTAACGCGATGAGGCGGACGCCCATAAACTTCATTTTACCTGCATTTAACAACTCGAAATGGTATGCATCCAACAGTTGTTGCGAAAAGAGCCTCAAGGGACGTGCTAGACTCGCCTCTCAGAAAGCCGCCATGACCACTCGCCGCCTGTACTATGAAGACTCCTTTCAGGACAATTTCACCGCGAACGTGCTGAGCTGCCAGCCGATGGCGGACCCCCTGGCCGGGCAGGAGAGCAGCAGTTGGGGCGTGCTGCTTGACCAGACCCACCTGTACCCGACGTCCGGGGGCCAGCCGAACGACTTCGGCAAGCTCGGCGAAGCCAACGTAGTCGATGTGCGCGACCTTGAAAACGACGAGATTCTGCACGTCGTGGATCGTCCTGTTCCCACCGGCCAGATCGACGGCTGCATCGACTGGCCGCGCAGGTTTGATCACATGCAACAGCACACCGGCCAGCATCTGCTTTCGGCTGTTTTCGCGGAGCGGTTCGGTTTGCCCACGGTCTCTTTCCACCTGGGCCAATCCGTCAGCACGATTGATTTGCGTGGCTCCCAGCCGACGGGGCAAATCCTTGAAGGCGCAGCCCGTGCCGCCAACGCCATCGTGTTCGAGGACCGCGAAGTCTCGATTCGCTACGGCACGGCGGAACAATTTGCCGACATGGGCGTGCGCAAACAGATCGAGCGCGCCGGCACGCTTCGCGCCATCGAAATCGCCGGCATCGATTTTCAGCCCTGCGGAGGGACACACGTTCGCCGTACCGGCCAGATCGGCACCATTCTTCTTCGCGGCAGCAGCAAGATTCGGCAAGATTGGCGCGTTGAATTCCTTTGCGGCCACCGCGCCGAGGCTGCGGCCCGCGGAGATTTCGACCTGATCGCCCGCGTTTCCTCTCAGCTCAAGTGCGCGACGGCCGATCTCGACGCTTCCGTCGACCGCCTGCAGGGCGAAAGGGAAGCGGCCGCGAGGACTCTCAAAGTGCTTCTCCCCAGGCTGGCAGAGGTCGAGGCCGCAAGCCGTCTCGAGTCCGTGGCGGCCACATCAGACGGTGCCCGCGGGGTCATCGAGGTTCTGCGCGGCGTCACGCCTGAATACCTTCCGTATTATGCGACGGCCCTCGTTCGTTCTGAAAAGGTTGTGGCCCTGCTTGCTCTTGCCGAAACTGGCGCGTTGGTCTTTGCGCAGCATCCGCAGGCGGATCGCGATATGAACCTGTTGCTGCACAAAGTCTTGCAGCAGGTCGGGGGCAAGGGTGGCGGCAGCAGAGATTTTGCCCGCGGCGCCCTCAGCGATCCGGCGAAGGCTTCCGCCGCACTCGAGCTCGCAATTTCGCTGTTCGAACAGAGCCGGTCCGCTACCTCGGCCTAGTCGGCGGCCAGCCGGGCCCGCAGTCGCGCGGGGATCTCTTCGAGATCGAGCAGGGTCAGAAAATCGATGGTCTTGAACTCGCGATCAATCGCAGGCGGACCGCAAATCTTCGCCGAGAGTTCGAGATAGGTTCGCAACAGGCGCGGCGTTGTTGCTGCAGTCGCCGCCGCTGTGGCGGCGTCCAACTGGTGCCCGTACCGCGGCACGGTCCGGAAGGGTGGGGGCGCGAGGTACTTCTCGCGCAGTGCCTCGTAAAGAGCCAACCCTTCCGCCGCGTCCTGCGAAGTGAGGGAACTGCACCCTACCAGGTAGCGCGCTCCGGTTTCGCACACATAGCGATAGATACCCTTCCAAAGGAGCATCAGGACGGCCGAGTCGCGATGCTCGCGGTCGACGCAAGCCCGGCCCAGCTCAAGGAGTTGTCTGCGAAGCGCTTCGTAAGGCGCGAATTCGAAGAACTCCTCGCTATAGTAGCCGGCATTCCCTTTCGCTCGGTATCCGGTCTGCATGCGATAGGTCCCCACCACTGCGCCGCTGGCCGCCTCCCGCACCAGCAGGTGGTCGCAAATGACGTCGAAGCGGTCGTGGTCGAGCCCGAGCGCGTGCGATGAATCGAGTCCTTCTCCAAGTTCGGCGTTAAACACCTCATAGCGCAGCCGCTGGCAGGCGCGCACTTCGTCGAGCGTCGTCGCCAGAGTGACTTCGTAGGCCGAAGATTGTGCAAGCGGGGAGGCGGGGCCGTGCCAAAGCGCGGCGGTAGTTGCCATGGGCTCATCATTTACGCCGCGCATGAACGTTTTGTAGCAGCTTTGTGAAAAGTTGTAATCAAGTGTCCAAATGATGGACCGGCAGGGTGGGTCCCCTTGAACGGCGTATAATCCCGCGATGCCGACCGGAGCCGACCTTCGTGATTACCTTGCCGCGGAGCGCACTCTTCTCGCCTGGATTCGTACCGGTCTCGCGCTGATGGGTTTTGGCTTCGTCGTGGCGCGCTTTGGTCTTTTCCTTCAGCAAGTTCAGCTGGTAGACCGTTCCCTCGCCCCGCAACCGACCGGACTGTCCCTTTGGTTCGGCACCGCCTTGATCGTGGCCGGAATTCTGGTTAATTTGAGCTCGGCTTGGCGTCATGTCCATCTCGTGCGCCAGCTCGATCAGGGCGGCACGGGCTCTTCCCGCTCGCTTTCTCTGGCCATCGCCACCGCCATCTCTCTCGCCGTAGTCGGCATGGCGATGGCAATCTATCTGCTATCTGTCCGCACCACCGCCGCGAATCATTCATCAGTGCGCGAGGAGATCACTATGCCCGCCGACAACGGGATCGTTGCCAAGCAAAGCCGTCATTCGGTCGATCAAACCGTCGCAAGACTGAAAAACCTTCTTGAGGCCAAAGGGATCATGCTCTTCGCCGTGGTGGACCACAGCGGCGAAGCCGCAAAGGTCGGCCTAACCATGCCCGACACCAAGCTGCTCATATTCGGCAGCCCGAAAGCCGGCACTCCGCTGATGCTGGCCGCGCCCAGCGTGGCTCTCGACTTGCCACTGAAGATTCTGGTAGCCGAAGGCGAGCAAGGTGGGGCCTCGATTTCCTACAACTCGCCGCACTACCTGCAGGCTCGCCATAACTTTCCCCTCGCCTTGCTGCAAAATCTCGCTGCACTCGAGGCCCTGGCCGCCCAAGCGGGGGAGTAGCGCCTCGCGGCTGCCAGCTCGAGGTCCCGAGAGGATTTCTGGCCGCGTCCGCGAAAGTTGTCCGGAGGTTAAGCGATGCGAAGCTTTCGAGCGGTTGGATTGGCCGGGACGATGGCTTTGGTTCTTCCGGCCTATGCTCAGAATCGTACCGTCTATAGGGTGGACGCGAAGCAGAGCAAGATCGAAATTCACGTGTACCGGGAAGGGTTTTTTAAGGCCTTCGGGCATGACCACCAGATTCTGGCCAGCGAGCCTTCCGGGACTGTCCAGTTGGCGGAACCGGACCTATCCGCGTCTTCGGTAAACTTCGTCGTCGAAACGAAGTCGCTTGTCGTGATTGACCCAGGGGAAGCGGAAAAGGATCGCAAGGAAGTACAAGAGACCATGCTCGGCGAAACGGTGTTGGATGCATCGCGTTTTCCGCGGATCCAGTTTGTTTCCTCGAAGCTCCGATCGACCGCTCGGAAGGGCGAGACAACCGACCTGGAGGTCGAAGGAACGCTCTCGCTGCACGGCGCGGCGAAACCGGTAAGCTTGCCGGTTCGTATCGTTGCGGGCGGCGGACAACTCAGCGGTGATGGAGAGCTCAATCTGCTGCAGACGGACTATGGGATTACGCCGATCAAGATCGGCGGAGGAGCGGTTAGAGTCAAAGACAAGCTGAAGGTCTCCTTCCACATCGTCGCGAAGAAAGAGAGCGGCTCCGACCGCTAGATCCTCTGCGTTTTCTTGGTCGGGCAGATTCCCTTGTGAATCTGCCGCCAATGGTGGATGCTACACTTTTTAACCGCCCAAAAAGATGGGAGACACATTGCAATCGGGCTCGACAAAGCCATTGCGGCTAAGGGCGCTTCTGCGCAGGCTCTATCCACTTGCTATTGAAGTGTGGCTGAGTGTGGTTTTGCTACTCTTCGTTTGGATTCGCATCGTCGGATCCCAAGCCGCAAAAAGCTTTATACGCTTTCCCTAGACCATGTGGGCTCACATCGTAAGACCCGTCCTGATCGTTTTGCTTCTTGCCATAGCCGCATTCGGCGCCGGGAATTGGATTCCTGGCCGACTGTCACGGGCATTCAGCCGCTTCGACAGAATCGCCCTAGGCTGGCTCGGAGGAGCCGGCCTCCTTTCGCTGGCGTTGTTCCTGATGGGGCAGTGGAGATTTTCCAAGGTTACGGCAGGCTTCATTCTGGTCATCGCGTTTCTTCCCGGGGTGAAACCTCTGCTCGAATTGCTAGGGGAATTCAAGGCCGGCAGACGACAACACCAGTTCCGAGGGCTCCCGACTTTCATCGTGCTAGGGGCTCTATTTTTGATCGGCCTCGGGAGCCTGTCTGAGATCACCGGGGACTGGACGATTGACGCGGTCGTCTACCACCTGCTTGGTCCCAAGGTTTGGATTCGCGAAGGCGTCATTCGGCCTGTTCCCGACAACAGCCATACCGCCATGCCGCAAACCGGGGAAACGTTATTTGCCACGGCTATGATGTTCGGCGGGAGCAGAGCTCCCGGCTCATGGAACGTTGTTGTCTTCTGCATGTTGCTTCTCGTCGCAGGATCGCTGGGCCGGAGAGCCGGTTTGGATCCATCTGAAACCTGGTGGGCGGTCGCGATCGTGGTTACCATGCCCGCCGTCGTTACAGGTTCAACCCACGCCTTCGTCGATGGAATGTACGCCGCATTTGTTCTGGCGGCCGCTCGAATCGGTTTTGACGCCGAAACCACGGGAGATTTCGCACTCCTCGGCCTTTTTTGTGGATTCGCGCTGGGTACGAAGTACACCGGCATACTGGCTGTGCCGGCCATTATGTTTTGCGTCCTGCTCAAAAAAACACTGGCAGGAAAGCCTGAATGGACCCCGGTAAAGAACTCGCTTGCCGCACTGGGGGTAGCGGGCCTGGTCGCTTCACCATACTACCTCAGGAACTGGATCCTCCTCGGCGCGCCGATCTATCCTCCACCGCCCTTCCTCTGGCGAGTTTTCGATGCTAAGTATCTGCCGACCGACGCGGTTTTGAAATTCCACGAATACATTCGTCATCGTGGCCAAGGCTTCGGACGAGGGGTAAGCGCCTTCCTGCTCCTTCCGTTTCACCTCACCTACTACACCTCGAATTTCTACGGAGCCGGCGGCATCGGGATTTGCCCGCTGGGGCTCAGCATTTTCGGAATCATCGCCAAGTGGCGCGACCTTTTCGCAAGGACACTAGCGATTCTGGGATTCCTGCTACTCGTGCTGTGGTTTGTGACGCAGCAAGAATCGCGATTCTTGATTCACGGATACGTGATGAGCGCGATTTTCGCTGTTTTCGGCTGGCGGCACGTGAAGTTCGTCCTTGCGCCATGGTCACGGTGGCTCGGCGGAGCCGTGGTCCTCTTGTCCGTAGCCTACGGGGCGTTCATGATTGGTCGCGACCGTATGGACGACGCCCGAACCGTCGTTTCCGCCCGTGCCGCCGAAAAGCGGGAGCAGGAGACCATCCCGTTTCTTGAGAGCTTCCAATTTATCAACAACGATTCGTCGGTCAGGCGGGTTCTTGTCCTCGATCCAACCGTTCCGCCATACTACTCTGAGAAACCCTATGTGAAACCGGAAGGACAGTGGGGAGAAAGACCTTTGCCCGGCGGTCGAGACTCAGTCGAAGCCTTAAAGCATCTTCGTGAACTGGGAGTATCGCACGTCATGGACGTTCAGTCGGAGGTTTCGTCCTTTAGAGTCCCGCCGGACACGCGAGGCCTCAGTTTGGTACTGGAATCAAAAGGGCAGCGGATCTATCGCATCGACTAATGGGCGGCCGACTTGTAGGCAGTGAGAAGAATCGCGTAGTAGCCAGTGGAGCCAAGCGCTCGCCAGGCTCCCACCTGGGAAACGGGCGGGGGAGTTCCTGTGATCAGCGCCGTTGCGCCGGTTTCTGCGAGTAACCCGAGCAGCCGAAGCCGGTCCGCGGGATCGGCTGTCCAGAATCCGGCGACGCCCGCCGAAGGTATTTCCGCGACAACGCGAACTTGGCCGAGATGAGCCCAGTAGTAGTCAATCGCCTTGGGATGACCTTCGTGGCCCAAGAGTGCGACCGTGTCTCCAGGATCTACTCCAAGGCGCTTTAGCTCTTGGGCGACTTGCCACTCCCGATGCGTCTGTCTGGTCACGAGCGCCCTGAGGTCTCGGGCCAGGCCGGCGCTCATGCTGACAGCGATCGCGACGCTAGCCGCCAATAGGGAAGCGGCGGAAAGGCGTGGAGACCACTGCGAAACCGGAAGCCGAATCGCTGCGAACAGACAGCACCACAAAATGATGATCGCCGCACCCAGAAATCGCGTTTCGACGTGCACCAAGCCCTGGACGAGCAGCGCTCCCACCGCCGGCAACCAGACCGGCCACAGCCCTGCGAGTTCCTTAGGCCACGTCCCCTTCCAACCGGAGAAGAGAGCGAGGGCGAAGAACGCGGTTGCGATGCCTTTTTGCGCTGAAAGCAAATGAAAGTATTGCCCGAAGCTCGTTGTGAGGACCCGTAGCTGGCCGCGCCAGTCAAAATGAGGACGCACTCCGTCAAACCAGTAGGTAGGGTCATACCAAAGCGCGTAGCACCCGGGCCCCGGCCCGGCAACCTCCTCGACTGGCGGGAGATCATTCAAGCGGCGACCGCTGTGTGTAGGCATTCCCAAGCCCGGGGTTTCTCCATGCCAATAGGGGTGATCGACGAGGCCATTCACGTAGAATGCGTAGTCCAACCGGCCCGTATCGGCGAACGTAAGTCGCCCCTTGGCTTTGGAGAGCGTAAGTATCCAAGGACTTGCTGCCAAGAGGAAGGTAATCAGCGCCATTGCAGCGCGCGGCGCCGATCGTTTCCATTTGCCGGCTGCAAACAGACTGCTGAACAGAAATACAAAGGCCAGCGGGAACATCACGGCCTTGGCCAAGTAACCTCCAGCAAGCGTCGCACCCAGGGCAAAATAGGCGGCAGCACGCGCAACGCCGCGTTTCATCCGAATCAACAACCCGGTAGCGGCGAGCGCCGCCGCCATCACCATTAAGTCCGGCTGATCGATTCCGACACCCACAAGTTGCAGGGCCGCAAAGGCAAACAAGGTATAGCCTAAAACGTTCCAAGCCCACCGCGTGCGCGACAGCGGTTCGCCTGTAGAATCGTCGGTAGAAGCGTCCAGAAGCGAGGTTAACTCCCGAAAGAAAAACGCAAACGATGCCAGCGCTAGGAGATAGCTGAAGAAATTCACCAAATGCAGCGTACTGGCTTCCCAGTATTCCGGAACGTGCGCCAACGAAAGAACAAGAGCCAGCAACCAGGAATAAAGGGGGCTCCAATAAGCGTTGACCGCGTGCGCAAAATCGCGCCGCAGGTAAGCATGAGCGATCTCGATGTAGCTGACGCCGTCGGGCTCGATGTAGTAGCGCCAGGACCAGGCTTGGCTCAGACCCAGAACAACGGCAATCGCCCAAAGCGAAGTGATGACTCTCTTATCTTTCGCAGAATCCCGGTTGTTACTCATACCAAAATGGTGTGACGTGTTTTTATATCACAGGTTCAAAACCGGTTTGGGATTGCGGCCTGCCGTGCGGAACCAACGTCACTCAGCCTCGTAGCCCACAGAAGCAACGTTCGGGCTTGCAGGAAGGCTCTGCCGTCCCTAGAATGAGCCGGATGGGCGGGCCACACGCTCGTGAAAAAGAAGAAGGCATTTTATGCACTCGGCGTGATGATCTTCTTGGGTGCTTCCTTGGCACTCTTCATTGTCGCCATGGATGAACAATCCGTCATTTCGAGCGGCTTGACCCCCGCCGAGAAAATCCGGCTTCAAGACTTAGTCGCGAGAGACCCTGAAAAGAACAAGCACGTTGAGTTGCGGGACTTCTATTTCGGCAAACAGTACATCTACGCAGCAAAGCTGGTGCGGTTCAGAGATGTCTACTTACCTGTGTTTCCTGGGGGAGAGTTAGAGACTGCTAGCAACCTTCGGCTCTTAGTCTGGATCCGAAACGACCGCAATTCGAATGAACCACTTATCGAGACTCAAGAGGAATTAGATCGTTTTGCGGCAGAGTTCAACCGGCATCCGCGGGCTCTATCAGGCATCTTGCGAAAGCCTACGGATACCGTGCAAAAGCTCGCGGCCGAGGCTTACCCGGGACTGAGTGACCGCCCACTACAAATTCTCTGGGCGAGGCACTACCCAGACCAAGCAACCATCAATGTCTTATGGTTCATTCTAGTGCTGTGTTTGGCCGTAGCCGTTTGCTGTGCCGTTGGCTATAAGCGGCAGTCTCCATTGCGCGTGTAGAAAAGAGCCGACCAACGGCCTGCGTGTAGTAGTGCGGTTTCTCTTGGTCGCAGCGCTCTTCCTCCGCCTGCTATGAAACAATGCGCCCCCAAGATGGCTGGGGCACTATTCACACGTCCGGCGGGATGCGAAGCGCAAGACGCTAGAAGCGCTTTCTGGGTGGGGTTCGGGGGTAGATTACGACACCAAGCACGGCACCAATTCAGCGAACACTCGAATGCTATTGTCAAGTTATTGAAAACATTGGTGGACGAGGCCGGGGATCGAACCGCCGTTACCTCCTGGTCTTGGTTTCTAACTATCCCGGTGAGTGGCCCCAGGGCTCGCCTGCTGTAACTGGTGAGCAGGCCTAAGCTGGCGTGTTTTTTTTGAGCTGAGTTCCATGTGTTTTGCGTCCGCCAGTGAACCTTCCACCTCATCTATTCGTTCGTTATAGTGAAGCCATCGCGGAGGTGCTGAGATGACGGTCTTTCTTTCCGATATGAAACTTGCTCTCCGGATCGTATACAAGAACCCAGGCTTCACCGCCGTTGCGGTGCTGACGTTGGCGTTAGGCATTGCCGTCAATGCCACCATGTTCAGCCTCGTGAGCGCCTTTCTGTTGCGTCGTCCTGCCGCTGCCGACCCCAACCGTGTCATCGTTGTCTCATCCGTTAGCCCGAGCGGCGGTTTTCTGCCCGATGCCAGCAGTGTCTCGCCGCCTAATTACCTCGCTTGGCGCCAGACGAACGATGTGTTTACGGATCTCGCCGCAGCGGACGAATTTCGTACTGTTAACCTGATCGTACCGGCTGGGGCTTCGGAATGGGCAGCATTAGCCGAAGGAAATGCGCCGAGCCAGTCCGGGGCATTCGGGCAGCCGGAATCGGTGCGTTCCGCAG
>Ga0306923_10001845_pt1 | contig 19011 bp, 21 predicted proteins | sample sta12Can44000108_FD_203841 | JGI IMG/M metagenome (GOLD analysis project Ga0306923, IMG submission 203841) | Lab enrichment of tropical soil microbial communities from Luquillo Experimental Forest, Puerto Rico - statanox.12C.anox.44.000.108 (v2)... | ecosystem: Environmental > Terrestrial >... | reverse complement strand
GTGCTGACGCTGCTGGCCGGGACGGACGCCGAGTGCGGGCGGATCGTCGCGCAGGCCCGGCGGGACGCCGGGCAGCTGGCGGCCGGAACGAGCGCCGAGGCGGCGGCGATCGCCGCCGATGCCGGGCGGCGAGCAGCCGCCGCGCGCGAGGAGGCGGTCCGGCAGGTGATGGCCGCGGCGCGGGAGGACGCCGCCGCGGCCGTGCGCGACGCGGAACGGCAAGCCACCGTAATCCGCGCACTCGCCGCGCGGCGCATCCCCTCCCTGGTCGACCGCGCCGTCGGCACGATCAGGCGACTTCAGCGGGAAGAGCCATGAGCGCCGGGTGGGTCGCGGGCAGCGTCCGGGCGAAGGCCCTGGTCCGCCGCCGCCTAGGCGCCGAGAGCACGCGCAGGCTGGCTGCCTGCGGTTCGCTGGGCGACGCGCTGCGGCTGCTTGCTGCCACCCCCTACGGCGCGAACATCCGCCATGACCAGTCCCTGGCCGCGGCGCAGCACGAGGTGGCCGGGACCCTGCTGTGGGACCTGCGGGTGCTGGCCGGCTGGCTGCCCAGGGACGGCGTGCGGCTGCTGCGCACCCTCGGCGCCTGGTTCGAGCTGGCCAACGTCGACGAGCTGCTCCAGTCCATGGCGGGCCGCCCGGCCGAAGCCGAATTCCGGCTCGGCGCGCTCGCCACGGCCTGGCCGCGGCTCCGCCAGGCGGCGAGCACCAGCGAGCTGCGGGCCGCGCTCGCCGCCTCGGCCTGGCAGGATCCGGGCCGGGAGACGGTGCAGGCGCTGCGCCTGGGCCTGCGCGCGCGCTGGGCCGAACGGGTCGCCGAGCTCGGTGATCCCGCCCGGACCTGGGCCGCGGCCGCGGCCGCGGTGTTGGTGGCCGGCGAGCGGTTCGCGGCCGGCCACGCCGCGGATCCCGCGGTCATGGGCGGTGCCCTGCGCCTGCTGGGGCCCGCCGCCGGCCGGGCCGTCACGCTCGACGAGCTGGCCGCCTCCCTGCCGCCCCCGGCCCGGTGGGTTCTCGCGGGGATCACCTCGCCGGCCGGCCTGTGGCGGGCGGAGGCGGCGCTGATGTCCAGGGTGGGGCAGGACGGCCTGCGGCTGCTGCGCGGACCGGGAATGGGCCGCGGGGTCGTGCTCGGCGCGGTCGCCGTCATGGCCTGCGACGCCTGGCGGATCCGGGCCGCGCTCAGGCTCGCCGCCCGCGGCGGCGCTCCGCTGGAGGCCTACGATGAGCTCGCCTGATGCCGTCGCGCGCGGTAAGCGCCCCCCCGCGTTCTCCAAACACCTCGGCCGGGCCGCGATCGGCTGGCCGGACCTGCCGGCGCCGGTCCGGATGAAGCGCGTCGCGCTGGTGGCCGCCGACGATGCGCTGCGCGACGTGCTGGTGCGGGTGGCGGACGCGGCGGCGGTGGAGATCGGGCCGGCCGCGGGTGAGAAGGCCGCCGCGGGTCCCGCGGACGGTGAGGCGGCGCGCAGGCTGCGGCGTTCCGGGCACCCCGCCCCCGGTACCGCCCTGTCCGCGTCACGGCCCGACCTCGACGCGCTCGAGCGGGCCGGCCGCTACGACCTGCTGGCCGGGGAATCGCAGCTGGAGGCCTACGCCGCCGACGCGGACCGGGGGTCGGGCGCCTGCGCGCTGGCCGGCTGGATCCCGGCCGACCGGGTGGATGACATGGCGGCCCGCCTCGCCGGGGTCGGCGGTGCCGTGGTCCCGTTGCCCCTCCCGCGCGGAGCCGAGCCGCCCACCCTGCTGGCCGGGCAGCCGGCCGCGCGCGCGCTCGCCCCGCTGGTCCAGACCTACGGCACGGTGCCATACGCCGACATCGACCCGACCTGGGTCGCCGGGGCGGCCTACGTGCTGATGTTCGGCATGATGTTCGGCGACGCCGGGGAGGGTGCGGTGCTGGTGGCGGCCGCGCTGGCGCTGCGGGCGGGCTGGCCGCGGTGGGCCCGCCGGTTCCGGCAGGCGTGGCTGTTCGTCGCGGGCGCCGGGGTGGCGGCCATCGCGTTCGGGCTGCTGTACGGGGAGTTCTTCGGGCCGACCGGCCTGGTGCCAGCGCTATGGCTGAATCCGCTGGACCGGCCCGTCACCTTGCTGCTGGCGGCGGCGGGCGTCGGTGCGTTCCTGCTGGCCGGCGCGTACGCGCTCGGCGTGATCAACCGGTGGCGCGAGGGTGGCTGGGCGGCCGCGCTCTACGCGCCGTCGGGCATCGCCGGGACGGCGCTGTATCTCGGCGCCGGCCTGGTGGTCGGCGGGTGGTACCTGCGCCAGGACCCGATGCTGGCGGCGGGCGGGTTCGTGGCCGTGGCCGGGCTGGCGCTGGCCGCGGCCGGCTTCGTCGCCGGGGCCGGGGGCGGCGCCGCCGGCTGGACGCAGGCCGTCGTGGAGCTCTTCGACCTGGTCGTCCGCATCGGCTCCAACGTGGTCTCGTTCACCAGGCTCGCCGCTTTCGGCCTGACCCATGCCGCGCTGAGCCTGCTGGTGTGGGAGGGTGCCCGCGTCCTGTGGCAGCAGGGCGGCGCGGCGTGCGTGGCCGCGGTGGCCGTCTTCGCCGCGGGTACCGCGCTGGCGTTCGGCCTGGAGGCGCTCGTCGCCGCCGTCCAGGCGCTCCGCCTGGAGTACTACGAGCTGTTCTCGCGTGTCTTCGTGACGCAGGGACGGCCATTCAGGCCGTGGCACGTGCCGGTGGTGACCGGTCCCGACGCGGCCCCGACCGGCGCGGGGGAGCCCAGCATGGAGGAGCAGGACACATGAACGTCGCATGGATAGCCGGATTGCCGCTGATCGCCATGGCCGCGTTGCTCGCGCGCGTCGTGGCGCGGCGAGGCCGGACCGGGATGACCATCCTCGCCGGGATCGGCGCCGTGCTCATGGCGGGCGCCCTGGTGCTGCTCGTCGCCGCGCTCACCGCCGGGTCGGCGGGCGCCGCCACCGGCCCGGCCGCGGCCGCCGCCCACGCGGCGGCCACCACCGCGGCATCGTCGGTGACGGCTGCCAACTCGGCGGCCTTGCTCGGCGCGGCGATCGCCGTGGCCGCCTCGACCATCGGCGCGGGCATCGCCGTCGCGTATGCCGGGGCCGCGGCGATGGCGGCCATGAGCGAGCGGCCCGAGTTGTTCGGGCGCGCCATGGTCATCGTCGGGCTCGCCGAGGGGATCGCGATCTACGGCCTGATCATCGGGATCATCCTGATCGGGAAGGCATGAGCGAGAGAAAGAGGGTGAGCGGCGATGGCCCGGGCCGCGGTCATCGGAGAGGCGGTGCGGACGGCGGGCTTCGCCCTGGCTGGCGCGGTCGTGACCGCCGCGGAGACCCCGGAGGAAACGCGGGCGGCCTGGCGCGCGCTGCCGGCCGACACCACGGTGCTGGTGCTGACCCCTCGCGCGGCGGGCTGGCTCGGCCACGCCCCCTTCGCCCGAGGCGACTTGCTCGTGGCGGTGATGCCGCCATGACTGGACACCACACCACCGTCGCGGGCGGGGAGCAGGACGCCGCGCTCGCCCCGGTTCGCGCGCACCTGTTGCGCGGCGCCCGGGCCGAGGCGGACCGCATCCTCGGCCAGGCCCGCGCCCAGGCGGCCGCGACGCTGCGGCAGGCGCGGCGGGACGCGGAGGAGTCCGTCCGGCAGGCCCGGGGGCAGGGCGAGAAAGCGGCCGCCGCGGCCGCCGCGGCCGAACGCAGCCGGGGCCGGGAGCAGGCCAGGTCTATCGTACTCGGCGCGCAGCGCCGGGCCCGCGAGGAACTGCGCGCCCGGGTCCTGGCCGCGGCCGGCGGGCTGCGGGACGAGCCCGGCTACGAGCGGCTGTTCGCCGAGCTCACCGCGATGGCCGCGCGCGCGGTCGGCCCGGGCGCGACCGTCACGGCGCACCCGGCCGGGGGCGTGGTGGCGCGGTCCGGCCGCACCGTCGTGGACTGCTCGCTGCCCAGGCTCGCGGGCCTGGCCTTCGACGCGCTGGGCGATGAGGTGCGCGAGCTATGGACACCGTGAGCCCGGCGGCGCGGGTAGCCCGGGTGAACGGGCCGCTGGTAGAGGTGAGCGGGCTGGCCGACGCCGCGATGTACGACGTCGTCGAACTCGGCGGGCACCGGCTTCCCGGCGAGATAATCGCCATCCGCGGCGACGTGGCGACGGTGCAGGCGTACGAGTACACCGGAGGCCTCGCGCCCGGCCATCCGGCCAGGTCCCGTGGCGAGCCGCTTTCGGCCCGGCTGGGCCCGCACCTGCTCGGCGGCATCTTCGACGGCCTGCTGCGCCCGCTCAGCGGGGCACCCGCCTGGCTCGAACCCGGCTACTCCTCCGCCGCGGCCGCGGCCGGGGAGTACGAGTTCACGCCGGAGGCGGAGCCGGGAGCCGCCCTCGGCGAGGGCGCGAGCCTGGGGTGGGTGGCCGTTCCCGGCCGGATCAGGTACCGGGTGCTGGTTCCGCCCGGGCTGGGCGGAGTAGTCGAGAAGGTGCGCGAGGCCGGGCCCGCCCCCGCCGACGCGGTGATCGCGACCGTATCGGGCACGGACGTGCGCATGACGTCGGCCTGGCCGGTGCGGCGGCCCCGCCCGTACCGGCGCAGGCTCGACGCGGGCCCGCCGCTGCTGACCGGACAACGCGTGGTCGATGTGCTGTTCCCGGTGGCCAAGGGCGGCAGCTGCGCCGTCCCCGGGGGGTTCGGCACCGGCAAGACCGTGCTGCTGCAGCAGATCACCAAGTGGTGCGACGCGGACGTGATCGTGTACGTCGGCTGTGGCGAACGCGGCAACGAGCTCGCCGACATGCTGGGCGAGCTTGCCGACCTCGGCGATCCGCGCAGCGGCGGCAAGCTGTCCGCTAGGACCGTGGTCATCGCGAACACGTCCAACATGCCGATGATGGCGCGCGAGGCCAGCATCTACAGCGCCGCCTGCGTCGCGGAGCACTTCAGGGACATGGGCCTGGACGTCGTGGTGGTCGCGGATTCCACCTCGCGCTGGGCCGAGGCGCTGCGCGAGTTCGCGTCCCGCAACGGCGAGCTCCCCGCCGAGGAGGGGTACCCGGCCAGCCTGGCCTCCGCCCTGGCCGCGTTCTACGAGCGGGCCGGGCGCGTCCGCACCAGCGGAGGGAGCGAGGGCTCCGTCACGATCATTGGCGCGGTCTCCCCGGCCGGCGGCGACATGACCGAGCCGGTCACCGCCTACACGCAGCGTTTCGTCCGCGGCCTGTGGACGCTGGACCGCGACCTCGCCTACGCCCGCCACTACCCGGCCGTGTCCTGGACCGGATCGTTCTCCCGGGACGCGGCGGTGGTCGCCGCCTGGCATGCCGCCGCGGGTGATGCCGGATGGGCGGAGCGCAGGAGCCGGCTGGCCGCGCTGCTCGCCGAGGCGGACCGGATCGCCTCGCTGGCCGAGCTCATGGGCGTCGCCGCCCTGCCGCCCCGGGAGCGCGCCACGCTCGTGGCGGGCCGGCTGATCAGGGAGGGCCTGCTGCAGCAGAGCGCGCTCAGCCCGGTCGACGCCAGCTGCGACGTCACCCGGGCCGCGGCGCTGACCGGCGCGATCCTGCAGGTCGCCGAGCGCTGCCTGCAGCTGGCAGGCTCCGGGGTTCCCCCGGGCGCGATCGAGGACCAGGACTTCTCGCCGGTCCTGCGGGCCAGGGAGGAAGCCGGGACTCCGGAGGCCGTGACCGCCAGGGCGCGGGAGGTGCTGACTCGCCTCAGCCAGCTTGAGCGGCCGGACGAGGACAAGGAGACGGCATGATCACCTGGGCGCAGCGGGAGTACACCGGGATCGCGGAGCTTCGCGGCCCCCTGCTCGTCGTCCGCGGCGTCGACGGCGTGGGCTGGGACGAGTTCGCGGCGATCCGGACGGACGACGGCCAGACGCGGCACGGGCTGGTCCTTGACGCCGACCGTGACCTGGCCGTCGTGCAGGTGCTCGAGGGCACCGAGGGCATGCGGACCACCGCCACCCGGGTCGCGTTCAGCGGCAGCCCGCTGCGGATCCCGGTCGGCGCCGGGTGGCTGGGCCGGGTGTGCGACGGCCGGGGTGACCCGGCCGATGGCGGGCCGCCCGTCACTGGCGAGGTCACCATGCCGGTAGCCGGCGCCCCGATCAACCCGGTGCTGCGCGAGCCGCCCGCCGACCCGGTGCTGACCGGCATCTCGGTGATCGACGCGCTCACCACGGTGGTGCGCGGGCAGAAACTGCCCATCTTCTCCGTGGCCGGCCTGCCGCACCTGGAGCTGGCCGCGCAGCTGGCCGCGCAGGCGTCGGCCGGCGGTGAGCCCTTCTGCGTAGTGTTCGCGGCGATCGGCCTCACCCACGCCGACGCCGCGGCCGTTCGCGCCGTGCTCGAGGAACGCTCCGCGACCGGCCAGCTCGTGCTGCTGCTGAACCTCGCGGACGACCCGGTCATCGAGCGCATCCTGACCCCTCGGCTGGCGCTCACCGTGGCGGAGCGGCTCGCGTTCACGCTCGGGCGGCACGTGCTGGTTGTCATGGCCGACATGACCAGTTACTGCGAGGCGCTGCGCGAGGTGTCCGCGGCCCGCGGCGAGGTGCCGGCCCGCCGAGCCTACCCGGGCTATCTCTACAGCGACCTGGCCTCGCTGTACGAGCGCTGCGGCCGCATCCGCGGGCGGCCGGGCTCGGTGACCGTGGTCCCGGTGCTGACCATGCCGGCCGGCGACATCACCCACCCGGTCCCCGACCTCACCGGCTACATCACCGAAGGGCAGATCGTGCTGTCCCCCGAACTCCACGCGCGCGGCGTGTACCCGCCGGTGGACGCGCTCTCTTCGCTCTCACGGCTCATGCGCCACGGTGCCGGCCCCGGCCGGACCAGGGACGACCACCTGGACGTGGCCGCGCAGACGCTGGCCGCGCTCGCCGCCGCGCGGCGCGCCCGCGAGCTGGCCGAACTCGTCGGCCCCGCCGCCCTGACCCCGCTCGACCAGCAGTACCTGCGGCTCGAGGCCGCCTTCGAGGGCCAGCTCATGAACCAGGGGCAAGCCGAGAACCGCGGTCTTGAGCAGACCATGGCGCGCGCCTGGCAGGTACTGGCCGCGCTGCCCCGCCGTCAGCTGTCCATGCTGCCACCGGAAATGCTGGACGCCTGGTATCCGGGCGGCGACCCGTGAGCGGGCCGGGCTTCACCGTGCCGCCGGGCCGGGCCGGGCGGCTCTGGCTGACCAGGCGCCTGGCGGTGGCCCGGCGCGGCGCCGGCCTGCTGGACCGCAAGCTGCGGATTCTCCTCATGGAAGCGAGCCGGCTCACGGACACCGCGGCGCGGACGGCCGCGGAATGGGACCGGTGCTGCGCCGACGCCGAACGATGGCTGCTCCGCGCCTCGATGCTCGGCGGCGAGCGAGCGATCAGGCTGGCCGCCGGCGGCCCGGCCGCGGACGTGACGATCTCCTACGCCGTCACCATGGGCGTCCGGCACCCGGACGGCACCACCTGCCGCATCCCCGCGTCGGCGACCTGGGACGGGCCGGCCCTGGCGGCGGCGCGCGAGGCCCACGGCCGGGCGCTCGAGGCGGCGGTCAGGCACGCCGCCGCGGCCGCGGCGCTGCGGGCCGTGGAAGCCGAGACGCTCGCCACCAGGTACCGGCTCCGCGCCGTCAGGGACCGCTGGATCCCCCGCCTGGAGCAGGCGCTGGCCGAGGTCACCCTCGCCCTGGAGGAGCAGGAACTCGCCGACTCCGCCCGGCTGCGCCTGGCCGTCGGCGGGCGAGCGCCCGCTGGCGGCAGGGGTGTCAGCTCTCCTGCCTGATCATCGAGACGAGTGATGTTGCCGGTGAGACCAGCGCGTCGACCCCCCAGGAGTGGTTGAAGAGCTCGTCGTTGGCCGGGTCGTTGACGCGGGCGATGACCCGCGGGACGTTGAAGCGCTTCTTGGCGAGGAGTGAGATGACGAGGTTGTCCTCGTCGGATCGCGTGCAGGCGACGAGGACATCCGCCCGGCGCACCCCGGCAGCCTCGAGGGTCGACGGGACCAGCGCGTCCCCGTACATGGCGCGCAGGCCGACCTTGGCCAGCGCGGATTCGCGCCCGGGCTCGGTGTCGATGACCGTGACCTCGTCCCCGGCCCGGTGCAGCGCGTCGGCGACCTGCTCGGCCAGTCCCGTTCCCCCGATCACGATGATCCGCATCACGACCACTTCCCCCCGAGAAAACTCCGCAGCCGGCCAAGCGAGGCCGCGGCGACGATGAAGGACAGCACGTCACCGTCCCGCAGCGGTGCCGACGGCTCGGGGATAGTGGAGTGCCCCGCCCGGCTCAGCTCCACCACGCCGATCTCGCCGGGCACGTTGAACTCGGCCACCCGCCGCCCGGCCAGGTACGCGGGGACCCGGGACCGGACGAGCATTGTCTCCCCGTTTCCGAAGGTCTGATGGGCCTCGAGCGAGCGATGGTGCAGCACCTGGACGATCCGGTTCACGGTGGTCTGCACGGACCCGACGGTGGCGATGCCGAACTCGGTGTAGACCGGGGCATGAGCGGGATCATGCAGACGCGCCACGACATGGGGCACCCGGTAGATGTCACGGGCCACCCGGGCCGAGACGATGTTGGCGCTGTCGTTCGGCGTGAGGGCGACGAATGCTTCCGCATGCGCGATACCGGCTGCCTCGAGCACGCGCAGATGGATGCCGTTCCCCGGCACGAACCGGCCACGGAATCCGGCGGCGAGCCCCCGTCCGGCCACCTCGTCCAGTTCGATGACGGTGACCTTGTCGCCCTCGGCGTCGAGCCTGGTTGCCAGCGCCCGGCCGGTTCTCCCGCAGCCTGTGATCACGACTTGCATGGCTCCTCCTTGGCGGGCAGTGGAGTGCTCGCGGGCAGGTCCGGCCGCGCCCGCGGGCTGCGTCTGTGCCTGGACCGGAGGAGCGCCTTGCGGGTCTCCTCCGCGATCAGCAGCAGGGCTCCGAACGCGATGAGCACGGCCCAGTCGATCGCGCTCAGCGGCGCGGTGTTGAAGACGGACTGCAGCGCGGGAACGTAGCTGATGCACGCGACGAAGAAGATCCCGAACAGCCCTGCAAACACCAGCGGCTTATTGGAGAAGACGCCAATGCGCAGGATGCTCTGTTCCTCGGTGCGGACGGCGAAGCTGTTGAAGAACTGGCTGACGACAATCCCGGCCTGGGTCATGGTCAGCGCCTCCCGGTAGATGGGGTTGTCGGCGGTGAACGCGCTGAACGGCAGGTGGGCGCTGTCGATGCGCCAGAAGAACGCGGCCACGACCCCGGCCGCCTGGATCGACCCGAGAAAGCAGAACCGCCGGACCACCGCCCAGTTGAACAGGTGCTCGCCCGGCGGCCGCGGCGGGCGGGACATCGTGCCCGGCTCGGTGCGCTCGGTGCCCAGGGCAAGGGCGGGCATGACGTCGGAGCCCAGGTCGATCGCGAGAACCTGCAGCGCGCTGAGGGGAACCAGGGGGAACCCGGCGAACACCGCGACCAGGATCGGCGCGAGCTCGGCCAGGTTGTGGCTGAACAGGTAGATCAGGAACTTGCGGATGTTCTGGTAGACGGTGCGGCCGAGCTCCACCGCGGCCGCGATGGAGGCGAACGAATCATCGAGCAAGATCATGACGGAGGCGGCCCGGGCGACGTCGGTGCCGCCCTCGCCCATCGACACGCCGATGCTGGCCCGTTTCAGCGCGGGGGCGTCGTTGACGCCGTCGCCGGTCACCGCGACAACTTCCCCGCGGTCCTCCAGCGCGGCGACAACACGCATCTTGTGCTCAGGCTTCGCGCGGGCGAACAGCAACTGCTCGCTCTCCAGCGCCACGGTGACGAGCTGCTCGCCGCTCATCGCGTCGAGATCCGGGCCGTTCACGATGCGCACGGCGCCGTCGCCGACGATGCCGACTCGCCGGGCGATCGCCTCCGCAGTGAGACCGTAGTCACCGGTGATCATGTAGATGCGGATGCCTGCCCGGCGGCACGCGGCGACGGCGTCCACGACCTCGGGCCGGGGCGGGTCCGACATGGCCACCAGCCCGAGCAGCGTCAGCTCGCGCTCGGCTTCGGCACCTGATGGGTGACCGGTCGCCAGGTCCCGCCTGGCTACCGCGAGCACGCGGAGCCCGTCGGCTGCCATCGCATCGTTGGCGCTGGTTACCTGCTTGCGCAGCGTCTCGTCCAGCGGCACTTCCTGCCCGAGCCACCGGACGGCGGCGCAGCGTTCGAGCACGGCCTGCGGTGATCCCTTGACGCATGCCTCGTACGAGCCGTCACCGAGCCGGTGGACCGTGCTCATCAGCTTGCGGTCGGCGTCGAAGGGAAAGGTCGCGACCCGCGGCGCACGGTCCTGCTCGGCCGCCAGGTCCACGCCGCCCTTCGCGGCGGCGACCAGGATCGCTCCCTCGGTCGTATCGCCCAGTACCCGCCAGCCCTGCCGCCGGGCCGGGTTGGGCGGCAAGAGGCGGGCATCACAGCACAGGCCCCCGGCTCGCAGCACATCGCCAGCGCAGCCCGCTTCCTGAACCTCGCCGCCCGGGGCATAGCCCACACCGGTCACGCCATGCTCCCGGCCCGACTCCCACACGGCCTGGACCGTCATCTCCGCCTTGGTCAGCGTGCCCGTCTTGTCCGTGCAGATGACGGTGGTCGAACCCAGGGCCTCCACCGCGGTGAGCCGCTTGATCAGGGCGTGCCGCCGGGCCATCCGCCGCACCGCCACCGCCAGCGAAACCGACATCGTGGCCGGCAGCCCCTCGGGCACCAGCGCGACCATGACCCCCAAGGCGAACACGAACGACCCGACGACGTCGTTGCTGGCCAGAGCACGGATGGCGAACAGGCCCATCCCGGCCGCGATCGCGACCGCGGCTACCCGCCGGGCCATCACCGTCACCTCGCGCTGCAGCGGGCTGTCCTCGCTCGGCATCTCAGCCGTCAGGCGGTAGATCCGGCCGAACTCGGTAGCCAGCCCGGTCGCGAATACCACGGCCCGGCCGCTGCCGTTGACCACCGACGTGCCCATGAACACGCAGTTACGCGCGTCGGCGGCCTGGGCCTGCGGCACCGCATCGGAGATCCGCGGTGTCGGGCGGCTCTCGCCGGTCAGGGCCGCCATCTCTACCAGCAGGTCATGCGCATCAATCAGCCGGCAATCCGCCGAGATGGCATCCCCCGCATCGAGCATCACCAGGTCACCAGGAACCAGGTCAACGGCAGGGATCTCCGTCAGCTCACCATCACGGATAACGCGCGCGGTGGCTGGGACCAGCGCCTGCAGTGCCTCTGCCGTCCGCTCCGCGGCGTGCTCCTGCGCGAAGCCGATCACGGCATTCAATAGCACCACCGCCAGAATCCCGATCGCCAGCACAAGGTTGGCAGAATCTCTGGGAGTGCTGAGGGCATAGGCCAGGAAGGTGATCCCGGCGGCGATCATCAGCACGACAGCGAACATGTTGGCGAACTGCGCCCCGAACTCGGCTAGCACCGGCCGACGGCGGGCCGCAGGCAGCTGGTTGGCACCGATCTCCGCCCGCCGCGCCGCCGCCTCATCCGCCGAAAGCCCCTGGGCCGAGCTTCCGAGCCCCGCCAGAACCTGCTGTCGCTCCAGCGACGGCACCGCCACCATCGTCGCATGCTCTCGCACCTGAACCGGAAACAGCATGACCCCGCCCGCGGAAGTGAGACCTAAGTCCGACATGGAGCGGAACGAGGTACCGAACGGGTGGTCGGGAGGACGTATCTGGCCATGCCCACAGCCCATCAGCGGGCCATTCCCGGGGTCAGGGCCGAAGGTCCCGACACTCCGGTTCCATCGGCACCAGCATCACCGCGATAGCCCCAGGCCGCCACGGTGCCGGGGCGAAGGTCACGCCACCAGGTGCCGTCCGCCCCTGCCCTGGCCGAGCCTTCCGTTATGCGATCGATATGAAGGCACAGCCATTACTACAGAAAGGCAGACAGATGAGCACCTTGCTGCGCAGGGATCCGAGGACGATGTTCCCGGACCTGGTCGAGTGGTTCGAGGAGCCCTTCCTGACGCTTCGCCCCTACCTGGCCCAGCCGATCAGGATCGAGGACTTCGTCGAGGGTGACCACTACCTGGTCCGGGCGGAGCTGGCCGGGATCGACCCGGAGAAGGACGTCGAGGTCACGGTCGGCGCCGGCTACCTGACCATCCGCGCCGAGCGGCACGACAAGACCGAGGGCAAGCACCGGACCGAGTTCCGGTACGGCTCGTTCAGCCGCAGCCTGCCGCTGCCGGGCACCGCCGACGCGGACGACGTCACGGCGACCTACGACCACGGCATCCTCACCGTCTCCGTCGGCCTCAAGGTCGAGAAGAAGGGAGAGGTCAAGAAGATCGAGGTCAAGCCGGCCAAGTAGGGCTCCCCGCGCCGACGCCACGGCATTGGCCGCGCCCGACGGGCTGCGGCCAGTGTCATGGCGCGTCGGTCACCCTGGAACGGACATAGAAGGAGATACAGATGACTACGCGGCCAACACTCGATCAGCTCGGCCTCGGCACGGGGAAGAGGACGCGGCTGCACCGCATGCTGTACGAGCACGGAGTGCGCAACGGCACCGCGATCTTCCTGCCCTACGATCACGGGCTCGAGCACGGCCCCAGGGACTTCGCCGGCCATCCCGAGTCCGGCGACCCCCGGCACGTCATCCGGCTCGCCGTGGAGGGTGGCTTCAACGGCATCGCCCTGCAGATCGGGCTGGCCAGGAAGTTCTTCTGGGAGTACGCCGGCGAGGTCCCGCTGGTGCTCAAGCTCAACGGCAAGACCGACATCCCGTCCCCGGCCGACCCGGTCTCGCCGGTGAACGCCACGGTGGAAGAGGCCGTCCGGCTGGGCGCGGACGCGGTCGGCTACACGCTCTACGTCGGCACGCCCGGCCAGGAACGTGACTTTGCCCAGTACCTGCGGGTGCGCGAGGACGCCGAACGGTTCGGCATGCCGCTCATCGTGTGGTCCTACCCGCGCGGCGCGGCCATCGACGCCAAGGGCGGCCGGGACTCGTTCTACGCGGTCGACTACGCCGCGCGGACCGCGAGCGAACTGGGCGCGGACGTGGTCAAGGTGAACTTCCCCCAGCCGGCCAAACAGGACGGCGTGCCGGTGGCATACCGCGCGGACTTCTGGCCGCAGCAGGCCATCGAGGCGGTGGTCAGGTCGGCCGGCCGGTCGCTGCTGCTGGTCTCCGGCGGGGAGCACGCCGGCGACGAGGCCATGCTGGAGAAGGCACGCGAGTCGATGGAGGCGGGCGCCACCGGCCTGATCTTCGGCCGCAACGTCTTCCAGCGCGGCCACGACGAATCGCTCCGCTTTGTCGCCCACCTGAAGGAGATCCTCGCCAAGCACCCCTCCTAGCCCAATCCGCCGACCCCCATGAATGTGGCTCTCTACCGGATCTATGGTGCACATTGTCGCATCCATGACAGTCCGTCTCGTGCGCGACCAGGGACCTGGAGTCACTTAAGCACGGCCTGCCCCAGGAGGCTTGTGCAGGCATTCACAAAGCGTTTCCGCGGAAACCGCCTCTAGCGCGTTGTCCTATTACTACGCCGGGCAGGCCAGACGGGCGGGACAGGGCTGGCCAGTTGCGGTTGCGCGGGCGGCGGGCGGCGGGTGGCGGGCGGCGCCAGCACCCACGGCGCCTGCGCCGAGGGCTCAGACCGTGACCTCTATGCCGGTCACTCTATATAGGTAGAGACCGTACGTCCACCGCCCGGCGAACCAGACAGCCCTGACACCGCCAGCCCATCCCTTACCGGTCAGGCCGCCGGCAACGTAGATCAGGCCCGGGCTGTCGTGGCTGATGTCAGCGTGCCAAGCTGCTGTCATGGCGGTAGGCAGGGAGCCGGTGGCGTGGACTGGTCGGCAGGCCGTGGTGGCCTTTCCTGAGCATGTCGATATGTCCAACGCCGCGCAGATCCGTGAGCAGCTGCTGGCGGTGTTCGATCGTGGCGCGGTGGTGGTGATCGCGGACATGTCCGCGACGGCCAGGTGCGATTACGTCGGTGTCGACGCGGTGGCCCGCGCCTGCCAGCGGGCGGAGGTCTGCGGGGCTGAGCTGCGGCTGGTGGCCACCGCTCCGGCGGTCCGGCGGCTGCTGGCCGCCGAGGGCCTGGACCGGCTGGTTCCGGTGTACTCCTCGGTGGAGGCGGCCATCACCGCCGGGGAGCCGGACGATCTCGCACGGCTATCCGCGGCCTCGCGATTGGCGGCCCGGCCGCAGGACGGGCCGGCGAACGGACCGGGACCGGCGCCGTTGAACGAGACGGTGCTGCGGCAGCTGATCGATGCGCTGGCCGACGGGATCGTGCTGGCGGGCCAGGACGGCAGGATCGTGCTGGCGAACCGGCGGGCGGCGGCGATGTTCGGCTACCGGCCAGGCGAGCTGGCCAGGCAGCCGGTGGAGTCGCTGATGCCAGCCGGGCTGCGGGACGCGCACCGGCAGGACCGGGCTGTCTATGCGCTCAAGCCGGCGGCCCGGCCGATGGCCGACAGGGCCCGGCTCGTCGGGCTGCGCAAGGACGGCAGCACCATCCCGGTGACGATCACGCTTAGGCCGGTCCCAACCGCCAGCGGCCATTTCGTCCTGGCGGTGGTCAGGGACGCCACGCACGAGCACTGGCAGGACGACCTCACCGGCCTGGTCCGCGCCGTGCTCGCCGAGCATGTACAGCACGCCGAAGACCTGCTGGACCGGGTCGTCGGCAGTTTGTTCCACGTGGGGCTCAGCCTGGATGAGGCCGCGGGCCAGCCCGCCGAGCTGGCCCGGGAGCGGATCAGCCAGGCGCTCCGGCGGATGGATGACACCGTCCACGAGATCCGCGATCATGTCTTCCGGTCCCAGCGCCCGGGCGGTACAGGGCGGCCTGGTGACGTGCCGTTCTGATGCGGCCGGCCGGCCCGCTGGGCCGGGGGCTTGCGGCCCGGATGCCGGGACCAAGGGCCGCACCACCCAGCGGCCCCGCCCGACCATGCGCTCCCTCCCCGGCCGCATCGCCACCGCGATCACCGGTCCCGCCGCCGCGCGGCGCGGGAAACCCGGGGGAACCTGGAAGCGCTGACCGCCGGCTAGCGGGCGAATGCGGCCCTCAGGTGGCCGGCAGCCTTGGGCTAGCGGCCAGCAGCGTGTCGATGAACGGGCACAGGTGCATCCGGTGGCCGCTGATCCTTCCCGGTTCGATCTCCACGACCTGAGCGGGGGCGGCGGGCCAGCCGCAGTCAGTATCGATCCGCAGCCCGTCGGCGATCACCGACCGGCCCTGAACCTGGACCGACCAGCCCGACCTGGTCACCCGGTCGATCGAATCAGCGGCGAACGCGATGATCGTGTCATCCAGCGCCCGCTCGGGCAGCGCGTGGTGCCCCAGGCACACGGCCAGCCTGCGGCCGTTCAGGTAGTACTGAACGGGCAGGATCACCGGCAGCGCGCGGACCGACAGCGCCAGCCGGCCCACCGAGACCGTCGCCAGCAGCTCCCAGCACTCCCGCTCAGAGAGAACATCACCATGCGCGGTCATAGTTGATGAATTTACGAACCCGGCAGATCTGGTCCAGGGACTCAAGTCCCAGGCGGAAGAGACCAACGGCCTGGCACCTGGTCCGACCCGGCCTGCTGGGATCGTGGTGAAGACGCACACGGTACTCGTCGGACAGGCATAAATTCGGGGCTGATTCCATTGGCGGACCGATACACTCGGACGGCAGACGTGGGTCTTGGACGACACCTCTATATCCGTAGAGAGCCACTCTCCCGGAATGCCTGGTCGGTGCGGGCGGGTCAGGAGAGGCGGGCGGCCACGGAGGACGAGCCGTCGGTGATCACCGTGACCTCGCCGCCGTCTTCCAGGACCCGGCTGACCATCTCCTCGATGACGTCAGGTACAGGCAGCGCCGCGGTACCCCAGTCCGGGCAGCAGTCGTCGGCGTCCAGGCTCAGCGTGCCGCACCGGCCGCATTCGTACCCGCGGACCAAGCCGTTAGCCGGGACGACCAGGGTCGGCACGGGCCCGGCGCTGACCGCCGCCAGGCAGGCGGGCAGGCCGACGGCGGACCGGCCGCCGGGCGTCATAGCCAGGATCGCGGCGGCCGTGCTCCTGGCCCGCGGCTCGGGCTGCCGGGCCAGCAGCAGCGGCCGGATATGCGGCCGGACACCCAGCACACCCTGCTCGGGCAGTAGGCACGGCAGCGGGACGGCCTCGAGCAGGCCGGTGCCGGCGCAGGCGAATACGGACACCGTGCGCCAGGGCCAGTCACGGGCACACGGTGGCAGCCTCTCCAGCACCCAGATCCGGTCCTGCTCCGCCATCGGCTGGCCGCAAGCCGCCTCGGCCGCGGCGATGAGCTCTGCGGCCCGGGCGGCCAGGTCCGCGGGAGGCGGCATGGCCAGGTAAAGCGAGAGCATGGCCGGTTCCACGACGTGTAGCGCGCCGAGCTTCTCGATCTCCGCGCGGGTGATCATGACGCGCTCCTATCCGGCTCGCGGAGCCGGATGATGCGTGACCTCGGTGCCGGACGCCGGAAAGAATACGGTCTCGCGCCCGTCGCGCCAGCGGACCACGTACGGCGGCGCTCCATCGGCCCCGTCGACCTTGATGATCTCGCCGTGACGCTCCTCGTCGCCCTGGTGGCGGCCCTTGACCGTCAGCTCGTCTCCCACCTCTGCTCGCATTACAGACCTCCTCACGACGTCGTCGTGATCATCAGCGTGGACGACCGCGGCCTCCCGTGCTAGGGCCGTTGGTCCCGCTAGAGCAGCGCCATCTCGAACATGTCCGCGGCGCGCCCGCCCGGCAGGACCTAGGCCACCAGCGGGATCCCGCCAGATCCGGGACCTTGGTCCCTGGCCGGCCATCGACGGCTGCCGTGCACTGGAGAGGGCCTCGCCACCGGGAGGGAGGGCTGCCATGGACGTCACCGACCAGCTAGAAGATCACCAGGCACGCTGCTTTCCGCACCTGCTCGCCTTGCGGATGCTGGCCCGCTACACGCCTGAGGCGTCCCTCCCGTGGCTGGCCGTGGACGAGGTCACCCGGGCCACGGGGGCGATCCTGGCCGAGGTCGACGCAGCGGTCCGCGCCGTGACCGCGGACGGCCCGGCCGGCACCGCCGGCCCGGGCATCTTCCTGGGAGTGCGGCTGAGCAGGCTCGCGGCCGCGGCCGATGACGCCATCGCCGCGGCCGGTGCGGGGGACTTCACCCAGCTGCGCACCCACCTGCGCCGATTCGACACGCTGACGGCGGCGATCTGGGCCGTGCAGGACGCGTCGCGCTAGCCGGACAGGACGCGCCGCAGCCGCGCCGCCCGCCTGCGGAAGGGTCGAAGGCCCTGGAACAGCGGGCTGTTCGGCCGACGGGCCCGGGGATGTGTGCCCCTATCGCGAATCCCTCCCGGGCCGCTGTCGTGGCAGCCGAGGACCCGAGTTGACATTGCCGAGCGAAGGAGCACGCGATGCGTCACTATCGGGTACGGGATGTGATGACCGCCGACCCCATGAAGGTCACCCCGGCCACACCCCTCAAGAACGTGGCCGACATCCTGGTCAGGGGGCGGATCGGCGCCGTTCCGGTGCTTACCCCGCAGGGCCGGGTGGCCGGCGTTGTGGCCGAGGGCGACCTGCTGCGGAAGGAGCAGCTCCAGCGAGACCCGGAGGGCCGGCACTCGGCGCACCTGCCCTACCGGATCCGCCGGGACATCGCCACGGCCGAGACCGCGGGAGAGCTCATGGACCGCTACCCGGCGACCGTGCCGGCGGATACGAGCGTGGCGGAGGCGGCCCGGCTGATGGACCGCCATCAGTCCCGCTTCCTGCTGGTGACCAGTGAAGAGGGGAAGCTGCTCGGCGTGGTGACCGCGCGGGACCTGCTCCGGATTTTCCTCCGACCGGACGCGGCCATCAAGGCGGAGATCGTCAACGATGTGCTGTCGCGTTACCTAGGCGCGAGTCCCGCCCAGGCCCAGGTCGAGGTCACCGACGGGGTGGTCAGGCTGACCGGCGAGCTCGAGCGCAAGAGCATGCTGCCCGCGGCACTGCGGGCCGTCCGCGCGGTGGACGGGGTCATCGACGTGGAAAGCCATCTCGGCCACGCGATTGACGACGGGACGGAGGCGTCATCATGGCCGGCTCGGTCACCCTCGAGGTAGTCACGGTGGACAAGCCCGCGGACATGAACGTGATCATCGGGCAGGCCCACTTCATCAAGACGGTGGAGGACCTGCACGAGGCGCTGGCCGGGGTAAGCCCGCGGCTGCGCTTCGGCTTGGCGTTCTGCGAGGCCTCCTCCGCGCGGCTCGTGCGCAGGTCCGGCAACGACCAGGGGCTGACCGCGCTGGCCGCGGCCAACGCGCTGGCCATCGGGGCCGGGCACGCCTTCGTGATCCTGCTCGAGGAGGGCTTCCCGGTGAACGTGCTGAACCCGGTCAAGGCCGTCCCCGAGGTCTGCACGGTCTACTGCGCCACCGCCAACCCGGTCGACGTCCTGGTGGCCGTCACCGAGCGCGGCCGGGGCATCGTCGGCGTGATAGACGGATCGCCGCCGCTCGGCATCGAGCGTTCGGCCGACGTCGCCGCCCGGCACCGCCTGCTCCGTGCCATCGGCTACAAGCTCTGAAGGAACCGCCCCGGCGCCCGACCTTGGTCCCGGCGATCAGGGGCCTTGGCTCCTCGCCTGCGGCCTCCAAGTCGGCTGGGCTGATGGTAAATGCCTGAAGGACGTGATAATCATGCGAGCCCTGGTGGTTTACGAATCGATGTACGGGAACACGCACGTCATCGCGGGCAACATCGCGGACGGCCTACGCGGCGATTGCGAGGTGACCCTGGTACCGGTGGCCGAGGCCACCTGGGACCTCGTCGCCGACGCCGACCTGCTGGTGGTCGGCGCGCCGACCCACATGCACGGGCTGTCCACCAGGTCGACCCGGCGGATGGCTGCGCAGGCGGCCGCCAAGGACGGCAGCGGGCTGCGACTCGACCCGGACGCCGGCGGCCCGGGGATTCGGGACTGGCTCAGGGACCTCGGTCACCGGAACGGCCTGGCCGAGGCCTTCGACA
>Ga0306923_10001844_pt1 | contig 19012 bp, 17 predicted proteins | sample sta12Can44000108_FD_203841 | JGI IMG/M metagenome (GOLD analysis project Ga0306923, IMG submission 203841) | Lab enrichment of tropical soil microbial communities from Luquillo Experimental Forest, Puerto Rico - statanox.12C.anox.44.000.108 (v2)... | ecosystem: Environmental > Terrestrial >... | reverse complement strand
ACCCGCCGTTTATTTAACCGGACCTTAACATCACCGAATTGTTCAAATTTTATGCAAAGCAGCCTGCTTTTGAGTCAGACGGCCGGCTAGCGTTGCTTCACGTCCATCTTTTCGAGATTGCGTCGCGCTGTATCGGCGGCGGCGCTCTCGGGCACCAAATTGATGGCGCGCAGCCAATCCTCGCGGGCGCCCGCATCATCGCCCTTCATGCGGCGCAGGATACCGCGCTCCAACAGGGCTTCGGAATAGTCGGGGTCCAGCTTCAGCGCGGTCTCGATGTCGTCCACGGCGCCGGGAATGTTGTCGAGGAAGCGGAAGGCCGAGCCGCGCAGGGTCAGCGCCTCGATGCGGTTGGGCTGGGCCCGCAGCACCTTGGAGAGGATGTCGGCCGCCTCGTTGTAATGGGCGATCTGCGCCATCAGCACCGCCTGGTCCATCAGGATGTCGGGATTGCCGGGCGACAGCGTCAGCGCCCCGCGCAGCGCCGAATCGGCGCGCGGGATGTTGCCCAGTAGCACCCAGGCCTGCGCCGCCTGGGCCAGCATCTCGGCACGCACGCTGTCGGCGCGCACGCTCTCGTTGGCCAGGGTTTCCAGCCGGGTGGCGGCCTCGCCGTACTTACCCATGCCGATCAGCGCCACCGCGCCGCAATGGCGCGCCGCCTCGCCCCCGCCGAGCGACTGCCAGGCCAGCGCCTCTTCCCAGCCCTGGTCGGGTTTGGTTTTCGCCAGGATCAGGCAGTTGCGGTATTCCTGCGGCCCGTCGATGACCTCTTGGGCGGCGGCGGGAACGGCGAGCGCCGTCAGGACGACGGCAAGAAGAGGCAGGTGGCGCATAGGACCCTATGAAGCGGATGTTTGCGGCATTAATTTGACGGGATGCCGCGTGGACGCAAGCGAGGAAACATGGGCAAGCGGTTCTTCCTGTTCGGTTTGGGCTTTTCCGGCCGCGTCATCGCCCGCGCGCTGCAGGCGGCGGGGTGGGAGGTGGCCGGCACCACCCGCTCGGGCGAGGGGAGCGAGCTTCCCGGGATCCAGGTGTTCCCCTTCGACCGCGATCACCCTTTGCCCGAGGGCGCGCTGGAGGGCGTCTCGGCCGTGCTGTCCTCGGCGCCGCCGGACGCCAGCGGCGACCCCGTGCTGGATTTGTGCGGGCCGGCGCTGAGGGCGCTGAAGCCCGAATGGGCGGGCTATCTCTCCACTACCGGCGTTTACGGCGACCGCGACGGCGACTGGGTGGACGAGGAGTCGGAATTGCGCCCCACCCTGGAGCGCTCCCGCCGCCGTGCCGAGGCCGAGGCCGGCTGGCGCGCCAGCGGCCTGCCCGTGCACATCTTCCGCTTGGCCGGCATCTACGGGCCGGGCCGCAGCGCCATCGACACCGTGCGTGCCGGCCAGGCGCGCCGCATCGTCAAGCCCGGCCAGGTGTTCAGCCGTATCCACGTCGACGACATCGCCGCGACCATACTGGCCTCGCTGGCCCGCCCCCATCCCGGCACCGCCTACAATATCTGCGACGACGATGCGGCACCGCCCCAGGAGGTCATCGCCCATGCCTGCGCCCTGCTGGGGGTGGAACCGCCACCCGAGCTGCCGTGGGACGAGGCCAAGGCCACCCTGTCGCCCATGGCGCTGAGCTTCTATGCCGACAACAAGCGGGTCAGCAACGAGCGCCTCAAACGGGAGCTGGGGGTGCGGCTGAAATACCCGACCTACCGCGAAGGTTTGGCGGCCATCCTGAGCCGCTAATCGCTTTCACTCGCCCGGATCGCTGTGCTCAATGAAGCGCCGCATGGGCATGGGCATGCGGTCCTTGATGCCGTTGAGGCCGCGCGAGAACGGCGGCAGGGTGCGCCGCACCCATTTGATGCCGCGCCGCGCCAGCTTGGAGCCGCGCGCGGTGAAGTACAGGCCCATGGCGAACAGCACGAAGCCGATGGGCAGCGGCGACGGCACCGAGGCGATACCGGCCGCCATGCAGGTGCAGCCCATGCCAACCAGCGCGGTGCGCTTGGCGGTCAGCACGGTGCGCCGACGCAACCGGCGCCGCGCGCGCGTTTCCCAATGGCTGTGCAAGGTGTCGTCCCGGCTCATGTCGGCACTGGCTGTCGAAAGGGGGCTCACTGTGCGCGGAAGGGCAGGCCCGGCGCAAGTGTCATGACGCCGGGCGCCGCCACTGGCGCCATTGGTTCAATTTGGCCATGGCGTGGTCGCAGACCACCGCGAAGGCGGGGAAACGGCGGCGCAGCCACATCAGGAGCTGGTGCGCCCATTCCTGTTCCGGCGCCAGAACGGCCAGGCCGATGGCGATGAACAGCACGCCTTGGAGGATGGGAAGGAACAGGCCCAGCACCCCCAGGACCAGGAAAAACCAGCCGAAGACGAGTTTAAGCAGGCGCGACATGGGCATCAGCGCACCTCCACCGACACGGCGCGCTCCTGCGGCGGGCGGCCCTGCCGCTCCAGCCGGATCGAGCCGCGATAGGTGCCCGGCATCCAGCCCGCCACCGGGCGCTTCTTGCCGATGCCGGTGACCCGCCAGGCCTGGTCGCCATCCACCGTGACCGCTTGGTCCACCAGCAGCTTGCCGTCTGGGCCGGTCAGGCGGGCGTACACGCGATCACCCTTGGCGGCGCCGAACATGCCCGCCCACACCACCAGCGCGCCCGAGGCGGGCGACAGGCGGCGGGCGGAAGCGGCGCTCTGCTTGATCTCGTTGCCGGGAACGTGGTCGGCGACGCCGGCGGCATAGATCTCGCCCGAATCATAGGGCTGCGGGAAGCCCCACATGGGATGGGGCTGCCGGCCGCAGCCGCTGGCCAGAGGAGCACTGGTAAAGGGGTCCACCGGCTCCCCCTTCTCCGCGCCGGGGTCGAAATGGAGCACCCCCATATGGGCGTGGGGGAAGTCGGTCATGCCCGACAGCCCCACCAGTCCGATCATCTGCCCGGCCTCGACGTGGTCGCCCATCTTCACTGCCACCGAGCCCTGCCGCATGTGGCAGTAATCGGTGACCCAGCCGTCGCCATGCAGGATGGAGACGCGGTTGCCGCATTCCCGCACCCGCCGGATGATCTCCTGCTGGTGCCCGGCGATCCACTGCCCGTCCTGCTCGCCGTCGCGGGTGGCGATGACCTTGCCGGCGGCGGCCGCGCGCACCGGCACCCCCTTCCGCATGGCGTCGATGTCGCGCAGGGCGAAGTCGGTACCGTCATGCTTGTCATAGGTACGCACCCGACAGGTGAAGTCGCGCGCGCCGGGGCCGGGATCGGTATCGGGATAATTCATCACCCAGCAGCTTTCGCCCAGCCGGCATTGGAGCGGCAGACCGAAGCGGGGCGACTCGGCCCAGGACGGGGTGGCGAGGCAGAGGACCAGCAGGGGGGCGAGGATGCGCATGAGGCGGAGATAATGCCACCGCAAAGAAAAATCCCTCTCCCGCAAGCGGGAGAGGGATCGTTCTCTGCCTCCCTCGCGGGAGATAGGATTTACACGTGCAGGGCGCGGCCCAGCACGGCCAGGCAGGCTTCCTTGACGGCTTCGCCCAAACCGGGGTGGGCATGGCAGGTGCGGGCCACGTCTTCCGAGGCGGCGCCGAACTCCATGGCCATCACCAGCTCGGCCAGCAGGTCGCCGGCATTGGCGCCGACGATGTGAGCACCCAGCACGCGATCGGTAGCGGCGTCGGCCAGCACCTTCACGAAGCCCTCGGTCTCGTTCATGGACCGGGCGCGGCCGTTGGCGGTGAAGGGGAACTTGCCGGCCTTGTAGGCGACGCCCTCGGCCTTCAACTGCTCTTCGGTCTTGCCCACCGAGGCCACTTCCGGCCAGGTGTAGACCACCGCCGGGATGGCGTCGTAGTTCACGTGGCCGTGCTGCCCGGCCAGCATCTCGGCGAGCGCAACACCCTCTTCCTCGGCCTTGTGGGCCAGCATGGCGCCGCCGATGACGTCACCGATGGCATAGATGCCGGGGACCGAGGTCTGGTAGTGGCCGTTCACCGGGATGAAGCCGCGCTTGTCGGTGACAATGCCAACGTTCTCCAGGCCCAGGCCTTCGGTGTACGGCTTGCGGCCGATGGCCACCAGCACGACGTCGGCCTTGATCTCCTCGGCGGCACCGCCAGCGGCGGGCTCGATGGTCAAGACGGCGTGGCCGCCCTTCTTGACCGCCTTGGTGACCTTGGTGCCCAGCTTGAAGGTGAAGCCCTGCTTGGCCAGGATCTTCTGCATGGACTTGGACACCTCGCCGTCGTTGAACGGCAGGATCTTGTCCAGGAACTCGACCACGGTGACCTCGGAGCCCAGACGGCGCCACACGGTGCCCAACTCCAGGCCGATGACGCCGCCGCCGATGACGACCATCGACTTGGGGGTCTTCTTCAGCTCCAGGGCGCCGGTCGAGGAAACGATCACTTCCTCGTCGATCTCGACGCCCGGCAGCGGGGTCACGTCCGAACCGGTGGCGATGATGATGGCCTTGGCGGCGATGTCCTGGGTCGAGCCGTCCTTGGCGGTCACCTTGATCTGGCCCGGGGCGGTGATGGTGCCGGCGCCGACGATGTAGGTCACCTTGTTCTTCTTGAACAGGAACTCGATGCCCTTGGTGTTGTCGGTGACCACCTTTTCCTTGTGGCCCTGCATGGCGGCCACGTCCATCTCGACCTTGCCGACCTTGACGCCGAAGGCACCGTAATGGTGGGCGGCGGCCTCATAGGCGTGCGAGGCGGACAGCAGCGCCTTGGAGGGAATGCAGCCCACGTTCAGGCAGGTACCGCCCAGCGCGCCGCGCTTCTCGACGCAGGCGGTCTTCAGGCCCAGCTGGGCGGCGCGGATGGCGGCAACGTAGCCACCCGGGCCACCGCCGATGACAACGACGTCGAAAGAATTGCTCATGGTTGGTCTTCCTTGGAGTCCCTGACGGTAAAAGGGCCCCACCAGAGTGGGGCCCTTCCCAATTACATTTCCAGCAGGATGCGCTGCGGGTCCTCGATGCACTCCTTGACGCGCACCAGGAACGACACCGCCTCGCGGCCGTCGATGATGCGGTGGTCGTAGGACAGCGCCAGATACATCATCGGGCGGGCCTCGATCTTGCCGTCGGGCATCACCATCGGGCGCTGCTGGACCTTGTGCATGCCCAGGATGCCCGATTGCGGGGTGTTGAGGATGGGGGTGCTCATCAGCGAACCGTACACGCCACCGTTGGAGATGGTGAAGGTGCCGCCGGTGAGGTCTTCCATGGACAGCTTGCCGTCACGCGCCTTCTTGCCCAGGCCGCCGATGGTCTTCTCGACATCGGCGAAGGACAGCTGGTCGGCGTTGCGGACCACCGGAACCACCAGACCGGACGGAGTGCCCACGGCGACGCCGATGTCGTAGTAGTTCTTGTAGACCAGATCCTCGCCGTCGATCTCGGCGTTGACCGCCGGCCAATCCTTCAGGGCGGCGATGCAGGCCTTCACGAAGAAGGACATGAAGCCCAGCTTGACGCCGTGCTTCTTCTCGAACTGGTCCTTGTACTGGTTACGCAGCGCGAACAGGGCGCCCATGTCCACCTCGTTGAAGGTGGTCAGCATGGCGGCGGTGTTCTGGGCTTCCTTCAGGCGGCCGGCGATGGTCTTGCGCAGACGGGTCATGCGCACGCGCTCCTCGAGGGCGGCCTTGGGGCGCGGACCCGAGGGAGCAGCCGGGGCCGGAGCGGCCGGCTTGGCGGCCGGGGAAGCAATCGCTTCCAGCACGTCGCCCTTGGTGACGCGGCCACCCTTGCCGGAACCGGCGATGGAGGCGGTGTCGACGCCGGCTTCCGAGGCCAGCTTGGCGGCCGACGGGAAGGCGGCAGCGGCGGCCGGGGCAGCGGCCGGAGCGGCGGCGGGAGCCGGGGCAGCGGCCGGAGCGGCGGCCTTGGCGGCCGGGGCGGCGGCGGCACCGGTGCCGGCACCGATCACGCCCAGCTCGGCGCCGATCTCGACGGTGGCACCAACCTGAACCAGGATTTCCGTCAGCACGCCGGCGGCCGGCGCGGGCACCTCGGCGGTGACCTTGTCGGTTTCCAGCTCGACGATCGGCTCGTCGGCCTTCACCGCGTCGCCGACGTTCTTCAGCCACTTGGCGACAGTGGCTTCGGTGATCGATTCGCCCAGGGTGGGCACCGTGATCTTAGTCGTCATTTTATGGCGTTCCCTTATTTGAATCCTAGGCGGTCAGTCGGCTGAGCTTGGAAGCCCGGCGGAACGGCTGCGGCAGGTTGGCGACGTCGCCCGACAGGGCCATGTCGCAGATCCAAGCCTGCTCGGCATTGTGGGTCTTGTACAGGCCGGTGGCCGGCGAGGCCGCGGCGCGGCGGCCGCAATAGACGGCGCGCTTGGCCTTGATGTCCAGTTCCTCGCAGAGGAACTCGATGCGGCGGTCGACGAAGGTCCACGGACCCATGTTGGCCGGCTCTTCCTGCACCCACACCAGCTCGGCGTTGGGATAACGGGCCAGCTGATGCTTGATGGCATCCTTCGGCCAGGGATAGAGCTGCTCGATACGGACGATGGCGACGTCGTCGATGCCGCGCTTCTGGCGCTCCTCGAACAGGTCGTAATAGACCTTGCCCGAGCACAGGACGACGCGGCGGATCTTCGCGTCGGCCTGCAGGCGCTCGGTCTCGGCCAGCACGCGGTAGAAGCGGGTGCCGGTGGCCATCTCTTCCAGCTTGCTGACGCAGAGCTTGTGACGCAGCAGCGACTTGGGCTCCATCACAATCAGCGGCTTGCGGAAGTTGCGGTGGATCTGGCGGCGCAGCGCATGGAAGAAGTTGGCCGGGGTGGTGCAGTTGATCACCGACCAATTGTCTTCGCCGGACAGCTGCAGGTAACGCTCCCAGCGGGCCGAGGAGTGCTCGGGGCCCTGGCCTTCATAGCCGTGCGGCAGCAGCATCACCAGACCCGACATGCGCAGCCACTTGGACTCGCCCGAGTTGATGAACTGGTCGATGATGACCTGGGCGCCGTTGGCGAAGTCGCCGAACTGGGCTTCCCACAGGGTCAGGCCGTTGGGGGTGGTCAGCGAGTAGCCGTACTCGAAGCCCAGCACCGCCTCTTCCGACAGCGGCGAGTCCAGCACCTCGAAGTAGGCCTGCTTGCCCTCGCGGACATGGTTCAGCGGCTCGAAGCGGGACTCGTTTTCCTGATCGGTCAGGCGGCAGTGACGCTGCGAGAAGGTGCCGCGGCCGCAATCCTGACCCGACAGGCGGATCGGGTGGTCCTCGATCAACAGGGTGCCGAAGGCGAGCGCCTCGGCGGTGGCCCAGTCGATACCTGCACCGCTGTCCATCATCTCCTTCTTGGCCTGGAGCTGACGGGCGATCTTGCGGTTGAGGTTGAAGTCGGCCGGCACCTCGGCCAGCTTGTAGCCGACCTCCTTGAGGGTGTCGATGGCGACGCCGGTCTTTTCCTCGCGGAACTCTTCCTCATCGGCCAGCTGAACGATGCCCTGCCACTTGCCCTCGAGCCAGTCGGCCTTGTTGGGCTTGAAGCTCTTGGCCGCCTCGAACTCCTGCTCCAGGTGCTCCTGGAAACCGGTGACGATGGCGCTGGCCTCGTCCTCGGTCAAGGTGCCCTCGGCCACCAGCTGGCGGGCGTAGATGGTGCGGGTGGTCGGATGCGCCGCGATCTTGCGGTACATCAGCGGCTGGGTGAACGCCGGCTCGTCCGCCTCGTTGTGACCGTGGCGGCGGTAGCAGATCATGTCGATGACCAGGTCGGCACCGAATTCCTGGCGGAACTCGGCGGCGATGCGGGCCACGTGCACCACCGATTCCGGATCGTCCGCGTTGACGTGGAACACCGGAGCCTGCACGCCCTTGGCGATGTCCGACGAGTACGGACCCGAGCGGGAGTACTGCGGGCTGGTGGTGAAGCCGATCTGGTTGTTGATGATAACGTGGATGGTACCGCCAGTGCAGTAACCCTGCAGCTGCGACAACAGCATGGTCTCGGGCACCACGCCCTGGCCTGCGAAGGCGGCGTCGCCATGCAGCAGGATGCCCATGACCTTGGTGCGCTCGAGGTCGTTCAGCTGGGTCTGCTTGGCGCGGACCTTGCCGACCACCACCGGGTCGGCCACTTCCAGGTGCGACGGGTTGGGCATCAGCGACAGATGGACGACATTGCCGTCGAAATCACGCTCGGCCGAGGTGCCCAGGTGGTACTTCACGTCGCCCGAGCCCTGCACGTCCGACGGATTGGCCGGGTTGCCCTGGAACTCGGAGAACATAGCCCGGTAGGGCTTCTTCATGAAGTTGGTCAACACGTTGAGGCGGCCGCGGTGGGCCATGCCCAGCACCACGTCGGTGACGCCCAATTGGCCGCCGCGCTTGAGGATCTGCTCCAGCGCCGGGATCACCGACTCGCCGCCTTCGAGGCCGAAGCGCTTGGTGCCGGTGTACTTCAGCTGCAGGAAGCGCTCGAAGCCCTCGGCCTCGGTCAGGCGCTCAAGGATGGCCTTCTTGCCCTTGGGCGTGAAGTCGGTGTGGTTGCGCACCGATTCGATGCGCTTCTGGATCCAGGCCTTCTGGTCGGGATCCTGGATGTGCATGAACTCGACACCGATCTTGCCGCAATAGGTGGCGCGCACCTGCGACACGATCTGGCGGAGCGTGGCGCTCTCGAGACCCAGCACGTTGTCGATGAAGATCGAACGATCGAGATCGGCCTCGGTGAAGCCGTAGGTGCGATAGTCCAGCTCGGGATGGGGCTCGGGCTTGGTCAGGCCCAGCGGGTCCAGGTCGGCTTCCAGATGGCCGCGCACGCGATAGGCACGGATCATCATCAGGGCGCGGATGGAATCGAGCACCGCCTGGCGCTGCGCGGCCGGGTCGGCGGCGGCAGCGGCAGCGGCCGGCTTACCACCCTTGGCGGCGGCTTCCTTGGCCTTCTTGGCGGCAGCGGCGGCTTCCTCGGGGTCGACCGCACCGACGATCTTAACGTCGCGGCTCGCCCAATCGGTGCCTTTGAAGTCCCGCAGAATGGCGGCACCGTCGTCCTTCAGCTCCTGGAAGAAACGGACCCAGGAGGGGTCGACAGAGGAGGGATCTTCAACATAGCGAGCATACAGCTCGGCGATGAACACGGCGTTGCCGCCGGTCAGGAAGGACGTCTCGTCGAATTGCTTCGTCATCGTCGGGGGCTGACGCGAGGTGTGTCCCCGCATCCCTTTCCTTCTTATGGGACGATGGCGGCGCCGCCGGGCGCCGCCATCAGCGGCGCAAAATATAAAGAAAGAAGTGGCCCGATGCTCCGGCGGGTGCATCGGGCCACGTAAATGGGCTTAGCCCTTCAGCAGCTTCAGCATGGTCGAGCCAAGCGAAGCCGGCGAGTCGGCGACGGCGATGCCGGCCGCACGTAGAGCCTCGACCTTGAAGTCGGCCGTGTCGTTGCCGCCCGAAATCACCGCACCGGCGTGGCCCATGCGGCGGCCGGGCGGGGCGGTACGGCCGGCGATGAAGCCGACGGTCGGCTTCTTCTTCTTCGACGACTTCAGCAGCTCGGCGCCCTGGACCTCGGCGTCGCCGCCGATTTCGCCGATCATGATGATGGCTTCGGTCTCGGGGTCGTCCAGGAACATCTGCAGGGAATCGACGAAGTTGGTGCCGTTGATCGGGTCACCGCCGATGCCGATGCAGGTGGTCTGGCCCAGGCCGGCCGCGGTGGTCTGCGCCACGGCTTCGTAGGTCAGGGTGCCCGAACGGGACACGATGCCGACCTTGCCGCGCTGGTGAATGTGACCGGGCATGATGCCGATCTTGCATTCGCCGGGGGTGATGACACCCGGGCAGTTCGGGCCGATGAGGCGGGTCTTGGAGCCCTGCAGCGCGCGCTTGACGGCCAGCATGTCGGCCACCGGGATACCCTCGGTGATGCAGACGGCCAGCTCGATCTCGGCGTCGATGGCTTCCAGGATGGCATCGGCGGCGAACGGCGGCGGCACGTAGATCACGGACGCATTGCAGCCGGTCTTGGCCTTGGCCTCGGCGACGGTGTTGAACACCGGCAGGTCCAGGTGCTTGGTGCCGCCCTTACCGGGGGTGACGCCGCCCACCATCTTGGTGCCGTAGGCGATGGCCTGCTCGGAGTGGAAGGTGCCCTGCGCGCCAGTGAAGCCCTGGCAGATCACCTTGGTGTCCTTGTTAACGAGAACGGCCATCTTATGCAGCCTCCTTCACGGCCTTAACCACCTTTTCGGCGGCATCCGCCAGGTTGTCGGCGGCGATGATGGGCAGGCCCGACTGAGCCATGATCTTCTTGCCCAGCTCGACGTTGGTGCCTTCCAGGCGAACCACGAGCGGGACGTTCAGCGACACTTCGCGGGCAGCGGCGACCACACCCTCGGCGATGACATCACAACGCATGATGCCGCCGAAGATGTTGACCAGGATGCCTTCCACGTTGGCGTCGGACAGGATCAGCTTGAAGGCGGTGGTGACGCGCTCCTTGGTGGCGCCGCCGCCGACGTCCAGGAAGTTGGCCGGCTCGCCGCCGTACAGCTTGATGATGTCCATGGTGGCCATGGCCAGGCCGGCGCCGTTGACCATGCAGCCGATGGAGCCATCGAGCTTGATGTAGTTGAGCGAGTGACGAGCAGCCTCGAGCTCGGCCGGATCCTCTTCAGACTCGTCACGCAGCTCTTCGATGTCCTTGTGGCGGAACAGGGCGTTGTCGTCGAAGTTCACCTTGGCGTCCAGCGCGATCAGCTGATCGTCGCCGGTGACCACCAGCGGGTTGATCTCGACCACCGACATGTCCAGGTCCGTGAACGCCTTGTACAGGGCGCCGATGAACTTGACGGCGGTGTTGACCTGCTTGCCTTCCAGGCCCAGGCCGAAGGCGACCTGGCGGCCGTGGTACTGCTGGAAGCCCTCGACCGGGTCGATGGCAACCTTGATGATCTTCTCGGGGTGCTTGTGGGCGACCTCTTCGATCTCCATGCCGCCCTCGGTCGAGGCGACGATGGTGACCTTCGAGGTGGCGCGGTCGATCAGCAGCGACAGGTACAGTTCGCGACGGATGTCGCAGCCCTGCTCGATGTAGACGCGCTTCACTTCCTTGCCGGCCGGGCCGGTCTGGACGGTGACCAGCACCTTGCCCAGCATCTGATTGGTGTTCTGGCCGACGTCTTCGACCGACTTGACGACGCGGACGCCGCCCTTGCCGGACGAATCGTCCTTGAACTTGCCCTTGCCGCGGCCACCGGCGTGGATCTGCGACTTGACGACCCACACCGGCCCACCGAGCTCCTTGGCCACTTGGGTGGCTTCTTCCGGAGTGTAGGCCACGCCGCCCTTGAGCACGGCGACGCCGTACTTGCTCAAGAGCTGCTTGGCTTGGTACTCGTGAATATTCATTCTTGGATACTCCCCCTGGGGTTTATCAGCCCATCAGGCCCTTGGCGACCTTGACCAGGCCACGCACCGCATCAGCGGACTTGTTGAAGGCAGCCTGCTCATCGGCCAACAGCTCGATCTCGACGATACGCTCGACGCCGTTCTCGCCGATCACCACCGGCACGCCGACGAACACGTCGTCCGGCTGACCGAAGGTGCCGCCCTTGACCAGGGTGGCGACGGGCATCACGCGCTTCTGGTCCTTGAGGTAGGCCTCGGCCATGGCGACGCCCGAGGCGGCCGGAGCGTAGTAGGCCGAACCGGTCTTCAGCAGGTTCACGATCTCGGCGCCGCCGTCACGGGTGCGCTGCACGATCTGGTCCAGCTTCTCCTGGGTGGTCCAACCCATCTTCACCAGGTCCGGCAGCGGAATGCCGGCAACGGTGGAGTAGCGCACCAGGGGAACCATGGTGTCGCCGTGGCCACCCAGCACGAAGGCGGTGACGTCCTCGACCGAGACGTTGAACTCTTCGGACAGGAAGTAGCGGAAGCGAGCCGAGTCCAGCACGCCGGCCATGCCGACGATCTTGTTGGCCGGCAGGCCCGAGTAATGCTGCAGAGCCCACACCATCACGTCCAGCGGATTGGTGATGCAGATCACGAAGGCGTTCGGGCAGTTGTTCTTGATGCCCTCGCCGACGGCGGCCATGACCTTCAGGTTGATGGCGACCAGGTCGTCACGGGACATGCCGGGCTTGCGCGGCACGCCGGCGGTGACGATCACCACGTCGGCGCCCTTGATGGCGGAATAGTCGTTGGCGCCGGAGTAGCGGGCGTTCACGCCCTCGACCGGAGTCGACTCGGCGATGTCCAGACCCTTACCCTGCGGGATGCCTTCGGCGATGTCGAACAGCACCACATCGCCCAGCTCCTTGAGGCCGATGAGATGCGCGAGCGTGCCGCCGATGTTGCCCGAGCCAACGAGAGCGATCTTCTTGCGTGCCATTGAAATTCCCTCAGATGGTGTTCGTTGTTCTGGTCGAACGGGTGGGCTGCGACGCATCGCAGCATAGGCCATGGGGGGCTTTGGTAACGCGATTCGTCGTTAAGGGCAAGGGGATTGGCGTATGCCAAACGAACATTAAAACGCGCTAATATAAACGCTTTTCCCTTGGCTTGCGGGAGTCGCGGGCGAGTCGCGGAGCTAAACCCTTGGACTCCTTCAAAAATGCCCTACCCGGGAGGGGATTTGTCCCACCCTGGCGGGTGGTTCGGGCAGGGTGGGCGTCCTACTTGAGTCGGAAGCTTATCTCGGTCGGCACCCTTTCCCCTGCCCTTCGTCGGGGGATACCCTGCGCTCAGTCCAGACCGACCAGCGAGCGGGCGAAGGCCTCGGCTTCGAAGGGACGCAGGTCGGTGACCTTCTCGCCGACACCGATGGCATGCACCGGCAGCTTGAACTTCTCGGCCAGGGCCACCAGCACGCCGCCGCGCGCGGTGCCGTCCAGCTTGGTCAGCACCAAGCCGGTGACCCCCACCATCTCGCGGAAGATCTCCACCTGGGAGTGGGCGTTCTGGCCCACGGTGGCATCAAGCACCAGTAGGACGTCATGGGGGGCGGTCTCGTCCTGCTTCTTGATGACGCGGACGATCTTCTCCAGTTCGGCCATCAGGTCGGCCTTGTTCTGCAATCGGCCGGCAGTGTCGATGAACAGCAGGTCGTCGCCACGCTTCTTGGCCTCGGCCAGGGCGTCGAAGGCCAGGCCGGCGGCATCGGCGCCGGTATCGCGCGCCACCACCGGGCAGCCGGTGCGCTCGCCCCAGACCTTCAGCTGCTCCACCGCGGCGGCGCGGAAGGTGTCGCCGGCGGCGAGCGAAACCGATTTGCCCTGGTCGCGGTAGAGCTTGGCCAGTTTGCCGATGGTGGTCGTCTTGCCGGCGCCGTTGACACCCACCACCAGCACCACGTGGGGCTTACGGCTGAAATCGGGTGCCAGCGGCATCGCAACCGGGGCCAGTATCTCGGTGATCTCCTCGGCCAGCGTGGTCTTGATCTCGGCCGAATCCACGTCCTGGCCGAAACGGGTCTTGGCCAGGCGCTTGGTGACGCGGGCGGCGGTGGCGACACCAAGATCGGTGGTGATGAGCAGGTCTTCCAGTTCTTCCAGCGCCTCGTCATCCAGCTTGCGCTTGGTGAACAGGTCGCCGATGCCCTGGGTCAGCTTGGAGGAGGACTTGGCAAGGCCGGATTTCAGGCGGGCGAACCAGCCCGGGCCCGCGTCGGCTTCCGACACGGCTGCGGCTTCCGGCTGCGGCTCCGGCTCAGGTTGGGCAACGGGCTCAGGGGCAGGCTCGGTCTGGAGCGCCTCGACAGCCTCGGAAGCGGCCGGCTCAGGCGCCGTCTCCTCGTCCTTGCGTCCCAGCAGCCTGCCGAAAAAGCCCGTCTTGCTCATGCCTCTCTCCCGGCCGCTTACAGCGGCTCTGCGTTCAGCCTGTTGCCGTCCACCCCGACGACACGGGCACGAACGATGGTCCCCTCCACCGCCGGGGCGTTCAGCCGCACCGGCAGGTAATGCTCGCAAAAGCCCTGACCGTCGCCTTCCACCAGCACCGAGACCTCACGGCCCGGTCGCGATTGCAGGAAGGCGGCCATGGCGGCCTCGCCCTTGGCGCGCAGGCGGGCGGCGCGCTGCTTGACCTCGTCGCCGGGCACGCGCGGCATGCGCGCTGCCGGTGTGCCGGGTCGGGCCGAGAAGGGGAAAACGTGCAGGTGGGTCAAGCCGGCCTCGTCCACCAGATCCAGCGATTGCTGGAACATGGCTTCGTCCTCGGTGGGGAAGCCGGCGATGATGTCGGCGCCCAGCGCCACATCGCCGCGTAGGGCGCGCAGTTTTGCTGCGACGGCGATGACGTCGGCACGCAAATGGCGGCGCTTCATGCGCTTCAACACCATGTCGTCGCCCGCCTGCACCGACAGGTGGAAGTGCGGCATCAGCCGGGGTTCCTCGGCCACCAGCCGCAGCAGGTCGTCGTCCACCTCGACCGGGTCCAGCGAGGACAGCCGAAGGCGCGGCAACTCGGGCACCTGCGCCAGCAGCCGGCGGGCCATCTGGCCCAGGGTGGGCTGGCCCGGCAGGTCGCCGCCATAGGCAGTGATGTCGACGCCGGTGAACACCACCTCGCCGAAGCCTTGGGCCACCAGGGCACGCACCTGATCGACAATGCGCCCCATGGGCACCGAGCGGTTGGGGCCGCGGCCGAAGGGGATGATGCAGAAAGTGCAGCGATGGTCGCAGCCGGTCTGCACCTCGACGAAGGCGCGCGCACGTCCCTCGAAGCCGGAAACCAGATGCTCGGCGGTCTCGCGCACCTGCATGATGTCGGTGACGACGATGCGGTCCTCGGGCGGGGCGGAGAAGATGTCGGGCTGCATCTTCTCGGCGTTGCCCAGCACCTGATCCACCTCGGCCATGGCGGCGAACTTGGCCGGGTCGACCTGGGCGGCGCAGCCGGTCACCACGATGCGGGCGTTGGGATTGTCGCGCCGCAGCTTGCGGATGTTCTGGCGCGCCTGGCGCTCGGCCTCGGCGGTAACGGCACAGGTGTTGACGATGATGGTCTCGACCCCGGCTTCGGCCGCCTTGGCATGCTCGCGCATCACCTCGGATTCGTAGGCGTTCAGGCGGCAGCCAAAGGTAACCACCTGCACTTTCTCGGTGGTCATCCCAGCAAACTCGGATCGAGGGAGCCCTTGAACGACAGCGCCACCGGCCCGGTCATCAGCACATGGTCGTCGGGCAGCCACTCGACCACCAGCGAGCCGCCGTCCAGCACCACCTCGGCCTTGCGGCCGGTGAGGCCGCGCCGGGCCGCCGCTACCAGGGTGGCGCAGGCGCCGCTGCCGCAAGCCTGGGTAATGCCGGCCGAGCGTTCCCACACCCGCATGCGCAGCTTCTCGGGCGACAGCACCTGGACAATCTCGATATTGGCGCGCTCGGGGAAGATGGCGTGGTTCTCCAGCACCGGACCGAAGGCGGCCAGGTCGATGGCAGCCACGTCGTCGACGAAGAACACGGCATGGGGATTGCCCATGGAGACGCCCACCGGGTCGACCAGCGGTCCGGCAGAGATGCCCAGATGCAGGGTGTCCACCGCCTCGGCCAGCGGAATCTCGCGCCAGTCCAGCCGGGCCAATCCCATGTCCACCGCCACCAGGCGGTCGCCGCGCCGCTCGGCGTCCAGCAGGCCGGCCTTGGTCTCGATCACCACCTTGTCGGTGCCGGACTGCTCCATCAGCAGCCAGGCGACGCAGCGGGTGGCGTTGCCGCAGGCGCCCGATTGCGAGCCGTCGGGATTGTAAATGGTCATCCAGGCGTCGCTGGTCGCCCCGCGTGCCGACTCGACCACAATCAACTGATCGCAGCCCACACCACGGTTACGGTCGGCGATGGCGCGCACGGCCGCCTCGCTCAACGAGCGCTCGGACGCGCGCGCATCGAGGACGACGAAGTCGTTCCCCAACCCGTGCATCTTGAGAAAATCTTGGCCGATCAGAGTAGTCATGACGGGGGTTATATGGGCGTATCCCGCCGAGAGTCCAGCGCAACCCCTAAGGCCGGATGCTCATGTGAGAACGGATAGACGCTCTAGAGCAGTGCGAATTGCGACGCTGCGCCCTTGGCCTTGCGGCGGGGCGCCTGCTTGGCGGCCACCGGCACCTTGGGCTGCATTGGTTCCGGCTCGGGGGCGGGCCGAGCGGCGCGGGCCTCGGCCAAGTCCACCGAGAGCGCATGGTTGGCGTGCAGCAGGCGACGGTTCTCGGCCTCCAGCCGCATGCGGCGGGCCTCGGCTTCCCTCAACTGGGCCATGGCGCGGCCGGCTTCGGCCAGCGCCTCCTGGAAGGACTGGTGCAGGTTGGCCTCCACCGCCTTCATGCGCAGCACCTCGTCGCGCTCCACCGTCAGCGCATCGGACAGGTTGGCCAATTCGGCGCGCAGGCGGATGACGTCAGCGGCGGCGCGGGCGGCATCCTGGAAGCTGGGCGGTTCGGCGGCGGGCGCGGGACCGCCTCCGCGTCCCTGCTTAAGCCGTTCGTTCTCCGACCGCAGGTGACGGATTTCGTTGCGCAGGTCGAAGATGGCGTCTTCCAGCACCTCGCGCCCCACGGCGTCGGACTGCGCGCCCTCGGTCAGGCGACGAGCCAGTTCGACGAAATCGGCCCCCTCACCCTCCAGCAGGCGCTTGGCCGTACGCAACGCCTGCAGCGCCTCGGTATCATTGTCCGAGGCGGCCAGCGCCAGCACCTTGGCAAGCTTTTGGACGTCCATGCCGATATCTCGTGGGCTGAGCAGTCAACAGCCCCCAGAGAGTGATTCGACGAAGTCAGGAAATCAACCGAAATCGGGCACAGGGGCCCATCCCGGCTCAACCGTCGGCGTTGATGCGGGCGATGATATCCGTCAGCGCCGCCTCGGCCTTATCGTTGGCCACCTGGCAGGTGCCCGCCTTCTCGTGGCCGCCACCACCATATTCCAGGCACAGGGCGCCCACATTGGTCTTGGAGCCGCGGTCCAGGATGGAACGGCCAATGGCGAACACGGTGTTCTGCTTCTTCAGGCCCCACATCACGTGGATGGAAATGTTGCACTGGGGGTGCAGGGCATAAATCATGAAGCGGTTGCCCGCGAAGATGGTCTCTTCCTCGCGCAGGTTCAGCACCACCAAGTTGCCATATACGGTAGCGCAGCGCTTGATCTGCTCCTCGAACCGCTCCTCGTGGGCGAAATAGAGCTCGGTCCGCTCCTTCACGTCGGGCAGTTCAAGGATTTGTTCGATGGTGTGGTTCCGGCAATAGTCGATGAGGTTCATCATCAACTGGTAGTTCGAGATGCGGAATTCCCGGAAACGGCCCAGACCGGTGCGGGCGTCCATGATGTAGTTCAGCAGCGTCCAACCGGTGGGCGACAGGATGTCGTCCAGCGAGTAGCGGGCCGAATCTGCCTTGTCCACCTCCGTCATCATCAAATCCCAGGCGGCCGGGAAGCGCACCGCCCCGCCGTAATAATCGTACACCACGCGGGCGGCCGACGGGGCGTCGGGATGGATGACGTGGTTGTCCTTCTTGCCGACGCGGATGGTCTCGGACAGGTGGTGGTCGAAGGCCAGGTGGACCCCATCCACGTAAGGAAGGTTGGTGGTGATGTCGTTGGGGCCGATGTCGATGACGCCGTCCTGCATGTCCTTGGGGTGGACAAACTTGATCTCGTCGATGATGTCGAGCTGCCTCAGCAACACGGCGCACACCAGGCCGTCGAAGTCGCTACGCGTCACCAGCCGGAACTTGCCCTCGGACATGCGATCCCTCCTACCCGTCACGGCAAAACCTTATCCTTTAGCGTAGGGCCTGACAAGGCGACGAGCGCCACCCTTTCCCTGCCGGCCGGGCTGAGCTAAACAGGACCAGCACCACGACGGATCAATTCCATGCGCGCCTCCCGCCTTTTGCTGCTGACGCTGCCCTTTCTTACCGTCGGCTGCGCCGACCCCGAACCGTTTGTCTGGGACGGGCGCAGTGGCACCACTCAGGTCTTCCTCAACAAGCAGGTCGACCCGGTGGTCAGGACCGGCCAGTTCTATGTCTGCTACAGCGACGCCACCCCATGGGAAGAGGTGGTGGCCCTGGCGACCGAACGCTGTGCCGCCCACGGCCTGAAACTGCAATCCAACGCCGCAATCTACAAATGGCGGTGCAGGCTTACCTCGCCGCACCAGGCGTCGTTCGCCTGCTATGACCCGGACATGTTCGATTCCAGGGGCTACATCAACCCCTTCAACAAGGCGGCGGTGGCGCGCTGGGAGCAGGCAACGGGGAAGACCGCCAAGCCGCACAATTTCATGACCATGGCGGGTGAAGAGGAGGGAGGCGGCCGCCAGATCGAGATGCCAGCCTATGTGCCGGGTCCGCCGCCGCCGCCTCAATCCGGCGTGTCCAACCAGCCGCCCACGCCGGCTCCCCAGGTGCCGTCGCGCTCGCCGGAGGGCATTGCCCCGCCGCCACCCGCCCAGCTGACACCGGTGCCGCCGCTGTCGCCGGCCGACATCGCCGGCAAGCCGGCGCTGCCCCCGCCGCCGCGCCTGGACGCCCCGCCGCCGCCGCCGCCGCTGGCTCCCGACAATTTCTCGCTGCCGCCGGGAAGCTGGGGCGATCATTTCCAGGAATAGGGCCACAAACGAAAAAAGGCCCGCCGGGCAACCGGCGGGCCTTTCTCTTGGCCGATGAAGGCCGGAGCTTAGCCCCGGCGCTCCAGCAACTTTTCCTTGATGCTGCCAATGGCCTTAGCCGGATTCAGGCCCTTCGGGCAGGTCCGGGTGCAGTTCATGATGGTGTGGCAGCGGTAGAGCTTGAACGGGTCCTCGAGAGCGTCCAGACGCTCGCCGGTGAACTCGTCGCGGCTATCGTGGATCCAGCGCGCTGCCTGCAGCAGCACGGCCGGGCCCAGATAACGCTCGCCATTCCACCAGTAGCTCGGGCAGCTGGTCTGGCAGCAGAAGCACAGGATGCACTCCCACAGGCCGTCGAGCTTCTCGCGCTCTTCCGGCGACTGCAGGCGCTCACCATCCGGCGGGGTCGGCGACTGGGTCTGCAT
>Ga0306923_10001842_pt1 | contig 19016 bp, 18 predicted proteins | sample sta12Can44000108_FD_203841 | JGI IMG/M metagenome (GOLD analysis project Ga0306923, IMG submission 203841) | Lab enrichment of tropical soil microbial communities from Luquillo Experimental Forest, Puerto Rico - statanox.12C.anox.44.000.108 (v2)... | ecosystem: Environmental > Terrestrial >... | reverse complement strand
AGCCCGGTCTCCATCACCGCCCGGTCGTCGGCGCGATACAACTCGGCCCGGTCTGCCCAGGCCATTTGATAATCGTCCTTGCCGATCATCTCTTCCGGCGAGGAATAACCGGCATCTCGCGAAAACAGTGGATTGCACCCGAGGTAACGCGAGGATCGGTCCTTCCAGAAAATCCGGATGGGCACCGTATCGATGATCGTCTGCAGCAACTGCCGTGATTTCTGCAGTTCCTGTTTCGCGACCTCCTCTTTCATCCTGGCCACCCCCATCTCACCGATCAGATGGGTGAGGCGGGTGAAGAAGCCCATGATCAGGCGGATTTGCTCGTCGGAAAACACCGGAACCCGGCTTAACGCTCCCAGATATTCGTCCTGGGGGAAGTCGAATTGGCTGGCCTGGGCCTGGAAGGCCTCGGCATCGGGCGGGCTTGTCAGGAACTGGCCGGTAAAGAAATTGCCCACATGCTCGCCCATGAAGACGATCGGCACGGCGACGTCCACCAAGCCGTTTCGGCACTTATAGACGTTATAGGCCTCGCCTTTCTTGAGCCGGGCCGCCAACACGGTGTCGCTTTCCCGGCACCGCGCGGCGGTTCCCGGATTGACACGGTGGAACCGGGTGCAGATGTCCTGCCACCCGGTGGCGATGAGAATGTTGCCTTCCAAGTCGACGATGGCCGTCACGGCGCCCGTCAAGGCGGTGAACTGTTCACAAAGCTCTTGTAGTTCGGTAATTGGCAAAAGTTCAGAGAGTTTCACCGTATTCCCTCCAGGTTACAAGGTAGGGAGGCCCGGTAACATTCGCCATTCCGGCAGCATAATAATAACGCGATTTAGACGCAACTGGAAGGTCGGCAGAGTTAATGTCAAATAATCGCCAAGGTAGATAATCATATTTTGATGTTCGCCAAATCGCGAACCTCCCGAATACTTTCTTCACGGGAGGTCACTCAGCTGGTCAATGCCTTCCGTCGTTGCGGCTTTCACCCCCCCCCCTGGCCCTCATCCGAAAGCGTCACTGACGCCGCCACTTCGGGATGCCACATGCCCAGAGAGAGCTGGTCGGTGAGCCATAGGGCCGGCTGACCGCCCTTTGGGGCTTGCAACCAAAAACAGGAGTGACGGCCATGATCGACCAGAGTGACCTTGATGCTCTGCTCCGCCATCAGACCTGGCCGGCGGTGACCATCACGATGCCCTGTCATGTGCCGGGCGAGGATATTCGCCAGGACCCGATCCGCCTCAAGAACCTGGTGAACGACGCCGTCACTCGTCTGGTCCGCCAGGGATATGCCAAGAAGGACAGCCTTGCGTTACTTGAACCGGCCCGGGACCTGATTGACGACACTGCTTTCTGGCCGCGGGGCCACCGCGGTCTCGCCCTGTTCCTCAGTCCCGCGCTCAGCAAGTTTGTCGAATTCAACGAGCCGATCGAAGAGATGGCGACGTGCGGCAAACGTTTCCGCATCGCCGGTGTGCTTCCCTATTCGCCGGCGTCGGAGGTCGATTTCTTCGTCCTGGCCATCTCGGAAGATCGCGCCGCCCTCTATCGCGCCGGACGCGACGACATGCAGGAGCAGGCCGCCCAGTTGCCGCAGGGAATCGCGGCGGTGACCGGGCAGGGCGGCTATCAGCAAAACGTCCAAGGCAATCCTGTCACAGCCGCTGGGGCGGGAGATCAGTCGGGCTTTGGTCCGCGCATCCATGCAACGGGCGCCAGCCCGGAAGACCTTCGCAAGACGCAATTGCTGAACTATTTGAACCAGCTCTCTACAGTGATGCAGACTGCCGTGGGGGGATCTCAGCTACCGATCGTGCTGGCCGCCCAGGCGGAAATTGCCGGAAATTTCCGCAAACAATCGGAACTCGGCTCGCTGTGGCCCAAGCAGCTCGAACTGAACCCGTGGTCAGTGGACCTTGCAGAGCTGCATCACTTGGTCTGGCCGGTGGTCGAACCGCATTTCGCCGCGCAGACCAGCAAGACCCTTGACCGTTTCAGCCGCCTGCATGGCTCGGGCCGGGCGACGAGCGAACCGTCCGAACTGGTCAAGGCAGCCAGCAGCGGACGGGTGGACACCCTGATCCTGGGCGAGGGCAGCCATCTCTGGGGCCGTTTTGACGAGGCCGCCGGCCGGGTGGAAACCCGCGAAGAGCCCGAATTGGCCGACGAGGATCTTTTGGACTTGGCCGCCCAGCAAACCTTGCTGAACGGTGGGCAGGTCAGGCTGGTTGCCCCGGACCAATTGCCAGCGGGGGCTCGGGCGGCGGGTATCATGAGATTTTAGATGCGCTGCAGTTGTGCTAAGCCCCTGACGGGGAACGCCTTTCGGGGGCTTTCCATTTCTGGTGGGCCATGGCAGCCCCGTTAGGGGGCGGACTGCTCTGTTCGGCCTGAGCGGTGCATCCGGGCAGGGCATGACCCAAGGCGGCCGCCAGCAGGCGGATGCGCTCCTCGATCTGCCAATGGGCGCCGTGCATGGCCGCAATCACCGCCAGCACCGCCGGAAACAACCAGAGCAGCGGCAGCGGTCGCTGCGGCAGCTCCAGCCTTGGACGCAGCCAAGCCACCGCCAGCAGACCGATGGCGCCGCCGATCAGCACTTCCGGCAAGGTGTGGGCATGGACGGCAATGCGCGAGGCGCCCACCGTAAGGGCCAGCAGCCCGGCCGCAATCGCCAACAGCACCCGTGCCGTCCGCCCCAGGGGCAGGCCCAGTACCACGGCCAGCCCGCCATAGACGGCCACGCTCATGGCGGTGTGGCCGCTGGGCGAGTGGATATCGGTGACCAGCACGCGGCTGCACGATTGCAGGGCGATCTTCAGCAGGGCCAGGGCTAAGCCGCAGCCGCCAATGGCCGCCAGCCAAGCCAACGCCGCCCGCCACCACACCGCCGCCAGCAAGAAGCCCAGCACCAGCGCCGCCAGCGGAAGGGTGACTGCCGTGTCGCCGAGATCGGTGACCACCGTCCACCACGCGGACATCCCCCCTCCCATGCAAGCATCTGGAATGGCGCCATAAGGCCAGTTCAGTAGCCGGGTGGGCAAGGCTCCGTTCGGTCAGGAGGGCAGGCGCAAACGCACGGCGGTGCCGGCTTCCTGCACGACAGACTTTCGAGATACGGTGCCCGCGAACGGGCCTATTTGCCGACGGGAACGCCCGCTTTGCGGCCATAGGCCGCATCCAGCTTTTCGGTGCACTTCGCCTGTTCGGCGCCTTGCAGCGGGCCGCATAGGTTGACCCAGTCGTCGGCGTAGACGCCAGTGGTCTTGAGCGGCGCTTCCGTCGGAGCGGCAGCCTGGGGCGTGGCCGGGCCGGGGTGGTTCCCCTGGCGTAGCATCAACGCGCCGGCAGCCAGGGCGGCCACCAGCAGCAGGGGCAGCAGGAACTTTTTCACGATGCCTTGCGCAGCCGGACGATGACGTCGACGCCCACCACTTCCATGCCCGGCGGAGCCGACGGAAGCTCCATCACCTGGGGCTGCGGGCCGGGGATGTCCTGCACCCGCCCGGTCTGGACGTCATAGAAATGATGATGGTCGGTGGTGTTGGTGCAGAACCAGCTGCGGTCGCCCACGGCCACATGCTTGACCAGCCCGCCGGTCGCGAATTCGTGCAAGGTGTTGTAGACGGTGGCCAGCGACAGCCGCATGCCCGACGACAACGCCTCCTGGTACAGGCTGTCAGGGGTGAGGTGGCGGTGGCCACCTTCACGGATCAACCGCAGAATGGTCAGGCGTTGGCGGGTCGGACGGATCTGGGCGGTTCGCAGAACCGCTTCGTCATTGCAATGCACGACGACCTCTCTGTCACCAGGTGGAGTTAACGTAGTCTAAACTTTGTCTAGAACGCTGCGCAATCACTACGGCGTGAACACCCCATACAAAAGTGCCAAAAAACAGTCATTGGCCCAACTTTGGTCGGGGTCTCTATGATCCGCGCCGCAAAATCCAGACTGGAGGCGAGCATGGCGGAGCAGGGCAAATCCTGCGAGAAATGCAACTGGTGGCAGGGTGGCATGTGCCGCCACGGAATGGTCGCCGAACACGAGCATTCCCGGGACCGTGCTTGCCCGTTTTTCGCCCGTGAGGTCAGCGCCTTTGCCTTCTTCGTCAAGGAGTGGCGCTGGTAACGGCCATCTGTTCAAGCAAGGCAAGCTCGGTCCGCAGGCGGTCCAGATCGTGGGCGTCCCAGGCGATGCCCAGCGGGCCACAGGCGGGGCAGGGGGCCTCGATCACGCGGCTTTGAATTTCGGTCCGGTAGGCCTCGGTCATATCCAGCAGGCAGGCGCGGCGTACCTCGTCCTCCATTAGGTCGAGGAAGGCCAGCCTGAAGCGTACGCCCACTTGCCCAAGCACGGTGCCTGGGCGTGGCAGCGGCTGGTCCAGCAGAAGCAGCAGCGTCTGCATGCCCCGCTCTGTCAGGCACAGGCGGGAATTCTGCGGCGACACCATGCGCAGATGGCCGCTCCGCTCCATCTCGGCGGTGGCGGTGGTGACCAACTCGCCCACCGGCAGCCATTGCCCGGCGGTGATGGAGGCAATGGCGCGAAAGATGTCGTCCAGTTCTACTGGCCCACGTGCCGCGCTGCCCAGGCCGGCCAGCCAGATGAAGTCGCGGGCACTCATTTCCCGTGCGTTCCAGCCGGCAGTGACGATGCGTCCGATGAAACCCATGTCCCCTCCTCAAGTATGCAAATGATAATCAGTCGCAATAACATGGCCTAGGCCGATGAGAAGATCAACCCGCTTTTTGGGTGGGTGGGAGGATCGACGTAATGTGTGAAAAATTGAAGATATTTGCCGGTTGCGGGCGGCTCGATCGCGGGCGTACAGTCCCTATACGGAAGAATAAGAAGTTCGGGGACCCTCCATGTCCGAGATGGGACCGAGTGGCCTGACCACCGGCGTGCGCGAGATCGACGCCGACACCGAGGGCCTGTGTTTCCTGATGTCGCGGCTGTTCGATCCGCTGGTGGAATGCCGTCGGCGCTACGGCGAATGCGACCATCGGCAATGCACCCGCATCGGTGCCATCGCCAAGTATTTGGATCGCAGCTTCCGCCGTCAGGACGACCTGATGATGTCGGCCGGTTATCCCATGGCCGACGAGCACCAGGCCGAGCACGAGGCCCTGGTCGAGCAACTGGCGGCCATGCAGCAGGCCTGTGTCTGTGCGGACCGTGATCGGGCCGTGGTGGACAATGCGGTAACCCTCTGGCTGCTGCGCCATCATCGCGGCTTCGACCGCCTGCTGGCCAATTGGGCGGTCACCCGCCGGGTGTTGTCCCCCGCGGCCGAATAGCGCTCGTCCTTCCCCTGCAAAAAAGACGGCCCCCGGAGGGGCCGCCGCGTGAGGTGCCGGCGACGCCCTGCATCAGCGTCCCATGCTGCCCGAACTGCCCGAAGACGAGCCGGAGGGCGCGTTGTAGGTGCCGGACGGCGAGCCCGACTGCGAGCCCGATTGCGGGCTCTCCCAGGTGGACGAGCCGCTGCGCGACGATGGCGAGGTTGTGCTTTTGCTGGTGCCGCTCTCGGGTGATCCGGGCAACTGGGCGGTCTGGCATGCCGGGCGCGGGTCGCTGGGCGTGCAATCGGCGGGAATCTGGTTGGACAGGCCGCTGTTGCCCGACATCGGGCCAGACGGGGACGAACTGCCCTGGTTTTGGACCGAATTGGGGTTGTCGCTGGGCGACACGTTTTGAGCCATCACGGGCGTGGCAAGCAGGGCGGCAAGCGCGGCCGCGGTGAGCATGCGGATCATGGGCATCTCCTATTCCTGGCGAGGCCGTCTTGGCCTGACCTGGGAACAGGTCGGGGCCAAGCCGGTTCGCGCGCCCTTCCCAACGATGCCGCGCCTAATACCACTGCCGCTTATAGGGGCTTGACCAATGTTAAAGCTCTGTAGGCTGGCAAGCTTTTAAGTTGACCCCCGAGGTGGGGCTTGTCCCCACGGCTTACAGCATTTCGGCCACCGACGGGGGGAAAGACCGCGGTGGGTGGAGTTCAATCCCTCATCCCGAGGAGCGACCATGTCTGAGACACTCACGAAGGCCGCGGCCCGCAATATTTTCTATGGCGGCACGGCATTCTTCTTCGCGGTGTTTGTCGCCTTGACCGCGCACAGCGTGACCAAGGCCCAAGCTATCGCCGCCGCCAATCCCGTCACCCCTTCGGTGGCGGCTGGCAAGCACGTTTGGGAAAAGAACGCCTGCATCGACTGCCACACCATCATGGGCGAGGGCGCCTATTACGCTCCCGAACTGGGCAACGTCTGGATCCGCTTTGGCGGCAAGGAAGACCCGGCCGGCACCCGTGAAGCCCTGAAGGCCTGGTTCAAGGGCCAGCCCTCGGGCATCCAGGGCCGCCGCCAGATGCCGCAGTTCCACCTGACCGAAACCGAGATGGACAACCTGATCGATTTCCTCAAGTGGACCAGCGAGGTCGACACCCAGAATTGGCCGCCCAAGGTCAGCGGCTAACAGGGAAGGTGACATCATGAAATACCAATCGCAGAAGGTCGCGCTGTACTACTTCGCCGGCGCGCTGGCCCTGTTCGTCGCCCAGGTGCTGTTCGGCACCATCCTGGGCACCATCGTGGTCATGCCCAACTTCCTGTCCGAGCTGCTGCCGTTCAATATCGCCCGCATGATCCACACCAACGCGCTGATCGTGTGGCTGCTGATGGGCTTCTTCGGCTGCGCTTACTACCTGATCCCGGAAGAGACCGAGTCCGAGCTGCACAGCCCCGGGCTGGCCATCCTCCAGTTCTGGCTGTTCCTGGTGGGCGCCGCCGCCGCCGTGGTCGGCTACCTGTTCCACATCCACGAGGGCCGCGAGTTCCTCGAGCAGCCGCTGTGGATCAAGCTGGCCATCGTCGTCGTGGCGCTGATGTTCCTCTACAACATCACCATGACGGTGCTCAAAGGGCGCAAGACCGCGATCACCAACGTCCTCTTGCTGGGCCTGTGGGGCATCGCCATCTTCTTCCTGTTCTCGCTCTACAACCCGAGCAACCTCGTCCTCGACAAGATGTTCTGGTGGTGGGTCGTCCATCTCTGGGTGGAAGGCGTGTGGGAACTGGTCATGGCTTCGGTGCTGGCCTTCCTGATGATCAAGCTTACCGGCGTTGACCGTGAGGTCGTCGAGAAGTGGCTGTACATCATCATCTCGCTGGCCCTGTTCTCGGGCATCCTGGGCACCGGTCACCACTACTACTGGATCGGCACCCCCGGCTACTGGCAGTGGATCGGCTCGATCTTCTCGACCCTGGAAGTGCTGCCGTTCTTCTCCATGGTGGTGTTCACCTTCTACATGGTGTGGAAGGGCGGTCGTCAGCACCCGAACAAGGCGGCTCTGCTGTGGTCGCTGGGTTGCTCGGTGTTCGCGTTCTTCGGTGCCGGCGTGTGGGGCTTCCTGCACACCCTGGCTCCGATCAACTACTACACCCATGGCACTCAGGTCACCGCGGCCCACGGCCACCTGGCCTTCTACGGTGCCTACGTGATGCTGAACATCGCCATGATCACCTATGCCATGCCGCTGCTGCTGAAGCGTGAGCCGTACAACCAGACCCTTAACATGTGGGGCTTCTGGATCACCTCCTCGGCGGTGTCGTTCATGGTGTTCGCCCTGACCTTCGCCGGTGTGGTGCAGACCCACCTGCAGCGCGTGCTGGGCATGAACTTCATGGAAGTGCAGGACCAGCTGGCCCTGTTCTACTGGATGCGTCTGGGTGCCGGCTTCGTCACCCTGCTGGGTGTGCTGTTGATCGTCTACTCGCTGGTGGTCCCGGGCAAGGCCCAGGCCGCCGCGCGCAGCGGCTACCAGCCTGCCGAGTAAGTTCTTGTTCCAGGGGGCGATCGCTATGCGGTCGCCCCTTTTTTACACCCAGGTTCTTTGGAGTGCGTCCAATGATGAATTCCGTCGCCCCCGCGCTCGCCCCCTCCGACATCCCGTTCTACCTGCCGGTGGGCAACGAATGCCGTCTGTTCGAGCTGGCCTTCGCCCACAAGCTGCCCCTGCTGCTGAAAGGTCCGACCGGCTGCGGCAAGACCCGCTTCGTCGCCCATATGGCGGCCAAGGTGGGGCGGCCGCTCTATACCGTGTCCTGCCACGACGACCTCACCGCCGCCGACCTGACGGGCCGCTATCTGTTGAAGGGCGGCGATACCGTATGGGCCGATGGCCCGCTCACCCACGCCGTGCGCAACGGTGGCATCGCCTATCTGGACGAGGTGGTGGAGGCGCGCAAGGACGTCACCGTGGTGTTGCACCCGCTGACCGACGACCGCCGTCTGCTGCCCCTGGACCGCACCGGCGAACTGTTGGCAGCGCCCGACGACTTCATGCTGGTGGTCTCCTATAACCCCGGCTACCAGAATGTGCTGAAGCAGCTGAAACCCTCGACCCGCCAGCGTTTCGTCGCCATCGAATTCGACTTCCCGCCGCCCGAGGTGGAACGTCAGGTGGTGGTGGCTGAGACCGGCCTGCCCGAGGCTATGGCCCATTCCCTGGTCATGCTGGCCGGCCGCCTGCGGGCGCTGAAGGGCCACGACCTGGAAGAGGGCGTTTCCACCCGCCTGCTGGTCTATTGCGCCACCCTGGTGCAGGCCGGCATGTCGCTGCGCGAGGCGGTCCAGGCCGCGATGATCGAGCCGCTGACCGACGACGCAGACGTGAAGAAGGGTCTGGACGAGGTGGTGTTGGCGGTTTTCGGGTAATAGGCTTTTTCCCCTCTCCCGCCGCGCGGGAGAGGGGGCGCCCACCGGCGAAGCCGGTGTTTGATGCGCGCTGCGCGCGCGGCCGGGTGAGGGTGGCAATGGCATTTCACGAATTCTTCGAACTGGAAGAAAAGGTCGGCCGCTTCTGGCACCGGCTGGTGGGCGAGCGCTATTCCTGGCCGCGCTACCCTGAAGCGGCGGTCTCGCTCGACCATGTTCGTGGCCAACTTTCGGTGTTCTTCCGGGGGCTGGGAGGGGACAAGGGTGTGGCGATCACCGCCGCCAGTCTGCGCACCTCGACCCACCGGCTGACCTGGAAACAGCGTATCGGCATGGAGGACGAGCGCATGGTGGTGGCCGCGCGCGACGAGGTGTCGCTGTCGCTGCCCGACCAGCTCGACCATTTCCCCGAGGCCGCCCTTAACCGCGATCTCTATTTCTGGCTGGCCGCCTTCTTTTCGGCGCTGGAACCGGCCGGGCCGGCCGAGTCCGATCCGTTGCAGGCCGACCTCGCCTTCCTCGCCCGCGCCCGGCGGGCTAGTGACAAGGTGCTGGCCGCCTTCCCCGGCATGGCGAAGCGCCATGCGGCGCTGGCCGCCGCCTTGCGCGACATGCGCCCCCGTCGGCCCTTGTCGGGTGCCGAGGCCCAGGTCGAGGCGGTGGTGATGGAAATGCTGGGCGGTCCGGCGGCACCTGCCGTAACCGTCACCGTCGCTCCGTTCGACTACAAGCCGTTCCTGCCGGTGCCGCTGTGGGGCGAGGCGCTACATCGCGAGCCCGAGGTCCGCACCGATACCGAGGAGGCGGCGGAAGCGGATTCTAAAAAAGAGGAGCAGGAATCCGAGGACAAGCGCCGCCGCGCCGAACGCCAGAAGCTCGACAATACCGACCGCAAGGACCCGCTGATCCTCAATCGGTTCGAGAAGATCCTGGCCTTCGCCGACATGGTCAACGTCAACCGTGGTGCCGACGACCCCGACGAGGAGGAGGCCAAGAAGGCCGCCGACGAGATGGATAAGATCGCCATCGCCAACCACGGCAAGAAGGCGGCGACCAAGCTGAAATTCGACCTGGACCTGCCGCCCGAGGCCACCGACACCACCCGGCTGACCGGCACCTACCTGTATCCGGAATGGGACCATCGGGCGGCGTGCTACCATCCGGACCATTGCTCGGTGTTGGTCGGTGACGCCGCCGAGGAAGGCGAGAGCTGGGTGCCTGACGAGCAGACGCGGCGACGCATCCGTCAGGTCAAACGCCAATTCGAGGCACTGCGCACCAAGGCGCTGATCCTGCGCGGGCAGGTGGACGGTTCGGAGCTCGACACCGAGGCGGTGGTGCGTGCCCGTTCGGACCTGGCGGCGTCGGGGCAATGCTCGGATCGGGTCTACATGCAGCGCCGGCCTATGGAGCGCGACCTGGCCGTGGCGGTGCTGATCGACACCTCGCTGTCCACCGACGCCTGGATCGAGAACCGCCGGGTGCTGGACGTGGAAAAGGAGGCGCTTGCCGTGTTCAGCCACGGTCTGGCCGCCTGCGGCGATCCCTTCGCCATCTACGGCTTCACCTCACGCAAGCGCGCCTGGGTGAAGATCGACACCATCAAGCATTTCGACGAGCCGCTGGGCGACAAGGTGCTCCGCCGCATCGGCGCGCTCAAACCCGGCTATTATACCCGCATCGGCACCGCCATCCGCCATGCCGCCGCCGAGTTGGAGCAGCGCCCCAACCGCCACCGCCTATTGCTGGTCATCACCGACGGCAAGCCCAACGACGTGGACCATTACGAAGGGCGCTACGGTATCGAGGATACCAGGAAGGCGGTGCAGGAGGCCCGGGCCAAGGGGCTGGCAGTGTTCGGCGTCACCATCGACAAGAAGGCGCAGAGCTACTTCCCCCATCTGTTTGGCCGCGGCTCCTTCGCCATCGTCCATCACCTGGCCCAACTGTCGGCGGCGCTGCCCAGGATCTACCGGCACCTGGCGGGGTAGGGGCGTTCGGCCCACGGCATAAAACGCGTCATGGCCGGGCTGGACCCGGCCATCCACGTGTGGCCGCAGGAAAAATTGCTGAAACAATGCGCTGAGCGGCAACCGCATGGATGCCCGGATCGAGTCCGGGCATTCGGCCCGCTTCTACCGGATCACCTTCTCGTAGAGGCTGAGCGCGATCTCGAACACGATCAGCGCCACGATGTACCATTCCACTCGAAGCGAGCGGCTGGTGTGCACCAAATCCAGCAAGGTTTCGGCGGTGTTGCTGATGACCTCCAGCTTGTTGTCGAGCGCCCGCGAGCGTTCGCGGATTTCGTATTCGCGCTCCAGCCGGCCGAACAGCCCCTCCAATTCGGGCGAGTGCCATAGTACCTCGGGCTTCTCCAGCACCTCGGCGCGGCCCACCATGCGGTGCTGGGTTAGCAGCACGTCGCCAATCTGAGACAGCAGCTCGCGGACCTTGAAGTTGCGGCTGCCCTCGTTCTTGAGGCGCGCCGCCAGCGGTTCGATGCGGTCGAACACCTTGGCGACCTTGGCCTCGAAATAGTCCAGCATGACGTCCTTGGCCAGCACGTCGGCGACGATCTGCATGCGCTCGGGTGCCAACTCGGACAGGACGACGGTGCCCTCCGGGTCCACGTGCTCGCTGCTGCCGGGGATGACGTCCACATGGGCTTGGTCGCGCCCCGGTTCGGGCAGCGGGTCGGTCACCAGCCGGGTCAGATCGGCCAGGCAATGGGCCTCTTCCTCGGCGGTGACATCGAACAGCACGATGGCGCCGTAGCGGAACAGCACCGCATAGCCGTTCCGGCCCATGCGCACGGTCAACGGGGTGGTGGCCAGGGCCTGCTTCTGCTCGAAGCCGCGGGTATCCAGGCGTTCGCCCAGCAGGAAGGCGCGGACGATGATCGAGCGCCGTTCGGCGGCCGGTATGACGGCGGGGATGTGGTCGCTGCTCATGACCGAAGAGGCTTGTGCGCGCGGGGCATGCGAGCAAGTTAACATTCTGCAACATTGTGCGAAAGATGGGGTTTCCCTTGAAGCCCGATCAGTGCCCCCCTATCCTTTTTCGTGAGGGGGCTTCCGGGGATAGGGCCGTGCCCAAAAGGAACCAACAGCAAGCCCATCCGGGGCTGGTGCGTCTGACCGTCCTGTACAAGGGCGCGCTGGAGGCCGGATTCGCCCTGCTGCCGCTGACGCTGGTGGGTTACCTGGACTGGTTCCAGCGGCCGCCGCTGGTGTTCCACGACCACGTCTTCCACGTTGTTGCCGTTGGTTTGGCCATCGCCCTGGCGCTGTTCGCCGCCTGGGTGGCCTGTCGCTGCTATCGAGCCAGCGGCGAGCCGTCATTGCGCTATCTCACGCTGGCTTTCCTGGGTTTTGCCCTGGTCTATGCGCCGCATGGGGCACTTACCCCACTGGCCGATCGTAACCCCTGGCTGTTCCTGCTGTTCGGCCCCGCCTCGCGGGTGGTCATGGCCGCCTTCGTGCTGGAAGCATTGGTCAATCACGGCCGTGCCGCCGATGCCGAGGGCCGCCGCGTGCAAGGCTGGGTGGTGTGGATGGCCGCCATCGCGCTGGTGGACGTGGCGGTGGCGGTGCTTGCCACCCTGCCTGTGGCGAGCGATCCGCAAATCCGCCTGTCGCTGGAAACCCTGGCCATGATGTTGAGCCTGGCCGGTCTTGTTTTGATCCGGCTGAGAGGCTTGCGTTCCAGCGTGATGACCGCGTACCAGCTGGCGCTGGTGGCGTTCGCCACCGCCTCCTTCGCCTTTCTGCTGACAAGCCCGTGGACCCATCTGTGGTGGCTGGCCCACGCCATCTCGGCCGGCGGCTTCTTCGTGCTCACCCACGCGCTGGTGCGCGCCTTCCTGACCACGCGGTCGTTCGACCACGTCTATTCGGAAGAGGAGATGGTCGCCCAGATCGCCAAGGCCGATGCCGCCATGGAAATGGTGCGGGTGCAGGAGCTGGCGGCGCAGGCGGCGGAAATGGCCAACCGTGCCAAGACCGAGTTCCTGGCAGCCATGAGCCACGAACTGCGTACGCCCCTGAATGCCATCAACGGCTTCGCCGAGACCATGCAGGCCGAGATTCTGGGCCCCTTGGGCAATGAGCGCTACAAGGAATATTGCGGCCATATCGTCGATGCCGGGCATCATCTGGCCGGCCTGATCAACGACGTGCTGGACGTATCGCGGGTCGAAAGTGGCCGCGTCTCGCTGAGCGAGGAGGTGGTGACCCTATCCGAGTTGGTCGAATCGGTGGCCGTCATGGTGGGTGACCGCGCCCGCGAGGCGCACCTCACCCTCGCGACCGAGTTGTCGCCCGACCTTCCCCTGCTATCGGTCGATCCGCTGCGCCTCAAGCAGATATTGCTCAACCTGCTGGCCAATGCGGTGAAATTCACGCCCAAGGGGGGGAATGTGACGGTGCGGGCCTGGGTGCGCGGTGATGGCGGCGTTTCGGCTGCCATCGAGGACACCGGCATCGGCATCGATCCGGTCCACCGGGAAAAGGTGCTGCGCGCCTTCGGTCAAGCCGATTCACGGCTGGAACGCCGCTACGAGGGCATGGGGCTTGGGCTGCCGCTGGCCCGTTCCCTGATGGAACTGCACGACGGCGCGCTGGAACTGGACAGTGCGCCGGGGCAGGGCACCCGTGTGGTGCTGACCTTTCCGGCGTGGCGCAGCCTGGCCTCTATTCCGCAGCGAGAGCGGCAGCGGGGCTGAGCGCCCCGGCCAGAGCGGCAGCGGCCTGGGACAGGGCGGCGTCGGCCGGTGGCAGGTGGGCGCTCATCTGCATGAAGCTATGGGGAACGCCGGGCACCACCGTCAGGGTATGGGGCACGCCGGCACGCTCCAGCTTGGTCGCCAGGTTCACCGTATCGTCCAGCAGACAGTCCAGGCCGGCCCCGATCAGTACCTGCGGCGGCAGGCCCGCCAGATCGGCCAGCAGCGGCGCTGCGGCCGGGTTGTCGCGCTGTGCGCGGTCGGCCAGGTACTGGCTCCAGAACCAGTCCATGCGCGCCGTGGTCAGGCCGAAGCCGCCGCCGCCGAACGCCCGGTGCGACGGGCTGTCCAGGTCGGCCGAGAACATTCCATAGAACAGCAGGCCCAGGGCAGGGGCGGGCAGCCCTTGGTCGCGCAGCGCCAGCATGGTGGACAGGGCCAGGTTGGCGCCGGCCGAATCGCCGCCAAGGGCAAGGCGCCCGGCGTCGAGGCCGTATCGCGCACCTGATCGGCGCACCCACGCCACCGCCGCCAGCGCTTCGTCCAACTGGCCGGGGAAGCGCAGTTCGGGCGCCAAGGTGTACGAGACGCCCACCACCGCCGTACCCGAGCGCAGCGCCAGCAGCCGCATCAGCCGCTCGTGGGTGTCGATGCCGTTCAGGGCGAAGCCGCCACCATGGAAATAGACCAGGGTGCCCAGCCCCTCGCGGCGCTGGTCGGGGTAATGAATGCGCAGCCGCACCGAAGTGCCGCGCGGCGATAGTGTTTCCGCCTCGGCGATGCCGCCGATCTCGGGCAGGGGATGGTTCCACAGGTTCTGGTACGCCCGCGCGTTGGCCCGTGCGACGTCAAGAGGCTGGCTGAGCGGATCGGCTGGAGCGATGCCGGCGGCCGTTGCCACGCGGGCAATGGTGTCCAGGTGCGGATGCGGATTGGACATGCGGCTTCTCCTATATTGAACGCGAGGATGATAATGTACACAAAATGATGCGTCAACGTATTTCGATAAATCTACGGATTTAATAGATTATAAGGGGCCGAGGGCAAGCGCTGCCGTCGTTTTCGCCATTTTGCCTCTCAGACGGTTTGGCCGTTCAAATGTTTGATTTTTGCCGCGCTCATAGGCATCCTCTCGCAGGGCTACGAAAGTCGAAAGGTGTCCGGTTCCAAGGCGCCGGAACAGACTTTATGGCGCCATATGCCAGTTTCGGCATTCGGGTCAGGGATGTTTTTGCATTGCAGCAAGAAATGTTCCTCCGGAGTCTTGAGTTTGTCGCGCCGAATTCCGGCGCGGTGCTCGCCGAAGACATGGCGGCACGGCATATGCGAAGCGGGGGTCGCCTTCGCCCATGTCACCGACGCTGCGGCCCGCGGATAGGCGCGCTTTTTCCGCGCGAGAACAAACGGGGCGGTCCATGAGTGACACGACGATCATGCGGGGCGAAGGCGAGGAGCGGGCTTTGGCCGCTTCGCTCGAAGGAGACGCCGACACTCCGCCCGTGCCGCCGCGCCTGGTTCCCGATCTGCCGCCTGCCGCTCCGCCCAAGCGCCGTTCCGGCGCCGCCACCCTGTTGCACCTGGGTGCCCTTGCCGCCACCGTCGGCTGGCTGGGCTTCTGCGCCTCGTACGTCGACACCAGCATCGGCTGGGAAAATGTGATGGTGCTCCAGCCGCAGGAACTGGGCGGTCTCGCCGGGGCCGCGCTGGTCCCCGTCGCCTTCCTGTGGTTGGTACTGGCCTGGCTCGATCGCGGCCGCGCCCTGCGCGTCGCGGCCGACCGCCTGACCCAACACCTGGCGCTGCTGACCTATCCCGCGGAGGGTGCGGAGTCCCGCATCAAGGCGGTGTCCGATTCATTGCGCGCCCAGGCCGGCGACCTGTCCAAGGCTTCGGCCCAGGCGCTGGCGGAGGCCGAGGCGGTGCGCAAGGTGATGGCCGAGCAGGTGGAATCCATGTCCGGTCTGGTCGGGCGCATCAATGGCGAGGCCCGCACCGCGCTGGATGCCCTGCGCGGCGAGGTGGACCGGCTGACCCATGCCGCCGATTCGGCCACCGCCCGCGCCCGCGAGGTGGAACACATGCTGCGTCTCCAGACCCAGGAGATGAGCACCGTCACCGAGACCGCCGCCACCAAGGTGCGCGAATTCGGCGAGGTGATGCACAAGCAGGTGGCCGCCATCGACGAAACCTCGATCCGCGCCGCCGAGCGGGCAGAAACCCTGTCGGCGCAGATTCGCAAGCAGGCCGAAGGGCTGGATCAGGTCTCCAAGGCTGCCGTGGATCGCGCCGCCCATGTGGGCGAGGTGTTCACCAGCCAGGCCGCCCGTCTGCAGGACGCCGCCGACAAGGCTGGCACCCGCGCCGAGGAGGTGGCCGCCACCCTGTCAGATCGCGTCGGATCCATCGACCAGTTGTTCGTGCGCCAGAACACTGAGCTGGACGCGTCGGCCGAGCGCCTGGCCGAGCAGACTTCCCGCATTGCCGCCTCGTTGCAGAGCCAGGCCACCAGCCTGGACCAGACCACCGACCGTGTGCTGTCGCGCATCAAGATCGTGGAGGAGGCGCTGTCGGTGCAGTCGCGCGAACTGTCCGCGTCCTCGGACCAGGCCATGAGCCGCTTCCGCGAGATGGAGGACGTGCTGGGGCGCCACGCCGACCACCTGAAGACTTCCGCCGACGAGGCCAGCATGCAGCTTGGCCAGGTGGGCGAGGTCTTCACCCAGCGCCGGGACGACGTGGACTCCGCGGTCGAGCGCGCCGTGGGCCGCATCCGCGAGGTGGGCGATGCCTTCCAGGGGCAGACCCGCGCCCTGTCGGCCGCCCAGGATCAGATGCAGGCCCGCGCTCGTGAGGTGTCCGAGACCCTGCGCCTGCATATCGAGGACCTAGGCAAGGGTAGCGAAAAGGCCGCCGCCCAGGCCGAGAATATCCGCCAGACCCTGCGCAAGCAGGCGGACGAGTTGGCTGACGCCGCCAACGTGGTCTCCACCCAGTCCCGCCTGTCCGAGGCTTCGCTCAACCAGCAGTCCCGCCACCTGATTTCCACCTCCGACCAGGTCATGGCCAAGGTCAAGACCATTGCCGACACCCTGCGCCAGAACACCAACGACCTCATCGCCATGTCGTCGCGCGTCGGCGTCGAGCTGGAGGCGGTGGGCGAGGGGCTGCGCCAGCGCACCACCGAGGTGGGGGTCGCCGCCACCAAGGCGACCGCCGACACCGGCGGCGTGGCCGATGTCCTGGAACGCACCACCGACCAGTTGGCCCTCGTCTCGGAACAGGCCTCCGGCCGCATGAAGAGCGTGGCCGACGCGTTGCGCCGCCAGACCGAGCAGGTGGTGGCTTCGGCCGACCAGGCCCAGGTCAGTGTCGGTGCGGTGGGCGAAAAGCTCGTCGACCAGGCCTCGTCGTTGGCCCGCGTGGCCGACGATTCGTCCGAGGTGCTCAAGGCCTTCGGCCAGGCCATCGCCAAGCATGCGGTGGAAGTGGGCGAGTCCGCCCAGCGGGTGTTCCACAACTCGCAGACCGCCGGCGATGCCCTGCGCCAGATCAGCCGCGATTTCGAGGAAACCTCCAACAAGACCGCCGCCCAGGTCACCGCCGCCGGCGACATGCTGAGCGCCGGTATCCGCGAGCTCACTCAGGCGTCGGAACGTATCACCGCCTCGGTCCGGAATGCCGGCGACGGCCTGCGCCGTCAGGCGCAGGACCTGCAGGACTCCACCGAACGCACCGGCGCCAAGCTGGAAAGCAGCTTCGAGATGATCCGGCAGAAGTCCAACGACCTGGGGATCACCGGCGACCGGCTGGCCCAGCAGGCGGAAAGCATGGCGGCCACCTTCTCGCGCCAGGCTGCCGAACTGGTCAACTCCTCCAAGCTGGCGGAAGTCCGTGCCGAGCAGCTGTCGGAAGTTCGCGCCGCCGCCAGCGTCGAGCACTTCCTGCGCGACGCCGCTTTCATCGTCGAGAAACTGCAATCGCTCTCGGTGGATATCGGCCGCATCTTCTCGGCCAATATCGACGAGAAGGCGTGGAAGGAATTCCATGCCGGCGACCAGAGCGTGTTCGTCCGCAAGATCCTCAAGAACCTGGACAAGCACCAGATCGCCTCGATGAAGAACAAGTTCGAGGACGACGGCGAGTTCCGCGACTACGTCACCCGCTACCTGGCCGAGTTCGAGGCTCTGCTGAACCAGGCCCGCCAGTCGGATTATGCCGACGTGCTGACCGGCACCTTCACCTCGTCCGAGGTGGGCAAGCTCTATCTGGTGCTAGCCCGCGCGCTGGGCCGGTTGGAGTAGGCTTCTCTCCATCTGTATCATTGAAGGGCGCCCCAGGGGCGCCCTTCTTGTTTGGTCTATGCGCGAGCTTTGGGGAATTTTTCGCGAACGCACAAAAACGTGTTGCACTGCACAACGATGCGGTTTTACCATCGACCATGGCAGGAACGGAGGCTGGACCATGCTTATCCGCAAGCTGCACGCCCATGAGAAACTGCTATTCGCCGAGCATCTGAAGCGGCTGCCGCCCGATGACCGGCAGTTCCGCTTTGCCCACGCCAAGGTGGCGGACGAGATCATCGACCGCTATGTCGCCAGCATTTCCCCCGACGACCTGATCCTGGGAGCGTTCACCGACGACCGGCTGGCGGGCGGAGCCCACGTGGCCTTTGCCGACGACATCGCCGAGGTGGGCGTGTCGGTGGACCCCGACGTGCGCACCCAAGGCATCGGCGCCGATCTGTTCCGCCGGGCCATCGCCTGGGCGCGCAATCGGCGGGCCGCGAAGCTCTACACCCTGTGCCAAGCCGATAACCGCGCCATGCTGGCGCTTGCGGCCAAGCTCGGCATGGTGGTCCACCGCGAGAGCGGCACCGCCGAGGCCTGTCTTGCGTTGCCGCCGCCTGATTTGCTTACCGTGTCCGACGAATTGTCGGCCGGCATGCATACGGTCATGGCCGATTGGGCCGATCTTATGCGCACCTGTCGAGGCGTGTGGTTGCCCCGGTCAGGATGACGCTTGCCGTTTAGACCGTGATGCAGGGAAATCTGCATCACGTATTGTCCCTCGCCGGGCGCGGCCATCCCGGCCGCTTGTGGGCGGAGCCCACCCGTTACTTCGTGCCGGGCCGCCCTTCGGGTGTCGTTTGCCCCTTTCGGGGCGGCACGGCCGCTCGCTCAACGCTCTAGCGCGCGGCGGCCAGCATCTGGCCGGCCGGGCCCGGCTCGTCCCAGCGCCGGGCTTCGGCCCGCCATTGCGCCACATGGTCGCGCGTTTCTTCAATGCGCGCATCGCTCAGGTGGCGGGGTGCGTGGATTGCCGCGTGTTGCGACGGCCACATCCATACGCCGGCAGTCATGAGCAGGGCGATGACGGCGACGGCGGCACCCATCCAATCGCGATCCTCCATGTTCCCCTCCTGCGCCCTTGATCACCCGGAGAGCTTATCCGCTCGGGTGCCGGGGCGACATTCGGCTGAGGGCGTAAATGGTGTCCTCCCGAAGGGGTAAGACCTTTGCCGGTGGGCTGATGGGGACCATCTAGGAGAGGGCAGTTCTATTGGGAAAGACCG
>Ga0306923_10001841_pt1 | contig 19022 bp, 16 predicted proteins | sample sta12Can44000108_FD_203841 | JGI IMG/M metagenome (GOLD analysis project Ga0306923, IMG submission 203841) | Lab enrichment of tropical soil microbial communities from Luquillo Experimental Forest, Puerto Rico - statanox.12C.anox.44.000.108 (v2)... | ecosystem: Environmental > Terrestrial >... | reverse complement strand
CAACACGCGCGAGCCGACGGCGAGACCGACGCCGACGCCGCACAGCGCCATGGTCGCGGGCGTGACGCGCGGATAGGTTTCGAACGCACGCACGATGCCGTACAGCGCAATCACGCTCGCGACCGCGAACGGCGCGTCCTTGGCGTTGATGAACATGTGCCCGTAATAGAGCGGGCAGGTGGCAAGGAGTACGAGACCGATCAGGCCGGCGAGCGGGCCGCCGAGCCTTCGGCCAAGCCGCCAGGTGACGAACAGTCCGATGAGACCGACGGCGGCGCCAATGAGACGCCGCGTCTCGAACAGGCCGAACGGCAGAACCTTCGCCGTGAGCGCGGCGAGGAGATCGAAGCCGCCGCCGTACATGTAGAGATTGACGAACGACAGCGCCCGCTTGTCGGCAAAGCCCGAGGCGTAGAGCGAAACAAGTAGGTCGCCGTATTGCGCATGGGTGTAGTCGTCCCAGCCGAGGCCGAAATCGCGAAAGATCAGCAGCGCAATCGCGCCGGCTAGCACCAGGATGCCGATGGCGCCGGCGTCGAGCCAATGGCCCGCGGCACTCGCCTTCGCTTCGAGGCGTATCGATTTTGCCACGGGTTGGTGCACGGTGGTCCCGGTTTAAAGCGCGCGCCGCCGCCAAATCCGGCAGCGCCGGGCCCCAACACTTGCGGCGCAACGGTCGGGCACACAATGCGGCAAAAACGTCGGTGGCCCAGGCCTGTCGGCCTCTCGCAAAAAGCGGGGCCTTGAGGCCCCGCTTGCGTGCGTCGCGACCGATGCTACCTCGTCGCCGTTTCGTACATCTCGGCGACGTAATCCCAATTGATCAGGCTCTCAAAGAACGCCTTGAGATAATCGGGCCGACGATTGCGATAGTCGATGTAGTAGGAGTGCTCCCAGACGTCGCAGCCGAGAATCGGCTTGGCGCCGTGCACGAGCGGATTTTCGCCGTTCGGCGTCTTGGTGACGACGAGCTTGCCGTCCTTGACCGCGAGCCAGCACCAGCCCGAGCCGAATTGAGTGACACCGGCCTGGATGAAGTCTTCCTTGAACTTGGCGAGCGAGCCGAGATCGGCGACGACGTGCTTTTCGAGCTTGCCGGGGAGTTTGTCGCCACCGCCACCTTTCTTCATCCACTTCCAGAAATGGATGTGGTTGTAGTGTTGCGCCGCATTGTTGAACAGGCCGGGATTTTTGCTGAACGTGCCGACGACAACTTCCTCGACCGATTTGTTCTCCCACTCGGTGCCTTTGGCCAGATTGTTGCCGTTGGTGACGTAGGCCTGATGATGCTTGTCGTGATGGAATTCGAGGGTCTCGCGCGACATGTACGGGGCGAGCGCGTCGTGCGGATAGGGGAGGTCGGGCAGCGTGAATGCCATTTAGGTGTACTCCTCAATGTGACATCGAAAAGATGCGGTCGGGTGAAACCGCCGTGCGGAGCGAAAGGTTCCTTTAGATAGGCCCAAGCCAGGGGGTTGGGCAACGGCTCTGGGACAGGCCGACCGGTCGCGTGGTCGCAGGCATCGCGAATGCTGCCGGCGCAAGCCCAATTTCACATATGGCGCAATGGATTACGCCGATCCTTGATACCCGTGGCGCTTCGCTCGCAAACGCCGCCATGCGTGTCCATTTCGCGATTGACCTTGCGCCGTTGTGATCTGCCCGTCACAATGGCAAAATCTTGGGGCCTCCGAGATAGATCGGAGGGGTGGGCGTTATGTACGCGTTGTTGGTGATTTTGGGCGCCGTTATTGCCGCCCTCGGGGTTGTCATCGCCGTTCCGGGCTGGCCGTTGCTGGGACGCGAGTTCGACGGCTCGATCGTCACGCCCGGTGCCGTGGCAGTGGTCGGTGGGCTTATCCTGGTCGGGCTCGGGCTCGTGGTTCGCGTACTGTACCGCATCGAGCGAGCGCTCGCGACGCGACCGTTGCCACGTCCCGCTATCCCGGCTGAGGCTGCCGTCGCGACCGCGGTCGAGGAGCCCGAAGCAAGGCCCAAGGTAGCAGCCCCCGCGCGCATCACGTTCCCGCCGAAGCCCGAAGCCCGTCCGCTGACGGCTCCCGCCGCCAATGGTGTGAAGCCGCCACTGCCGGAAGACGCCGCGGTGGAGGAGCTGCGCGAACAATTTCCGACGCTGGTGCGTATCGAAGGCGCGCCGGTCGTCGAGGCCGAAGTTTCGCTACTGCCGAAGCCGCCGCGTGCCGACGACGAGGCAACCGAGGTCAACGGCAAAGCCGCGCCGGGACCGGTTGGGGTTGCCGCGACGGCGCGGGCAGAGCCGCGGCTCGATATTCCTTCGCGACCTGCCAACCGGCCGGAGCGGACCCGAAATTTCGATGCCTATTGGCCGAAAAAGCCGCTGCCCGCGCGCGGCGCTCAAGCAACGGCACCGGCCGTGGTGGTGCCGCTCCCGGTCGAACCGGTGTTGCCCGCGGAGCCGACGCAGTTTCAGCTCAGTGAGGCAGAGGCTGAACCGCCGCCGCCGGCTCCAGCCGTGGAGACGCTGGCGTCCGTCTCAGTCCTCAAATCGGGCGTGGTCGACGGCATGGCCTACACGCTCTATTCGGACGGTTCGATCGAGGCGCAATTGCCGCAGGGCACGCTGCGTTTCGGGTCGATCGCCGAGCTGCGCACCCACATCGAGCACAGCGCGTAGCGCGTCCGTTTTCCCTCAACCACCGTCGACTTGCGCGGCGTCGCCAGGCGCGATCCGCTTGGCGCGCGCGGCAAAGTCGTTGCAAAACACGGAAAGAACACTTGACCAACACTTTGCGGTGCTCGGTTACTTTCCGCCTTTACTTCTGCGCTGCAATATAACTAATCTCCCGTGCAGATTTTGGATTCGCTACGGCACAATTTGCCACTGCGAATGCTTACTTTTGACTGTTGGTGGATCGCGCCAGGCCGCAAATGGCGGCGCATCGTCCGGGACTTGGGCCGGCAACGCAGAGCGTGGAACAGGGCGGGACACACTAGGGGTCACAGCCATGGCCGACGATTCAGGTGACAGCAGCTTTATCGCGCTGACGGCGAACATCGTGTCCGCCTACGTCAGCAACAATTCGGTGCCGAGCGCCGATATCCCGAACCTGATCAGTCAGGTGCATTCGGCGCTCAAGCGGGTGTCGGGCGGCCAAACGGCGGCGACGGCCGAGCCGCTCAAGCCCGCGGTGCCGGTCAAGCGCTCGGTTACGCCCGAATACATCGTCTGCCTCGAGGACGGCCACAAGTTCAAATCGCTGAAGCGCCATCTGCGTACGCGCTACAACATGACGCCGGATCAATATCGCGAGAAATGGGGTCTGCCGCCGGATTACCCGATGGTGGCGCCCAACTACGCGGCGGCCCGCTCGCAACTCGCCAAGCAAATGGGCCTCGGTCAGCAACGCCGCCGCCGCCGTGGTTGACGCCCGCGCCGGGCCATGAGCCGTCCTTCAGCGCTGCAACACCCCGACAGCGCGATTGGCGAAGCTCAGGCGCTCCGCCATGACGCCGACCACGTAGCTGAGCAACGCCTGGCCGAGCGCCGGCTGCTCGCGCCTGATCTGGTCAAAGGCGTCCGCGGTCAGCTCGTAGAGCACGCTTTCGGTCTCGGCTTGGATCGTGGCGCTGCGCGGCCGCCGGGTGATTAGACCCATTTCGCCGATGGTGGTGTGCCGGCCGAGGCTGCGCACCCGCATGGTGCGGCCGCCGCCCATGTCGACGATAATGCCGACGCGGCCGTCAAGAATGAAATGCATGGAGGCCGCTTCGTCGCCTTGCCGGGCGATGATGCCGCCGGTTGCGACTTCGAGCCGCCGGCAATGTTCGGCGAGATGATCGGCATGTTCGGCGTTGCCGAGCGCGTCGGCGAGCCAGGCCCGCAGCGACGGCCGATCCGCCACCTCGGCGCGGTGAGTGTCGATCACCTTCTGCTCGCACGCCTCCAAGGCGCGGTCGAGATCGGAGATGACGGCGACGTCGTCGGAAATAAATCGCGCGGCGCGAAACCCGCGTTCCAGTTCGGGGCTCAGGCTTACGAGCACGATGTGAACGCCGTGCGCGGCGGCGGCCTGCTTGATCTGCGCGAAGCTGTGGGTGGCCGACGAATCGATTCCGGTCACCAGCCGGAAATCGAAGATCAGAAAGCGGCAATCGGGCTCCGTCGCCAGCAATGTCTTGACGAACTGATAGAGGCGGTTAGCGGAGCCGAAGAACAGATAGCTCTGCAACGTCATGCCCTGAATTTGCCTCCCGTGCTCGGCCAGCAGCGAAAGCTCGCTTGGCCCGCGGTCGAGCGACGAGCGGAATTCGGAGCCATCGAAATTGAATTTGATCGCGTTCACCCGGCTCGCGCTCAAGGCAAACGTGGTGCAGCCGATGACGATGCCGATCAGTACGCCAGCGATGAAACCAGAATAGATGTTGAGCGCCGCAATCGCGATCAGCGACAGATATTCGAGCGGCAGCAGCCGCCGCGACGAGTGAATCAGCCACTGATAGATCAGATCGGAGCCGAGGTAGAGCAAAAGCCCGCCCAGCACGTATTTCGGCACATAGCCGAGAAACGACGGGTCGGCGACCAGTACGCCCGCCGCGATCGCCGCGACCGTGAGCCCTGACAGGCGGGTGGTAGCGCCCGCGGTGCGCACCAGGATCGAGCGGCTCAAGGAGGTGCATACCACCATTCCGCCGAGCGCCGCCGTTACCAGGTTGGCTAAGCCGTGGACCTTGAGATCGCGCTCGATATTGGCCTCGCTGCGGGTCGCGATCTCGATGCCCGTGGTGTTGAGCAACAGCGTGCAGATGGTGACGAACATGACGGCGAGCACGTCGCCGGTCAGCGTCGGTAACGTTGCCCAGGGAAAGCTGTGCAGCGGGTCGGCGTGCCACGGCAGCGCGAGCCTCGCCGCCGGCTGCGGACTGAACATCCAGCTGCCCGCTTGCGCCGCCGCGACCGGCGTGCGGCTCACCAGCAGGATGACATGCGTTAGCGCAAAGGCCCCGACCAGTACGCCGGGCAGCGCGAATGGGCTCCTCGTGCGGCGCAGTAGCACATGCAGAATAACGGCGACGGCGACGCCGGCTGCAAGCTTGGCGGCGGCGGTCGCATCGGCAAAGGCGCCGAGATTGGCGAGCGTCGCCCGTTGATCGGTGATGACCTGCGCAGCGCCGGTGACCATCAGCCAGCCGGTCGCGCCGAGAAAGCCGCCGATCACCGGATATGGCAAGAAGCGGATGGCGCGCCCAGCATGGGTGAAGCCCAGCACGCACAGCAATAGCCCGGTCAATCCGGTTCCCAGCGCGATGACGATGATAGCGGGCTGGAGCAGCTCGATGCCGCCGCTGGCGACGATGTGCTGCAGCACCGTCGCGACGAGCGCGGCGATGACCACCGAGATCGAGCTATCCGGCCCGGCGACGGCAAAGGAAAGCGAGCTGCGCAGCGCCACGATGGCGCCGCCGACGGCGGCCGACATGAACGACATTGCGATGCCGTGGGACAGAAAGCGCTGCAGCGGTCCGCTGAAGATCAGCACCGCGTAAGACAGCGAATAGGTGATCGTCAGCACGCTGCAAACGCTGCCGGCGAATACGTCTGTCAGTCCGTGGCGCGGCGTGACGTTAAGCTTCGGATTATCCAATGCACTACCCCTGCGGAACGCCGCCGCCTGCCGTGTGATTTAAAGCGCCGCCGTCTTGCCCGAGATCATTCCACGCCCCGGGCGGGACTGACAACACGGTCTTGAACCCGACCGGAATACCGGACGAATGCAGCAGCGGTTGGTGCGATGGAGCGGGGTTTGCGCCTTAGGCCGCGGTCGAGAGCGCCGCGCGCGCGTCGATGCGGATCCGCTCCACCATGGAGCGGAAACCGTTGGAGCGCTGCGGCGTCAAATGCTCGCGCAAGCCGAGCCGCTCGAACGTGGCGACCGCGTCAGTCGAGAGAATGTCCCTGGCGCTGCGCCCCGAATACACGGCGAACAGGATGGCGATGAGGCCGCGCACGATGTGGGCGTCGCTGTCGCCCTCGAAGGTCAGCACCGGGCCGCCGGCGCCGTTGGGCCGCACGCTGGTGTCGAGCCAGACCTGGCTGGCGCAGCCTTGCACCTTGTTGGCGTCGCTGTGGGCTTCCGGCGCGAGCGGCGGCAGCTGCCGCCCGAGCTCGATCAGATAGCGATAGCGATCGTCCCACTCGTCCAGGAGCGCAAAATTGTCGATGATTTCGTCAATGTCGGCCATAAAGCGTCCGTCCGTCGTTGCCCTCTATATAGAGGGCAAGTCCACCAAGGTCGATGTATCTGGCTGATGTCGCGGATGCGGGCGGAAACGGGCGGCCGGCGCAAATTTGGCGTTTAATCTGACACGCAACGGTTGTATAGTCGCCCGTAGAGCGGTGACTGGACGCGGGGGACGATCATGACCTTGCGGATGTGCTGGCCATTCGTCGCGGTGGCCGGCGTTGCCTTGCTGATGGCGGGATGTTGAGACGACGCGTACGCAGGGTCTCTCACCTTGCGACGTCGATCCGAACAGCTGTCTCTAATAGCGGCACGGGACGGATGTATTGGTACCCGCCTGGGTACCGCCGGCAGACTTCGAGCGGACATAAGAAGCGGATCGCCACCGCGCACAAGGAAAGCAATTGACCGTTGGCTTCAGGAAGTCGGCGATAGCCGGGCGTCCGGCCTAGGCCGCGTGCTTGGCATCTTTGGGCGACTGCGGACCGCGCCAGGCCGGCGCCAGGTCGGTCGGCGTCAGCGTATTCTGCGAGCGGTCGGCTGAAGATTTGACCGGCTCGACTTTGGCTGCGCTGCCGCGCGACGCGGCGCCATGGGCGACGGTGCCGGTGTCTTTCGGCGCCAGCGCCTCGGTCAAGAAATCGTAAAGCACCTTGGCGCCGGCCTGCGCCTTGTAACCGATCGCCACCGCGACTTGGGAGCCGACCGAGCAGGCCTCGGGCTGGCGGTTGCAGAAGCCGCGCAGATCCTGCACGGTAGCCGACGCCGCCGAGATCGCCTCGGAGGTGCGCACTTCGCCCGCCTGATCCGCGCGTTGGCTCGCGCCGCTGGGCAAGAGCACCAGCACGACGCCCAGCCAAAAGGCTATTCGCAAGAGAAAGAACATCCCACTCACATCCCCGGCGGCAATCATCGCCGCACGCGCGCGCAAACTAGCAGACGGCGTTGAAAGCGACGTTTGCGCGGCAGGGACGTTTTTGTCCATAATCGACGAGAATACGCCGCAAATTTTCGCGCAATTGCACAAAATATAATTTACCTAAAATTTGAGCGAACGCGGCTGACCCTACCGTTTGCCGCGCTTTCGCCGCGGCAAAAGCTGCGTCGTTTGCCGGCAACACCACGGCCGCCGCGGCCGTCAAACAAATGGCAACCGTGCGCGGCAACGGCCCATTCACCATGATGGCCAAATCGGTAGTGCAGTCGCGTGTCGCAGCATTGGCGCGCGGCTGGCTGCGACCGGCGCCTTAGCGTTCGTTTAAGCGGCGTCTGACACGATCCGCTGCAGAACAGGGGGAGCGCGTCTGTACGGCGGGCGTGCCAAATTGGGAACGTGGGCTTCTTGGCGCCAGTACGGGACTACGTCGAGACGCTGATTCATCCCTCGGCGCAGCAAGATGCGCTGACGGCGTCGCGGCATCGTGCCTTTATAGCGCCGCGGCTCTTGGGCAGCGTCGTCGCGCTGGCCGCATTTCCGATCTATCTGATCGCACGCGGTACGCCGACTGCCATCGAGCTGATGGCGTTCGCCTGGCTCGTCGTGCCGATCCTGACCGCCTATTTCCTGTCGCGCACCGGCCGCTACGAGAGCGCGCACGTGCTGTCGTCGCTGGCGCTGACCGGCTTGGTGACGGCGGTTGCGGCCTTGACCGGCGGCATCGTCTCGTCCGCCGCGATCTGGCTCGTGGTGGTGCCGCTCGAAGCGGCGCTGTCGGCGTCGCGCCGCGTGGTGGCGACGGCTTCGACGCTCGCGCTCGGTGCCGCCGGCGTTTTGGTGGTGCTCGGCGCCCAACACCTCCTGCCGGCGCCGAGTCCGGATCCCCGCACTACACTGGCCGCGCTCGGCATCGTGTCGGCCGTGCTCTGTGCGGCGGGGCTTGCGCTCGGCGCCGAAGCGCTGGCGCGCACGAGTTTCTGGCTCCTTTATGCCGAAGAGGATCGATACCGCCTGCTGGCGCTGAACATGACCGACGTCATCATTCGCCACGGCCGCGACGGGGCGGCGCTGTTCGTTTCGCCGGCGGGCGAAGCGCTGTTCGGCGCGCGCGTCACCGATTTGCATGGGCACGGCCTGTTCGATCGCGTCCACGTCGCCGATCGGCCGGCCTACCTGACGGCGCTCGGCGACGCCGCGGCGCTATGCGAAAGTCGTTCCGTGGAATTCCGCGTGCGCCGCGATGGCATCGACGCCGATGGTCGCCCTGCGACCAAATTCATCTGGATCGAGATGCGCTGCCGGCCGCTCGAACAGGCAGCCGGCGACGCGAGCGGCGAGCCCCGTCGGGAAGTCGTCGCCGTGCTGAGGGACGTGACTGGGCGCAAAGAGCGGCAACAGGCGCTCGAAGATGCCCGCGTCGAGGCCGAGCGCGCCAATGCCGCCAAGAGCCGGTTCCTCGCGACTATGAGCCACGAGCTGCGCACGCCGCTCAACGCCATTATCGGTTTTTCCGAGATGCTGACGAAGGAAGCGCCGCTGATGCTCGACGCCAAGCGGCGCATCGAATATGCCGGCCTGATCAACGAATCCGGCAACCATTTGCTCTCGGTCGTCAACGGCATTCTCGACATGTCGAAGATCGAGACCGACAATTTCGAGATTACGCCGGAGCCGTTCGATCCGGCCCAGGTCATCGCCAGCTGCTGCGATATCCTGGCGTTGCGGGTGCGCGAGGCGGGCGTGGCGCTCGAGCGAGCCGAGATCGACAATCTGCCGGAGATCGTCGCCGACAAGCGCGCGCTCAACCAGATTCTGTTTAACCTCCTGTCCAATGCGATCCGCTTCACCGATCGCGGCGGGAAGGTTTTGGTCAGCGCGCGCGCCGAGGCGGCAGGCATCGTCTTTGTGGTCGAAGACAGTGGCGTGGGCATCAGCGATGTCGACTTGGAACGCGTCGGCGAGCCGTATTTCCAGGCCGGCGCGCCCTACGACCGCCGCCATGGCGGCACCGGCTTGGGCCTCTCGATCGTCAAGGGCCTGGTGCGGCTGCATGGCGGCGAATTCTCCATTCGCAGCCGGCTCGGCCAGGGCACGCGCATCACCGTCCGCCTGCCGCTCGATTGCGAGCGGGCGCGGACGGTGAAAAAGCGCGGCCCGGCGACGGTGAGCCCGCTCATCGCCGCCGCGAATCAGCCGGCGGCGGTGGCCTCGCCGTCAGTGACAACGGTGAAGAAACGTGCGTGAGCGTCGCAACCATCGCCGCGGCGCGCCTGCGGAAAGCTTCGCCGGGTTGCTCGGCACGCGGCTGCGCAGCAGCTTTGTCGACCGCCCCGTGGATACGTTCGCGGTCCTTGCCGCGGTCGCTGCAACCTTTATCATCCTGGTCAATGCGCTATTCCTGCAAAACGGCGCGCGACCGGCGCCGTTCGTCGCCAATCCGACACTAGCCAAGACTGAGGCCGCCGAGGTCAGGAGACCCGGGCCGCGCATCATCGACATGATCCCGACCCATACGACGGTTGCGCCGCCGCCGGCGCAGAGCGTCCCGGTGCCGGCACCGTCGCCGCGGCGTAACGATCCGATTGCCGATCTGATCGGGCCGTCGCCACGGATCCAGGTGGTGCAACGCGTGCTGTCGGACTACGGCTATGGCCAGATCAAGCCGTCCGGAATGCTCGACGATGCAACCAGCGAAGCGATCGAGAAATTCGAGCGCGAGCACAAGCTGCCGGTCACCGGCCGCGTGTCGGATCGCCTGGTTGCCGAGCTCACCGCCATGGTCGGCCATCCCATTCAGTAGTCGGGTTTGCGGCGTACGCCGGATCGAGTCATATCTCACGGCGTCCGCTGCCGTGGGTTCACACGATGCGTCTGAAGACTGCGCTCTGGGTTGACGCTTACCTGCGCCGCTGTCAGGTCGAAGGCGCGTTCGCCGTGCTGCGCCGGCGCGGCGCCGAGGAGGCGGGCGCCGTGTTCATTCGCATCAGCAGGCTTGACGGTACCTCGGACCTGTTCGGCCCGGCACCGCAGAGCGAATTTAGTGCCGCGGGCGAGGCCGATCGAGCGTTTACGCCGAGTCTGAAGGAGCGGCCGGCGCAAGACGCTGCGGTCGAAGCCTATCTCGCCCGCGAGATCAAGTTTGATCCCGACGTTTGGATCGTCGAGGTGGAAGATCGCGCCGGCCGGAATTTTTTGGACATTGTCGGCGTGTGAGCGACCGAGCTAAGACGCTTCGCGGCGGATAGTGCCGTGCAACGGCGCCGGCTGCCGTGCCGCGGCGGTTCGCGCGCGCGTGCGTTCGTCGTTCCAGAACAGCGGCTGATGCTTGGCTGCACTCCGCGCCTCTGCGCGCAGCGACTGCCAGATCGCAACCATCCCTTCGGCCGCCGACATCGGCATTTCGTCGAAGAGGGTCGCGAGCGCGTGCACCCGCTCGACCGAATGGCCGACCGCGGGATTGGCGAGGATCAGGATGCGATAGACCACGTCGCGCGGGATGCCGAGCGCCTTGACCGCGACCACCATCGGCTCGCCGCGTTCGTCGTGGATGATCCGCCGGCCCTGCTCCCGTGGTATGTGCAGGGCCTGGCCGAGCTGGATCGCGAATTCGTCGCTCTGCCGGGAGAGCGCCGCCGCTTCCAGGCGCTGGCCGACGCCGTGATCGCGGACGATCGCGACGCGCCCGGGCGACATCGGTGCGACCACGTGCAGATTGAGCAGGATCAGACGGCGCTCCTCGACACTCGCGGTAAGGAAGAGATCGTCGAGCTCGGCGGCAATCGCCGCGTCGAGCGCGCCTGATTTGGCCAGTCTCTCCGGCGCCGGCGCGATGGGCGCTGCGGCACGCTCAGTGATTGCCGGTGCAACGGCTTCGGCCAGTGGCGCGACGACGGCGGCAACGACTGGCACCGGGGCGGCCACTTGCCGCGCCGGCACGGCCGGGCGGGCCGATGGCTGCAACAGCGGGTGATTGCGCAAGGGCGCTGCGACGTCGGGCAAATCCTTAACAAGATATTGAATAACGCGAAGCGGCGGCGCGAGGTGGCGAGCGAGGCGGGTCGAGACCGCAGCGCGGGTCGCCGCGTCGACGCTGTCGAGCAGCCGCAGCGCCAGTTCCGTGTAGTGCTGCTCTTCGTCCGGCGTATGCCGGAGCTTCTGCATGTAGAGGTCGGTGAGAACGCGGATCAGGGTCGGGCGCATATCGACGCTGCCACGCAACCCGATATCGGCGAGGCCGGTGAGGTCAGCGAGGTTGGAGAGACTTGGCATTTTCATCACACGTGACTCGATCGCAACAGTGACCACGGAGCTGATTTCGCCCCTAGCCTAAGTCTCCCGCGTTAGCGGAGCGTTAACCTTGCATGCCGCTTAATCGCCAAGACGCCGATAGTGCGGATCGCGCCAGGGGTCCGCGCCGGAAGTCGCGAGGGGCTTGGCTGGTGGGCATCGTTGTCAAATTCCCCGACGAGGGACGCATCGTGCGGTTTGGCCGCGCCGACGCGCACGAATCGGCCACCGTCATCATCTTGCCGGTTATCCGGATCGAGCGTTACGGCGACTTGCTGGATGAAGGCGCCGAACCGCAAACCCCGCCGCCGGCCGACAACGGCGGCCGCCGCCGCGTGAGGCGCCGCTAAAAGAATGTTGCAATTATGTAGTCGCGCGCCCGTTCCGTCCGCGAGATAACACCGCCGCTCACTGTCCTGTTCGTCGCGCTCGCGGCTTCCGGCTGCACCAGCACCGCCGATTTCGGCCGCTTGGCGCCGCCGCTCGTCAGCGACGACATTCACGCCTGGGTCGGCCACGACGCTGCGGCCCGTGCCAGGTCGCTCAACAATTTGACCGACGACGAGCGCACACTGCGCGATCTCGCATTCCCGCTGAACGAGCCGCCGTACGACCGCCAGCGCTGGGATGCGGTAGTTCTCGAATACGATCGCCGGCAACCAGCTCGTGGCGCTGCCGCGGCTTGCCGAGCTGCCGGCAGCCGCTGTGGTGAAGTAGTCACTGCACCGGCCCGAGGCGGCACTGCGCGTTGGCAAGCGCGCGTCGCGCCATCGGCATCAAGCCGGGCTCTGGCGCCAATGCCCGCAAGACGATCAGTCCGGTCCGGGTCGGCGACTCGATGATCAGGCGATCCGCCGCGGTGACGTCTTCGCCTTCCGGCACCTGGGAATGCTGTTCCGGCGTCATCAGGTCGAGCTCGATGGCGCGCCGGCCGGCGGCGCGGTCGTCGATCGCGTAGTAGGCGACGCTGTTGCGGGTGTAGAACGTCACCGAGGTATAGGCTTGGCTCAACGGCGCGTTCAGCTTGACGATGCCGTTGGCAAGATCATAGCGGCACACCGCAGCGGCAAAGGCCGGATCCATGAACGGCATGACGGAGGCTTCCGCGGTCGGCGGCGTAAGCGGCACCACGGAATTGGCCGGCGTCACCGGCTCGAGCCGCGAATAGGCGTCCTGGTTCGCCGCCCGCGGCATCGCCAGCACGGTGGCAAGATGAACGATTCCGCCGAGCACGACGGCGCCGAGAATCCAAAGCAGCGCGCGAATCATGAGCACGCCTTTCGCGTCACCGCCGGCATTGGGTCCTGTTTGCTGGTGCGGCTCGCGACGCCGACCGGCGTGTCATAGAGCCGCCACACCAGAACGTAGCGCTCGATGCCGCCGGTCGGCAGCCAATTGCCCGGCCGCGCTCGCGGCGCCACGCTGATGGTAAAGCGCCCCTCGGCGTCGCGCACGATCTCGGTTGAGGTGAAGCCATGGCGATCGAGCGTGTTGGCGACCAGGCGGCCGTTGCGATCGTAGAGCGTGAGTGTCCAGTACCGCGCCGTCGGCGTCGTGCCGCTGATCGCAAAGGTGCAGCGGCCGTCGAGAACGTACCCGGCGTCGTCGGTTCGCGCATAGAAAGCGACGCCGTCGCCGGTGCCGAGCGGCAGTTCGCCAGTGCGGGCGATGCTCGCCCGCGCATAGGGATCGATGTCGACCGAGCCGGTCTTCGGCCGGGCGGTCCAGGCGCCGACGGTCATCGAGCCGAAGGCAACGCCGCGGCTGATCGTCAGCCACGTCATGCCGAGCCCGACGGCGGCGGCGAGCATCAATGCGAAACATGATCCGAACAGTAGCCGCACGCTCGATTCGATCCAGATAAGACTTGCCGATGCAGATAAGACTTGGCGCTAGTCGCCGCGCGTTGCGCCCGTGGCCTCGCGATTGGTCGCGGTGGCGATCGCGCTCGGCCTGGTCTTGGTGTTGTCGAGAGCGCCCAGCGTGCCGCCGGGCAGCTGCGCGGACAAGGCGTGATCGGCGTCATCGAGCAGGCGCTCGAGGCGAAGCAGCGCATCGGTGCCCTTGCGGGTCAGCAGCACCTGGTGCGGCGCGTTGCTTCCGGTAAATGTGGCATCGGCCGGCAACTGCGGCGCGTGCGTCGGCGGCGGCAGGCCGGGCAGGGGCCGCAGCTCGATGCCCTGGTGCGCATAAGCCATGATGTTGTGCCAGGTCATGGCCGGCAGCGTACCGCCGGTCATGCGCTTGGTCGACGTATAGTCGTCGTTGCCCATCCATACCGCGCCGGCGAAATTGCCGGTGTAGCCGACGAACCAGGCGTCGCGCCATGAATTGGTGGTGCCGGTCTTGCCGGCCACCGCTACGCCGTCGAGGTCGGCGCGCTTGCCGGTGCCGTTCTCGACCACCGAGCGCATCATCTTGATCATGTCGAGAGCGACCGATGGTGCGATCACCTGCTGCGGCTTCTTGCCGTCGCGGTCGAAGCGCCACACCAGTTCGCCGGTGCCGGTCCGCACCTCGAGCGCGGCATGGGGCGTGACGGACTTGCCGAGATTGGGCAAGGTCGCGTAGGCGACCGCGTGTTGATAGACGTAGACCTCATCGGCGCCGATCGGCAGCGACGGTGTGTCCGGCAACGGCGACTGGATGCCGAAATTACGCGCCGTCTGTACGATCATGGCGCGGCCGAGCTTGGGATTGCCGTGGCCGAGTTCGATCGACAGCTTCACTGGAATGACGTTGATCGAGCGCGTGATCGCTTCGATCAGCGTCACCGAGCCGGAATAACCGCCGGAATAGTTGTGCGGGCACCAATTGCCAATGCAGACCGGCGAATCGACCAGCACTGAACTCGTCTTGAATCCGTTCGCCAGCGCCGTGGCATAGACGTAAGGCTTGAACGAGGAGCCAGGCTGGCGCAGCGCGTCGGTGGCGCGGTTGAATTGGCTCGCGCCGTAGTCGCGGCCGCCGACCATGGCGCGCACGCCGCCGTCGAGATCGGCGATCACGACCGCGGATTGGCTTGCGCCGTAGTCGCGGCCGTATTGGCGCAGCACGGTTTCGACTTCGTGATCGGCGTAATGCTGCAGATTGGTGTCGAGCGCGGTGCGCACCACGAAGAAGCGGTCGGTGACCGATTTCGGGAAGGTATCGACGAGCTTGCGCATCTCGTCGAACGCGAAGTCGAGATAGTAGTTCGGCGCACCGGCGTCGCGACGATCGATAGGCGTCGCCGGATTGCGCCGGGCACCGTAGACCTGACCTTCGGTCATGAAGCCGTTGTCGACCAGATTGTCGAGCACGACGTTCGCGCGAGCGCGCGCCGCCGGCAGGTTGACGAGCGGCGAGAACTTGGTCGGCGCCTTGAACAGGCCGGCCAGCATCGCCGCTTCCGGCAGCGTTACGTCGCGCACCGATTTGCCGAAATAGTATTCGGCCGCCGCGTCGACGCCGAACGCGCCGCCGCCGAGATACGCGCGGTCGAGGTAGAGCTTCAGAATCTCATTCTTGCTCAGGTGGGCCTCGAGCCACAGCGCGAGAAACGCTTCGTTGATCTTGCGCTCGATGGTGCGTTCGTTGCTGAGAAACAGGTTCTTTGCAAGCTGCTGCGTGATGGTCGAGCCGCCTTGCACCACGCCGCCGGCTTGCGCGTTGGTCATCAACGCGCGGAAGGTGCCGTAGAAATCGATGCCGAAATGCTCGTAGAAGCGGCGATCCTCGGTTGCGAGCGTCGCCTTGATCAAATGGTCGGGCATCTCGTCGAGCGGCACCGAATCGTTGTGCTTGATGCCGCGGCTGCCGACCTCGTTGCCGTAGCGGTCGAGGAAGGTCACAGCGAGATCGGACTTCTTCAGCCAGTCCTCGTCCGAGGTTTGCCGCATCGCCGGAATGCCGAGCGCCAGCATCACGAACAGGCCGCCGGTGCTGAGCGTTGCGGCTTCCGACAGCGGCTCGAGCAGGAGCCAGCGCCGCCAGCCGGCGACATGGAAGCGGTCCATGAAGGCGGTGAAGCGCTCATAGACCTCGCGCGCCCATTTGCCGCTGAGGAAGAGAGCGAAGTCGATGCGTGAATCGACATCGAGCAGCTGCCGCTTGAACCTCGGCAGCCAGTCGTTACCCGGATTGGGGGGCGTGTCGGTCAAGGTCGGGCGCTCCGGGAACCGGTTCGGCGGACGAAACTTGCCTTTTCGGCCCGCCAACGTCTAGCTGAGGCCTGCATTGGCGCCAATGCCGCGCTCGCTGCAGGATGAATGGAAATTGGGGGCAAACTGCGTTTATGCATGTCGCATTTGGACAATCCGGCCGGCGCGGCGGAGTTTCGCCGAAGAGGCCAGGGGCGAACGCACCTGACGGCCCGCCCGGAGCGCACCATGGCATCGGATAATGGCCAAAACCATGGCGACAATGAAATCCCGTTCTGGCGGCGCAAGCCACTGGAAAAGATGACGAATTCGGAATGGGAAAGCCTCTGCGACGGCTGTGGCCGATGCTGTCTCAATAAGCTCGAGGAAGAGGTGACCGACCGCACCTTCTACACCAATGTCGGCTGCCGGTTGCTCGACGGTCATGCGTGCCGTTGCCGCGACTATGCCCACCGCCTGGAGCAGGTCGACGATTGCGTGCGGCTGACGCCGAAAAACCTGAAGACCATTACCTGGCTGCCGCCGTCTTGCGCCTATGTGCTGCTGGCCCAGGGCAAGGACCTTTACTGGTGGCACCCGCTGGTATCGGGCGACCCGGAGACGGTCCATGCCGCGGGTGTGTCGGTGCGCGGCCGCGTCCAGGCGAGCGAAACCGACGTGCCCGACGAGGATCTCGAGGACTACATCGTCAGCTGGCCGCTGAAACTGCCGAAGCGCGCCAGAGAGCGGCGCTGATCGCCGCGCCGCAGAACCGGTGCCCCAGCCTTGCGAACGCGGCGGTTGCGTTGCGGCTTCCGACGGGCCAAGGGATGCCCGGCATGACGCGGGAGATTGCCCCCGACGACGCGCACACACGGACGCGTACATCTGCGTCCACGCGAGCAGAGGCGCCGCCCTCGCCTGCGCAAGAACACGCCGCTCCGCCGCCGCTCGATCACGCCACCATCCGCGCCATCGTCGCCGGCATCATGCTGGCGATGTTTCTCTCGGCGCTCGAGCAAACCATCGTCGCGCCGGCGCTGCCGGCGATCGGCAGGAGTCTCGGCGGCATCGACGATCTGTCCTGGGTGGTCACGGCCTACCTGCTGGCCATGACGGTGACGACGCCGCTGTTCGGCAAGCTCTCCGACATCTACGGCCGTCGCGCGCTGTTGCTCGCTGCGATCGTGATTTTCGTCGCTGGCTCCGTCGCCTGTGCGCTGGCGCCGACGATCTGGATCTTGATCCTGGCGCGGGCGCTGCAAGGCATCGGCGGCGGCGGGCTATTGCCAATCGCACAGACCATCATCGCCGATCTTTTGTCGCCGCGCGAACGCCCGGTGGTGCAGGGCCGCACCTCAATCATGTTCATGACCGCCAGTATCCTAGGCCCGGTGCTCGGCGGATTGCTGACCGATCACGCACATTGGTCGCTGATTTTCTGGATCAACCTGCCGATGGGCGCGGTGGCGCTGGTAATGACCGAGCGCGCGCTGCGCCGCCTGCCGCGCAATGACCGGCCGCACCGGCTCGACGTGATCGGCGCCGGCTTGATGGTTGGCGCCGCGATGGCGCTGATGCTGGCGCTGGCCTGGGGCGGCGTTCGCTTTCCATGGAGCTCGTGGCGCATCATCACGCTGGTGGCGTGCTCCGCGGCGCTGTGGGCGCTGTTCGCGGTGCGGCTTCTCACCGCTCGCGAGCCTTTCATTCCGCTCGCCATCCTGCACGGCCGGGTGACCTCGACGATCACCTGCGCCGCCTTCTTCAGCATCGGCACCGTCATCGGGGTTACGATCTACATGCCGCTTTATTGCCAGAGCGTGCTTGGCGCCTCGGCGAGCCTCTCCGGTCTCGCGCTGATCGCCTATATGGGCGGCGCCACCCTCGGCTCGCTGGTGTCGACCCGCATCATCGTGCGGATCAAGCACTACATGCGCGTGCCGATCGCAGGCCTGATCGCCGCCATCGCGGCACTTGCCGCGCTTGCCGTCGATCCAGCCGGGCACTCGATGGCAACGGTCGTCGCGCTCTTGCTCGTGCTCGGCTTTGGCCTCGGCCCGATGTATCCGGTCTCGACAATCGTGATGCAGAACGTGGTCAAGCCGCATCAGCTCGGCACCGCGACCGGGACGTTGAACTTCTTCCGCACGCTGGGCGGTGCCATGGTGGTTGCGGCGTTCGGGGCCATCGTGCTCGGCGGCATGGGCGAGCATCCCGAAACGATGACGCTTGAACGAGTAGCCGCGGGTCACAGCGATCTCGCGCCGGCCTTCCATTGGGTGTTCATCGCCGCCGCGGTCTGCCTCGGCATTTCCTGCCTGTGCGTCATGCTGATCGAGGAGCGGCCGTTGCACGGCCCGGTGCGCGGCGTCGAGCGCGCCGGCGAATAGCCGGGAGCAGGGTGATAAGGCATGGCTGGTCCGCACCATGTGGCTTGCGTGAGCTTCGGCGGGGGCGCAAAGGTGCGGCGAACCAGGTGACGGGGCGGATCGTCGTTTCTCCATGGCAGCGCCAGAGCAAAAAACCGATGAGCCGGCCCGGCAGCGGGCAGGGGGCAGCGAAACTGGGACGCCCGGCCACGGTGGCCATCGCACGGCCGAGCGTAAGCTCGGCAAGAGCGAGGTCATCGCCATCATCGGCGGCTTGGCGCTGGCAATGTTTCTCGGCGCCCTCAATCAGACCATCGTCGCGACGGCGTTGCCGACCATCGGCCGCGCCTTCGACGATTTCGAGAACTTGTCTTGGGTCGTCATCGCCTATTTGTTGACCTCGACGGTGGTCGCGCCGCTCTACGGCAAGCTCAGCGACATCTACGGCCGCCGCGGCATGATGCTGGTCGCACTGGGCTTGTTTATGGCCGGCTCCGCCGCCAGCGCCGCCGCGCCCAGCATGCTGATGCTGATCCTCGGACGCGGCCTGCAGGGCATCGGCGGCGGCGGCATCGTGCCGCTCGCCCAGTCGATCATCGCCGACGCGGTGCCGCCGCGGGAGCGCGGTTACTACCAGGCCTATACCGGCTCGATCTGGATCATCGCCGGCTCGGCCGGCCCGGTGCTCGGTGGCGTCATCGCCGAGCATCTGCACTGGTCGGTCATCTTCTGGCTCAACGTGCCCCTTAGTCTCGCCGCCGCAGCGATGTCGAGCCGGCTGCTCAAGCTCGTGCCGGTGCACGAGCGCGCGCACAAGCTCGACCTCGTCGGCGCCGGCCTGATGATGGCCGCCGCGGTCGCGCTTCTCTTGGCGCTGACCTGGGGCGGCACGCGCTATCCGTGGCTCTCGCAGCAAATCGTGCTGCTGCTCGTCGCCGCGGCGGTGCTCACGGCGGCATTCATCTGGTGGGTGCTTCGGGTGCCCGAACCGTTCCTGCCGATCGCGGTCCTGAACAATCCGGTGATGCGCGCGGGCTCGCTCACTACGGCTTGCTCGCAGGGCGTCTCCATCGGGCTCACCATCTTC
>Ga0306923_10001838_pt1 | contig 19037 bp, 22 predicted proteins | sample sta12Can44000108_FD_203841 | JGI IMG/M metagenome (GOLD analysis project Ga0306923, IMG submission 203841) | Lab enrichment of tropical soil microbial communities from Luquillo Experimental Forest, Puerto Rico - statanox.12C.anox.44.000.108 (v2)... | ecosystem: Environmental > Terrestrial >... | reverse complement strand
GCAGTTCCTGCACCGCGAGAACGGAATCTCCTACCCGATGATGATCGACCTCACCCGGCACGGCGAAAGGCTTACCAGCGAACGCAGCCTGAGCGGATATGTGAATCTGTTCGTGAAGGCGCAGGCAATACGGCTGATCGACCGCCTGCGAGGGGTACGATGATCGTCGCGAAGATCATCATTCTCCTCGTAATTGCGACGCTTCCGCACGCAATGGGGCTGTTCTGGTATCTCGCCGGCAGGAACAAATGGAAGATTTGCGAGCGGACTATCTATGATCTGCCGATCGATCCCAAACAGATCAGGCGCGAGCTGAGGTCCTCGATCACCACGCCCATCCACGCGGTCATTCTCGGAATATTCCTGTATCTCGGCTTCTTCAGGAACGAGAGCTGGCTGTCGGGGCTCGTTACCGCGCTGCTCACGACGGTCTGGGCGGAGATCTGGCACTACGGCTCGCATCGCGCCTTTCATCTTGGAGCGCTGCACTGGATCCACGTAGAGCACCACCGCAGCCTTCTCAACAGCCCGTTTACGGCAATCTCGTTCTCGTTCTCGGAAAAGCTGATCTTCTCGCTCGGCATTGTGGCCCCGCTTGCCGTTCTCGATTGCTTCGTGCGCCTCAACTTTTTCGGGATCGGGGGCTGGTATATCGGATATTTCGTGCTCAATTCATTCAGCCACGCCAATTTTGAGCTGCGCACCTACAATCGCTGGCTCGCCGGCGTGCTCACGACCACGACCTATCATTCGCTGCACCATTCCAGATATACCGGCAATTATGGGTTGGGCACGCGCATCCTGGATCGGATTTTCACAACCGAATGGGATGACTACGACCCGCTCTACGACCGGATCGCCAACGAGCGCAGGCCGCTGACCAGGCTGCGGGAGAAGGCCTCGGCGCAAGGATCGGCGTAGTTTCGGGGGGCTCTTACTTCGGGCGACCAGCGCCGGCGAGCTTCTCGATCTCGGCAATCGTACGCTTGTGCAGGCTCTCGTCGAACTGCACCGCCAGGTGCTGCTCCGATATGGGCACGGTCTCGACCGACTGCCCCTGCAGCTGCGCGCCGCCCAGGCCCAGCATGAGCGGGCGGCTGTTGCAGTAGCAGATCGCCTTGGCGACGTTCTTGCCGAGAGCTTTCATGCTCCATGTGGGCGAGGGGTCGTAGGCGATGAGGAGGTCGATCCTGCGCGGCTGTTTCCCGTCGAGCTCTTCGGCGACCTGCGTGATGGCGAAACCCCCGCCCGAGTATCCGATGAGGACCACCTTGTCGCTTGCGTCGAGAGCGGCGATGCGGCGAGCGACATCGTCCTGCGCCGTCCAGCTGTTGGTGCTCACCTCTCCGAGCGCATCGAGCCGATGCGCAAGCCGCAGGATGCCGGGCGAGACGGCGTAGCCGTCGGGCCCGATGAGGCCTCCGAGCAGGATGAAAATGAAGACCTTCATCATTGCGTGCGAACCTATGACCCAAAAAATCGTGCCGAGACCAACGATAGTTCTATCGCAGCTTCTTGTTGCAGAGGTGGCTTATTTGGGGAGGCTGCGAGGAGGCGGTGTGGCCAAGGCATCCGCTGCGTGCCGCAGGCGTTAAACCCCGCGCACGACGCAGCGAAACCCGATATGGCAGGTCGAAGTGTCGACCGCTTCGCCCTGGCGCGCCGCCGGCCGGTAGCGCAGGCAGTAGCTCGGCGCGCACAGATGCGAACCGCCTTTCACCACCCGGCGCGCGATGTGCCCGCCGCTCTCGTCCGGGATGCAGCAGGATTTCTTCGAGGTTTCCGCGCTTGACGTCGTGAAGAGGGTCGCGCTCCATTCCCAGACATTGCCGATCATGTCGTAGAGGCCGTAGCCGTTTGCGAGAAAGGCATCGACCGGCGAGGTGCCCTCGTATCCATCGAGCTTGAGGTTTTCCCAGGGGAATCTTCCCTGCCAGGTGTTGGCCATGGCTCGCCCCTGCGGAGCAAACGCCTCGCCCCACGCGTAGGTCGCGCCATCGAGACCGCCGCGGGCCGCAAATTCCCATTCGGCCTCCGTCGGCAGCTCCTTCCCGGCCCAGGCGGCGTACGCGCAGGCATCCTCGTAGGCGACGTGAACCACCGGATGGTCGCCGCGGCCGTCGATATTGCTGTGCGGGCCCTCGGGATGGCGCCAATCCGCCCCGGGCACGTATTCCCACCAGGCGCGGGGGTCGCGCAGATCCACGGGGCCATGCGGCTTTCGAAACACCGAAGAGCCGGCCACCAGCAGGGAAGGGTCGGCGTCCGGATACATGACGGGATCGGGAGCGCGCTCGCTGGTCGTGACATAACCGGTCGCGCCGACGAATTTCCGGAACTCGGCGTTGGTCACCGGATGCCGGTCGATCCAGAAGCCTTGAACGGTTTCCCGGCGCACCGGGCGTTCTTCGCGGTAGAACGCGCTCGAGCCCATGAGAAAGCTGCCGCCGGGAATCCAGATCATGGCTCCCAAATCCCTCCCCGAAGGGGAGGTATCAGATCGAGTCTGCCGCAACTTGCTCAGCCCCGCGCGTAGGGCCGCGGCACGAAGTCGAGCGGCGATCCGGACGGGATGAGCTCCTCTCTTCGCTTGCTCTCCTCGAACTCGCGCACAATGCGATGCGCATGCTGCATCACCCACCAGCGCACGTAGCGCTGGTTGACCGGCTCGCGCTCTTTCGGATCCTCCATGAGGTGCGTGATGCGGGCAAAGCCCAGCGGCAGCTCGGGATCGTGAAAATGCTGCTGGCGCTTGAAGTTGATCTTGAAATCCTTCCATTTGACCGCGTGCAGCTCCTCGTTGAGCCAGACCATGCAGGAATCGCGGTTGGAGGTGTCCTGCTTGCCCAAAAAGAACGGACTCTGATCCGCACCGTCGATGATCCGGTCATCCGGCGGCACACATCCGACAAATCGCAACAGCGTGGTGAACATGTCGGTGACGTGCACCATCTCGTTGCTCTCGACCCCCGGCTTGATGCGGCCGGGCCAGCGGATCAGCAGCGGGGTGCGAATGCCGCCTTCCGCCGAGCTGAAATACGAGCCGTCAAAGAAACCGCCGGTTCCCCGCCCGGCCAGATGATCCTCGGCGCCGTTGTCGCCGCAATATACGACGATGGTGTTGTCGGCGACCTTGAGATCATCGAGCTTGTCGAGCAGCGCGCCGAAGTCATGGTCGAGCATCAGCAGGCAGTCGCCCCAGTCGCCGTTGGTGCTCTTGCCCGCGAATTCGTCGCGCGGGATCATCGGGAAGTGCATCAGGGAGTGGTTGAAATAGAGGAAGAACGGCTTGCCCGCCGACACGCTGCGTTGCATGAAATCCTTCCCGCGCTTGAGATATTCGAGGTCGCAGGTCTTTTTCATCTCCAGATTGAGCTGCTGGGAAAGGATCGGCCGCACCCCTTCGCCCTTGCGGCCCTCGTGCATGTAGGAGTAGCCGTCGCGCTCCGCCACGTAGTGCGGGTCTTCGAGCCACATGCATTCGTCGTAGGTGCGCAGCGGGCCGTACCATTCGTCGAAGCCGTGATCCGTCGGCCAGCGTCCGTCCTCCGCGCCGATGTGCCATTTGCCGAGACACGAGGAAACGTATCCGGCCTCGGCCAGGATTTCGGCAATCGTCTTCTCCCAGCGCACAATGCCGCCGGCGTTGCCGCCGAGCGCAATCGTGTGGTTGCCGGAGCGGATCGGCAGGCGTCCGGTCATAAGGGCCGAACGGGTGGGCGTGCACTGCGGCTCGACGACATAGTGGGTGAGCTTCATCCCCTCGGTGGCGAACTTGTCCGCATGCTTGCTGTCGGCTCCGCGCAGGATTCCGCCGCCGTAGCAACCGAGCTCCCCCATGCCCAGGTTGTCGACATGGAAGAACAGGATGTTCGGTTTTTCAGATGGCATGGTCTCCTCCCAATTGATGGCGGTTGTAATGGGGATCGGCGTCGTGGCGCAAGCGACGACCTTGGCTGGAGCGTCAGGGCAGCGCTGTCACCGGCTTCGCTCGACGGTCATGTGCGTTTGGACGGCGCGTCTTGCTTGCCCCCGGTGGAGCGGCTTTTCGGTCCGGAACCTCGCATGTAGTGCTGCTCGGGGTGATAAGGGTCAAACATTCCCTTCAGGAATGATTCCCTGAGCCATTGCAGCAAGGTGCGGCGCAGAGGCGGTAAAGCGTCCTTGATCTGATGTGGCATGCGGGGACTTCGTCAGGCGATGACGTGATCTGGGCCAAGCCGGCACGCCTTAGGCCGGGCTGTGCAGAACGAAAAGCAATTTATTGCACCGCATCGCCGTTCGGGCGAGACCGCGGTTGCGAGGCAAGGAAGGTGGCCAGCGCGGAAATGTCCCGCTCGGAAAGCTTTGCGGCGATTGCCGGCATCGCCTCGGTCACGTCGTTGCGCCGTTCGCCCGAGCGCCAATCGCGCAGCTGCTTGACGAGATAGGCGGCGTGCTGGGCTTTGAGGAGCGGCGCGTCGCCGCGCGCGGGGGAGGCGTCATCGTGACAGGAGCTGCATCGCGTGATGCCGGAGGCGGCATCGCCGTCCCGATAGAGCGCGGCGCCCCGCCGCCAGTCCTGCGTGTCCGTTGCCAGCGAAGCGTCGGGCGCGGGCGGCGGAAGGCCCGCGAAATAAGCGGCGGACTTCGCAAGGTCATCATCGCTGACCTCGCCTGCGGTCGCGGCCATCTGCCCGCCATCGTTCGCCCGACGGCCATCGCGGATGTCCCGCACCTGCTTTGCAATGTAGCCCTCGCGCTGTCCGGCGAGCTTGGGGAAACGCGCCATGGCGCTGATGCCGTCGAGGCCGTGGCATTCTGCGCAGGTCTCCCACGGCGCCATGCCTTCGGTGACGAGCATGTCGGCGCGCGCCGAAGGGATCGTCGATCCGACGGCAATCAGGACGATCGCGACCCCCCTCATCGGTCCTGATCTTCGAACGCCTTGAGGCTCTCGGCCCGGATGACGTGAAGCAGATGCCGCTTCAATGCGATGAATTCAGCATCGGTCGTCATCTCGGGATTGCGCGGACGCGGCAGCGGCACGTGCACGTCCTCGATGATGCGGCCGGGGCTTGCGCTCATGACCAGCACACGGTCAGCGAGGAAAATCGCCTCGTCCACGTCATGGGTGACGAAGATGACCGTGATCCCGAACTCGGCCCACAGCCGCAGCAGGTTCTCCTGCATCACGGCGCGCGTTTGCGAATCGAGCGCGCCGAACGGCTCGTCCATCAGCAGGACGGTCGGCTTGTTGGCGAGCGCGCGCGCAATGCCGACCCGTTGCTGCATTCCGCCGGAGAGCTCGGCCGGATAGCGGTCGGCGAAGCGCGCGAGCCCGACCATATCGAGCAGCTCGTCGGCAATGGCGCGTGCACGCGCCCGGCCTGACCCGGTCGCATAAGGTCCGAAGGCGACATTGTCGCGCACCGTCTTCCAGGGAAACAGCGAGTATTGCTGGAACACCATGCCGCGGTCGGAACCGGGGCCCAGCACCTCGCCCCCGTCGACCCGCGCCCAGCCGGTGGTCGGCTTCACATAGCCGGCGACCGCGTTGAGCAACGTCGACTTGCCGCAGCCTGACGGACCGAGCAGGCACACGAAGGAGCCTGCGGCGATATCGACCGAGGTGTTTTCCAGCGCGTGGTTGACGGTCGAGCCCTGGCGGAACGAGACCGACACTTCCCAGATCTCGACCCGACCGAGCGCTTCCCCCGCCGGCGAGCGCGCGCGGCTCCAGGCGCCGCCGCCCGCCGCCTTTTCGAGCGCCAGCGTCATGACGGTGCCCGCGCCAGCGCGGCGGGCAGTGCGATTGCGGCCGCCGCCTCGCGGCGAGAGCCGGGAAGCCGCCTCGCCAGCGCGGTCGCGGTTGCGGCCAAGAGCAGGATGCCGGCGAGCGAGAGCCAGCCGCCGATCGGCTGCAATGCAAACGCTGTCGCCACCCCCACGCCCAGCACGGCGAGACCGACCACCCAGCTCGGCGCCGCGCAGCACACGACCCAGGTCATGGTCATGGTCGCCGCACCCGCAAGGAGCGCGCCGCCGGTGGCGATGATCGAGGCGCCAAGCCGCGCGGGCAGGGGGCATGCTTTGCGCAGCGCGCGCAACAGCACCACGTCGGCGGCAAGCAGCAACGCGACCACCAGCGCGACCGCGGCCTTGGCCGGCACCAGGACGAAGCTCCATTCGGCAATGCCGTGGCCGTACGCGAAATCCATGGAGCCGATCTCGATCAGCCATTCGTCGAGCGCGATCGAAACCATGTCGGCGACCGACGGCGTCATGCGCACGATCCGGGCAATATTGCCCGGCCAGTCGTACACGGTCAGATAGTTGGGAAATGTCTCGAAGCGCAGGATGAGCAGCGCGAGCTGAAAAAGCTCGAAGCCGACGAAAAAACCGGCTGCCAGCGCGAGCCACAGGCCGGCGCTGGCGCCGATCTCGTGCCGCGCAAGGACGAGGGCGCTCATCTCGCTTTCCTCTGCCAGGCCAGCGCCGGGCGGGTGAGCTGCTGAACAAGATAAGTGGACGCCGAGCCCAACGCCCCGATGGCCAGCATTCCCACCACGATGTCCGGGTAGTTGATGATGGAGTAGGCGTTCCACGTGAAATAGCCGATGCCGTACTGGCCGCTGATGATCTCGCCCGCCAGCAGCGAGAACCACGAGACGCCCATGCCGATCGCAAGCCCCGCGCAGATGCTCGGCAGCGCACCGGGCAGCACGACATGACGGAAGATGCACAGGCGCGAGGCGCCGAGCGACTGCGCAGCCCGCACGAGCACTTCCGGCGTCTGCTCCACGCCATGGACGGTGTTGAGGATGATGGGGAACAGCGCGCCGAGGAACGTGATGTAGATGATCGACCCCTCCTCGGTCGGCCACAGCAGGATGGCGAGCGGGATCCACGCGACAGCGGGAATCGGGCGCAGCAGCTCGATATAGGGATAGACGATGTCGCGCACGAGCCGCGAGCGTCCCATCAGCAGGCCGAGCGTGATGCCGATGCCGGCGGCAAGCGAATAGCTGATCGCGATGCGCCGCAGGCTCGCGCCGACATGCAGGTAGAACGTGCTCTGCTGGAGATGGCCGAGCAGCGCCTGCCCCACCTGCAGCGGGCCGGGGACGTTGTCGAAGCGGACATAGAAATTGAGGCTGGTGGCGCTCGCATATTGCCAGAGTGCGAGCCCGGCGGCGAGCGCGAGAAGCCGCACGGTCCAGCGGCCGGTCGACGTTGCCAGCCCCGATACCCATTCCGCTCGCGGCTTGTCCGTGCGCGGCCTCGGGGTGGGCGCGATTGTGCAAGAGGCGCTGATTTTATCCTTTGCCGAGCCGGCAGGCGGCGCAGCATGGGCACCCTCATCGTCGAGCACCGCTTTCACTGCCGCCTGCGCGCCCATGCGATCACGCCCGTCACAATCTGCTTCGACGAGATCGCCGCAGCCGCGCTTCACCTCTCCCCGCAGGGGAGCGGTGGCGCAGGCTGCGAGAGCGCGCGAATAGCCCAAGCTCATGGGAAATTTGCACTCTCCGGTCAGGAGCCCGAGCTCGCGACCGCTTCCTCGAACAAGATGACCTTGCCTTTCGTCTTGGCGGCGAGCTCCTCGGCTTCGCCCTTGCGCAGAAAGCTCGCAAACTCGCCGTCCGGCTTGTGAACATAGAATGCGGTCTTGCCGAACAGCTTGAGTCCGGTGGCCTGATCGTAGACGTAGGTCGCGTTGAGCTTGGTGCCGGTGGCCCGGAATTCGGCGACCGCCTTGAGGAACTCCTTGATCGTCGGATAGGGCAGAATGCCGTCGCGCGCGTGCCAGATCTCGTTTGGCCGGCCGGCGTTGGTCACCAGCGTGTCGACCGTCTTGGCCTTCTCGGCTTCGTAGTTGAGCCCCATCTCGGCGTAGGCGCGCTTGATGTAGTCCTCGGTGATCCAGCTGTCGAAGTCGAGCGCGGATGCAAGCTTCTCCTGCACAAGGACGTTGTGGTCGAACTTGAGCGTGTCGACCCACTGCTTCTTGATTGTGGGATCCTGCGTGAGATGGCCGCCCTTGGAGAAATAGAGGTAGAGCACTTCTTTCTCGACCCCGGTCCACTTCTCCATCATGTCGGTCGCCCGCATCGGGTCCTCGTCGATCCATTTGCCGGCGTCGTAGACCGCCTTGATGAAGGCGACGACGATCTCCGGATATTTCTCCGCGAAGTCCTGGCGCACGACCGCGCCGTGCAGATAGGGAATCTCGGTCTCGCTGCCGTCATAAATCTTGCGGCCGGTGCCGCGGAACTCCATGATCTCCGACCATGGGCAGAAGTCCGAGTGCGCGTCGATCTTGCTGGTTGCGATGTTGGCGGCGCCGACTGCGGGCGCCTGGTTCTTCAGCTCGATACTCGAGAGCGGCATCTTCTTGTCCTGCAGCGCCTTGACCAGCATGCCCCAGGAGGCGCTGCCGACCGGCGTCGAGATCGATTTGCCTTTGAGATCCTCGAGCTTGTAGAAGCTGGAGCTCACCGGAACGACGATCGCGTTGCCGGCGCCTTTGAGATTGTAGCCGGTGCCCGTGACATAGAGCGTGCGCAGGCTCTTGGTCTCCTGAAACTTCGAGCCGTTGACGACCAGCGGATAGTCGCCCATGACGCCGAAATTGAGCTTGCCGGCGAGCATCTGATTGGTGATCGGTCCGCCGGAGGCATAGTCGGCCCAGGTGATGTTGTAGGTGGCGCCGGCGTACTTGCCGTCGTGCGGCAGGTGCTTCTCAAGGAGCTTGAGCTCCTTGATCACGATCCCGCCGGTATAAGTGTCGGTGCACATGCTCTGGTGCCCGATGGCGATATCGATGGTCTGCGCCGGAGCGCTCAATGGCACGAGCCACAGCGCGGTCGCCGGAAGAAGAACGTATCCGAGGCCCGAAGTCTGCGTGCGATGCGCGAGCGCCGTTGCGAAGCTCGATTGTCCCATGGCTCTCTCTTCCTTTTCTCCGGCACGATGTGCCCGTCTCGCCAGTCTCTGCCGATTATTGGCCCACGGTTCGCTGCACGGCAAAACCGGCACTGACGGCCGCGGTTATTAGTTGCCCAAAATCATTTGCTGCCCATATTTTCGGCAGTTTTCAGCTGATCTCGCTTATTCATGAGGCAGGGGCGTGCCTCCGCCACGTATCTCCAGGAGAGCATCGGGACGGCGCACGAGGATTTGCGATTTGCGGCACACCACGATGCCCTGCTCTTGCAGGCGCCTGAGGCTGATGGTCACCCATTGCCGGGTCGCGCCGACCACGTGAGCGAGGTCGGCGTGCGTGAACGCGGCGCCGACGAGGACGCCATCGGGCTCCCTGATCCCATATGCATCAACCAGATGCAGCAGCAGGTGCGCCAGCCGCTCGGTCACCGAGCGCGTGCCGAGCATCTGCACCAGGGCGGAATAGCATTTGCCCTTGAACGCAAGGCCTTCGATCAGGCCAATTCCAAGCGCCGGAATCCGCATCACCAGGTTGCGCAGGGCCTTGCCCGGAAGCTGCACGACACTGCTTCTGCTGGTGGCAACGCCGGACCAGAGGTGAACGCTCGTGCCGAAGATATCCGGCCCGCCGACGAAGTTTCCGGGATACCAGTAGGCCAGCGTGATCTCGCGCCCCGAAGGCGCCTTGTAGAACACGCGAATCCGGCCGCTCTCGATGAGGTAGATGCCCTCGTGCGGCGTGTCCTGGGAAAAAAGCGTCTGTCCGCGATCGAGCACGCGTGGCCGGCCATGGCTGAGCACGAGCTCGCGCTCGCGCGGCGACAGTGCCTGAAAGAGCGGCGGCGGGCCGGCGAGCAGTGTCCTGCTCTCGCTCAGGAGCAGGGCGTGGCGGCTCCCGTTCCGCGATGGCGGCGCGCGCGCAAGACGAGCATCCCGCTCGTTGGCAGCAGCACAAACCTGCATGCGCTCCTCCGCTCTCGCCATGCCGGCATGCAAGCCGCGCGCCAAGCAGGCATGACGGGCGGCGCGGCCCTACAGAATTTCCTTTGGATTTGAGCATGTTGTGGATTTTTGGCGGCCCCGGCATGGATGACCGGTAGGTGCGTCTACAGATGATCGTCAGCCGATGGTCGATTTTGCCGGCTGGGAAAGGACCCCGTGCAAGGGTGCAAGAATAATTTGCCGCGGGTAACAGATTAAAGGGACTGCCAGCGTAAGTTGTAGTAGTCTGCACAAATCCCTGATTCCCTGGTCCCCCCTGACCGGACAGGGTTAGTCCGGTGTGCCGACCTTTCCCCTCCCCCCTATACCCCCAAGGTCGGCACACCGGCATTTTTGTCCGGGCCGCGCCTCCCATCAGAGAGACAAATTGCCCCAGCGACGGCTGCGTGGAAGGGGAGCACAGTGCAGGCTGACCACCGCAGCGACCTCCATTTGGTAGGGCGGTGATCAGGCCCCGGTCGGGGTGGGGCGACACATGCCGTATACCCGGCCGGGGTTCTATCTATCAGGGAAACCGTAGCCCGGGTTGAGCGTCGGCGAAAACTCGGGGCAGCATTGCCGCTTGGCGGCGATCCCGGATTTCGCCAGTGCTCAATCCGGGCTACCCTAGATAGACCGACGCTGCGCAGCTGCGCTCGTCAGTAGACCGGCCCAAGGCTCTTTATCGGCAGATATGGATTGGCGGTCACGGCGTATCCGGGTTCCCGCGAAGCACCGGCCGTCGCTTTCTTGTCGAGTTGCCAGAGCATCAGCGCGAGAAGGCCCGTCACCGCCAAGGCGACTGCAATCCTGATCGGTCTTGCCATGTAGCCTCCATCTCCTCGGGAGGACGAGTCTCCCGAACATCGTGAAGAGGAGGCTAGCAGCTGGACGCAGACCACCTGTGTGAAGCGCGGCACACGATGATGCCCCGGGTCCCTTCGCCGGTGGCAACTGTGATCCAGGTCACATTATCGCGGACGCGAGCCGTGCATCCTTTCAAAATCCAGACAGGGGGAATGCACATGCTTGGATATGACTTGCTGTTCAGAAGGGACGCAGTGGCGCACGCCGCGCTCGTCATTGGCATCTGGTTTTTTGCGATCCTGCTGATCCTTTGAGGCTCCCTGCGCTACGCGCCATCGAGGTCGACCTCAGCGACGCGGAAATCACCGAGCGCATCAAGGCCTACAAGCCTCCGCCGCGAAATTATCCGCGCGGCTATTACCGGCTGTTTGCACAACACACCCGGCGGGCGAACGAGGGCTGCGACTTCGATTTCCTGGAAGGCGCCGAAGGCATTCCCGAGCCGGAAATCCACTGACGCGTGGCTGCAAAGCGCGAGGTTCTCAAATGACGATCGATCCCAAACGCGGCTGACACGCGACCTTGTCGTCACCCACAATGTCGTTGCGCATGATGGTTCGGCTGATCACGGCCGCGGCTTGCAATGCGGCTCGCATGCCGAGTACGTTTTCAACCATGCCTTGTCCAAGCCCGTAGCATGTCCCGCAAAAGCGGGAACCGGTTTTGCGAGCACATGCTCAAGCAAAGAGGTAGATCGGGATGACGATTCGAGGAAAAGTCATCCCGCTCCGAGACCGGAGCAGCCGATGGCACTCAGCGGAGCAGAAAAGCAGCGCCGGTATCGCAAACGCCATTTTGGCGTCGGCGGCACCCGGGAGCGGCTGAATTTCGAGTTTGGCATCGCGGCAGCCTCGGCGTTGCGCCGGCTGGCGGGCTATTACGATCGCAGCATGACCCAGATTATCGAGATGCTGGTGCAGCGAGGCGAGCGCAGGCTGCTGGGCACGCTTTCGCCGTACAGCAGGAGGGCGTATCTCGGTGTCGAGCCGCGGCACAGCCAGCCCCGGCGTCGCGCCGGCAAGGCGCGCACGAAACGGCGCACAAGAGCGGCGCCGCTGGCGCGCCGCAGCCGCTCTTAGCACGAGAATTGAGACGCCCTATGCCAGCGTGCGCCGGCCACGCTCAGGTGCGCGGCCCGTAGTACCACTCGCGAAGCTTCGTGTAGGTAATAGGCTCGTACAGCGGGGGCCGTTGCGGACCCTGGCAGGTAGGCAATACCTCGATGACCGCGTCTCCGCTCGGCCCAAAGAACACCGGAATCGAGTAGCGCTCGACGCCCGACGCATTGATCACGCGATGCTTGGTCGAAAGGTATTCGTCGTTGGTCCAGCGAACAATCAGATTGCCGGTGTTCACCAGCAACGTGCCGGGCACGACATCCACCGCACGCCAGCGCCCCGACGGCATCCGGACCGCGAGCCCGCGAACGCCCTGCTGCGCCAGAAACGTCATCATGGCGTTGTCGGTGTGCGGCGCGATCCCATACTGGCGCTCGCCGACGATCTGCTGCGGCGGATAGTGCAGGAGGCTCATGGTCAGATGAGGCGTCGCGAAGAACCGGTCGAAATAGTCCAAGGGCAGCGCGAGCGTTGCGGCCCAGAGCGGAAGAAACCTTCGCCCCAGCCGCTCGATGCTGCCGTGGTATGCGAGCAGCGTCTCCTTGAAGCCCGGCAAATTCTCCGGCCAGATATTCACGCGCGCGCGACGCTCAGGCTCCGACATGCTGAGCCCGCCGGAGCCCCCCTCGCGGTTGATGCTGAACTTGGCGACGAGATTTGGCTTGGTGTTCGAGATAATGTTGATATTGCGATGCTGATAGTCGTCTTCGGAACAGGGTTGATAGCCTGATTTGAAACCGCCGGTCTCGAAGAAGGGAATCTTTTTCTTGATCTCGATCGGCAAGGCATGAAAACGCCGCGATTGCTGGAAAACACGATCAATGAGCTCCTGCGGGATATCATGGCCCTTCAGGTAGAAAAATCCCACCGTCCTGCTGATCTCCCGCAACCGCGCAGCGACTGCCTCGCAGCCGCCCGGTCGGTCGCTCAGATATGGCGAGATGTCGAGCGTGGGAATTTCTTCGTCCGAGTCCGGATGATCCATCAGGTAGATGGATTCCTCATCGTCGCGAATGTCGCCCCGCACATCATGCGGTCTGGTCTCATGTAATTTGAGCTGTTCCACCGGTCACGCTCCAGGAAATCGGCTGTCCCGCGACAACTGCCGGCTCATGCGCCTGCAGCAAATCGTCGTTACTCCATTACCATGATAAGCTCCACGCAGCAATTGCGCTCCTTATTTGCCCATGGTGATGCGCAGAAAAATAATCGCGGCGGTAACTGATTAAAGAGCCTGATTTGATTCGTTGGTGTAACGAATATGGAAGATCCAATTGTGTAAAGAGTCGCTCGCGACAGGACGGGGCCTAAGTCCCGCACTGGCCGACGCATCGCTCTCGCGTTTGTCCTCTTGTATCACGTAGCCCGCGACGACCGCGCAGCTTGCGCAACAGGGGAGCGCGCCGGAGCAAAAGCATGGCCGACCGAGTGGAGCGCGCGGGCATCGTGTCCGTTGCATTCATGGCCGCAGTCGTCGGCGGGCTTGGTGTGGTCAATGCGATTGCCGCCCCGGAACCGGAAAAGGTGCAGCAGCCACAGCCGCAGATGGCGACGATCTGTGATCGGTTGCGCATAAACATTGATGACGCGGAATACAAAATCCAGGCATTTCGGAAGGCGCAATCGCAAGTCCTGGAGACTCAGCTCGACCCGCGCTTCGATGACATGGCGCGAGAATGGCAAACCGAGCTGGCGGGCATGATTACGGATTACGGCGAGCGCTGCATTGCGCGTTGATCATGCGGCCGAGCGCGTAAACAGCATCTTCATTCGATCACGTCGTCGGCGAGCAAATGCTCACACGAACGAGCCGGCGGCCTGCCGTCCGGGACCCGGCCGTCACGGACGCCTCGCCAGCGCTGCTGCGCTCGCGAGCAGCTCGCGCTCTTCGGCAATCCAGGCGCGCCATAAATCTGCTTCATCCGACATGAAGCCGCAATTGTATCGCTGTGCCGCGGACCGGTCGTCGCCGAACAGGCGCATGAGCCGCGGGTTGCCCGTATTGCGTATCTCATCTGCAATTGCCTTGAGGCCGGGCGCATCCGGATCCATGGCCGGTCGCATGCATGTAAGGCTGTAGACAATGCTGAGATAAATCCGGTCGCTCCTGGATTTGTTCCGAGATCGCGAGTGGACCAGATTGTTGTGTATCAGCACGCCATCGCCGGCTCTGGCATGGATCATCTGCTCGCGGGCGTGCGGCAGCTGGTGTTCTTTTTCGGTCATCAGAAGCGGGCAGCGATGCGAGCCCGGGATGACACGCAATGGGCCTGCGCTGTCGGTCAGGTCCTGGAGATAGACCAGCAGGTTGAGCGACATCGGCCTTTGAAAGTCCGGTCCGGCCGGGACCGAGCCGTAGGGGTCGCGGTGCCAGCAGATATCGGCTGGGCAATCGACCGCGATCCCCATCAGCAAGACATTGTCGAGCTGCACGAACGGTCCGACGATCTGTTCCAGCGTGTCGAGAACCGCCGCCGAGGTCACCAGGGGAAGAATGATCTCCGGGTGGGTTACAAGCAGGTCAGCGCCCATGACGTACATTGCGCCGCTTACACGCTTGCCCTGCGCGGCCGACCGCAGCGACGATATGCATGCGGCGCTCAATAGCGAGGGGAATACCGCATAGCCCAGCTCGACAATCTGCTTTGCATGAACGTCGGGTGTTGTCATCTCGATGGATCGCAGGGTTCGGTCGGTCAGCTAGGCAGCATCTGCGGACCCCAACGGAGTACCGGTTTGCGGCTTGACCGGGGTACCTTCATTCCGCTCCTATGATATAAGCAGTTCCTCAACCGACACAGGGCGCATGCCATGAACGACCATCCCGCGGATCTGGACCGGACGCACGCAGACGTTTCGGATGAAGAGATTCTCTATGAAGAAATCCCGGACGCAGAGCTCGAGATTGCGGCCATGGGGGGGCGACCGGGCGTTGATACCGGCAACGGCAAGCCGACAAGTACGCCTCAATGCTGCTCCTATGGGAAGTGCTGACTGACGGCACCGGTTGCCCGAGCTCTGCCGACCACTGCATGCGGCCGGCTTTATTCCGCTTTGATATTCGCAGCCTTTACAATGGCGGAATATCGCTCGATCTCCTGACCAAGGAAGACGGCAAGCTCCGGCGGCGTGCTGCCAACGACGCTGACCAGATGCACCTGCGCGAGCCTGGCGCGCATGGCGGGATCGCGCAGCGTCACGGCAAGGTCGTGGTAAATCCGCGCGACAATCGCCGGATCGGCCCCGGCGGGCGCGAACAGCCCGTACCAGACGGTCATATTGACAGCCTTGAGGTCCGGATTGCCCGCGAGGCTGGGCAGGTCGGGCGCGAGCGGTGAGCGCTCCCGCTCGCTCGTGCCGAAGATTCTCGCCGAGCCCTCGCGGTAGGGCGGCAGCGCCAGGTTCAGCGGAAGCACCGCAAGATCGATCTGGTTGCTGACCAGGTCCGCCACGATCTGCGGTGCGGACCGATAGGGCACATGCACCATGTGCACCTTGCCCTCGACATTGATCATCTCGCCTAGGACCTGCAGCGAGGTGCCGACCCCGGAGCTCGCGTAGCTGTACTTGCCGGGGTTGGCGCGCAGCAGCGACATCAGCTCGGAAATATTTTCGGCCGGGAGATTTTTCTTGCCCGCGAGCACGAGCGGCGCAGTGCCGATCAGGCTGATCGGCGCAAAGTCCTTCTGCTGTCGTACTGCACGACGCCGGGCTGCACCAGTTTCGCGACCGCCATCGTGTTTTCAACCGCGAACAGGAGGGTGTAGCCGTCGGGCTGCGCGCGTGCGACGCGCTGGGTTCCAATCACCCCTCCGGCGCCGGTCACGTTCTCGACAATGATCTTCTGGCGCAGGCGCTCGGAGAGCGGTTGGGCGATGACCCGCGCCACGACGTCGACACCGCCGCCCGCCGCGTAAGGCACGACCAGCGTGATCACGCGAGACGGATAGTCCTGCCCGAATGAGAACTCGGCGAGCAGGAGCGCCGTGAAGATGATCACGCAAATCCGATACATCCCCCGCTCCTCGATCGCGCCTATCGGCGGTGCCTATTGACGGTCGGCCGATTGCACGCTTTCGAGTATGATGCTGCTACGAGGCTTGCGGCCGAGTCCACACAATTCTCGGGAAGGCCACATGTCGGAAGAGCTCTGGCGCTGGGACACGGTGAGGCTGGCGCATGCAATCCGCACACGCCTCGTCTCGAGCAGGGAGGCCGTGGCAGCCTGTCTTGCACGCCTTGCGTCCGTCAATCCCGCAGTGAATGCGGTTGTTGAGACGCTCTCCGAGGAGGCGCTCGAGCTTGCGGAGCGGGCCGACCTCGAGCTGGCGCGAGGAAGCCCGGTCGGTGCGTTGCACGGCGTTCCCGTCACGACCAAGATCAACACCGACCAGAAAGGCTGCGCAACGACAAACGGCGTTGCTGCCTTCGCCAGCCTCGTTGCGGTCGAGGACAGCCCGTCGATTGCCAATCTGCGTCGCGCCGGCGCGATCGTGATCGGGCGGACCAACGCCCCGGAATTCTCCTGGCGCTGGTTTACCGATAACGAGCTCTATGGCGAGACCGTCTATCCATGGAATCGTCAACGCACCTGCGGCGGATCGAGCGGCGGAGCTGCGGCGGCAGTCGCCACCGGCATGTGCCCGCTGGCGCAAGGAAGCGACTTTGGCGGGTCGATCCGTCACCCTGCAATGTGCTGCGCCGTCGCAGGGCTGCGCCCGACATTGGGACGCGTGCCCGCCTTCAATGCGACCACGGGCGATCGGCCGATCACGGCGCAATTCATGGCCGTCCATGGTCCGCTCGCCCGGCGTGTGGCCGACCTCCGACTGGGGCTCGCCGCAATGGCGGCCTGCGATGTGCGTGACCCCTGGTGGGTGCCGGCCCCGCTCTGCGGTCCCACGCCCGCAAAACCTGTTCGAGTGGCGCTCCTGGACAGTCATCGTCGGCCGGGGCTGGACGCCGGCATCGCCGATGCATTGCAGATGGCCGCTTCCTGGTTGCGGGATGCCGGATATGTCGTCGAGGAGCCCGAAGCGCCCTCGATCGAGGAGGCCTCGCAGCTGTGGTCGATGCTGGTGCTCAACGAAGCGAAGCTCGCAATGATTTCCCAGATCAATCAATACGGAAGCGCAGCCATCCGGAAGGTCGGGGATCTGATGGTGGCGCAGGCTCCGCACGCCGACTTCCCATCATATTTGAAGGCACTGGGTCGGCGGGCCACCGTGCTGAGAGAGTGGCAGCTGTTCCTTGAGCAATATCCGCTCATTCTCATGCCGGTCTGTCGCGAGCCGGCCTTCGAACTGGGGCTTGATCAAAAAAATGACGCCGCCATGGGCCGCATCTTCGAAGCAGTGGCTCCGCTGCTCGCTCCGGCCGTGCTTGGGTTGCCCGGCGTCACGGTGCCGACGGGTGTCCGCAACAACGTCCCGATCGGCGTGCAGCTGGTCGCCGGCCGCTTTCGCGAGGACCTGTGCCTGGACGCCGCGGAGCACATCGAAAGCCGCGTCGGGCCCCTCGCGCCGATCGATCCGATGTAGGGAAGATCGGGCGCGGGCTCCATGTCTCCACCTTCCGAGCAACCCATTCTTGTCGCCGGCGGCGGGCCGGTCGGCGTCATCGCCGCGCTTGCGCTCGCCCGCCAGGGTTTGCCGGTCCGGGTGTTCGAGGCCGGGAGCAAGGTCAACGACGCGCCGCGGGCGGCAACCACGCATGCGGCGACGCTGGAAATGCTGGAGGAGCTCGGCCTCACCGATGAAGTCATTCGCCGCGGGCTGGTCGAGCCGCTGTTTCGCATCTGGGACCGATCGGCCGGCAGGCTGGTGGCCGAGTTCGATTTCGGCAACCTGAGAGACGACACGCGCTACCCATTCGCGGTTCAATGCGAGCAACACAAGCTCGCGAATCTGGCGATAGAGAGGCTGCGCGCCTTCCCGAACGCCACGCTCGAATTCTCCACGCGGGTGACCGCGATTTCACAGACGAGCGGCGGCGTCGAAATCACCGTTGCGACGGCAGCCGGCACGCGCACGGTGAAGGGCTGCTATCTGATCGGCGCCGACGGCGGTCGCTCGACCGTGCGCAAATCGCTCGGCATCAGGTTCGAGGGCTACACCCATCCTGAGCGCTTCCTCATCCTGACCACGCCTTTCGACATTGGCGCAAGCTTTCCCGGATGCACCCGCAATTACCTGTCCGATCCCGAGGACTGGTGCGCCCTGTTCAAGGTCTCGGGCGACGACGGCACGGGGCTGTGGCGGGTGCTGTCATCGACCCGGCTCGATCAGAGCGAAGCCGAGCTGTTCGGCAACGAAGCGGTCGAGCGCCGGCTGCAGCACTTCATCCCGAAGCGGGGCCGCTACCAGGTCGTCCACCGCAATCTCTACAACGTCCATCAACGGGTGGCGGCGAGCTTCCGCAAAGGCCGCGTGTTTCTCGCCGGTGACGCCGCCCACGTCAACAATCCGCTCGGCGGACTTGGCCTCAACTTCGGCATTCACGACGCAATTGAGCTCGCCGGCCTGCTCGGCCGCGTGCTCCGCCGCCAGGCCCCGGTCGAAGCCCTTGATCAGTACGACAGCCATCGCCGGCCTCTGAATGTGGAATTCGTGCAGCAGCAGACCATTGCGAACAAGAAACGGATGGAGGAGAAGGACCCCGCTGCGCGCGCAAGGAATTTCGATGAGCTTGCGGCCACTGCTTGCGATCCGATTGCGCATCGTGCCTATCTGTTGCGTGCCTCGCTCATCGACAGTGTGAGAAAGCGCGCTTCGATCGCGGTCTGACCGCTACGGTCCCCGCGATCGACATGCGAAAGCTACTGACACGGCACGACGCAATTCTGAGCGAGCCGTGCCCCTTGCGCGTTGGGCCATTTTGAGGAATTGACCGTTTTGGACACTTTGCTTCATTGACTGCGTATTGGCTCTGGGCTGCCAATAGCTTCCGTTGCAGGACTGATCCCCGCGCCTGACGGTTAAGGCGCTCTGCCGCGTCTGCCCCTCGAGGCGGGCAGTTTGGGAGCTCCATGACTGACCACTTTCGCGAGTGTGAAGTAGCTCACACAGGACGACCTTCAACCTCCGATAGTGTTCCCGCTCACGGCAATGACGATCCACCGTCGCCACGCACGGGCTTTCGGAC
>Ga0306923_10001835_pt1 | contig 19048 bp, 17 predicted proteins | sample sta12Can44000108_FD_203841 | JGI IMG/M metagenome (GOLD analysis project Ga0306923, IMG submission 203841) | Lab enrichment of tropical soil microbial communities from Luquillo Experimental Forest, Puerto Rico - statanox.12C.anox.44.000.108 (v2)... | ecosystem: Environmental > Terrestrial >... | reverse complement strand
CGCGCACCGGGCGCGAGCGCGATGGCGCGGTTGAGCCGCTCCTGGAACTCCTTGGCCGAGTGGTGGCCCTGGAGCTTGAGCAGGTGGTTGCGGGCGGCCACCTCGATGATGGTGGTCATGTTGCGGCCCGGCCGGACCGGCACGATGAGCATCGGGATCTCGACGTCGAGGATGCGGAACTTCTTCTCCTCGACACCCAGCCGATCGTACTCGACGTTGGGATCCCACTCGACGAGCTCGAGCACGATCTCGATCTTCTTCCGCTCGCGGATGGCCGCGACGCCGAAGAGGTCCTTGATGTTGATGATGCCGAGGCCGCGGACCTCCATGTGGTGCTTGATGATCTCGGAGCCGGTGCCGTAGACGCTCTCCGGCGCCATCCGCTTCACGTCGACGATGTCGTCGGCGACCAGGCGGTGGCCGCGCATGACGAGGTCGAGCGCGATCTCGCTCTTGCCGATCCCGCTCTTCCCGAGCAGCAGGATCCCGACGCCGAAGACGTCGAGGAGGACGCCGTGCATCGAGGCCTGCGCGGCGAGGATCTCCTCGAGGTAGTTCTGGACGCTCTCGATGAACGTGGAGGACAGGTGCGTCGTCTGTAGCACCGGGACGGCCGCCTCCTCCGCCGCCGCGATCAGCTCGGGCGGCGGCGGCAAGCCCTTCGTCACGACCAGGCAGGCGATGTCCTGCGAGAAGAACTGGCGGAGCAGCTCGCGGGCGCGCTCCTTCGGCAGAGTGCCCAGGTAGCTCATCTCGGTGTTGCCGAAGACCTGCAGCCGCTCCCTGTGCAGGTACTCCATGAAGCCGGCCAGGACGAGACCGGGCTTCTGGATGCGCGAGCTGGAGATCTTGCGCGAGAGCCCCTTCTTGCCCGCCACGAGCGTCAGACGGAGATCGAACTTGCGGTCGTCGAGGAGTGCCCCGACACGCGTGGCGTCCATGCGGGGCGGAGTCTAACCTGCACCCGTCCCCCCGTCGACCTCGGCGGGGGCGCGCGTTTCTCGTTTGACCCGGCCCAGCACGCGTCACTAGATTGCCGCGCCGGCATGCAGCTCAAGATCCTCCATCACGGGAACTGCTTCGACGGCTGCGCCTCGGCCGCCCTCTTCAGCCGCTTCTTCGCGGAACGTGAGGGCCGCCGCCTGGGCGCCACGACCTACTTTCCGCTCCAGCACGCGCAGAAGGATCCCTTCCCGCCGGACGCGTTCGACGCCGACGTGAACGCGTGCGTCGACTTCCGCTTCTCCCCGTCGCCGCACCTCCACTGGTGGTTCGATCACCACCAGAGCGCTTTCCAGCCGGCGAGCGACCGGGCGGCCTTCGAGCGCGACGCGACCGGGCAGAAGTTCTGGGACCCGACCGCCCCCTCGTGCGCGGGGTTCATCGCACGCATCCTGCAGGCGCGCTTCGGGTGGACGGCGCCCGACCTGGCGGAGCTCATCCGCTGGGCCGACATCATCGACGCCGCGAAGTTCCCGACCCCCGCCATGCCGGTCCGGCTCGAGGAGCCGGCGCTGCGGCTCATGGCGCTCCTCGAGGCGACGCAGGACCCGGCGCTCCAGGTGCGGCTCATCGAGGCGCTGCGCGCGCGGCCGCTCGCCGAGATCGCGGCCGAGCCCTGGGTCACCGGCCCGCTCGTGTCCATCCTCGAGCGCCACTTCAGCTCCATCGAGACGGTGCGGCGGCTCGCCCGACTGGAGGGCGGGGTCGTCGAGATCGACCTGTCGGAGACGGAAATCCAGGGCGCGAACAAGTTCATCGCGTATGACCTGTTCCCGGAGGCGCGCTACGCGGTGGTCGTGTCACGCGACGCCAAGCGCAGCAAGGTGTCGGTCGGTGCCAACCCCTGGTCGAAGGTCCCGCGGACGCACGACATCTCCCGGATCTGCGAGCGTTACGGCGGCGGCGGACACCCGGTGGTGGGCGCCGTCTCCCTCGCCCCCGAACGCCTGCTTGACGCGAGGCGCGTGGCGCGGGAGATCGCAGGCATGCTGAGGGACGGCGGCGCCGCATGACACCCGGCCAGTACATCCTGGTCGTCGACGACGACGACGACTTTCGCGAGGCGGTCTCCGAGGTGCTCGGCGAGGCGGGCTATCCCGTCCAGCAGGCCGAGAACGGCGAGGTGGCGCTGGCGCGCGTCACCGACGAGCAGCCCGGCATCGTGCTGCTCGACCTGAAGATGCCGGTCCTCGACGGGTGGGGCGTGATGGAGCGGATGCGCGGCGAGGCGAGGAGCGCGGCGGTGCCGATCCTCATCCTCTCCGCGTACGGCTTCGAGTGGGAGGCCGAGCTGCTGGGCGCGCAGGGCTACATCCCGAAGTCGGTCGGGATGGAGGAGATCCTCGACCGCGTCCGGAAGGCCGCCGGTCCGCCCCCGATGCGGCACTGACCGCCCCGCGGGGTCGTAGGGGGGGGGCTCGTCCCCCGCCCAACGACCCCGAGCGAGCGGGGTGTCAATGCAACGCGGGCGGTTCGGCGCCGGCCGCCGCGTACGCCCGCTCGTCCGGCTCCTCGAGCTCGACGATGCGGAAGCGCCGGTCGAAGGCCTTCTTGAGCAGCGGCATCGCCACGTTGTAGACCGGCACGCCCTTGGGGGTCCGACCCTCCAGCGCGCCGTGGTGCGCGTGCCCGTGGAAGACCGCCTGGGCGCCGAAGGCGTCGACGGGGGTGACGAGGCGGCTCGTCCCCAGGAACGGGCTGATCTCGGCGCGCTCGCCCGCGGTCGTGGCGGCGATGGGCGCGTAGTGCATGATGACGACGCGGTGCAGCGTGTCGATCTGCCCCAGCGCCGCCTCGAGCTTGAGCGCCTCGTTGACGGCCTCCTGCACGAAGGCCTTGACCACCGGCTCGCCGAACGCCTGCAGGGTCGCCTTGTCGAAGCCGCAGCCGAACCCCTTCACACCGGCGACGCCGAGACGCTTGTCGAAGATCGCGTACTCGCCGTCGAGCAGGTGGACCTTCGCCTCGCGCATGATCCGGCAGATCTCGCGATGCTGGCCCGCCTCGAAGTCGTGGTTCCCCAGCACCGCCGCGCACGGGACCCGCAGCTCGGAGAAGGCCTCCGCCAGGGTCTTCGCCTCGTCCGGCAATCCGCGCTCCGTGAGATCGCCGCACAGCACGAGCCCTTCGGCCTCGCCGTTCACGGCCCGGACCAGCTCGCGGAACCGGCCGTGCTGGTCGTCCCGGCAGTGGAGGTCACCCAGCGCCGCCAGGCGAAACGATCGCGCCATCTTCGCTCCCTCCCGCCGCCGCGCCCCGCCCGCTCAGGTGGAGCTCCCGCCCGTCCTCGTAACCGAGCCGGTCGAGCGCGTGGCGGTACTGGACCTTCGAGACGAGCGGACCGCGGCAGACGCGCCGCTCCCAGTCACCGTCGACGATGTCCTGCCAGGCGCGGCGGAGCAGCTCGCGCATGACCCACTCCGGCACCCGCGAGCGATCGGATGGGAAGGAGAAGCGGTACAGGACGAGCTGCGCGAGGAGCACCTCCCAGTGCGGGCCGAACCGCGCCAGGAGACGTCCCCAGTCCATGCGCTCGCCGCAAGCGTGGACGAGGTTGGCGACGTCGTTCCCGTCGTACCGCTCCCGCTCGCAGACATAGCCCTTCGACCAGATCATCTCCTCGGGCGGCGCGAGCAGCACTGGGTGGCCCATGACCTCGCCGGGCAGCGCGTGCTCGAACCACTCGTCGTCCACCGCCGCCACCCCGTTGCCAGACGAGAAGATGACGTCGACGTACCACTCGCCGCGGTAGCCCTTGCCCAGCCAGACCGGGTCGAGCAGCTCGGTGCGGAAGCCCGCCTGCTCGAGCGCGGCGAAAGCCCCATCCACGTCGCGCCGCCGCACGAACACGTCCAGGTCCTTCGTGTCCCGGAAGATGCCGGTGTACTCGAAGTAGGCGTAGGCACCCGCCACCAGGAACGGCACCTCCGCCTCCCGGAGGGCCGCGATCGCGTCGGCCCGGGCGTCGAGCTCGGCGGCGGGCCGTCGCTGCATGGCGCTCTCCTCTCCGGGCGGCGGAGACCTCATCCTCGAAAGCTGACCACGACGCGCGCTCCGCGGAACGGCTCGCCGCCGCCGTGTCCAGGCCTGACGGGCGGGCGGGCGCGAGCCGGTTCACAGGGTCGTTCTCAGTCGTCGTCGGCGAGCGTGGCCGGCCGGATCGCCTCCCGACCGAACCGGCGGTTCACCGCGTCGACCGCTGCGTTCACCGCGGCGCGACGCGCCGCGTCCGCCGCCGGGCGCTGCTCGAAGAGCCCGAGCTGCTCCGCGCGCGCTTCGAAGCCGCTCACGGACACGCCGATGAGCCGCACCGGCCGATCGAGCTCGACGCGCTCGAGCTGCTCGCGGGCCGCGGCGAACACGGCCGCGCCGTCGTCGGTGGCGGCCGCCAGCGTGCAGCGGCGGGTGACGAGCGTGAAGTCGGAGTACTTCACCTTCAGCGTCACGGTCCGTCCCCGCAGGCCCGCCTCGCGCAGCCGGCGCGCGGTGCGCTCGGCCTGGGCGAGGAGGTGGGGGAGGAGCGCCGCGCGTCCGGTGAGGTCCGCTTCGAACGTCTCCTCGGCGCCGACGCTGCGCGACGGCTCGTCCGGCACGACCTCGCGCGGGTCGTCGCCCCGCGCCAGCGCGACGAGGTGGCGCGCCGCCCCGCTGCCGAGCGCCGCCGCGACGAGCGCCTCGGGCGCGGCGGCCAGCTGGCCGATGCGGTGAACCCCGAGCTTCGCCAGCGCCGCCTCCGTCACCTTGCCGACGCCCCACAGCCGCGAGACGGGGAGCGGGGAGAGGAACTCGCGCGTTCCCCCCGCCGGGACCTCCACCAGCCCGTCGGGCTTGCCGAGATCGCTCGCGATCTTCGCGGCGAGCTTCACCTCGGCGACGCCGGCCGAGACCGTGAGGCCGACCTCCGCCTTGACGCGCTGGCGCAACGCCTCGGCGACGGCGCGGCCGCCGCCGTACAGGGCCTCGCTGGCGGTCACGTCGAGGAACGCCTCGTCGAGCGAGAGCGGCTCGACCAGCGGCGTGTACTCCCGGTACATGGCGAACACGCGCCCCGACAGCTCCTCGTACCGGGGGAAGCGCGGCGACACGAAGACGCCCTCCGGGCAGAGCCGGCGTGCGCGCACGGTCGGCATGGCCGAGCGCACGCCGAAGCGGCGCGCCTCGTAGCTCGCGGCGCAGACCACGCCGCGCGCCGAGGGGCCGGCCACCACCACCGGACGGCCGCGGAGGGCGGGTTCGTCGAGCTGCTCCACCGACGCGTAGAACGCGTCGAGATCGAGGTGGAGGATGGCGCGGCGCCCGGCCATGCCTGGTTCTAGCACCGCGGCGCGCGGCGCTCTCGACCGGGGCCCCCGACAGCTCCTCCTTCTATCGAGGGAACCCGCCATGCGTCCGTTGACGCCGGTCAAGCGGCCCCGCTATGAGCCGGTTCGTGGACGGCTCCCTCGCCGCGAAGACGCCCCTCGGTGTGAAACCGTCGATCGCGGAGCGGCTGTGGGACGCGGCCCGCACCGAGTTCTCGCTGCGCGGTTACCACGGCGCGCGCGTGCAGGGCATCGCCCGCCGCGCCGGATGCAACGTGGCGCTGCTGTATCGACACTGGGCGTCGAAGAGCGCGCTCTACTCCGAGGTCCTGCGCTCGATCTGGCGGAGCATCCTGGGCGAGGTCGTCCAGCTGATGGAGCAGGGGCGTGGTGCGCCGGCGGTCGTGGGCGCCTACCTCGACGCGAACTTCCGCGATCCGCTCGGCGCCCAGATCCTGATCCGGGAGTTCCTCGACGGCAGCCCTTTCCTGAACCAGCTCTTCGCGGCCGAGCCGGAGCTCGTCGAGCCGGTGCGCCACGCGGCGCGCGCGATCGCGGGCGAGGCGACGCCCGCGGCGCCGGCCCTGCGGCCCGGGCTCGATCCCACGCTGGCCGTGCTCACCATCGGCGGCCTGGCCGCCCTGGCCGCCTCGGCGCACGAGGCCGCCCAGCCGTTCCTGGCGGCGCCGGTGCCTCCCGAGGCGTGGCGCCGGCACCTGTACGACCTCCTGCTGCACGGCGTGCTCGGCTGCCAGGAACCTCCGTCCACGGCCTAGCTGCGCTCAGCGGCATCTCGCCGCGAATAGACGCTCGGTTTCGGTTTCCCGTCCGGACGCCGCGGGGCTAGTCTCCGCCCCCATGCGTCACGACGTGGTGGTGATCGGGGCGGGTGTGCAGGGGTGCGCGGTCGCGCTCCGCCTCGCCCAGGCGGGCCAGGACGTGCTGGTGCTCGAGCGGAGCATCCCCGGGGCGGAGGCCTCCAGCGCGGCCGGCGGCATCCTTTCACCGGGCGTGGAGGCCGTCGAGCCGGGCCCGTTCTACGCGCTCTGCCGCGCCTCGCTGGAGCGCTACCCCGCGCTCGTACGCGAGGTCGAGGCGCTCACGGGCGTGGCGGTCGGCTACCGCGGCGGCGGCACGCTGGAGGTGGCGCTCGAGGACGACCACGCCCGGCTCCTCGCCGCGCGCGCGGAGCGGCTCGAGCGGCAGGGCCTGCCGGCGGAGGTCCTCGACGACACCGCGGCGCGCGAGCTCGAGCCGAGCCTCTCGCGCGAGACTCGCGGCGCGCTCTTCTTCCCCGACGAGGCGTCGGTCGACCCGCGGCTGCTCTCGCGCGCGCTCTACCTGGCCGCGCGCGCCGCGGGCGCGAAGTTCCAGACTGGCCAGGTGCTGCGGATCGTCCACGAAGGCGGGCGTGCGGTGGCCGTCGAGCACGAGGCGGGCCGCATCGACGCCGGGGCGGTGGTGCTGGCGGCCGGGGCCTGGAGCGCGCTCGTGCCGGGGAGCGGCCTGCCGCGCGGCGCGGTGCGCCCGGTGCGGGGTCAGATCGCGCTCCTCGACACCCGGCAGCGCCTCCTCTCCCGCGTCGTCTTCAGCGACAAGGGGTACGTGGTGCCGCGCGCCGACGGGCGCCTCCTGTGCGGATCGACCATGGAGGAGGTCGGCTTCGAGAAGGCGGTCACCGCGGGCGGCCTTCACGCGGTGCTCGGCCTCGCCATCGAGATCGCGCCCGCGCTGGCGCAGGCACCCGTGATCGAGACCTGGTCGAACTTCCGCCCGGCGTCCCCGGACGGCTGGCCGGTGCTGGGGACCTCCTCGGTGCCCGGCCTCTTCTACGCGACGGGTCACACGCGGAACGGCATCCTCCTCACCGCCATCACCGCCGACGCGGTGAGCGCGGCCGTGCTGGGGAAGGCGCCGCCGGTCGACCTCGGGCCGTTCTCCGTCGAGCGGCTCGCGCCGCGGGGAGCGTGACCGCCGTCCGCGGCTCGCTCCTCTGCCGGATCACTCCACCCAGTCGGCGATGAAGACGTTCGTCTCGCCGGGGCGCGAGCCGTTCCGGTTCGAGGCGAAGACGAGCTTCTTCCCGTCCGGCGAGAACATGGGGAACCCGTCGAACGTCTCGTTGTAGGTGATGCGCTCGAGCCCGGAGCCGTCGTCGTTGACGAGGTAAAGGTCGAAGTTCCGCCCCTTCGGGTCGCCGACGTTCGAGGCGAAGATGATGCGCCGCCCGTCCGGGTGGAAGAACGGCGCGAAGCTCGCGGCGCCGAGGTGCGTGACCTGCCGCTGGTTCTTGCCGTCCGCGTCCATCACCCAGATCTCGAGCTGGGTGGGGCGCACGAGCTTCTGCGCCAGAAGCGCCCGGTACTGGGCGAGCTCCTGCGCGTCCTTCGGGCGGCTCGCCCGATACACGATGCGCTTGCCGTCGGCGGAGAAGAACGCGCCGCCGTCGTAGCCGGGCGTGTCGGTGAGGCGGACGAGCCCCGACCCGTCGAGGCGCATCTTGTAGAGGTCGAGATCGCCGTCGCGGGTGGAGGTGAAGACGATCCAGCCGTCCACGGAGATGGTGGCCTCGGCGTTGTAGCCGGGCGCGTGCGCCAGCGGGTGGACGTCGCTCCCGTCCGCGCGCGCCACGTAGAGCTGGTAATCGTAGAGAGCCCAGGCATACCCGTGCGACATGTCGGGCGGCGGCGGGCAGTCGGGGCTCGTCTCGTGCGTCGACGCGAAGAGGATCCGGTCGCCGCCGGGGAAGAAGTAGCCGCAGGTGACGCGCCCCTTGCCGGTGGAGACCAGGCGCGGCGAGGAGCCGTCGGCGCCCATGACGTACTCCTGGTCGCAGGCGCGGCCCTCCCGCGTCGACTGGAAGATGAGCTCGCGGCCGTCGAAGCTGAAGTACGCCTCGGCGTTCTCGCCGCCGAACGTCAGCTGCCGAACGTTCGCGAGGTGCCGCTCCTGCGGGAGCCGCAGGTCGCGCCCGGCCGCGGCGGAGGGGGGGGCCGCGGAGCGCGCGGCGCAGGCGACGACGAGGGGCAGGACGAGCGCGAGCGGGGCACGGTTCACGCTGCGCTACATAGTGCCCGCGCGAGCGCAGCCGAGCACCCCTCGGGGCGCCACCACACGAAGGCCCCTGCAAGAGGTCCGTCCAACGGGGCGCGATGGCGGTGCTTAGGGAGCGAGGGCCGTGGATCCAACTCCCCTCCACTGGCTTGTCCGCCCAGCTCGAGCGGGCCACATTCCGTGGCGAGGATCGGAATGTTCTCACTCGTCGGGATGCTCCTCCTGTTCCGGTTCGGCTCCATCCCGCCAAACGACACGTCCCTCCCCGTCTCGTTTCGCGCCGAGGCGCGCAAGGTCGTGCTCGCGCGCTCGCGCTTCGACTACAGCCTGCGGCCCACGCTCCGGACCCGTGGACGCGATGACGCCCCCCCGTCGTTGCCCGCCGTGGAACCCCCGCTCGCGGACAGCGCGACGTCGAGCGCTCTCGACCTGCCGCTCGGCGCCGGCCCGGTGCTCGGGCCGCTCCGCCCCGCTTATCACCCCCGCGAATGGGTATCCGGCGTCGCCCAGCGGCTGAACGTCGCCGATCACCCTCTCGCCCGGGCCGCGATCTGGCTGTCGGCGATCCCGGTCGAGCTCGACGCGCGCCCGCCGAGTCGCGTGTACGTGCGCCTCACCCTCAAAGGCTTTTGACGGCGGCAGCCGCCTGGCCGCCCGTTGGTAGGCCCGGCGGGGTGTGGCAAACTGACGGCCGGTGTTCGGCCGCTCGCTCTGCTCTCCGCTCTTCGCGCTCCTGGTCGCGGCCGCCTGCGGTCGTCCGACGGCGCCCCGGCCGGCGACGGCTGCCCAGGCGAGCGCTCCCCCGCCCGAGACGCGTGGACAGCTCGCGCAGGTCAGGCCTCCCCCGGCGCCGTGTGCCCGTCGCGGCTCTCCGCGGCTCCTCCTGGAGGAGGCCGACCACGAGCTCGATCGCGGCGAACCGGGCCGGGCGCTCTCCTGCGCCGAGGAGGCGCTGCGGGCCGCCCCGCGGCTGGTCGCCGCGCTGCGCCTCCGAGCCGAGGCGCTCGGCGAGCTCGATCGCACGGACGAGGCGCGCCTCACGCTCTCGCGGGCGCTCGCCATCGACCCGGACGACGCGGCGACGCTGCGCGCCGCCGCCGAGCTCTACGTCGCCCGCCTCCCCGGCGATCGCGCCACGCTCGAGCTCGGCCTCGAGTATGCCCTGCGTGGCGCGCGCGTCGTCGAGCGAGCGGCGCGGCCGGACCGGGAGCTCTCGAGCGCGCTCTTCCTCCTCGCCGCGATGGCCGAGAACGACCTCGGGGCGAGCCGCGACGCGCTCGCGCACGCCGACCGTGCCGTCGCGCTGTCGGGCGACGATCCCGACGCCCATTACGAACGCGGCGTCGCCCTCTACGAGCTGTGCCGGTTCGAGGAGGCGCGCCAGGCGCTGGAGCGCGTGCGTGCCCGGCAACCGGACGACGCGTGGACCCTGCACTACCTCGCGCTCGTCGCCGAGCGGACCGGCCACGGCCGCCACGCCGAGGAGCTGGAGCGGCGGGCGCGCACGCTCGCCCCCGACGAGTTCGGCGGGGGCGTGACCATCAGCCGAGCGGACTTCGAGGCGGAGGTGAAGCGCGCGGTGGCGGCGCTGCCGGAGGTGGAGCGGCGCGCGCTGGCGAAGGTGCCGCTCGAGGTGGCCGACGTCCCGGCGCTCGACGATCTCACGGCGGTCGATCCGCCGCTCTCCCCGTCCATCCTCGGGCTGTTCCGCGGTCCGTCCGAGGGCGAGCCGTGCCTGCCCGACGACGGCCCGCGCTGCCGGAGCGTCGTGCTCTACCGGCTCAACCTGGCGCGCTTCGCGCGGAGCCGGACCGACCTCGCCGAGCAGGTGCGCGTCACGCTCCTGCACGAGCTCGGGCACCTCCACGGCGAGTCGGACGACGAGCTGCGCGCGCGGGGGCTGGAGTAAGAGCCTGCTTCGCCCCGATGTCGAGGGGCCCGCTCCGCGGCGCGTCGCGTCGCATCGCTTGACCGGGCACGCTTCGGGGCGCTAGCTCTCTCGGCATATGGCGAACGGCGATCGCTGGGCCCGCTGGAACGTGAGCTACACGATGCGCGACGGAGTCCCCGCCCTCTCCGAGGAGTCGATCTGGCAGCTCGAGCTCCTCCACCCGGAGGTCGTCGAGCGCGCGCCGGACGGCGCCCTGTACCTGCACCTCGACCAGACGTACCGGGTGTCGACGCTGCCCGACCGCGCCTTCCGCGTGCTCCTCCCGGCGGAGCGCCCTCGACGAGCGGCCCGCTAGCGCCTCCGCCTGCGGCCGCGCGGCTCGCCCTCGCCGTGGCGGATGTGCATCGCGTTCATCTCGGGCGACTCGGGCGGCTCGGGCTCGATGAGGTTGGTCAGATCGTCCTCGGGGCCGAGCAGGTCCCCGCCAGAGTCGTTGCCGAGCCGGGTGGGTGCCGCGCCGCCCACGTTCGAGAGCGGCACGACGCGATCTCCCCGCTCGTCGTCGAAGTCGGGCCGCTGGCTCGATTGCACCGTCGGCTCGGGCAGGTCGGGCTCTTCGTCGTCGAGCCGCGGGCGGGAACTCTTCCGGCGCTCCTTCACAGTGGAACTGTGAGGCGCGGACTGGCGGACGGCAACGCCGCGGCGGGGATGCGCTCAGGGCGCGAGCAGGCTCTCGAACAGGCTCTCGTACGCCTTCGCGCTCTTGCCCCACGAGAAGTCGAGCGTCATCCCCCGCTCCTCCAGCCCGCGCCACGCGCGCGCGTCGCGGAAGACGTCGAGCGCCCGGCGGAGCGCGGTCATCATCGCGGACGGTCGGTACTCCTTGAAGCGGAACCCGGTACCGCGGCGGTGACCGTCGAAGTCCTCCACCGTGTCCTCGAGCCCCCCCACCGCGCGCACCACTGGCACCGTGCCGTAGCGCAGCGAGTACATCTGGTTGAGCCCGCACGGCTCGAACCGGCTCGGCATGAGGAAGACGTCGGCGCCGGCCTCGATCCGGTGCGCCAGCCCCTCGTCGAAGCCGATGCGCGCCGCCATGCGCGACGGCATCTCCCGGGCGGTCCGCTGGAAGAGGTCCTCGTAGTCGCGCTGTCCGCTGCCGAGGAGGACGAGCTGCAGGTCCAGCTGGAGGAGCTCGTGCAGCGCCGCGGCCACGAGGTCGATGCCCTTCTGCTCGGCGAGCCGGCCAACCATCGCGACCACCGGCACGTCCTTGCGCGCCGGCAGGCCGAGCTCGACCTGGAGCGCGTGCTTGCAGCGCGCCTTCCCCGAGAGATCGGCGCGATCGAAGCGCGCGGGCAGGTGACGGTCGCGGGCGGGATCCCACACGGTGTCGTCGATGCCGTTCAGGATCCCGGTCAGCCGGTCGGCGCGATGGCGCAGCACCGCGTCGAGCGACCAGCCGTGCTCCGGCGTCAGGATCTCGCGCGCGTAGTTGGGCGAGACGGTCGTGAGCGCGTCCGCGAAGACGATCCCGGCCTTCATGCAGTTGAGCTGGTCGTAGAACTCGAACGCCTCGTACCGGAACGCGTCCCACGGCAGGCCCACCGCGGGCACGAGCTCCTTCGGGAAGACGCCCTGGTAGGCGAGGTTGTGAATGGTGAAGACGATGCGCGCCTTGCCGGCCCAGCCGCGCTGCGGGTGCTCGTGGCGCAGCATCCAGGCCGCCAGGGCGGTCTGCCAGTCGTGGAGGTGGACGATCTCCGGCGCGAAGCCGAGCGCGTTCGGGACGTCGAGCGCGGCCCGGCACAGGAACGCGAAGCGCTGGGCGTTGTCGGCGTAATCGCGCCCGTGCTCCTGGTACAGGCCGTGCCGGTGACCGAAGTAGCGCTCGTGCTCGAGCAAGAGCGCCTCGGCCTTGCCGAGGCGGCCCCGCCACAGACCGGCGGCCTCGCCGCGGGCGTGCACCGCCTGCGGCAGGCGCTCCAGGTGATGCCGGGCCGGGTCGATGGAGCCGTAGCGCGGCGTCACGACCCGCACCTCGTGCCCTCGCGCGGCCAGGGCCGCCGGAAGCGCGCCCCCCACGTCGCCCAGCCCTCCCGTCTTCGAGAAGGGGGCCACCTCGGAGGCGACGAACAGGATCTTCAGGGTGTGCCCCCTGTCACGTCACGACGAGGCGCAGGAACTCGGCGGCCTCTTCGGGCGGAACCGGGTTGATGTGGAACCCGGATCCCCACTCGAACCCCGCCACGCGGGTGAGGGCCGGCATGACCTCGATGTGCCAGTGGTACGAGGCGCTGGGCGGATCGCGGAGCGGGTTCGAGTGGACGATGAAGTTGTACGGAGGGTCGCCCAGTGCTGCCCCGAGCCGCCGCAACGTCGAGCGGAGCGCCTGCGCGCAGTAGGCGAGCCGCTCCTTGGGCTCCGCCTCGAAGTTCGACTCGTGGCGCTTGGGGACGATCCAGGTCTCGAAGGGGCTGCGCGGCGCCCAGGGGGCGAAGACCACGAACTCGTCGTTCTCGAGGACGAGGCGGCTCCGCTCCTTCCGCTCCTGCATCACGATGTCGCAGAAGATGCACCGCTCGCGGTGATCGAAGTGCCGGCGGGCACCCTCGATCTCCTCCTGCACCTGCCGCGGCGTCACCGGCAGGGCGATGAGCTGGGAGTGCGCGTGCTCGAGCGTCGCGCCGGCCGCGGGGCCGTGGTTCTTGAAGAGCAGGATGTAGCGGAACCGCAGGTCGTTGCGCAGGTCGATGATGCGCGCCTTGAACGCGAACAGGACCTCGGTCACCTCGGCGTCGGAGAGCGCCCCCAGGTCCTTCGTGTGATCGGCGGTCTCGATGATGACCTCGTGCGCGCCGACCCCGTTCATCCGGTCGTAGATACCGCTCGCCTCGCGCTCGAGGCCGCCCTCGATCATGAGCGCCGGGTAGCGGTTCGGTACGACGCGCACCTTCCACCCCGGACCGTTGGCGGGGGCGACGGGGGGCCGGCCCGAGGCGTAGACCTCGTGGGGCGTCTTGTCCTCGTTCCCGGGACAGAATGGGCACAGGCCGGTCCGGCCGTACTCGGGCGGCCGCTGGACCTCGCTCGGGCGCCTGGCGCGCTCGGTGGCGATGATGACCCAGCGGCCGACGATCGGGTCCCTGCGCAGCTCGGGCATGCGCCCTCCTATTCGCCGCGCGCGGCGGCCGGGGCGGCGGCCGCGCCGCCGTTCGGGGTCGGGCGCCGCAGCGTCGACCCGACGGCGGCGGTGGCGAGCATGATGACGGCGCCGCCCAGGTAGGGCGCCGCGAACCAGAGGCGATCGAAGGCGTTGGTGGCGGAGATGGGACCGACCACCCGCCCCAGCGCTGCCGCCGACTGCCCGACGCCGAGCGTGCTGCCCTGGTCGTCTGCGGCCGCCGAGCGCGAGATGAGCGAGGTGAGGGCGGGCGTGGTGAGCCCGGAGCCGAAGGCGAGCGGCAGGCACGCCGCGAGGAGCCCGCCCAGCCCGCCCGCGTACGGGAGCGCCGCGAGCCCCACCGCCTGCGCCAGCAGGCCCGTCACGAGCAGCGCGCGCTCGCCGAAGCGACGGGTGAGCGGACCGATGAGCCCGCCCTGCACCACCGTGACGACCACGCCGATGAACGCGAAGACGTAGGAGACGCCGCTCCGGTCGAGGTGGTAGCGGTGCGCCGCGAGCAGGGCGAACGTGGCCTCCATCCCGCTGAAGGCGAGGATCGCGAAGAGGTAGATGACGATGAGGCGGCGGATGCCCGGCTTCTTGAACTCCTCGACGAGGCGCGTGAGGCGCGGGCGGTGATGCGCCTCGACGCGCGCCGACGGCTCCGGCAGGACGAAGAAGGCGGCCACCCCGTTCGCCGCCGCCAGCACCGCGGCGGCGTACCCGGGGGCCGCCAGCGAGATGCCCGAGAGCAGCCCGCCCATGGCGGGGCCGAGGATGAAGCCGAGCCCGAAGGCGGCGCCGATGAGGCCCATGCCCCGGGCGCGCCCCTCGGGCGGCGTCACGTCGGCGATGTACGCCTGCGCGATGCCGATGTTGGCTGTGGCGGCGCCTGCGAAGAGGCGCGACACGAGCAGCCAGGCGAAGCTCGGAGCGACCGCGTAGCCGAGGAACGCGACCGCCGTCATGGCGATGGAGAGGAGCAACAGCGGCCGCCGCCCGAGCCGGTCGGAGAGGCGGCCCCAGATCGGCGCGAAGACGAACTGCATCGCCGAGTAGCCGGTCATGAGCCAGCCGATCTGGCTGTCGGGCGCGCCGAGGCGCTCCGCGTACAGGGCCATGACCGGGATGACCATCCCGAAGCCGAGCAGGTCGACGAAGACGATGACGAACAGGATGGCGAGCGAGCGGCGGGTCTTCACGCGCGAGCCATGTTAACGGACGACGGCGGTCACTGCCGGGTGGAAACGAGAGGAATCTCGCTCTCCGGGGAGGGAGAGAGGCGGAGACGCGAGGATCACGAACACACCCGGTTCCGGCCTTCTTCCTTGGCCTGGTACAACTTCTCGTCGGCGCGCCGGACGAGCGCGTCCGGGACCTCGTCGGCGGCGGAGAGCTCGGCGAGGCCGATCGACGAGGTGACGGGGATGCGCGTCCCCTCGAAGACGAAGGGGTGCTCCTCCACCAGCCGCCGCACCTTCTCCGCGAAGAGGCGCGCCTTCTCGAGCGGAACGCCCGGGAGGAGCAGCGCCAGCTCCTCCCCGCCGATCCGGGCGAAGAGCTGCTCGGCGCGCACCAGCGGCCGGACGGCGGAGGCGACCTCCCTCAGGACGTGATCGCCGGCGAGGTGCCCGAACCGGTCGTTCACGCGCTTGAAGTGGTCGAGGTCGAGCAGCGCCAGCGAGAGCGGGTGCTGCTGGCGGCGCGCGCTCGCCACCTCGCGCCGGAGCGCCTCGGCGAAGCCGCCCTTGTGGACGAGCCCGGTGAGCGGGTCCTCCTCCGCGAGCCGCTTCACCTCGGCGTGATAGAGGGCCTCGAGGTCGCCGCCCGCCAGGTACTTGAGGATCACCGAGCCGAGGCGGAGGTGGTCGCTCGGCCGCAGCGCCCGGGTGGCGACGCGGTCCTCTCCGACGAAGGTCCCGTTCGTCGAGCCGAGGTCCTCGACGAGGTGGCCCTCGCCCTCGCCGCGCAAGGCCGCGTGCCGGCGCGAGACGTCCTCCGCGTCGAGGACGAGATCGCACTCCGCGTCGCGCCCCAGCACGACCTCGCGGCGCGAGAGCGGCAGCCGCACCCCGAGGAGCCGGCGCACCGGCGCGTGGATCACCACCAGGCAGCCCTCGCCGGCGCTGGTTCCGGGAGGTTTGAACCCCGAGACGCGCGTCTCGTCGCTCGCCATCGCGCCGAGCGTCGCACAGGCGGCCGGCGGCGCCAAGCGCACGCACGCCTGCCCGACATCGGCGGCGCCATCACACCCGCCAGTGGATGCGCTCGAAATCGCGATCGGGGACGGTCAGCGTCACGTAGGCCTGGCGCGGCAGCCGCTCCAGCTCGACATCGCCGCGGAGGACGTGCACCGCCAGCGCCAGCCGGTCCCCGGGCCTGAGCCCGAGCTCCTTGAACGGCAGCGCCATCTCCATCACGCGCCCGAACGCCGCGCGCCCGAGCGGCGCGCCCGAGCGCTGGCCGGGCCGCTCGAGGCCGTCGCAGGCGGCCTGGAAGTCGACCTGCGCCTGCTCGTTCGCCGCCACGAGCTCGACCCGGATCGCGCTGCACGCCTCCGCGGCACGCTGCGGCGACTCGACCGGATCGAGCCGCAGGTAGAGGTGGCCGAGGTCGAAGCCGTAGCGCAGCGCCTCGAACGCCTGCGCGCCGCCGAACATGGAGCCGCGCGCCTGCCCCGGGCGGTAGAGCCCGCCGCCCTGCCACTCGAAGTAGGTCGTCTCGCGCCCATCGATGGTCGGGGTGATGAGCAGGGTCGGCTCGCGCACCGGCCGCTCCTCCGCGCCGCCCGCGAGCTCCGTGCGCTTGATCGGCTCGAGCGCCTCGATGGGCGGCGGCGCGCCGATGAGCCGGCACGCGGCCAGCACGTACGACCGGAACAGTCCGTCGAACTCAACCGCCAGCTCGGTGTGGAAGTCGTCGCCGTACCACCAGTACCAGTCGGATCCCTCCGCCACGTACAGGTGCCGGTGCGCCTGCGCGATCGCCTCGCGCGAGACGCTCGACGCCGGCGACGCCTCCACCCGGGCCAGCGCCTCGCGCGCGCGGCCCAGCGCGGTCCAGGCGCGGCGGTCCTCCTCGTGGCCCATCCAGATCCGGTAGGACGCCTCGATCCACGACCCGGAGTGGATGCGGGGGATGACCGGCCCCGGGGCGCCGGCGGTGGCCTCGCTCAGGGTGGCGGTGGAGAGGTCGGGCGAGGTCTCCAGCCGGAGATAGAGCGCCTCGAGGAACTCGCGCCCCGAGCCCTGGAAGTGCTCCCAGGGGTTCTCGCCGTCGAGGAAGACGCCCACCGTCGCCGGCCCCGGCTGTCCGTCGTCCTCCCACGCCTCGCCGATCGCGGCGAGGTGAGAGGTGAAGTCCGCCGCCGCCTCGCGCGCGCCGGTGCGCTGGTAGCTGAAGCCGATGAGGTCGGAGAGCCCGCGGTCGCGGAAGAGCATCGAGAGCTCCCGCGACCCCGCCTGCACGCGCCACGGCCGGTACAGCGCCCGCGGCCGCTCGGTGCCCCCCGGCAGCGAGTGCAGGAGGACGCCCTCGTCGCTGGCCGCCCAGCGAACGCCCTCCGAGGCGAGGACGTCGACCGCCTCCGGGGACACCGAGCCCTCCGCGGGCCACATCCCGGCCGGGCGCGCGCCGAAGTGGCGCTCGTGGCTCGCCAGCGCCTCGCGCACGTGCCAGCGCGCGTCCTCCGGCCAGGCGAAGCGCGGCGGCAGCGGGAAGTGCGGGAGCGCGCGACGCGCCGAGTCGGTGTCGCACACGAGCGGCAGGATCGGGTGGTAGTAGGGCGTGGTCGAGAGCTCCACCTGGCCGCGCTCCGCCAGGACCCGCCAGCGCCGCGGGATGTCGGTCACGATCCGGCGCTGTGCCTCGAGGACGTAGTCGAGGTCGTGCTCGGAGTAGTCGCGCCCCTTCGCGCGGAGGGCCGCCAGGCCCGGATCGTCCTCCACCGCACCGAACCCGAACCAGCCCAGGTTGAAGAGCACCTGCAGGTCCGCCAGCTCGGCGTCCCCGAACTCGCGCGCGACGCGCGCCAGGTCGAGGTAGCGCACGTCGCGGCCACGCTTCTGGAGCAGCTCCCAGTAGCGCGGGGTCCGCTTCACGACCGTCTCCCAGTCGATCATGAAGAACGACCGGAGCACGGCCTGCCGCTCCTCCGGCAGGAGGTCGCGTGCGCGCTTCCGGGAGAGGTCGAGGAACCGGTCGTGCGCCTCGCCGCGAGCGTAGGCGTCGAGCTGCTCCATCAGGACGGGCGTGAAGTTGACGGTGCAGCGGATGGCCGGGTGCCGGTCCAGCATCCACGCCATGTCGTAGTAGGCGCGCGTCGCGTGCAGCCGCACCCACGGCAGGAGGAACTCGCCCGTGTCCGGAGCCCGATACAGCGGCTGGTGCATGTGCCACAGGAAGGCGAGGCGGACCTTGGGCATCGCTGGCAGCGTGTAACCGGCCTGGGGGTCCGCCGCAGCCGCGTGAACGAGGGGCAGCGCACGAGTGGAGGGGGGCCCCGCGCAGCGGGGGGAGGCGTAGCCTCCGAGGCGGGGCACCTGCGCGAACGCGGCGAATGCCGCCGCGCAGGTGCACGGGATCCGCCGAGCAGGGGTGGAGCTTTGCTCGGCGGGGCGGGCGGGGCACCCGCGCCGGCGCAGCCGGCGTGGGTCGATGCCCCGCTCTAACGAAACAGCTTGCCCAGGCCGCCCTTCGACTTCATGTCGCCCATCTCCTTCGCGAGGCGACCCAGGCGGTCCGTCTTGTCCGCGATCTCACGCTGCAGGCGGGAGATGCGCGTGTCGCGCTCGCTCACCTGGGCCTGCAGCAGGTCGCGCTCGGACGCCATCCGCTGCAGCCGCTCGGCGATGGCGGCGCCGGGCGCGTCGGGCGCGGTCAGCGCCGCCTCCGCGACCGCCTCCGCGTCCGCGAGCCGCCGCAGCGCGTCCCCGAGCTTCGTCTCGGCCTCCCGCGCGCGCGTCTCCGGCGCACCCGACGCCAACGCCTGCGCGTCGCGCGTCGCGAGCTCGCCGCGCGCCGCGATCAGCTCGGCCGACCGGCGCTCCGCCTCGCCGCGCAGCTCCGCCGCCTCGGTGGAGCGCTCGGCCAGCTCCTCGCGCAGGCGCGCCACGTCGCCCGCGGAGCTCGCCCCGCCGGCGGCCTGGGCCGCCTGGAGCCGGCCCTCGATCTCCTCCTTCTCCCATCGCACCGCCTGCAGCTCGGCCTCCATGCTGGCCGCCTCGGCCTCGGAGGTCTCGGCCGCGGCGCGCGCCGCCTCCAGCTCGGCGCGGAGCGCCTCGGCCTCGGCCTGCGCCGGCGTCAGCGCCTCGGCGCGGTTCGCCTCCGCGGCGCGCTGCGCCGCCTCGGCCACGACTCGAGCCTGCTCCGCGCGCTCGGCGCCGGAGCGGGCGGCCGAGGCCTCGGCCCGGGCCGAGGCGAGCTCCTGCTCGAGCCGCTCGACGCGATCCCGTAGCGACTGCCGCTCCTCCTCCACCTCGGCGAAGCGAGCCGCGAGCGCCTCGCGCGCGGCGGCGAGCTCGCCGCGAAGGCGGGCCGCGGCCGCGCTCTCCTCGCTCCGCTGCGACCCGAACGCCGACGCGCGCCGCTCCGCCTCCTCGGCGCGAGCCGTCGCCGCGCCCACCTGGCCCTCGA
>Ga0306923_10001830_pt1 | contig 19063 bp, 13 predicted proteins | sample sta12Can44000108_FD_203841 | JGI IMG/M metagenome (GOLD analysis project Ga0306923, IMG submission 203841) | Lab enrichment of tropical soil microbial communities from Luquillo Experimental Forest, Puerto Rico - statanox.12C.anox.44.000.108 (v2)... | ecosystem: Environmental > Terrestrial >... | reverse complement strand
TCGGCGCCGTGATCTTCTCGGGATCGCACACCGGCAGGTTTGCGCACATGTCGACGTAGGTGCCGGTCGGAACGGAGTCGTCGAGCTTGAGGATGGCGTCGGCGAAGGCCTCGATCACGGCATCGTCGGCGGTGCCGGGATGGTCGCGCTCGAAGATCGAGCGCACGAACTTGCGGTCGATGGGGCGGCGATTCTTGGCGCGGAACTCGGGCAGGCGCTTGCGTCTCTCGACCAGCGTGGGGGAGCCTTCGCCCGTCCACACCATGGCGTCGAGCGCGAGCCTTGCCACCATGTCGGGGTGGTTCTGCGCGAACAGCGCCGCGCGCAGCGCGCCCGACGAAATCCCGTAAACCAGAAGCGGCCGCCGGCCGCGCAGCTTGTCGATATAGCTCGCGGCGGCAAGGCAGTCCTCGGCGCCCTGCGCGATCGATGCGTTGTTGTCGCGGTCCTTGGTCGAGCGTCCATAGCCCTCCATGTCCACGCACCAGGTGTCGTATCCACGCGCGGCGAAATAATCCATCACCGAGGAGTCAGGCCGGCCCGGCACGTGCAGGTCGAAGGTCGGTTGCGAGGCCATGGACGATCCATGCACGAACAGGATACGCCCGGCCGCCGTGGCAGGATCGCCTGCGTGTTTGTTCCACAGGAACAGCCGCACGCCGCCGTCCCTGGTCGTCCAGTGCTCGGTCCCGGTAATGCGCATCGCCTCGTTCATCCCTTCATTCTCCCCTGATAGCGTTCGCGTTGATGATGCGCGCCCATTTGTCGATCTCCGACTGCACGTGGGCGCCGAACTCGGCAGCTGTCATGACCAGCGGCACGGCACCCTGGCTCTCCCACGCCGCTTTCACCTCCGGCCGCGCGAGGATCTCGTTGATCGTCATGTTGAGGAGCTCGACAATGGGCTGCGGCGTGGCCGCCGGCGCCATCACGCCGACCCAGAGCGTCGCCTCGTAGCCGGGGACGCCCGCTTCGGCCAGCGTGGGCACCTCGGGCAGGATGGCGGAGCGCGTCCTGCCGCTCGTGCCCAGCGCCCGCACGCGTCCGGCCTGGATCATCTGCGCCATGGTGGGGATGGAATCGAACATCATCTGGACCTGGCCGCTGATGATGTCGTTGCGGGCGCCGGCGCTGCCCTTGTACGGCACGTGCACGATGTCGGTCCCGGTGAGGTTTTTGAACAGCTCGCCCGCCATGTGATAGTTGGAGCCGATGCCGGAGGAGGCATAGTTGAGGGTGCCCGGCTTCGCCCGCGCGAGCGCGACGAATTCCTCGACGCTGCTTGCCGGCACGGAAGGATGCAGCACCATCACCAGCTCGGAATTGATCAGCCCGGCCACCGGCACGAAGTCGCGCATCAACTTGAACGGCTTGTTGGGGGCGAGCGTCTCGGTGGTGGTCTGCGTCGCCGAGACCATCAGCAGCGTGTAGCCGTCGGGCGGAGATTTTGCCGCTGCGTCGGAGCCGATGATGGTGCCGGCGCCGGGCCGGTTCTCCATGACGAACGGCTGCTTGAGGCTTTTGTGCAGCTCGTCGGCGATGGCGCGGGTGAAGACATCGGTCGGCCCGCCGGCGCCGAACGGCACAATGATTCGCACCGGGCGCGAGGGATAGTCCTGCGCCGGCGCGGGCAGCGTGACTGCGAGCGTCAGGAGAGCGCAAACGGCCGCCGTGCAGGGGGCGCGGCATGCCTCGCGCATGCCCCTCTCACTGCCCCTTGATGTTGGCGGCGCGGATCACGTTGCCCCAGGTCTCGATCTCGTCTCGGATCTGGATCGTGAACGCCTCGGGCGTGCTCACCACAGGCTCGAAGCCCAGCGTGGCAAGCCGCGTCTTCATCTCGGCCGGCGCCAGGATCGCGGCGATCTCGCGATAGAGCAGGGCGACGATGTCCTTCGGCGTGCCCGCCGGCACCAGCACGCCTACCCAGCTGTCGCCGCTGATCCCGGGATAGCCCGCCTCGGCCATGGTCGGCACATCGGGCAGGACGACCGAGCGCGCCTTGCTGGTGACCGCGAGCGCGCGCAGCTTGCCATCCTTGATCTGCGGCACGGCCGGGGTGAGCGTGTTGAAGCTGATCGGCACATGGCCGGCAACGACCGCCGCCACCGCCGGGTTGCCGCCGGTGAACGGCACATGCACGAGGTCGAGCCCGAGGGACATGCGGAACTGCTCGCCCGCGAGATGGGTCTGCGCGCCCACTCCGCCGCTGGCGTAGCTGTACTTGCCCGGGCTCGCGCGGATGAGCTCGACGAGCTGCGCGACCGAGGTGGCCGGCACCGCGGGGTTGACGGAAACAACGGTGGTCGAGGAGACCGCCATGGTGACCGGCTCGAAGTCCTTGTAGGGATCGTATGCCGATCGCTCGTAGAGCGTCGGGTTCACCACGAAGGAGCTGAAGGCGATCAGGGCGGTGTAGCCGTCCGGCGCCGCCTTGGCCGCCTGTACGGTTGCGATGTTGCCTGAGGCGCCGGGGACGTTGTCGACATAGAACTGGTTGTGGAGACGCTCGGTCAGCTGCTGAGCCACCAGTCGCGCGAAGACGTCGGTCGGCCCGCCCGGCGCATATCCGACGATCAGGCGCACCGGCCGATTCGGATAATTTTCCGCAAGCGCCAGCTGCCCGAGCGCGCACAGGGCGAGTGCAACGCTCGCCAGCCGCAGCAACCGAGTGCCGATGCAGGTCATGCCGGCAGCCGCCCGTCCTGCTCGGCGGTAATCAGCTTGCGCAGGATCTGCTTGTAGCGCACGGGTCCGACGTCGATGGCGAGGATTATGGGATCGACCGGCGTGAGCGACGCAGCGATCAGCTGCTGCTGCGCCTCGATCACGGGGGCGTCCTGCTCCTCGAAGGCAAAGCGGCGCGTGCTGGAAATCTTCTCCTGGATCTGCGCATTGAGCGCCTCATCGGCGGTGAGCACGTTGAAGCGCACGGCAGTGAAGAAATAGTGCGTGGTGGCATCGCTCTCCGGGGTGAGCATGTGGATGGCGTGATAGCCGGTGCCGCTTTCGGGGACCGCGCCCGGCATGCAGATGCCGGTGACCAGCCGCAGGTTGCTGGGCGGCATCCAGCGCATGCGGGTGAACTTGTCGACCCGCGGCGGCGTTGCCGGCATGAGGATGGCAAACAGCCCGGGCGCTTTCGCGCCGCCGGCGTGGCGGCCCACGATCACGTCATCGCCCTCCTGCTCGACCGTGATCTCGGATTCCACGGTATCCGCGTTGCCGAGGATTCCGTCGTGCAGGTACGAGGTGTGGGACAGATCGAGCAGGTTGTCGATGATCAGCTCGTAGTTGGCGCGGATGGTGATGCGGTCGCGCTTGGTCGCATGCCGCTCGGGCACGTTGTCGAGCACGCTGAAGTCCGGCACCGCGGCGGGATCGGCGGGTGCGTTCCCCATCCAGATCCAGATCGCCTTGTGCTTCTCGGTCACGGGATAGCTGCGCACGCGGGCGCGCGAGGGAATATTGCGGCTGCCGTGCGGGTTGAGCACGCAGGCCCCGGTCGGATCGAATTCGAGCCCGTGATAGGGACACTGCACGCGGTCGCCGTGCACGATCTTGCCCATGTGGAGCGGCGCGAAGCGGTGCGGGCAGCGATCCCCGAGCGCCACCACGTTGCCGTCCGCCTTGCGATAGAGCACGACCGGCTCTTTCAGGATGGTGCGTCCCAGCAGCGCTCCCTCGGCGAGGTCGTCCGACCAGGCGGCGACGTACCACGCATTGCGCAGGTAGGTGCCGCTGATCATCTTTTTCTTGCTTTCGACGAGCGGGGCCTCGTGCTCCGTGGCGGTGTTCATGCAAAATGCCTCACAAGTCGCGCGCATGACCAGCGCGGAAATCTGCAAGCGCCTGCGCCGCGAGCCGATCGAGCTTGTCCGATTTAGCGTCTCGCTCGATCTTCTGGTCGAACTGCACCGCGTCGAATTCCTCGAACCAAGCGCGGAACTTAGCGAGCTGGTCGACAGGTAGTTCGGTTACGGCTTTTTCGATGACTTCAAAAGTCATGATGGTTGCAAAGCTATCATATCGAGGCTCGTGGGTCATCGTCTTATGGCGCCGCCTTCACGCTTCGAGCCGGTCCTCTTGGTATTGCAAACGCCTCCTCCAGCAAACCCCGCCCATTTCGCCTGGCTCGCGATTTTGGCGCAGCGACTTTCTCGGCTATGTTACGTAGCTGCGCCCGATCCTCAATGCACACGTCAGCGCAAGTGAGTACAAATCCATGACCACCCCCATGCTTCCGCGCGAGCGCTGCGCGTTCTCCGCCATCGTCGACCGGCCGCCGCTCAAGCTGCCGGACGGGGCGCGGCTCGTGCTGTGGACCATTGTCAACTACGAGGTCTGGGACATCGGGCGCGCCATGCCGCGGCAGGTGCTGCCCGCCCCAACCGGCGCCTCGCTCCTTCCCGACGTGCCGCACTGGAGCTGGCACGAATACGGCATGCGGGTCGGCGCCTGGCGCTTCTTCGAACTCTACGAGCGGCTCGGCATCACGCCCACGCTCGCCGTCAACGCCCGCACCTGCGAGGACTATGCGCGGGTGGCGCAGGAAGCCAAGCGCCTCGGTTGGGAATTCATGGGGCACGGCTACGACCAGGTACCCATTCACAAGATCGAGGACCAGGCCGGCATGATCACCCGCTCGCTCGATATCCTCGAGCGCTTCTGCGGGCGGCGCCCGGTGGGCTGGCTCGGTCCGGGGCTCACGCAAACCCTGGATACGCCGGAGCTGCTCGCGGCCGCCGGGGTGAAATACATCGGCGACTGGGTCTACGACGACGAGCCCACGGTGATCGCGACCGCGCGCGGCCCGCTGGTGACCCTCCCCTACACCGTGGAGATCAACGATATCGGCATGATGATCGTCCACCATCATGAAAGCGAATACCTCGCGCGGCGCGCGATCGATCAGTTCGACCGGCTCTATGCGGAGGGGAAAGATCGCGCCAAGATCATGGCGATTGCGATTCATCCCTATATCAGCGGGCAGCCGCACCGGATCAAATATCTGGAGGCGGTGTACGAGCATGCGCGGCGGTTCGATGGCGTGCTGTACTGGACCGGCGCGCAGATTCTCGACTGGTACATGACCACGGCCGCGGCCGCGGAGTCGGGGCTGGCGGCCTAGTGCCGGAATCACAGCCGCTTGATACCGCGACGTGTCCCGGGCGCAGCGCAGCACGTAGTGCTGCGCTGCAGACCCGGGATCGCCCCAAAACTCCGGCGTTGTGCGGTCCCGGATTAGCAGTGCACCGCGCTGTCATGTGGCGCAGTCGGCGAGCGTAGCAGGCGCGCTGCACTGCATCCCGGACACGAGCCGGGCGGAGCCTGCCCGGTAAATTCGCCGTAAAGTCGGCCTTGCCCCAGGCGAGCAAGGAAAGTTCCTTTTCCATCAATCCCCTGCCGGTAGCGCGTAACCATCTTTCGGCCAGTTTTCGCGCGCTTTGAAATGAGCCGCGGCGAGAACCTGTCCTTTTATTAAGTGGTCGCGCGCGCAGCCGGACTGGTAACATAAGCGTGGGCTATCGGGCGGCTGGGGGACATGCGTCGCGGCGACGCTACTGCCCCCGCTCGCGGGAGTCGGTCGCGTTGAAAGTCAGGCTCATGTTCGACGAGTTGCGGACGCGTGCGCCGGCGGCGACATACTTTCGCAGCATCCTTGTCCTGCTCATGGGGCTGACCCTCACAACGATGCTAACCGGGTGCATTCTCAATTCTGAAAAGCCGGACCTCGGCCTCGAGCTGCCGCCGGACTATCGCGCCGGACATGGCGTCACGGCGCCTCCCAAGCTCGACTGGTGGCGCGGATTTCGGTCCCCTGAGCTCACGCGACTGATCGAGGAGGCGCAGACCAGAAACCTCGACATCGGGGTTGCGATCGCGCTGATCGTCCAGGCCGACGCGCAGACCAAGATTGCCAGCGCGCCGCTCTTGCCGCAGGCCACGCTCACCGCGAGCGGAACCCGCTCGCGGCCCTCGCAGACCACGGGGCCGGGTGGCACCGGGGCCGGCGGTCCATCCGAGCGCGAGCTTTACACGGCCGTGCTCAACGCCAGCTACCAGTTCGACTTCTGGGGCAAGAATGCCGCGACGTCGCGCTCGTTCGAGGAAAGCGCCATCGCCACGCGCTTCAACAAGGAAGTCGTCGTCCTCTCCACCATCGTGAGCGTCGCCACAGCCTATTTCCTGGTGCTCGAGGCTCAGGACCGGTTGCGGACCGCGCAGAGCAACCTTGCCGCATCCAGTCGCATTCTAACCCTCATCCAGCAGCGCTCCGCCGCCGGCACCGCCTCCGCACTCGATGTCGCCCAGCAGGAAGCGCTGGTGGCGACCGTGCGCGCGTCCATCCCGCCGCTTGACCAGACGCTGCGCCAGAACATCGCCACGCTCGCGCTCCTCATCGGCCGCCCGCCGGAATATCTCACCGTGCGGGGCGGCAGCCTGTTCCGGCTCGGCATCCCGGCGGTCACCCCGGGAATTCCCTCCGAGCTCCTGTTCCAGCGCCCCGACATTCGCGCCGCCGAGGCGAATCTCGCTTCCGCCAATGCCAGCGTCGAGGCCGCGCGCGCCGCATTCTTTCCGAACATCACGCTGACCGGCCAGGGCGGCTTCCAGAGCGCGGTGTTCAAGCTCCTGTTCACGCCGCAATCGGCGCTTTATCAGATCGCCACCCAGCTCACACAGCCGGTGTTCGACGGCTTCACCCTCGAAGGGCAGCTCGACAATGCACGAGGCCAGCAGCTGCAGTTTCTCGAGGCCTATCGGAAGGCCGTGCTGTCCGGCTTCCACGACGTCGAGGTCGCGCTGATCGCGGTCGCGGATACGACCGAGCAGGAGCGTTTGCAGCGCCTGGCGGTCGATGCGTCGCGGCGGGCTTTCGAGCTCTCGGAGACGCGGCTGCGCGAGGGCACCATCGACCTCGTTACCCTGTTGCAGGCCCAGCAGACCCTGTTCACCAACGAGGACGTGCTCGACGTGGTACGCGCCTCGCGTTTTCAAGCCATATTGAGCCTGTTCCAGGCGCTCGGCGGCGGCTGGCTGCCGCCCGGCGTTGCGGCGCAGGGCGTTCCCGCGGACGGCTTCAGCCTGTTCGTGCTGCAATGACAATGAAACGCCGCTTCACCGTGCTCACGCTCGGCGCGCTCGTGATCGCGGCGGTGGTCGGCATCTATTACATGCCGCAGGCCCAGCAGGCGCGGCAGACGCAGTCCGGGTCGAGAGGGTCCCAGCGAGCCAGCGGTGCTCAGACCGAGCGAGTGCCGGTGCTGGCCACGCCGGCAAAGACCGCTGATGTCCCCGTCTATCTCGATGGGGTCGGCACCGCGAAGGCGCTCAACACGGTGACGGTGCGGCCGCAGGTGGACGGCAAGCTGATCAAGGTCGCCTTTGTCGAAGGTCAGGATGTCGAGAAGGGCTTCGTCCTGGCCAAGATCGATCCTGTCACCTACCAGGCCGCCTACGACCAGACGGTGGCAAAAAAGGCGCAGGACGAGGCGCAGCTCGCCAATGCCAAGCTCGACCTCGAGCGCTACACGAGGCTTGCCGTCACCAATGCCGTCAACAAGCAGCAGCTCGACACGCAGAAGGCGATGGTTGCGCAGCTTACGGCGCAGGTCCAACTCGACCAGGCGGCAATCGACAGCGCACGCGCCACCTTGTCCTATACGGATGTCATCGCACCCATCGCCGGCCGCACCGGCATCCGGCAGATCGACGAGGGCAACATCGTGCACGCGTCTGACGCCGGCGGCATTGTGATCCTCACCCAGCTGCGCCCGATCTCGATCTTCTTCAGCCTGCCGCAGCAGAACCTGCCCAACCTGAACAAGGGATTTGCCGAAGGCCCATTGCCGGTCGACGCGCTTGGCGCCGACGGCAAGACGGTGCTCGACCGCGGCCGTGTGGTCGTCATCGACAATCAGGTCGATCAGACCACCGGCACGGTGAAGATCAAAGGAGAGTTCCCGAACGATAACCTGCAGCTCTGGCCGGGCCAGTTCGTCAATGTGCGCGTCCTGATGGATACGCTGCGCCAAGTGGTCGTGGTACCGACCGCGGCCATCCAGCGCGGTCCCAACGGCCAGTTTGTCTACGTCGTCAAGGACGACAAAACCGTCACCGTTCGGCCCGTGACGCTGGCACAGCAGGATGACGTGCAGTCCGTGGTCGCCACCGGACTGCAGGCCGGCGAGCAGGTGGTCACGACGGGATTTGCCCGCCTGACGGAAGGGGCACCGGTCTCGGTGACGAGCGCGCAGGATGCAGGCCAGCTCGCTCCGGCCGATCGTGCGTCTGCGGCCCCGCGCGCCGCGCCCCCGGAGACAAACCCTCAGGACACCACGCGCGGCAACCGCACAGGCGAAAAGGGCAGGCGCAATCAGGGCGCCGCGCGGCCCCCGGCCATCAATCCATGAGCGTATCGTCACCCTTCATTGCGCGCCCGATCGCGACTTCACTGCTGGGCGTGGCGGTGCTGCTGGGGGGAATGCTGGGATATCTCTGGCTGCCGGTATCCTCGCTGCCCCAGGTCGATTTTCCCACTATCCAGGTCACCACCCAGCTCCCCGGTGCGAACCCCGATGTGATGGCATCGCTGGTGACAGCGCCGCTTGAGCGCAATTTCGGGCAGATTCCCTCGCTGCAGCTGATGACATCGTCGAGCTCGTTCGGGGTAAGCCAGATTACGCTCCAGTTCGTGCTCAACCGCGACATCGACGCGGCCGCGCAGGACGTGCAGGCCGCGATCAATGCTTCGGGCGCGACGCTGCCGAGGAACCTGCCCTACCCGCCGGTCTATGCCAAGGTGAACCCTGCCGACGCGCCGATGGTGACGCTGGCGATCACCTCGAGCACCATGTCGATGCGGGCGCTCAGCGATATCGCCGACACGCTCTTGGCGCAGCGTCTGGCCGAGGTGACGGGGGTGGGGCGTGTCACCGTGCAGGGCAATATCCGCCCGGCCATCCGCGTTCGGGCGGATCTGTCGCGTATTGCCAACTACGGCATTGCCATGGAGGACCTGCGCAACGTCATCATGGCGGCGAACGTCGCCGGTCCCAAGGGAGCGCTCGACGGCACCCACCAGTCCTACAGCATCGGCGCCAACGACCAGATCGCCGCGGCCAGTGCCTACCGTGACATCGTCATCACCTACCTCAACGGCGCGCCGGTGCTGCTGCGCGATGTCGCGGACATTGTCGATGACCTGGAGAACACCAAGGTCGCGGGCTTCTACCAGGGACAGCCGGCGATCGTCGTCGACATCCAGCGCCAGCCCGGCGCGAACGTGATCGAGACCACCCAACGCATCAAGAACGAGCTGCCGAAGCTGCAGCGCTCGATGCCGGTCGGCGCCACGCTCACCATCGTGCACGATGCCACCGCCAGCATCCGCGCCTCGGTGCGCGACGTGCAGTTCACGCTGGTGCTCAGCGTCGCCCTCGTCATCACCGTCGTGCTCATCTTCCTGCGCACCATCCGCGCCACCATCATCGCCGGAGTGACGCTGCCGCTCTCCATTATTGCGACCTTCGGCATCATGTGGTTCTGCGGCTTCTCGCTCGACAATCTCTCGCTCATGGCGCTCACCATCGGCACCGGCTTCGTCGTCGACGATGCCATCGTCATGATCGAAAACATCGTGCGTCACATGGAGGATGGCGAGTCCGCGTTCGAGTCCGCGCTGCACGGGGCGAGCGAGATCGGCTTCACCGTGATCTCGCTCACCGTCTCGCTGATCGCGGTATTCATCCCGCTCTTGTTCATGACCGGCCTCGTCGGCCGCATGTTCCGCGAGTTCGCGCTCACGCTCACCATTGCGGTGGTCACCTCGGCGGTGGTGTCACTGACGCTGACGCCGATGATGTGCAGCCGCCTGCTGCGCCACCAGTCCACCGCGACGGCGGGCGGCGGCTTCACCCATGTCTTTCACCGCGCGATCGACTGGTCCGTGGAGATCTACCGGCGAACCCTGGAATGGGTGCTCCGCCACGAGCAGCTCACGCTCATGGTCACCGCCGGCACTCTGGTGGCCACCGTCTGGCTCTACATCATCATTCCGAAGGGGTTTCTGCCGCTGCAGGATACCGGCCTCATCTTCGCCGTGATGGAGGGCGGCCAGGAGGTCTCGTTTGCCGAGATGAAGCGGCTGCAAGCCACGGTGGAGCAGACGCTGCGCAAAGATCCCGACGTGACCGGGGTCATCTCCGTCGTCGGCGTCACCCCGATCAATGCCACGCCGAACGCGGGACGGCTCGCGGTTACGCTGCGCTCGCGCGATGAGCGCAAGACACCGGTGAGCGCCATCATCGACCGGCTGCAGCGCGAGGTCGCCGCGGTGCCCGGCGTCGTCGTGTATTTCCAGCCGGTGCAGGACATCCAGATCTCAACCCGCCTGAGCCGCGCCCAGTTTCAGTACACGCTGAGCGGGACCGACGCCAACGAGGTCGGCTTATGGGCGGCGAGGCTCGCCGCCGAGCTGCAATCGTCGCCGGTCCTGCGGGATGTCGCCTCCGAGGCACAGGACAACGGCTTCCGATTGCAGGTGCAGGTCGATCGCGAGACCGCCGGAAGGCTTGGCATCTCGATGCAGACCGTCGTCGACACGCTCAGCGACGCGTTTGGCCAAAGGCAAATCTCGACCATCTACGGGCAATCCAACCAGTATCGCGTCATCCTGGAGGCGAAGCCCGAGTATCAGAACGATCCGAGTGCACTGACCAAACTCTACGTGCCCGCCTCCGGAGTGCAGGCGGTCGCGCAGTCAACCTCGCTGACCTCGACCTCGCCCACGGTGATTCCCGGCGTATCGGGGAGCCCGATGGTGCCGCTGAGCACGTTCGCACGCTTCGAGAACACGACGGCGCCGTTGGTCATCGCCCACCAGGAGCAGTTCCCGGCGGTCACCATCAGCTTCAACCTCGCCGCGGGCGGCGCGCTCAGCGACGCGGTGGCGGCGATCTCGCGGGCCGAACGCACCATCGGCATGCCGACGTCGGTGATCGGCAGCTATTCCGGCGATGCGGCCGAGTTCGCGAAGTCGCTCGCCGGGGAGCCCTGGCTGATCCTCGCCGCTGCGGTCACCATCTACATCGTGCTGGGGGTGCTGTACGAAAGCTTCATCCATCCGCTCACCATTCTGTCGACGCTGCCGTCCGCCGGCGTCGGCGCACTGCTCGCACTGATGATCTACAAGCAGGACCTCTCGGTGGTGGCGCTGATCGGCATCGTGCTGCTGATGGGCATCGTCAAGAAGAACGCCATCATGATGATCGACTTTGCGCTCGAGGCTGAGCGCAAGCAGGGCCTCTCGCCGCGCGATTCCATTGTGCAGGCCTGCCTGCTGCGCTTTCGGCCGATCATGATGACGACGCTGGCGGCGTTGTTCGGGGCGCTTCCCCTTGCCTTCGAGCAGGGCACCGGCTCGGAGCTGCGCAATCCGCTCGGCATCACCATCATCGGCGGCCTGCTTCTGAGCCAGCTGCTCACGCTCTACACCACCCCGGTGATCTATCTGGCAATGGAGCGCCTCAAGGCGCGCCTGAGCCCGCCGCAACCGCTGCAGACCGAGCTTGATCTTCCGGAGGCCCCGGAGCCCTCGCAACACCCCGCGGAGTGAGGCATGGGCTTTGCCGGATTCTCCGAGCCCTTCATCCTTCGACCCGTCGCCACAACGCTGCTTGCGATCGGGCTGTTTCTCACCGGCGCCGTCGCCTATCGCTTCCTGCCGGTCGCCAGCATGCCGACCGTGGACTTCCCCACCATCAACGTCACCGCCACCCGGCCGGGCGCCGATCCCGAGACCATGGCGGCAACCGTCGCGGCGCCGCTGGAGCGCCGGCTCGGCGAGATCGCGGGCGTCACCGAGCTCACCTCGCGCAGCTCGCTCGGCAACACCCGCATCACCATACAGTTCGATCTCTCCCGCAACATCGACGGCGCCGCGCGCGATGTGCAGGCCGCGATCAACGCGGCGCTGACCGACCTCCCCGGCGACCTGCAGTCGACGCCGACCTTCCGCAAATCCAATCCCGCCGCCACGCCGATCATGATCCTGGCGCTGACCTCGACGGTCGTGCCGCCAAGCGCGCTCTACGACGCTGCGGACACCGTCATCGCCCAGAGGCTGGCGCAGGTCGACGGCGTCGCCGAGGTTAATGTCAGCGGCGCCGAGCAACCGGCGCTGCGCGTCCAGCTCAATCCGGTGGCGCTCGCCTCCATGGGATTGGCCACGGAGGACGTGCGCACCGCCATTGCCAACAGCAATGCCGTCGGCCCGGTCGGGGAATTCGATGGCAACGACCGCGCCATCGCCATCGGCACCAACCCGCAGCTCGATCTCAAGCCGCAATACGACGCCATTATCGTGCGCAACGCCAATGGGGCGGTGGTGCGGCTCTCCTCGGTCGCCAAAGTGTCGGCCGGAGTCCGCGACCGGCGCGCTGCCGGCTGGTACAACCGGCAGCCCTCGGTGCTGCTCATCATCAACAGGCAATCCACCGCCAACGTGATCGAGACGGTGGAGCGCATCCGCCAGCTCATTCCCGAGCTCAAGCGATGGATCTCGCCGGCGATCGACATCTCGGTGGTGACCGATCGCACCCAGACCATTCGCGCCAGCGTGCGCGACATGCAGCTCACGCTGGTAGCGACCGTCACCCTGGTCATGCTGGTCGTGTTCGTCTTCCTGCGGCGTACCGCGGCCACCGTCGCCGCCGGAGTCACCGTGCCGCTGTCGCTGGCCGGCACCTGCGGCATGATGTGGCTCGCCGGCTTCTCGATCGACAACCTCTCGCTGATGGCGCTGGCGGTCTCCGTCGGCTTCGTGGTCGACGATGCCATTGTCATGATCGAGAACTGCTTCCGCAATCTCGAGAAAGGCATGTCGCCGTTGCGCGCCGCCATCGAGGGCGCGCGGCAGATCGGCTTCACCGTGATCTCCATCAGCATTTCGCTGGTGGCAGCGTTCATTCCGCTCCTGTTCATGACCGGATTGATCGGCCGGGTGTTCCGCGAGTTCTCGGTCACGCTCGCGTTTGCGATCGCAGTCTCGACCCTGGTCTCGCTGTCGGTGACGCCGATGGTGTGCGCTTATTTCGTGCGCAAGCCGCCAAGCCCGGACGCCACCTGGCTCGACCGGCTCGTGGAACGCGCCATGCGCATCACGGTGCGCGGCTATGCCAGGAGTCTCACGGTGGTGCTCAACCATCGTGGCCTCACGCTGCTGGTCATGGCGGCAACTCTGGCAATCACCGTCATGCTGTTCGTGCGGACGCCAAAGGGATTTTTCCCGCTCGACGACACCGGGCTCATCTACGGCGGCACGCAGGCTTCGACCGAGATTTCGTTCGAGGCGATGTATGACCTCCAGCAGAAGGCAGAGGCGGTCGTGCGGTCCGATCCGGCGGTTGCGGGGATCGCCTCCTCGATCGGTACGACGGGATGGAGCCCCTCGGTCAACCGCGGCACGCTCTTCATCAGCCTCAAGCCGCTCGATGAGCGCGGTGGCACCACCACACAGGCCGTGGTTAACCGTCTGCGCCAGAAGACGGCCAACATTCCCGGGCTAAACGTCTTCTTCTTTCCCATGCAGGACGTGCGCGTGGGCGGCCGCCAAACCGATTCGACTTATCAGTTCACGCTCTGGGACACCGACTACCGCGAGCTGCAGGAGTGGGCCCCACGGGTGCTCGCGGCCATCAAAGCGCTGCCGGGGCTGGTGGACGTGTCGACCGACCGCGACCAGGGCGGCCTGCAGGTGAACGTGTCCATCGATCGCGTGGCGGCGTCACGGCTGGGGGTGCGGGTGCAGGATGTCGCCAATGCGCTCAACAATGCCTATTCGCAACGGCAGATCTCCACCATTTACACGCAGCGCAACCAGTATCGTCTCATCATGGAGATCGATCCCGCCTACCAGCGCAAGCCCGGCGATCTCGACCGCATCTACGTGGCCGGCGCCCACGACACCCAGGTGCCGCTCACCGCGGTCACCAACATCGTGCAGGGTCTGTCGCCCCTGGTGGTCAACCACCAGGGCCAGTTCCCCTCCATCACGCTGAGCTTCAGCCTCGGCCCGAATGTGCCGATCGAGGACGCAACACGGCGCGTCGATCAGGCGGTGGCCGAGCTGCATCTGCCTGATACGCTGCACGCCGAGTATGCCGGGGACGCGCGCGCCTTTCGTCAGTCGATCGGCGCGCAGCCGCTCTTGATCGTTGCGGCCCTCATTGCGGTCTATATCGTGCTTGGCGTCCTTTACGAAAGCCTGGCGCACCCGCTCACCATCATCTCCACCCTGCCCTCCGCAGGACTTGGCGCGCTGCTGGCGCTGCAGGTCTTCAACACCGAGCTCACGCTCATTGCATTCATCGGCATCATCCTGCTGATCGGCATCGTCAAGAAGAACGGGATCATGATGGTTGATTTCGCGCTCGAGGGCGAGCGCGCCCGCGGGCTTTCGCCGGAGCGGGCGATCTTCGAAGCCTGTCTCGAGCGCTTCCGGCCGATCATGATGACGACCCTTGCCGCGCTGCTTGGCGCGCTGCCGCTCGTCATCGCAAGTGGTCCGGGCTCGGAGCTGCGCCGGCCGCTCGGCATCACCATCGCCGGAGGGCTCATCGTCTCGCAGATGCTCACGCTTTACACCACGCCCGTGATCTACCTCCTCCTCGACAGGTTGCATCGGTTCTTATGGGGGACGCGCATTCATCGCGAGCCGGGCGAGTTGCTGCGCACCGCAGCGCGCGCCTTGCGGTCCTAGCGCGGGCCGCGGTCAGTAGGGCCGCACCCCTTTTTCGCAATTCTGTCATAAGAACACGAATGCGTGATCCCGATAGCGCACCGCATTTGGCGCGTGCAGAGTGCCTGCTGCTTTCCACACTTGCTTTCACATCAAGCGTGCAAGGAGCGAACCATGAGCATGACCAGAATCATGTGGCACGGTTTGTTTGCGCTCTGCATTGGCGTCGCAAGCCCCGCGCTCGCGCAGCAGCAGAAACCGCCGAACATACTCGTCATCATGGGAGACGATGTCGGCTGGTTCAACGTCGGCGCCTATCACCGTGGCATGATGTCGGGCAGGACGCCCAACCTCGACCAGCTGGCGAGGGAGGGCATGCTGTTCACCGACTACTACGCCGAGGCAAGCTGCACGGCGGGTCGGGCGAATTTCATCACTGGCGAGCTGCCGCTCCGCACGGGAATGACCACCGTCGGTCAGGCCGGAGCCGACGTGGGCATCCCAGATGAAGCGGTCACGCTGGCAACGGTACTCAAATCGCTCGGCTATGAGACAGCACAGTTCGGCAAGAACCATCTGGGTGACTTGAACAAGTTCCTGCCGACGGTGCACGGGTTCGACGAATATTTCGGCTACCTCTACCACCTCGATGCGATGTCCGACCCGTACTGGTTCTCCTACCCGCAGGACTGGATCGACAAATACGGCCCGCGCAACCTGGTGCACTCCTATGCCACCGACACGGACGATGCCACGGTGCAGCCCCGCTGGGGCAAGATCGGCAAGCAGCGCATCGTCGACGAAGGCCCGCTGGCGCCGTTCCCGAGCATGGCCGGCCGCCAGAACTGGCAGGCAAGCCGCCCGGCCAAATACAACATGGAGACGTTCGACGAGGTGCTGGTCGAGCACAGCAACGGCTTCATGGACAAGGCCAAGCGCGACGGCAAGCCGTTCTTCATCTGGCACAATACCACCCGCATGCACGTGTTCACCTACATCTCGCCGAAATACCAGGCGATGATGAACTATCAGAGCAACTACGGGTTGGAAGAGGCCGGCATGGCGCAGCTCGACGACAGCGTCGGCGCGCTACTCAAGCACTTGCAGGACATCGGCGAGGCGAACAACACCATCGTCATCTTCACGACCGACAACGGTGCGGAAGTGTTCACCTGGCCGGACGGCGGCATGACCCCGTTCCGGGCGACCAAGGGCACGGTGTTCGAGGGCGGCTTCCGCGTACCCTGCATTGTCCGCTGGCCAGGCAAGATCAGGCCGGGCCAGGTACAGAACGCCCTGTTCTCCGGCCTCGACTGGCTTCCCACCCTCGTCGCGGCGGCAGGAAATGCAAACATCACCGATCAGCTGCTGAAAGGCGTGAAGCTTGGTGACCGCACCTACAAAAATCATCTGGATGGCTACAACCAGATGGATCTGCTGCTCGGAAACGGACCGACCAAGCGTCACGAGCTGTTCTATTTCGGCGGACCGACCCTTGGCGCCATCCGCATCGACGACTTCAAGTTTCAGTTCTACCAGCAACCCTACGGCTGGCCCGGAGAGAAGACGACCACCGACATGCCCGGCATCGTCAACCTCCGCCAGGATCCCTTTGAGCGGACCCCCTCCATTCGAGGAGAGAAACTCAACGACATGGGCGGTGGATACATGAACGACTTCTACGCCCGCGAGTTCTGGCGCTTCGTTCTGGTTCAGCAGGAGGTGTCAAAGCTGGCGCAGACGGCGATTGAATATCCGCCGATGCAGGCCCCGGCCTCGTTCAATCTTGAGGCCGTCAAGCGTCAGATCGACGAGATGATGAAGCAGCATCAGGGGCAATAGCCGGAAGCACGGGTGGAAGCGCTTCGACCTGCGCTCCCGCTCCGGCGCTCAATTCCCGCGACCCAGCGCGTTGGCAACTTGGGACGCGCTACAGCTTCTTGATGCCGGCGCGCTCGATGAGGTCGCGGAACATCGGCACCTCGCGCGCAATGCGCCCGGCATGGACCTTGCCGGGCCTCGCCTCGACCGCAAAGCCTGACTGGAGCAGGCGGTCACGGAGCTCCGGCCGCGCAAGGGCGGCGAGCGTCTCCCGCTCGAGCCGAGCGACAATCTCCGGCGGCGTGCGGGCGGGCGCCATCAGCGCCACATAGGTGTCGAGCACGAAATCCTTGAACCCCGCTTCCGCCATGGTGGGCACGCCCGGCAGGTCATGCCAGCGCATGGCGCCGGTGGTAGCGAGCGCGATGATGGTGCCGGCCTTCAGGTGCGGATACGCCGGCGCGAGCGTGCCGACGCTCAGCTGCACCGTGTCGCCGAGCAGCGCCTGCAAAGCTTCGCCGCCGCCGGCAAAGACGAGGATCGGCAGCCCCGCCAATCCCTCGCGAAGCTTGAGAAGCTCGACTGCAAGGTAAGGGGTGGTGCCGATCGGCGGGGTCGAGACGTTGAACTTGTCGGGGCTGGCCTTGGCGAGGGCCACAAGCTCGGTGATCGTGCGAACGCCCAGCTGCGGCTTGACCGAAAATATGTTGGGGGTCGTGGCGATTTCCGCGATGGCAACAAAGTCCTTGAAGGGGTCGTAGGGCAGGCTGTTGTAGAGGCCCGGATTGACCGCAAAGACGCTGGTCGTGATCAGGAGCGTATAGCCGTCGGGCTCCGCGCGCGCGACGCTGCCCATGCCAATATTGCCGCCGCCGCCTCCCCGGTTCTCCACCACGAAAGAGCCGCCGAGCGCCTGCTGCAACGCTGCCGCCAGCAGGCGGGCAACGATGTCGGAGGGACCGCCCGGCGAGTTGGCGACGACAATCCTGACGGGACGCTCGGGAAAGTCGGCACGCGCCGCGCCGCTGCGCAGCACGAGGGGAGCACCGATCGCTCCCGCGAGCGCGGCAGCACCCCCGAGGAGCCGCCGACGCGACCATCTCATGCTGCGTGCACGCGTCTTGCCGAGATCATGCATGCCGGCCATCGCGCATTCCCCTCACGTAGCTCCGACCAGCTCCGGCAGCTCCCCCAGCGACCTTACGGTGCGATCGGGAGCGCCGGGCAGCCGCTCGGGCTCTTGCCCATAGCGATTGCACCACACGACCCGCATTCCGAATGCGGAGGCGGCATAGGCATCCCAGGCATTGGACGACTGGAACGCGATTGCCGCGGCCGGAACCGCAAGCTCATCTACGGCAAGCTGATAGACTTTGGGATGCGGCTTGTAGACGCCGACGGCCTCGACCGAGAGGACGGCATCGAGCAGGCCCGCGAGGCCCGCCGCCTTCACCGCGCTTTCGAGCATCGCGGGCGAGCCGTTCGACAGGATCGCGGTGCGCAGGCCGGCCTTCTTGAGCCGCTCCAGCACATCCGGCACTTCCGGGAACGCATCGAGCGTGAGGTAGAGATTGATCAGCCGCTGCCGCAGCCCAGGCTTATCGACGCGCAGCGTAGCGAGCGCGAAGTCGAGCGCATCACCAGTCACCTGCCAGAAATCCGCGTGCCGTCCCTGCAGCGCGCGCAACCAGGTATATTGCAGCTGCTTGTCACGCCAGAGCGCGGTGAGCCTGTCGGCGTCCTCGCCGAGCACGTCGGCGCAGCCCCTTGCCGCCGAGGCAAAATCGAACAGGGTCCCATAGGCGTCGAAGACGCAGGCTTTCACGCCGGTCAGTGTCTTGTCGCTCATGTCCACGCTCACACCCGTACCTAGAAGTGCTACAACTGCCCTGGCGCATGCAACAGCAACGACGAGGGTGCCATGGCCGAAAAACTCACCGGCGCCGCCCGCGCGGCGGCACTCGCCAAGCTGACGGGCTGGAGCGAGGTCGAAGGCCGCGACGCAATTACCCGGAAATTCACGTTCAGGGATTTCAACGAGGCGTTCGGCTTCATGGCGCGCGCCGCGCTCGTTGCCGAGAAGCTCGATCACCATCCGGAATGGTTCAACGTCTATAACAGGGTCGAAGTGACGCTCGCCACCCACGACGCCGGTGGGGTGACCGAGCGCGACCTCAAGCTTGCAGGGGAGATGAACCGCCTGGTTCAAGGTTCGTAGGGCGAGGCATTAGCGCGTTTACGCGCGTCTGCGACGCGCTATGCCCCGTCCCTACAGCATATGGAAGAGCAGCCTGCACTTGCACGGTGGCTCCGCACGGACCATCTAAGCGCCGGCTCTCTTAAGCCCAGGATGGAGAAGGTTGATGGCTTTCGGTGGAACCGCGGCGTGGGGTGCCGGCGGCAATGAAGAGCGTGTGCAACGCGAGTTCTGGACCAAGGCCAAGCGGGTGGCCGCGGGCCTGCCATTCGCCGAGGATCTGCTTGCCGCGTATTATTGCG
>Ga0306923_10001827_pt1 | contig 19083 bp, 18 predicted proteins | sample sta12Can44000108_FD_203841 | JGI IMG/M metagenome (GOLD analysis project Ga0306923, IMG submission 203841) | Lab enrichment of tropical soil microbial communities from Luquillo Experimental Forest, Puerto Rico - statanox.12C.anox.44.000.108 (v2)... | ecosystem: Environmental > Terrestrial >... | reverse complement strand
CCTCATCAGTGATCTCGGGCGTCTCGGTGCTCACTATCTGGCCCCTACCTAACGCTCGTTGGATTTGAGTGGTCACGATCCGGACAGGAACTCGATGAGGCGCTGGGCGACGAAACCGGGCTGCTCCTCGGCGACCCAATGGCCGCACTCGGGGATGACGCCCCCGGTGACGTTGGATGCCAGGGTCTCCATGCACTGACGAGTGAGATCGCCCAGGCTAACCTCGCCGCCGTAGGCGAGGACCGGAATCTCGAGCGGCCGCTTCTGGTGTTCGCGCACCTGCTCACCGTGGACCCAGAAATTCCTGTAGTACTTCAGGAAGGCGTTCATCGCCCCGGGCTGGGCGTACAGATCGACGTAGTGGTCAAGTGATTCCTTGCCCACGGCGTCCGGCACCGCGGCGAAGCTCGTGAAGAACCACTGCATGTACTCGCGCAGATGACCAGCGATGAGCATCTCCGGGATGTCCGGCACCGAGTGGAAGCCCATGTGCCAGAGGTACTGCCCGCCCGGCTGGGGCACCATCGCCCCCTCCATCATCCCGACGCCCGGCATGACCATGTCGAAGATGGCCAGACGCGTCACGGCATCCCGGTGCTGGGCCGCGGCGGTGAAGACGGCAACCGCGCCCCAGTCGTGGCCCACGAGGGCGTACCGTTCGTGACCGAGCGCCGCCATCAATTCGTGCACATCCTCACCGATCGTGTCGGCCTCATAGCCCGATTCGGGCTTCGTCGTCTTGGCCAGGCCGCGGATCGCCGGGAGGATCACCTCGTGCCGATCGGCCAGCACGGTGGCGACGTCACGCCAGGCCCACCAGCTGTCCCACCCTCCGTGGACGATTGCGACCGGATCTCCGCTTCCGCCGCGCACATAGTGCATCCGGATGTCACGCACCTGCTTTGAGTGACTGCTGAAACCAGGCGGCAACTGGGGCATGATTCTCCTCATGAGTATTCCGGCCATAACGGGCCTATTCCTGTTACGCGACCATTTCAAGTCTTCGCCGTAGTTATTTCAGAGGCGCGCTTGGTTGTGCCAATGACTTCCACGCGTTTGGCGCACCGTTGAGGTCGGCGAGCTAATTAGGCCATAGCGGCACGGTATGGCCTCGCGCCTCTATGCGCGATCCGTTTTGCGCGGGTGACTATCCGAAATGCGCAGCTTCCTTCAGATCCTCGCTCAGCCCGCGCAGTCGATGCCCTCATCGTGCCGGTCAGTGGGTAGCGGTTTGCTGACGGATGGTCAAGGCGGCCAGATGTGGCAGGACACGCTCGTTCAGTAGCTGAATGTCCCGTTCCAGGCCGCCGGCGAACAGGGCGACGTTGACGTGCCGCGCACCTGCGGCCTCCCACCGGGCGAGCCGCTCCAGCCACTGCTCGGGCGTGCCCCAGATGCAGGTGTCCGCGACGGCGTCCAGTGGGGCGCCGAGGAAGCCCGGCAGGACGCCCTCCAGCAGCCGCCGAGAGCTCGCGCCGTCCTCGTCGATCGCGCCGAACAGGTACGTGGCCGGTACCAGCTGCTCCGGGTCGCGGTCGTGCAGGTCAGCCTCGTGCTGCACCTCGGCCCACTCGGCGGGGTACCGGTCCGGGGAGCTGAACACGGCCAGCCATCCGTCACCGGCGCGCCCGGCCCGCCTGCGGGCCTTGCTCGTGGATCCGCCTATCCATACAGGGATGTGGCGGTGGGGTTTGGGTGCCAGGCTGGTCCCGGTGCAGGCCCAGCCGTGCCCGTGATAGTCCACCGCGTCTTCAGTCCACAGGCGGCGGATCAAGGTGAGGTACTCGTCGGTGAGGCGGCCGCGGTGTGACATGTGAACGCCTGCGATCTGGAACTCCGGGCCGGAGACCGCTGCGTTGCCCACGCCGATCCCCGCGATCAGCCGCCCGTCTGTCAGGTAGTCGGCGCTCGCCAGCTCGTGCGCCACGTGCACCGGGTTACGCCGCGGCAGCACCAGCACGGACGTGCCGATCTGCACGCGCTCGGTGGCCACCGCAAGTGCCCCCAGCACAGTCACGGCGTTCAGCCACGGTAGGCCGGCCACGGTGCGGTCGGTGACCCACAGTGAGTGCAGGCCGCTGGCGTCGGCGTCGCACGCGACGGCACGCAACTCGTCGCCGGACAGGCAAGGAGGCAGGACCAGGCCGAGTTGGAGGCAGGACTGCGAGCCGATCATGAGGCACCACCGTACGACTTCTGCTATAGGAAATTCGAATTCTGTATTCGCGCTAGTATCCGGCCGCTCACGGCTGGCCCACTCCTGGAAACGGAGCGAACTCGTACCCGTTCCGTGCTGCGATAAGTACCTTTAACATGGTCATGCCGCAGCTCGTAAACGCCTCCTTCCATCGCGAAGAAGTTAACCGCATCCACGAGATGGCGGCACGCGGACTGCCGGCCAGTGGAAACGCCGTCATGCTGTACGGCACCACGCCACGATTATGGCGGCGCGGGTCCGCGGGCCGCAGGCGCGTTTGAGGCAGTTCAGGGCCGGCAGGGGTGTGGTCCATTGGCTGGGAATTATCCTGTAGCGCAGGGTACCGGGGGTCGTGTTCGGAGTTCGTTCGGCCTGCCATTGGGCGCGGTCTCGAGATAACTCGCTACCGGGCCAGCTGTTGGTGTGCGGCCGGGACGACTTCTTGCGCGAAGCGGTCGAGCTGATGGTCGCCTTCCCCCCAGAAGATGAAGGTGTCGAAGCCGTAGGAGACAGCGACTTCGGCGAGGTTCTCGACCCACTGGGCGACGGGCCCGTTGAACATGCCTGTGGACAGCCCGCCGGTGATGGTGCCCGAGACGTTGAGCACCCGCCGCAGAGCCCCCGGCGGCCGACCGGCGGCAGAGGCGGCATCGTCGAGGCGACGGGTCATCTCGGCGATCTGGCCGATATCGCCGCGGAAGGAGGGGACCCAGCCGTCGGCGGCCCGGGCGGTGAGCTCGAGCGCCCTGAGGCCGTAGACGCCCAGCCAGATGCCGATCGGGTGGGCCGGGACGGGCCCGGCCTGGGCGCCAGCGAGCCGGTAGTGGGTGCCCTCGAAGCGCAGGTTACGCTCGCCGCTCCACACCTTGCGGATGACGGTGATGGCCTCATCAAGCGCCCCGAGCGACTCACGGGGACTGCGGCGGGGGCCGCCGTACGCCTCGATGGCGTCCCAGAAGCCTCCCGCACCCAGGCCGAGCTCGAAGCGGCCGCCGCTGAGCAGATCGATCGTCGCGGCAGCCTTCGCCATGACTGCCGGCGGCCGGAGGGGGAGGTTGGCGACATCGGGGAAGATCCTCAGGGTGGTGGTCGATGCGGCGATCATCGCCATGAGCGACCAGGTGTCGACGAAGTTGCGCTGGTAAGGGTGATCCTGGATGCCGACGTAGTCGAGCCCGAGTCGCTCGATCCGCTGTGCAGTTGCGATGAGCGGGTCAGCGGCGGCCGGTACGAGGAAGTACCCGAATCGGAGCTGACGGCTTGCGGGCGTCGGGATGGTCACGGGGGTCACCTCCACGGGGACCGCACGAACCGACGATATGCGGACGCCCGGTCTTATTGAGCGAGCAAGGCAAAGTCGCTGCGTATTCCGGATGATCGCATCGTGAAACGGATCACGCCCAGCGACATCCACCCGTACGGTTCCCTCATGGGTAAGGGATTTCCTGGGTTGCGCGGGGTCGAGCACGTCGCGTTCACCGTCCCGGATGTCGGCGAGGCAGTCAGGTTCTTCACCGAGGTGCTCGGCTGTGAGCACCTGTATGACATGGGACCGTTCGCCTTTCCGGACAGCACGTGGATGCAGGACAACCTCGACGTGCACCCGCGGGCCGAGATTCCCGAATTCGCGGTTCTGCGATGCGCCAACGGCGCCAACTTCGAGATCTTCCAGTACGAATCTCCTGACCAGGTTCGGTGCTGGCCGCGGATGAGCGACTACGGTGGCTTCCACATCGCCTTCTACGTCGATGACATGGACGCCGCCCTGGAGCACCTGCAGGCCCACGGCGTGCGCATCCTCGGAGGCAAGAAGCCCACCTTCGGGCCGGAGGAGGCGAAGGACTCGGCCTTCGCTCACTTCCTGGCCCCGTGGGGGCAGCTGCTGGAGCTCGTCTCCTATCCCAACGGCCGACGTTACATGGCCGAGCTCGGGCGCTCGGCCTGGCGTCCGCATTGAACGGCGGTGGGTAGGCGTACCTCGTCCGGGACGATCGGTTAGCGGGACACGTCACTGCCGACGGAGCGTTTCTGAGGGGAGCTCTCCGTAGCGGTGCTTGTAGTAGCCCGCGAACCGGGCGAGATGCCCGAATCCCCAGCGGTAGGCGATCTCGGTCACTGAGGCGCCGTCGTCCGGGCAGGCGGCGAGCAGGTTCTCGTGTGCGCGGGCGAGCCTGACCTCCCGCAGGTACTCCAGCGGGGTGATCCCGAGGTAGTCCCGGAATCCCTGCTGCAGGCCGCGGACGCTGACCCCGACCAGTTCCGCGACCATCGGGACGGTCAGAGGATCTGCCGCCCGCGTCCAGATGATCTCCACCGCGCGGCGCACAGCGGGAGGTCGCGCCGGGGGATGGCCGGTCCCCAGCTGCCCGGAGAAGTTGTGCTGCTGGGCGACGAGCAGCCGATCAATGAGCAGTTGCTCGACGCGGCCCCGTACCAGGGGGTGGTCCAACGAGCCGGTGCCCCGGCGGATCTCATCCAGGATGAACCGCACGGTCGCCGCCCAATTGCTCCCTGGGCGCGTCGACAGGCTCATCCCGACGTCGAACACGACGGGCGCATCGACGTCGCGGCGCAGCATGCGGGACAGCTCCACCTCTAGCGCGCCGCGATCGATCCGCAGCATCACCTCCTCGCAGTCGGCGCTCCGCCGCATCACGATCTCCGGTGTCGCTGACAAGACGGCGGCGGACCCCGGGCCGGACTCCGCTTCGCTGCGGCCGCACCGCGAGGTGGCTGATCCCTTCACCGATATGTTGACCGCGTAGAACGACCCCAGCCGGCCTGGCCGGACGATGACTTCCGCGCCGTGCCTAACGTACCCGACCGCGACCTTCCCCAGGCCCCACGACGCCATCGCCGCGTCAAGCCGCTTGCTGGCGCCAACGACATCCAGCTCATGCTCGCAGGTCACCTGCGCGATCGCGAGCCGGGTCTCATCCACGTCGGCGGACCGGAACACCTGCTTGGCCGGGCCAGACGACGGCCCCGCCCCGCTCGGCGCGAGCACCCACTCGCCCCAGCGCAGCAGGCTGCCGGCCATGTTCACCAAGCGCTCTCCTCCTCGGGACCGCAAGACCGACGATACGCTGCGAGCCCGGTCTCAATGCATCGGCAGGGCTAACTCGCTGCGCATTTCGGATAGTTACGGCGTCGGGTGGATAGTCACCGCCAGACCGATCGTGCGAATGTTCACGACATGTCTGGCGCAAGGCTGTTTGTCTCGGCGGTGCCCCTTCGCCGCGCCCGGGCTGCGCCTGTCGCGATCCTCTCGGGTATCAATAAGGAGGTCTCCGATGCTGGCCTGGAGCCTGCTCAGCGTGGTTCCCGATGGGGGGGACCGGCCGCGGCCAGCCGCGTGGTCAGGCGAGCGGATGTTCACGATCCCGCTGCTGGAATCCTACGCCGACGTGTCCGACGTGGTCACTGACTGGGAGGCCGTCGCCCCGGGACTTCGGTCGTTCGATCCGGCGGACGGCGTGCCCCTGGGGACAGCGCGCGTGCTCGCGCCGCTGCGCTCTCCCCGCAAGCTGATCTGCGCCGGCGCGAACTACGCCGGCCACCTGAAGGAGATGGGCATCCCGCGCCTCCCGGCGGGCCTCGAGCCCTACTTCTTCCTGCTGCCGCCGACCACGATCGCGGGGCCGGGAGATCCGGTCATCATCCCGGTCGACCCCGCCGCGCGCGTGGACTGGGAGGCCGAACTCGCGGTCGTGATCGGGGTGAAAGGCCGCGACATCCCGCTCGACCGGGCGCTCGGGCACGTGGCCGGGTACACGATCATGAACGATATCTCGGCGCGCGGCTACCACGGCCGGAACAATCCGCTGGCGCCCCCGTTCGCCTACGACTGGCTGGCCAGCAAGGGGATCGACTCGTTCTCCCCGGTGGGTCCCGGCATCACGCCGGCCTGGTTCGTCGGCGACCCGCAGGATGTGCCGATCCGGCTGTGGCGCAACGGCGAACTGGAACAAGACGGCAACACCGGGGACATGATCTTCCCGGTGGCCCGGCTGATCGCCGCGGCGTCCCGGATCATGACCCTGGAACCCGGCGACGTGATCGCGACGGGGACGCCAGCCGGGGTCGGGGTGGCCCGCGGGAAGTCGCTGGCCGACGGCGACGTGCTGCGGGTCGAGGTCGGCGGGCTCGGCGTGCTGGAGAACCCGGTGCTGACCGCGGCCGACCGGGTGCGCACCGCCTAGGACGGAGCCGGTGATGACCGCCATGACGACGTTCGCGAAGCTGTTCGAGCCCCTGCCGGTGGGTGGCCGCACGGCGCGTAACCGGATCGTGCACGCTCCGATGTCAGTCTGCTACGGCGACGAGAACGGCTATGTCACGCGGCCGGAGGTCGAGCACTACGGGCGCCGAGCCAAGGGCGGGGCCGGGATCGTGATCACCGAGAACTTCGCGGTGAACTGGCCCGGGCGGCAGATGCCCAGGCAGACCATGGTGGACAACGAAAGTCGCCTGCCCGGCCTGTCCGAGCTGGCCAGCGAGATCAAGCGGCACGGGGCCCTGGCCATGGTCCAGCTCGTGCACGCGGGCCGGTACGCCGGGCCCTGGGAGGTCTACCATCACGCCCGGCGGCTGGCCCCCTCGGCGGTCCCCTTCGAGCTGACGGCCGGCCGGGTCGAGACCCCGCACGAGATCAGCCCGGAGGAGATCGCCGAGAGCATCGCGGCGTTCGGCCGGGCCGCGCAGCTGTGCGACCAAGCCGGGTTCGACGGGGTGGACGTGCACGGCGCGCAGGGCTTCCTCATCTCCGAGTTCCTCTCGCCGGTGATGAACCAGCGCACCGACGAGTGGGGCGGCAGCTTCGCCAACAGGGTCCGGTTCGCCCTTGAGGTGGTGCGCGAGGTGCGCCGCCGGACGTCGCCGCAGTTCCTGGTGGGGTTCCACCTGCTTAGCGACGAACTGACCGGCAACAGCTGGACGATCAAGGACGCGGTCCAACTGGCGCCGCTGCTGGCCGCTGAGGGCGTGCAGTTCCTGTTCGGCATCCCCGCCACCTTCGAGTCGCTGCGCATGCCGCCCAACGTCGGCCTGTTCAAGCGGCGGATGTACTCGGTGCCCGACAACGCCGCGCTCAAGGAGGCGGTGGACATACCGGTGATCGCCAACGGGTGTCTCGGCGACCCGCACGACGCCGTCGGCGTGCTCGAGCGCGGCGAGGCCGACGCGATCGGGCTGGGCCGGCCGCTGTTCACCGACCCGGACTGGCCCCGCAAAGTCGCCGACGGCGCGCTTGATGTCATCCGCACCTGCCCGGACGACCCGCCGATTTGCGCCCGCACCCAGCTGTTCGGCGCGGTCTGCGACCACTGGCCGCCCGAGGTTACCCGGGACGGTTACTTCGGCTACCAGGCCTGAACTTCGGAGGACCTGATCATGATTGAACTGACCGACATCGCCTACGTCCGGTCCGGTGCTGTCGACCTGGACAAGGCGGTCGACTTCGCCACCCGCATCGTCGGCCTGCAGCTGGTCGACGGCGAGCCCGGGGTCGCACACCTGCGCGCCGACGCCCGCCACCACTGCCTGGCCCTGGTCGGCGGGCAGTCGGGGGTGATCGCTTCGGGGTTCACGGTCGCCGACGACGACGCGCTCGCGTTGGCGGAGACCGAACTGGAGCAGCGCGGCCTCACCGTGACCCGAGGCGACCCCGCCGCCTGCCGGTCGCGGCGGGTGCGCAGCTACATCGCGTTCGACGATCCGTTCGGCAACCGGATCGAACTGGTGGTGGGCCAGGTGACGATCACCCGGCCGGTGGAGTTCACCCGGCGGGCCGGGATCACCGAGTTCGGCCACCTGTGCCTGGACGCGCCGGACGTGCACGAGGCCTACCGGTTCTGGTCGGGGACCTTCAACGCCAAGGTGTCGGACTGGATCGGCGACGGCGCCTGCCTGATGCGTATCGACCCCGTCCACCACAAGCTCGCCGTGTTCCAGGGCGACAAGCCCGGTCTGTGCCACATGAACTTTCAGGTCGCCGAGATCGACGACATCTTCCGCAACTGGCACTTCCTGCTCGATAACGGCGTCGAGATCGAGATGGGACCCGGCCGGCACCCCCAGTCCACCGCGGTGTTCCTGTACTTCCTCGGACCGGAGGGCTTCACCTACGAGTACTCGTGGGGCGTCCGGCGGATCACTGACGACGCGGCGTGGAAGCCGCGCTACTTCGATCCCGGCGAGCTCGGGTCGATCGACATGTGGCTCGGCGCCCAGGGCCGCCCCATCTCCCAGCCGCAATCCGGGCGCCTGCTGCCAGTCGAAGCTTCCTAGAGCGAGCGCCACACCGCCGTCGGTACAGACGCGAGAGAGAGGTTGTCGTGACACCGAACGCCGTGCCGGACCGCAAGGACTGGCAGATCATTATCGACGGGAAGCCGACCAGCTCCCAGGGCCAGAACTGGTTCGAGGTGCAGGAGCCCGCGACCGGCGAGACGATCGCCCGGGTGCCAGACAGCACCGAGGGCGACGTCGATGCCGCGGTGCGCTCGGCGCGGCGCGCCTACGACGAGGGCTGGCGGTACCGCAGCGCCAGGGAGCGCGGGAAGCTCCTGTTCGAAGTGGCCGAGGTGCTGCGCCGGCACGCCGACGAGCTGGCGCGGCTGGAGACCCGCGAGAACGGCAAGCCGGTACGGGATTCGCGCAACTTCGACGTCAATTTCGCCATCGCCGGATTCGAGTACTTCGCCGGCCTCGCCGACAAGCTGGAAGGGGAATTCCTGCTGCAGGGCCCGACCAACGCGCAGGTGGTTCCGGAGCCGTACGGCGTGATCGGCGCGATCCTGCCGTTCAACTGGCCGCCGATTCACCTGGCCGGCAAGACCGCCCCGGCACTGGCCACGGGGAACACAGTCGTGCTCAAGCCCGGGGAGCAGGCGCCGCTGACCGCGCTGCGGATGATCGAGCTGATGCAGGACGTGCTGCCCCCGGGGGTGGTCAACAGCGTCACCGGGCGGGCGGCCGGCGCCGCGCTCGCGGGCCATCCGGGGGTGGGGCGGGTGACGTTCACCGGCGCGTCCCGGACGGGCAAGGCGGTAATGCACAGCGCCGCGGACAACCTGACCGAGGTGACGATGGAGCTCGGCGGGAAGAACCCGCTGATCGTGTTCGAGGACGCCGACCTCGATGCCGCGCTGCGAGGGGCCATCGAAGGCATGTTCTTCAACCAGGGCGAGGCGTGTACCTCGACGTCCCGGCTGCTGCTGCACGCCTCCGTCCATGATCGCTTCCTGGAGCGCTTCTGCGCCGCAGCGGAGGGGCTCATCGTGGGCAACGGCGTGGAGGAGGCCACCGAGATCGGGCCGATGGTGGACCGGGCGCAGCAGGAACGGGTCCTGGACTACATCGAGATCGGCAAGCAAGACGGCGCCCGGATCGTGGCACAAGGCCGTATCCCGGACGATCCGAGACTGAAGAACGGGTTCTGGGTGGCACCGACCGTCTTCGCCGGCGTCACGGAGACGATGCGGATCGCCCGGGAGGAGATCTTCGGGCCGGTCTGCTCGGTGATGCGGTTCGAGTCGTACGAAGAGGCGATCCGCATCGCCAACGGCACCGAGTACGGCCTGACAGCCGCCATCTACACGCGAGACCAGGATCGGGCAAGCAGGGCCACCCGTGACATCGAGGCGGGCATCGTGTTCGTCAACAACTACTTCCGCGGAACCCTGCTCGGCTCGCCGTTCGGCGGCATGAAGGCCAGCGGCTTCGGCCGGGAGTGGGCGCCGGAGACGCTGCGGGAATTCGTCCGGTCCAAGAACGTGCGGACGCCGTCGGGCCTCAGCCGGATCCCGGCCTGGGCGCCCGTCGACCGCCTCGCCCCGCGCGCCGACGGGAGGACGTCATGAACATGCAGGCCATGGTGCTGAACCAGTTCGGCGGGCGGCTCCAGCTCCAGACGGTGCCGGTACCTCGGCCGGGGGCCGGCGAAGTGCTGGTGAAGGTCATCGCCTGCGGCGCGGGGCTCACCCTGGAGAACGTCCGCGCCGGGACGCTGGGCGGTGCTGCGCCGCGGATCATCGGGCACGAGCTTTCCGGCACGGTCGCGGAGCTCGGCCCTGGCGTGCGCGGCTGGCGCGAGGGCGACCCGGTGACCGCCTCCTTCTACTTGTTCTGCGGTCGCTGCTCGATGTGCGCGTCGGGCCGGGAAACGCACTGCGCCAATTTCGCGGGGTTCATCGGCGCGGCCATCGACGGCGCGTTCGCCGAGTACGTCGTCCTCCCGGCCATCAACCTGGTCCGGATACCGGAGGGGGTGCCGCTGCGTGAGGCCGGGGTCATCGCGGACGCGGTGGCGACGCCGTACCACGCGGCACGGGAACGGGCCAGGATCGTCCCGGGTCAGCGGGTCGCCGTGATCGGCGCCGGCGGCGGGGTCGGCATCCACATGGTGGAGATGGCCAAGGCGTTCGGCGCCTTCGTGATCGCGGTGGAGCGCGACAAGGAGAAGATGAACCAGCTGGAAGCGCTGGGCGTGGACGCCATTGTCGATTCCAACTCCGACAGCTGGCGGGAAGACATCATCGACGCCGCCGGCCGGCCGCTCGACGCCTGCATCGACTTCGTCGGCGCGCCGAGCACGACCAGCGCGGTCACGACCGTCGGGGTCGGCGGCAAGTTCATCGTGGTCGGCGTCCCGCCGAACGTGCGGTCGTCGGTCACGGCTGACCCGCTGTACCTGATCAACAACGAAGTGGAAATTACCGGGTCAAGATACGCGACACGCGCCGAGATCGACGAGTCGCTGCGTCTGGTGGCCGAGGGAAGGGTCCGAACGGTCATCGGCGCCTCGTATCCGCTGGCGGCGGCCGAGGAGGCCCTCGAGGCGATCCGGGGCAACAAGGTGTTCGGTCGCGTCGTCATCGACGTCGCCTCCGACTCGCCTGGCGGCGACGTTAGCCCGGGATCAAGGGACCGGTAACTGTCACTGCGGAAGGAGAAGCCAGTGACGACTTACGACGGGATCATCGTCGGCGGCGGCCACAACGGACTGACGTGTGCGGCCTATCTAGCGCGGGCGGGCCTGAACATCGCCGTGGTGGAGCGCAACGAGGTCATGGGCGGCGGGTGCGCCACCGAGGAACTCACCTTGCCCGGCTTCAAGCACAACACGCACGCCAACTACCTCTTCTTCGAGGAGGGGCCGGTCCCCCGCGACCTGCAGCTCGGACGCTACGGATTGCGCCTGGTGTACCCCGAGATCCAGCACTCCATGGTGTTCAGCGATGGAACCGCCGTCACCATCCACCGGGACACCGAGAAGACGGCCGCGTCTTTTGCCCGCTTCTCCCAGCGGGACGCGGAGAGCTATCTGAAGCTATACGACACGTTCGCGGTGAAGATGCGGCCGCTGATGAACCAGTTCATGTACTCGGCACCGCTCACGCCGGTGGAGGCCGCGCAGCGCGTCCGCGGACCCCTCGGTGAGGAGATGCTGAGCTACGCACCACTGTCCCTGCACGAGGCGGTGGACCGGAACTTCGAAGACGAGCGTATCCGGTCGGTCTTCAAGCTCTTCCTGCACGCCATCGCGCTGGAGAACGTGCCCGGGCTGGGTTTGTTCTTCCCCCGGCTGCTGTCCCGGCTCACCAACCTGGCCATCGTCGACGGCGGCACGGCGCAAGTTGCCGAAGCCCTGTGCCAGGTGCTCCGGGAGGCCGGGGCCACCCTGATCACCGGACGGCACGTGGCCGGGATCGAGGTCAGCGAGGGACGGGCCACCGGCGTCCGGCTCGCCGACGGCGAGATCCTGCAGGCGTCCCGGTTCGTCGCTAGCGGCGTGGACGCCCCCCAGACCATCCGGCTGGCGGGTGAGGACAACTTCGACGCCTCGATCGTCGAGGGCGTACGGAACTACCGGTGGGCATCGCACGCCCTAGTCACCCTGCACCTCGCGCTGAACGAGCCACCCCGGTACGCCGCCGCCGCGTTCGACCCCGACGTCGATCAGGCGTTCGACGTGATGTGGGGCGTCGATACCGGCCGTGAGATCAACGAGCAGTTCGAGGTCATCGCGCGAGGCGGGCTTCCCGAGCGGCTGGTCGGCAACGGGTGCTGCAACAGTCCCTTCGCCTCCTACGCACCGCCCGGCAAGCACGTCGCCTTCTGGTGGCCGTTCGCGCCGTACAACCTGGACGGCGACCCGGCGAACTGGGACCGGCGCAAGGACGAAATTTCCGAAGACATGCTCAAGCAGTGGGGGCGCTTCGCGACGAACCTGGACGGCAGCAACGTGCTCGGCGCCGCGCTTTACACACCGCTGGACATCGAGCGGCACTGCATCAACATGATGCAGGGCAGCCACCATGTCGGCGCCTACCTGCCGACCCAGATAGGAGCCTACCGGCCGACGCCGGAACTGTCTCATTACCGGACCCCGGTCGAGGGCCTGTTCCTGTGCGGGTCCAGCAGCCACTCTGGCGGCGCCGTCACCGGCAGCCCGGGTTACAACTGCGCGAACACCATTACCGAGGACCTCAATATCGGCCGCTGGTGGGAACCGCTCCCGCAGCCCCAGTGGGACGGCTAGAACGTGGACACCGCGGCAGAACGCGAGCTGAGGGTCATCGTCTTTCCAGGTGCTTTCAACTGGCCGATCTGGATTGCGCAGGCCAAGGGCTTCTTCAAGCGGCACAACCTGGCCGTGGCTATCACCCCCACGCCCAACTCCGTCTACCAGCTCACTCACCTGATCGCGGGTGGCTTCGAGATCGCCCATACCGCGCTGGACAACCTGGTCGCCTACGTCGAGGGCCAGACGCAGGTACCCGTGCCGGGCAAGCCAGACCTTATTGCCTTCATGGGCGGCGACAACGGGCTGCTGCGGCTGGTCACGAAACCCGGCATACGGTCCTATACCGATCTGAGAGGCAAGCAGCTTTCGGTCGATGCGCTGACTACCGGCTACGCCTTCGTGCTCAAGCGGATCCTCGAGGACAACGGCCTCCGCGAGGACGACTACGAACTCGTGTCGGTGGGCGGCGGGATCGAACGCTGGCAGGCGCTGCAGAACGAGGGCGGCCCCGTCGGCACGCTCCTGATGACGCCCTTCGAGCTGCTCGCCAAGGACAAGGGCTTCACCCTGCTCAGCGACGTCTCCAGGGAACTCGGGCGATATCAGGGGCTGATCGGAGCGGCGAACAGGGCCTGGGCCGCCGCCCACGCCGATGAGCTCACCGGTTACATCCGGGCATACCTGGCGGCCCTGGCCTGGCTGTACGACCCGGCGAACCGCGATGAGGCACTAGGACTGCTAACCAGCAATTCCAACATCCCGGCGGAGCTCGCCGGCCAGGTATACGACGTCCTCGTCGACCCGACTCAAGGGATAGCCCCCGCCGCCACCCTGGACGTCACGGGCATCGAAACAGTGCTCTCCTTGCGCCATCGGTATTCGTCATCGGCAATGAAATCGGCAAACCCCGCCAGGTACTTCGACCTCAGTTACTACAACAAAGCCAGGGACGTTATCTAAATGGAGCGGAGTATGGCAACGGAAGAAAAGCCTGAGATCGGCGCGACCGCGGACGCGAACGGCATCAAGACCAATTACCTCGAAGCCGGCCAGGGCGACGCCGTCATCCCGGTTCACGGCTCCGGGCCCGGCGTGACAGCGTACTCCAACTGGCGGCTGGTGATCCCGGCTCTCGCCGAGTACTTCCGGGTGCTGGCGCCGGACATGGTGGGGTTCGGCTATACCGAACGCCCGGAAGGCATCCGGTACGGCGTACAGACATGGGCCGACCAGGTGATCGGCCTAATGGATACGCTGGGGGTTCCGCGGGCGCATCTGATAGGCAACAGCTTCGGCGGCGCGATCGGGCTGCGCATCGCGACCCAGCATCCGGACCGGGTCGGCAAGCTGGTGCTGATGGGCAGCATGGGTGTCTCGTTTCCCATCACCGAGGGCCTCGATCGGGTCTGGGGATATGAACCGTCGCTGGAGAACATGCGGAAGGTCCTCGACGTGTTCGCGTACTCCAGGGACATCGTGAACGACGAACTCGCGGAGGTCCGGTACCGGGCCAGCATCCAGCCCGGTTTCCAGGAATCGTTCGCGGCGATGTTCCCCGCCCCGCGGCAGCGCTGGGTAGCAGCCATGTGCACCCCGGAGGAGGAGATCCGCCAGCTTCCGCACCGGGCGCTGATCATCCACGGCCGGGAAGACAAGGTGATCCCGGTGCAGACCTCGTTGCGGCTGATGGAGTTGATCGACAACGGCGATCTGGCCGTGTACTCCCACTGCGGGCACTGGTCCATGATCGAGCGGAACAGGGACTTCAACCGGGCCGTGCACGAATTCCTCACCGACTGACTGGCACTCCCTTTCCGGCATAACAAGAAAGAGAGGAGGTCCGATGGCGGGCAATTCAGCAGAGTCCGGCCGTTCGGTTACCAGCAAGGTAGCGGCGATATTGCTGACGTTCCACGACGGAAACGAGCATTCGCTGACCGAAATTGCCCGGTTGACCTGCCTGCCCGTTTCGACGGCTCACCGCCTGGTCGCCGAACTCGCCGGATGGGGCCTGCTCGAGCGCACGGACGGCTCACGGTTCCGGGTCGGCATGCCCATCAAGACCATCGGCAGTCAGAGCTATTACGCGCCAGCCATGCTGGAGTCCGCACGGCGTGTCCTGGAAGACCTGGTCACCGCATCCCGGACTGCCGCGCGGCTCGGTGTGCTGGCCGACACGGAAATCGCCTACATCGAGAAACGATGCGACCACAGTCCAGTGACCACGTTCGGGCAGGGCCGGAGGCTGCCGACGCACGCGACTGCGCTGGGCAAGGCGCTGCTGGCGTTTTCCTCTCCAGAGATGGTCGACCGCATCGCCGCCGACGGACTGAAAGGGTACACGGCCAACACGCTGACCGATCCGCAGCAGCTACGGCAGCATCTGGCCAGCATCCGGCTGACCCGGGTCGCGATCTCGCGCTGGGAGCTGACGCCGGGTGTGTCCGCGGTGGCCGTCCCGGTGTTCGGCGCGGGCGGCATAGCCGTCGCGGCGCTGGAGCTCGCCGTCTCCGATCTGCGCACCGGTCTGCCGATGGCAAGCGCCGTGCTGACGGTGGCCGCCCGCGGGCTGTCCAGGGAACTGGCCGCAGGCGCCGGCATAGGCTGCATCGCGGCAGCCGCGTAGCAGGTTGTGCGTGCCTTGACTAAGTCACTACCGCCGAAGCGTTTCCGAAGGGGATTCTCCGTAACGGTGCTTGTAGTAACCGGCGAACCGGGCGAGGTGGGCGAATCCCCAGCGGTATGCGATCTCGGTGACCGACCTGCCGTCGCCCGGGCCGACGGCGAGGAGATCATCCCGTGCGCGAGTGAGCCTGACCTCCCGCATGTACTCCAGCGGGGTGATGCCGAGGTGGTCGCGGAACCCCTGCTGCAGGCCGCGGACGCTGACGTTGGCCAGTTCCGCGAGCATGGGCACGGTCAGCGGCTCCGCGGCCCGGGCCCGTATGATGTCGATCGCGCGCCGCACCGCGGGGGGACGCGCGGGGCGGTAGCCGGTTTTCAGCTGCTCGGAGAAGTTGTGGGGCTGGGCAAGCAGCAGCTGGTCGATGAGCAACTGCTCGACCCGGCTGCGCACCAGGGGATGATCGAGCGAGCCGGTCCCGTTGCGGATGTCATTCAGCGCGAACGCCAGGGTCGCTTTCCAATTGAGCCCGGCACACGTCGTCAGCCTCATCGCGGGGTCGAAGACGACCGGCGCGTCGACGTCCCGGCCCAGCGTGCGGGATAGCTCGGCCTCGAGCGCGCTGCGATCGATCCGCAGCGCCACCTCCTCGCAATCGGCGCTCCGCCGCATGACGATCTCCTGCGTCGGCGACATGACGACAGCAGACGCCGGCGCGAGTTCTGCGTCGCTGCGGTCGCATCGCAAGACGGCCGATCCGTTCACAGCCATGTTGATCCCGTAGTACGACCCCAGCTTTCCCGGCCGGGCGATGACCTCCGCCCCGTGCCTCACGTACCCGACCGCGACCCTCCCGAGGTCCCACGCTGCGAATGCCGCGTCAAGTCGCTGGCCAGGGCCGACGACGTCCAGCTCGTGCTGGGCGTAGACCCGCGCGATCGCGAGCCGGGTCTCATCTACGTCGGTGGACCGGAATACGCTTTTGGCCCGAGCAGGCGCGAGGACCCACTGGCTCCAGCGCCGCAGGCTGTCGTTCACGTTCGCCATGGCCGACCCCCAAAGCGCTCTTTGACAGGCCGACAGATTCGTTCAGGGTACTACCGATGATCACCTGAATGAGAGCCCTCAGGTCGTTGCGGCAGGCACCAACTCCGCATACCGGATAGCTGGAAATAGCTGGCCTCGCCATGACAGCTATCCAGCTGGATCCGGACCCGGCAGCGGACCGGCGGGGCTGGCGGCTGGCGCCGGGCCTGCGCTACTTGATGGCGTAGCCGGCATCGATCGGAAGCGCCACGCCAGTGACGTAGCGCGCCTCGTCGGAGGCCAGGAAAAGCACTGCGTTGGAGATGTCGTCGGGCTCGACATACGGCACGGGCAGCACGTTGAGCGTGCGGTAGACCGGTTCGACGTCCTGCAGCGCCGGGTTCTCCAGGTCGGGACGGAAGAGCCGGTAGTTGACCGGGTTGAGCAGCATCGGCGTGGCGACCGTGGTCGGGTGGATGGAATTGACCCGGATCGAGTGCTCGGCAAGCTCCAGAGCCAGGGTGCGCATGAGGCCGACCAGACCGGCCTTGGCCGAGCCGTACGCCGCCATGTTGGGCACCGCCCGCAGGGCGATGGAGGAGCTGGTGATCACGATTACACCCCCGCGCCCGCCCGCGATGATGTGCGGGACGGCGGCCTTGACCGTGTAGAAGACCCCGCTGAGGTTGGTGTCGATCACCGACTGCCAGTCGGCATCCGCGGTTGACGCTGCCGGACCGGGGTTGCCCTGGATCCCGGCGTTGGCGACCACGACGTCAAGCCGGCCGAGCTGCGCGACCCCGTCGTCGACCAGAGCGGTCACCGCCTTCGGGTCGCGGACATCGGCCTGCCCGGCCATGATGCGCCGGTCGAGGGCCTCGACCAGCCGGACCGTTTCCGCGAGGTCTTCCGGCGTCGCCGCCGGGGCTCCCTGGGCCGACACCGGCCCGGCGATGTCCAGGGCGATGATGTCCGCGCCCTCTTCGGCGAGCCGGACGGCGTGGCGGCGTCCCTGCCCGCGAGCCGCCCCGGTGATAAAGGCGACCCTACCTTGCAAGCGACGTCTCATCGTGTCCGTCAATGCGCCACCTCCTGCGGGGTGCTCGACTCGGCGGCGATGGCGGCGAATAGCGGTGCGGAGTCCTGGTAGACCCTCAGCGAGGTGATCAGGCCGGAGGTGTCCTGGTCGATGATCGTGACGGCCGGAACGACGACCTCGGTGCCGCCGGGGGTGGTGTAGTGCACTAGGGCCTCGAGCACCGACGTGCCCTGATCGACCGTCCAGCGGTGCCGCGGCTCGTGGCGCAGGCCGCCGAGCGTCGACCACAAGCCGGCGAGGAGTTCGCGGATGGCAGTGCGGCCGGTCGCGGGCGGGGTGTTGGGGAACACCATCTCCCCGTCGGGGGCGAAGCTGTCGACTACGGGCTGCAGCCGCAGCGCGTCCACGTCGGCGTAAAAGTCATCGATCCGGTCAGTCATCGTCGTCCCTTCGTTGTAGTCAGGCGGTGGCGCCCATGGCGAGCTTGCGCATGGCGTCCCGGGTGGCGATCACCGCGTTCATGTAGTCGGCCGTCATCGTCTGGGCGAAGGCCCGTTCCTGCTCGGAACCGCCCGGAGCGCCGACGATGATCATGGCGAAGCTGAACCGCAGCTGCAGGTCGTCGCCGTCGCCTTCGATCTCGTTGGCGATCGTGCCCAGCACCGGCCCCGAGAGGCGCGTGAAGGTCACCCGGTGCGGCTCTTCGAGCCAGATCCGCTCCCGGAACTGCTCGCCCCGGATGACGACGTCCCGGTCGAAGCTGGTGTCGCTGTGCCGGGCGACGACGGTGCAGTCGCTGATCACCGGCACGAACGGCAGGGCGTTGTTGGCCTTGCGGACCAGCCCCTCCCACACCGCGGCACGGTCCAGCCGGGGCGCCCCCGGTTCGTTGACCGGGACCGCGTGGCTTTCGAAGATCATCGGGTTCTCCTCTGGTCGGCTGCTAGGAGGTCACGACAGCGCGGCGGGTACCAGCGGGGGCAACTGGCGTTGCCGCGTGGTGGGCGCGACCGGGCCGTGCCACATGTCGATGGAAGTGGGCTGCTCGGGGTCGAACACCCGCGGTGTCCACGCCGCGTCGTCATCGATCAGCCGGGTGCCCACGGCGTATTCGTAGGTCAGGTTCTCCGGGCCGCGGAAGTAGATGAACACCGAGCCGGAGGTGGGGTGCCGGCCCGGGCCCATGATGATCTCCACGCCGTGATCGGCCAGGAAGTGCCAGTTGCGGAACACGTCGTCGAACGAGGCGACCTGGAAGTTGACATGGCACAGCGCCGGGGAGTCGCCGCGGAAGACAGCGAGCTTGTGGTGCACCGGGTCGATGCGCATCAGGCACGCGGCCTCGCCGACCCAGTCCGACACCTTGGCGTTGAACGTGGTGGACCAGAACCGGTAGGCCTCGACCACGTCCGGCGCATCCAGGCACAGGTGCCCGAACTCGGTGATCCCCGCGGGCCGGGTCAGCCGCACCGGCTCGGCCGAGCTGCGCTGCCTGGCGGCCAGCTCGATGCGGTTGCCGAATGGGTCGTCGAAGGCGATGAACTCGGCCACGCGGCGGGACCGTGCCTCCGCCGCGTCGCCGCGTTCGACGTGGAGGCCGGACCGCTCCAGTTCGGTCTCTGCAGCGGCCAGGGCATCGATGTCGGCGATGGTGAAGCCGGAGGCGATCA
>Ga0306923_10001826_pt1 | contig 19087 bp, 18 predicted proteins | sample sta12Can44000108_FD_203841 | JGI IMG/M metagenome (GOLD analysis project Ga0306923, IMG submission 203841) | Lab enrichment of tropical soil microbial communities from Luquillo Experimental Forest, Puerto Rico - statanox.12C.anox.44.000.108 (v2)... | ecosystem: Environmental > Terrestrial >... | reverse complement strand
AAATCATCTTAACGTATGAACTGCGTAACTCTATCGATGTGAAGTCAGGAAGAACAGCCGTTTTGCCTCCAAAAGCGGGGAAACCGGCTCGACGACGTGCAACTCCCGGACGCGCATGGCTCCGCTTGCGCCCGGTGCCGACCTGACAACAATATGGCGTTACCTTTGAAGCTGCGGCACAATGCGAGAGATTGCCGCGCAACTGGAGTGACTGCCCGTGGAACCAGGCCTGGCCCGACAGGCAGGACCATTTGTCAACCCGGTGGGCGATCTCTTGCGCGGCTGGCGCGCAAGGCGCGCGATGAGTCAGGCTGACCTTGCGTTCGAGGCCGGCATCTCGATCAAGCATTTAAGTTATGTCGAAACCGGTAAATCCGCGCCAAGCCGTGAGACGTTGCAGCAACTGGCTGCGGCTCTCGGACTGTCGCTGCGAGACCGCAACGCGTTGTTGGAGACCGGCGGGTATGCCCGGCAATATAGCGAGCGCGATCTGGCGGCTCCTGAACTGGCCGACGCCAGGCGCGCCATCGATCTGTTGCTGCGGCGGCACGAGCCATTTCCGGCAATCGTCACCGACCGTCGCTGGGACGTTATCGTCGCCAACCGCGCGGCCGTGCGGCTGATCGGTTATCTGCTCGGGTTGGAGCGCATGGCGCGCCCGCTCAACCACATGCGCCTGTTCCTGGCACCCGACGAATTGCGCCCCTTTGTCGAAAACTGGCCAAGTGTTGCTGCCGCGCTGATCGCGCGCGCGCGTCATGAGGCGATGGCCTCGCCGCTCGACCGCGCGCTGCAATCGACCTTTCGCGAACTCCTGAAGCTGCCTGACGTCACGGCGCCACAGCTTGACGAGCGCGAAGTACCGGGACCGCTGTGCGAGGTACGGCTGCGAAGCGGTGACTTCCGCCTCGGCCTGATCGGCGCCGTGCTGACGCTGGGCACGCCGCAGGACGTTACGCTGCAGGAGCTGCGCGTCGAAATGTTCATGCCGGCCGACGAAACCTCTGAAGCGGCGTTGGTCGCGCTCGAAGCTCAGGATGCCTGAGCGCGGGCGGCATCGCGCCGTTCGAACGTCATCGCCTGCAAAACCTGCGCAAACGGTCCCTGCCGGTCGCTCAGGGTTGCCATGGTCAATCCCGCACCGCGCTCGCCCACAGCAGTCCGCGCGCGGATCAGAATCCACTGATCCTTAGGCTTGCGAAAGAAGTGGAGGCTGATCTCCGGGTTGATGAAAGTCCATTGCCGCATATCGACGATCTGCGCAACGCCACTGGAGAAATCCGCGGCCTGCACGGCCTGTATCAGCGGCGTGTTCGGTTCGCCCTCGACCAGCGGAATGTCGAGCCGCATCCAGGCGGCCGCGGGTCCCGGTTTCTCCAGTGCGCCCTCGATCAGCCGCACCGAGACGTTCTGGAAGTAGCGGCTCCACTTTTGCGCAAAGGCCGGCGGCGGTGACCCGCTTTCGGGGGCGGCATCGCGCGCGGTCGTTTGCGCGAATTGATCGATGGGAGAATCGCCGGCCTCAGCGGTCAGCAGGGCTGTGCAGCGGACCATCTCGACCTCGCCATCGATCAGGCGGACTTGCAGCGTCTTGGCCTTGCGGCCGTCGCGCAGCACGTCGGTCTTTGTCGCGAATGCGCGGAGCCCGGCCGGCCGCCACAGGTCGAAAGTCAGGCGGCGCACGGCAAAGCCCGATTTGTCCGCCAGCCGTTCGACCTCGCGCGCCATCAGCGCGGTGGTGGCGCTGCCCTGCAGCATGTCTGATGACCAAGGTCCGCCGGCAAGTTCAGTGGCGCGGAAAAGCGAGCCTTCGGGCACGAAAATAGCGGGCATGACGGACTCCACGGTGCTTGGTGCCCTGCTTTAGGAGTTGGGCCTCGTGCTCACAATAACCCCGGAGGTGATATGCGCGAGCCGCGCGGACGGCGCTTGTTTCTCGCGCCACCGGGCTTATCTTGGCGGCATCACCACCTTAAGGATGCCCCCATGAACGCGCTAAAGCCGCTGAAGATCGACATCGTCTCCGACGTGGTGTGCCCGTGGTGCTACATCGGAAAGAAGAGGATCGAGAGCGCGTTGGCGCTGGTGCCGGACGTACCGGTTGAAGTGACCTGGCGGCCGTTTTTCCTTAATCCCTGGGTGCCGCGCGAGGGCATCAGCCGGGAGGATTATCTCACCACCAAGTTCGGTTCGGTCGATGCCTATAAGGGAATTGCCGGGCGCGTCGTGGTAGCCGCCGGCGAAGAGGGCCTGACTTACCGCCCGGAACTGGTGAAGCGCCAGCCTAACACGATCGACTGCCATCGCCTGATTCACTGGGCGGATGCGCAAGGCAAGGCGGCGGAAATGAAGCAACGCCTGATGGAACTCTATTTCCGCGACGGCGGCGATCTTACAGAGGTCGATGTCCTGGTGCAGGCGGCGTCCGATGTGGGCCTCGATGCGGATGACGTGCGCAGGCGTCTTGCGACCGATGAAGATGTTGCGTTGATCTCTGGCTGGGCACAGGAAGCTTCCGACAAGGGCATATCCGGCGTGCCGACCTTCGTCTTCGCCCAGAAATACGCGATCTCGGGGGCCCAGGCACCTGAGCTGCTCGCCCGCGCGATCCGTCAGGTCTCCGCCGAGGTGAACGCGCAGGCGGCGGAATAGGCGGGGCTGGTACGATCTGAGGGCCGCAACCGCTCCTGGTCCTTTTCGAAATCGGCGAGCCGTTTTCCGGCGGTGTCATCGCAGCGAACAATCGCCCGTGATAGAGTTTCGAAAATTGCTGGTCGGACTGTCATTATCGCATGCGACGTTTGCTCTTTCCGTTTGCCGTCTTGATGCTTGCCGCGGCTCCGGCGCTCGCCTGGGACCATTGGGGTGGAGACGCCGGCGGCACGCGCTTCTCGACGCTCACGCAGATCACGCCGGCCAACGTCGGCAACCTGGTGCGCGCCTGGGAATATCGCACCGGTGACCTGCAGAGCCGTCCGCCAGCGGCGATGACGCGCACGAAGTTCGAGGCAACGCCTTTATTGGTCGAAGACAGCCTGGTTTTCTGTTCACCCTTCAACGAGGTGATCGCGCTCGATCCGGGCACGGGCGCGCAGAAATGGCGCTTTGACCCGAAGGTCTCGAACGAGCAGCGGCCGGCTAACCGCTACGTCTGCCGTGGCGTTGCCTATTGGGTTGACGATCAGGCCGCCGAAGGCAGTGCCTGCCGGAGCCGGATTTTTGAAGGAACCAACGATGCCCGCGTGATTGCGCTCGACGCCAAGACCGGCATGCCTTGCGACGGCTTCGGCAATCATGGCGAGGTCAGGATCGACATCGGCAAGGCGCTGGAATGGCCCGGCGAATTTCAGATCACCTCGCCGCCGGTGGTCAGCCGCGGCGTCGTGGTGGTGGGCTCCACGATATCGGACAATGTCCGCGTCGACGCGCCGCTGGGCACCGTGCGAGCCTTCGATGCGCGCACCGGCCAGCCGCGCTGGAGTTTCGATCCACTGCCGGAAGGCATCAACGCGGGCAGCGCCAATGTCTGGGCGCCGATGTCGGCTGATGATGAGCGTGGCCTGGTGTTTCTGCCGACGACCTCGCCGAGCCCGGATTTTTATGGCGGCAAGCGGCCCGGCAACAACGAGCATGCCAATTCCGTGGTGGCGCTCCGGAGCGAGACGGGCGAACTCGTCTGGTCGTTTCAGACGGTGCATCACGATGTCTGGGACTACGATTTGCCGTCGCAGCCGACGCTGGCGCGCATCGAGACGGGCGATGGACTGCGCGATGTCGTGATCCAGCCGACCAAGCAGGGCTTTGTGTTCGTGCTTGATCGCGACAGCGGAAAGCCGGTTTGGCCGGTCGAGGAGCGCGCGGTGCCGCAAGGCGGGGCCGAGGGGGAGGTATTGTCGCCGACACAGCCGTTTCCGACCCATGTGCCGCCGCTGATGCCGCAGACGACTTCGCTCGATGAAATCTTCGATTTCCCGCCGCTGCTCGGCAGCCCGTCATGTCATGAGCTGCTCAAGACGGCGCGCAATGACGGGCTCTTCACGCCGCCATCCACGCAGGGCACAACGATCTTTCCGATGACCGGCGGAGGCGTGAATTGGGGAGGCGCGGCATTCGATCCGGTCAACCAGATTGTCTACGCCAATACGACGCTTGCGATCCACGTGGTCAAGTTGATACCGGCCAAGGAAGCCGAGGATTTCAAGGTTGCGCGCGGCCTCGAGCTCGGACCGCAGCGCGGCGCGCCGTTTGCAATGATTCGCCAGGTCGCGCTTTCGAAGTTGGGCGTGCCCTGCCGCCGGCCACCCTGGGGCACGCTGGTTGCGATGGACCTCAAGGGCGGAAAAATCCTCTGGCGCTCGACCGTCGGGACGACGGAGGATCGGCTTGGCATCGCGTTCAAATGGGGCACGCCGCTGGTCAACGGCGTCGTCGTCACGGCGGGCGGTCTGGTCTTCACCGGCGCTACCGACGCCTATCTGCGCGCCTTCGACGCCAGATCCGGCGATGAACTTTGGCAGGGCAGGTTGCCGGTGCCCGGCGTCGCCAATCCCATGACCTATCTCTGGAACGGCGAGCAATATGTCGTGATCGCCTCCGGCGGCCATTCCGAGATCGGCACGACGCTCGGCGACAGCGTGGTCGCCTTTCGCCTGGCAAGGGCGGGTGAGGCGCCCTCGCTCTGGTCGCGCACGATCGATCGCCCGGGCGGCCGCTTCGAGGCCGGCGCAATCCTCACGCTGCTCTTGCTCGCGTCGATTATCGCATCGCTGTGGCGGTGGCGCCGCCGGAGACACAACGCCTAGTCGAAGGCGATGCCGATCCGCCGGTCGTTGTGCCAGACCGCATGGCAGTGCCGCAGCAGATGTTCACTTTCGATCAGGAGAGTGAATGATTCCGGCAGGCCGGCGGGATTATCGACATCGACGCCCGCGCCGGTCGGCGAGAGATTGCGGACCGTGCAATCGACACCGCCGCCGTCGTGAAACGACAATCGTCCACCCTTCAGCACGCGGTGCCTGGGCTGCGTTCGTCTCTCGATGACAGTTTCGATAGTTTCGCTCATGGTCGTAACTCGCAAATTTGCAAGTTCCGCGATCGAGCCTAGCAGAGAGCGAATTTCCGATTGATAAACTTTGACCGTTCCACGCGGGTGGTCGGATTAAGCTTTCCTTAACGATGTCACCGCAGACGCGCAGCGCTAGAGCATCGCGAACGCGCTCGACACCATGGCCACCGGCCTGTTATCGCCGGCCGCCGAAAGCGTAACACGGCCGAAACTCATGGTTCGCCCGAGGCGGACGATGCGTGCGTCCGCGAGCACATCCGAGGATGCGACCGCGCGCATGAAGTGCGTGGTCTGGTCCACGGTCGTCATGGGACGATAGCCGCGGTTGGCGGCCATGTTGGCGATCACCATCGCGGTGTCGGCGAACGCCATCATCGCCTGGCCGCAAACCACGCCGCCGTGCCGGCAGAGCCGTTCGGAGAAGGGCAGGCGCAGGATCGCCCCGGGCTGCCAGTCGGTTGCGCCGCCGGGCGGGGGTTCGTGGTCGAGGCTTTCGATGCTCAATTTGAGATCCTGCACCCATGGCGCAAAGACTTCGCCGAGGACGCGCTGCGCCTGGTCGATGTTGAACTCGCCGTCTTGCTGCTGAGGCTGCATGAACGAAGCTTTCCTTTTTGCCTGTGGGCTCTCGCAGGCCTATCGCAAAATGTGCCATTCCGAAAGGAACCCGCCGCCGCGGCCGGCTTGAAAAGACGGGCGTTGGGACCGTAATATGGGCTGCTTGGGGAAAACAGCTATGTTGCGGCAGGCCCTGGTGGTCGTAGGCGTGGTCGGCGTTATGTTCTTGCTCGGTGGCTGCACCAGATGCGGTCCGATCTGGGACGACTGGACGCAGCCGCAAAATTCATGCAGATCGGATCACCTTTGAGACGGCGTTCCGGCCTGAAGCAGTTGCGGGAACAGAAGGGGAGCCTTGATGAGAGTCTTTCGCGTGGCGGCGATGATCGCGTTGTGGACCGGACCGGCCTTTGCGCAGATGCCAAACCTCAACCTGCTGCAGGACAACACCCCTCCCAAAACGGACGAACAGAGGGAGCAGGAGCAGGCCACGGACAAGGCCTACAAGGAATCTCTGAAGAAGATCCCGGACGCCAAGGCTGCGAACGACCCTTGGGGCGCGGTGCGCAGCACGGATGCGGCCAAGACTCCGCCCGCCAAGGCTCCGCCCGCCAAGACGACGACGGCGACAAAGTCGAAGACCAAGACCAGCAGCGCTCCCAACTGACGCCGGTCCGGCCCTGCGATGGGCTGGGATCGGCCCGTGCCGTCACCTATATGTGAAAAGTTCCGTTTGGTTCAGTCGCCCGTCGCAACGGAGGTGCGGGATGGCTTCACCACGCGACCTCGCCGACCGCATGGCCGGCCGCTCGGCCCGTCGGCCGAAGCCGGACGATGGCTTCTTGCGCGAAACCTTTACGCTACCGCGGGAGAAGGCGAGGCTCAAGGCGCGCGAATTTCTCACCCGCTATCCCAAGGCCGGTTACATGAGTGAGGTCGAAAGCTGGCGCGAATTGCCGACGGGCGAAATCGAATTCACGATGCGACGGCTGCGCAGCGCCGATTGATGCTGTTCGACCTCGGCGCTGTGGCCTTGAAGATCCCGCGGCACCACCGCGACGGGCAAACGCCTATTCGAACAATTTCTCGGGCGCGACCGTCAGGCGGTAGAGAATCTCTGTAGAGCCGTCGGAGACTTCGAGAACGTGATCGCAAAGCGGACAATGGAACGTGCCAGCGCTGCCGTGGCGCGAGTTGAGCTCGATCCTGCGGAGGCCGGCCCTGCATTCGGGGCAGATGACGTCACCCTTTTTCATGGCGGGAAATATGATGCGGCACGATGACCATTCCAAGACCGGGGTGTTTCAGCTTTCGGGCAGGCCACCTCAATCCTCCCTCGCGCCCAACAGCCTGCCGGTCCTGCGATTGATGAAGTGCAAGCGGTCGCAGGCCAGACACCGCACGGCTTCGTAGACGTCGCCGCTCTCCTCGCCACTGTCGTCATCGACCTGGCACTGGACGTTGAACGACGTGTCCGGGCAGCGAAAAATGAAATTGGCCATGCCCAAACATTGGGGTGGCTGGATGCGGCTTGATGATCTGGATCAACTTTGGCCGATTTTTTTGGCTCAGCTCGGAGTGCGCTGCACCAGGCGAGAGGCCGCCAACTGAGGCGGCCCCCTTCAGCCTATCTGGGGATTGGCAAGCCGAATGCCGCGCGCACCGCGTTTTGGAACGCGCGCCATCGTGTTTGATCTGCCAACATCCGGAAGTTGCGGTAGTTCTGAACAAAACTTTTCATGGGTTTCTCCGGTGCGCCTTGACGGCGCTCGGGACCATGTAAATCCCGAGGGTTTCACATGGGTCTCCTCGCGGAAATTAGGACACCGCTAACCCTGCACTAGGACGCCAAGGGTCAAATGCGGACCGCACCTACCGGGACTGCAAGAACATATTGCGAACGGAGAACAAACGGAGTACAGTGATCACGATTCACGGCTCGCCCCGCCAGCCCGTTTGTCGCCCAGGCGAATCCCCGCCATAAGGAGCACTACCCATGTCCGTCACGGCCCTGCGTATCGTCGAAGGTTCTTCCATGGATAAGACCAAAGCGCTGTCCGCCGCGCTGTCACAGATCGAGCGGCAATTCGGCAAGGGCTCGGTGATGAAGCTCGGCAAGAACGAGCGCTCCATGGACGTGGAGACCGTGTCGACCGGCTCGCTCGGGCTCGACATCGCGCTTGGCATCGGCGGGCTGCCGAAGGGGCGGGTGGTGGAGATTTATGGGCCGGAATCATCGGGCAAAACCACGCTGGCGCTGCATTGCGTGGCGGAAGCGCAGAAGAAGGGCGGCATCTGCGCCTTCATCGACGCCGAGCACGCGCTCGATCCGGTCTATGCGCGAAAGCTTGGCGCCAATATCGACGAGCTTCTGATCTCGCAGCCCGACACCGGCGAGCAGGCGCTGGAAATCTGCGACACGCTGGTGCGTTCCGGCGCGGTCGATGTGCTGGTGGTCGATTCGGTTGCGGCGCTGGTGCCGCGCGCCGAGCTCGAGGGCGAGATGGGTGAGTCGCTGCCGGGCCTGCAGGCGCGCTTGATGAGCCAGGCGCTGCGCAAGCTCACGGCCTCGATCAACAAGTCCAACACCATGGTGATCTTCATCAACCAGATCCGCATGAAGATCGGCGTGATGTACGGCTCGCCCGAAACCACCACCGGCGGCAACGCGCTGAAATTCTACGCCTCCGTCCGTCTCGACATCCGCCGGATCGGCGCGATCAAGGAACGCGACGAGGTGGTCGGCAACGCCACCCGCGTCAAGGTGGTGAAGAACAAGCTGGCGCCGCCCTTCAAGCAGGTCGAGTTCGACATCATGTATGGCGAAGGCGTCTCCAAGATGGGCGAAATCCTCGACCTCGGCGTAAAGGCCGGCCTTGTCGAGAAATCCGGGGCCTGGTTCTCCTATGACAGCCAGCGCCTCGGCCAGGGCCGCGAGAACGCGAAAGCGTTCCTGAAAGCCAACCCTGACATCACCGTCAAGATCGAGACCGCGATCCGGCAGAACTCGGGCCTGATCGCCGAGCAGATTCTCGCAGGTGCCACTGAGCGTGACGCCGAGGGCGAACAGCCGGTGGAAGATTAGGCTCGCGTCACGCTGAACGCAGACCAAGCGTTTTCGAGCGAAGTGCGTAGCGGTTTGCGCGAAGAAAACGCGTCACAACATGAAATAGGAGCCTCGGTTCTGATTCAATCAGAACCGAAAGGCTCCAGGCTCGCTCGGTTGCGCGGCATGCGCGCTTACTCCGCGGCCTGCGCGTAGTCCGTAACCGGCGGGCAGGAGCAGACCAGGTTGCGGTCGCCATAGGCGTTGTCGACGCGGCCAACCGGGCTCCAATATTTGTCCGTGCGGGAAACGCCATCCGGGAAACAGCCTTCGGCGCGACTATAGGCGCGCTTCCACTCATCGTCGGCGATGTCATGCACTGTGTGCGGCGCATGCCGCAGCGGCGAGGCCGCGATCTCAAAGCGACCGCCCTCGATTGCGGCGATCTCGCCCCTGATCGCGATCATGGCATCGCAGAACCGGTCGATCTCCGCCTTCGATTCGGATTCGGTCGGCTCGATCATCAGCGTGCCCGGCACCGGAAAGCTCATGGTCGGCGCGTGGAAGCCGTAGTCGATCAGGCGCTTGGCGATGTCGTCGACGGTGACGCCGCAACTCTGCTTCAGGGGCCTCGGATCGATGATGCATTCATGCGCCACCCGCCCGCGCGCGTTGCGGTAGAGCACGCCAAAGTGCGCATCAAGCCTTGATGCAATGTAGTTGGCATTGAGGACAGCAATCTCGGTGGCGCGCGTAAGGCCTTCGCCGCCCATCATCAGCATATAGACGTAGGAAATGGTCAGGATCGACGCCGAAGCCCAGGGCGCCGCCGCAACCGGCCCGACCGCGTGCGATGCGCCGTTTGCCGGATGTCCCGGCAGAAATGGCGCAAGATGGGCCTTCACGCCGATCGGTCCCATGCCGGGTCCGCCGCCGCCATGCGGAATGCAGAAGGTCTTGTGCAAATTGAGATGGCTGACATCGGCGCCGTAATCACCGGGCCGGGCGAGGCCCACCTGCGCGTTCAAATTGGCGCCGTCGAGATAGACCTGCCCACCGTGGTCATGGACGATGTCGCAGATCTGCTTGATGTGCTCCTCGAACACGCCGTGGGTCGAGGGATAGGTGATCATGATGGCGCCGAGGTCGCGAGCGTGCTGTTCCGTTTTCGCCCGCAAATCGTCCACGTCGACGTCGCCGCGGGCATCGCAGGCCACCACGACGACCTCCATTCCGGCCATATGGGCGGAGGCTGGGTTGGTGCCGTGAGCGGAGGAGAGGATCAGGCACACCCGGCGATGGCCTTCGCCGCGGGCGGTGTGATAGGCGCGGATCGCGAGGAGCCCCGCATACTCGCCCTGTGCGCCCGAGTTCGGCTGCAGCGAGATCGCGTCATAGCCGGTGATGTCGCACAGCCATTTTTCAAGTCGCGCGAACAGCGCATGATAGCCTTTTGCCTGTTCGCGCGGCGCGAAAGGATGCAGGTCGGCAAATTCCACCCAGCTCAGCGGAACCATTTCCGTAGTCGCGTTGAGCTTCATGGTGCAGGAGCCGAGCGGGATCATCGCGCGGTCAAGCGCGAGATCGCGATCACTGAGCTTGCGCATATAGCGCAGCATCTCGGTCTCGGAACGGTGCGCGTGGAACACCGGATGGTTAAGGAAGCGGCTCGTTCGCTTTAGCTCGGCCGGCAGCGCCTCGCGGCAGCTCGCCTCAACATCAGCATAGGAGAGGCCGCCGCCGAAAGCGCGCCACACCGCTTCGACGATCTCCGCCGTCGTGGTCTCGTCGAGCGCGATGCCGAGCGAGGTTTCACCGATGCGCAGATTGATGCCCTCATCACGCGCGCGCGCCAGGATGTCGTCGCGCCGGGCGGGCGCCACCACCTTCACCGTGTCGAAGAAGAAGTCGCTCGCGAGGGCGTAGCCGAGCCGGCGCAATCCCGCGGCCAGCACGGCGGTGCGGCGATGCACGCCGCGTGCGATCGCGGTCAACCCCTCCGGCCCATGATAGACCGCATACATCGCGGCGATCACGGCAAGCAGAACCTGCGCCGTGCAAATGTTGGAGGTGGCCTTCTCGCGGCGGATGTGCTGCTCGCGGGTTTGCAGCGCGAGGCGATAGGCTGGTAGCCCACGCGAATCCACCGACAGTCCGACAATGCGGCCCGGCAGGGAACGCTTGAGGGCGTCGCGAACCGCCATGTAGGCCGCATGCGGTCCGCCAAAGCCCATCGGCACGCCAAAGCGTTGGGCTGAGCCGACCCCGACGTCGGCGCCGAGTTCGCCGGGCGAGGCGATCAGCGTGAGCGCCAGAAGATCGGCCGCAACAATTGCCAGCGCTCCCTTTTCGCGCAACGCCGCAATGGGCGCGCGCAGGTCGCGCACGGCGCCGGAGGTTCCCGGATATTGCAGGAGGCCGCCGAAGACCTCGGCCTTGGGAAGATCGGCGATGACATCGCCGACGATAAGCGTCCATCCCAGCGGTTCGGCGCGGGTGCGCAGCACCGCCAGCGTTTGTGGATGGACGTCCTGGTCGACGAAGAACGATTTTGTCTTTACGGCCGAGACGCGCTCGGCGAGCGCCATCGCTTCGGCGGCCGCGGTGGCCTCATCGAGGAGTGAGGCGTTGGCAACATCAAGTCCGGTCAGATCGCAGATCATGGTCTGGAAGTTGAACAGCGCTTCCAGCCGTCCTTGACTGATTTCGGGCTGATAGGGCGTGTAGGCCGTGTACCAGGCCGGGTTCTCCAGGATGTTGCGCTGGATCACCGCGGGCATCACCGTGCCGGAGTAGCCTTGGCCGATCAGCGAGGTGAAGACCTGATTCTGTCCGGCCAGTTCGCGCATGTGCGACAGCGCCTCGGTCTCGCTGAGCGCGCGGCCGATATCGAGCGGTGCCTTCTGCCGGATCGCACCCGGCAGCGTCTGGCTCATCAACTCTGAAAGCGATTTGGCCCCGACGGCCTCAAGCATTGCCGCGACGTCGCGCGGCGAGGGGCCGATGTGGCGGCGGACGAAGCTCGAGGTAGCCTCTAACGTCGATTTGCGTTGCGCGGTCATCTGCTTTTTCCCTGGCTCTCAGGCCGTGTGCGCCTTGTAGGCGGCCTCATCCATGAGACCGCCGAGTTCGCCCTTGTCCGAAATCTTCATCTTGAAGAACCATGCCTTTCCGCCGGCATCCGCATTGACCAGCGCGGGCTCGGCGGTGAGCGCCTCGTTCACTTCCAGCACCACGCCGGAGATCGGCGCATAGACGTCGGAGGCGGCCTTGACGGATTCGACCACGGCGGCGGCTTCCGCCTTCTTCAGGGTCCGCCCGACTTTCGGCAGTTCGACGAACACGACATCGCCAAGCTGCGACTGCGCGTAGTCGGTGATGCCGATGGTGGCGACATCGCCCTCGATGCGGAGCCATTCGTGGTCGGAGGTGAACAGCGTGGTCATGGGTTTCCTTCAGCGCTTGTAGGTGTTGGGAACGAAGGGCGGGGCGGTGATGCGGAGCGGCAGGCGCTGGCCGCGCAGTTCGGCGAAAACTCGCGTGTCGGGGCTGGCGGCAGCGGCGGGTAGGTAGCCCATCGCCACCGGCGCATTGAGGCTTGGGCCGAACCCGCCCGAGGTGACCGATCCGATTTGCAGGGATGACGTGGCATCGGCAAAGAGGGGCGCGCCCTCACGCACGGGCGCGCGGCCCTCGGGCCTCAAGCCGACGCGGCGGCGCGGCGCGCCGTTTGAAAGCTGCGACAGGATTATCTCCGCGCCCGCAAAGCCGCCCGCTCGGGCGCCCCCGGCGCGCCGGCTCTTCTGGATCGACCATTCGAGCGCGGCCTCAACCGGCGTGGTCGTGGCATCGATATCGTGGCCGTAGAGGCAGAGCCCGGCCTCGAGCCGAAGGCTGTCGCGCGCGCCAAGCCCGATCGGCAGCACGTCGCTGTCGGCGAGCAGGAGCTTTGCGAGCTGCTCGGCGTACCCTGCGGCAACCGAAATCTCAAAACCGTCCTCGCCGGTATATCCCGAGCGCGACACAAAGCAGTCCAATCCCGCCACCTGGTGCGGCGCTGCATCCATGAAGCGCATCGCGGAAACATCTGCGCCGAGGTTTGCCAGCACCGCGGCGGCCTTGGGTCCCTGCAGCGCCAGCAGGGCGCGGTCCGCAAGCGGCTCGATCAGGCAAAGCTCCGACAGTCTTTCGCGCAAATGCGCTTCGTCGACTTCCTTGCAGGCGCCATTGACCACCAGAAAAAGATAGCTGCCGAAATTCGCCACCATCAGATCGTCAAGGATGCCGCCGGCGTCGTTGGTGAATTGCGCGTAGCGTTGTCGGCCTGGCGCGAGCGCCATGACGTCCTGCGGCACCAGCCGCTCAAGCGCTAGAGCAGCATCTTCGTTACGGCCGGATTTCGCGGTGAGCCGGATCTGGCCCATATGCGAAACATCGAACAGGCCGCATGAGGCGCGGGTGTGCAGGTGCTCTTTCAGCACCCCGGCGGGAAATTGCACGGGCATCTCGTAGCCCGCGAACGGCACCATCTTGCCGCCGAGCGCAACATGCAGCGCGTAAAGCGGCGTGCGTCTTAAGGGGGTGTGATCGTCTGGCGCTAGCATCGACAGGGACCCTCGCGAGTTCCCAGGGACCATTCCCTGAGAACCTCATCGAAGCCCCATCTGTCGCTTTGCCTGAGAGTATTATCCCGTCGGCGGACGTCACCGGACCCAAGGTCCCTGACGCCTCTTTCCAGATGTCGTCCTCGTCACGCGGTCCTTTTGCCTGAGAGTTTCCGGGGCGGTTGCTCCTTCGGCGCCGGCTGGCTCAGCCGATCTCTCCCGACGTGACTGTCTTGAATAGATAGGACAAAAACACGCCTCCACCAAGGCTGTCAACGCGGCCAAAGCGGCTATCAACCGCTGTCAGGTGCCCTGTAGGTGTCTTGTAAGATGTTTTGTGAGTTGCCTTGGTAAATAACCGCGGCAAGCCTCTGATCCCGTTGCACAGTTTCTGGACAGGGTGCACCGGCTTGTCTAAAAGCGTTGCGCGGGAAAAGGGGAGGCTTTCGCAACTTTCCCGAGCCCACCGATTGGATCAATTGGATCAATATGACAGGCGTCAACGACATCAGGTCGACCTTTCTGAACTTTTTCGCCGACAACGGCCACGAGATCGTGCCGTCCTCGCCGCTCGTGCCGCGCAACGACCCGACGTTGATGTTCACCAATGCCGGCATGGTGCAGTTCAAGAACGTCTTCACCGGCGTCGAAAAACGTCCCTATGTGCGTGCCACCACCTCGCAAAAATGCGTGCGCGCCGGCGGCAAGCACAACGACCTCGACAATGTCGGCTATACCGCGCGCCATCTCACCTTCTTCGAGATGCTCGGCAATTTCTCGTTCGGCGACTACTTCAAGGACCGCGCGATCGAGCTCGCCTGGAAGCTGATCACGAAGGACTTCGGGCTCAAGAAGGACAAGCTCCTCGTCACCATCTACCACGACGACGATGAGGCGGCGGGCCACTGGAAGAAAATCGCCGGTCTCTCCGACGACCGCATCATCCGTATCGCGACATCAGACAATTTCTGGGCGATGGGCGATACGGGCCCTTGCGGCCCGTGCTCCGAGATCTTCATCGACCGCGGCGAACACATCTGGGGCGGGCCTCCGGGCAGCCCGGAGGAGGACGGCGATCGCTTCCTCGAATTCTGGAATCTCGTCTTCATGCAGTTCGATCAGGTGACGAAGGAGGAGCGCGTGCCTCTGCCGCGCCCCTCGATCGACACCGGCCTGGGGCTCGAGCGCATGGCCTCTATCCTGCAGGGCGTCGAGAGCGTTTTCGAGACCGATCTGTTCCGCAACTTGATCGATGCCGCAGCCTCCGTGCTCGGGCATGGACCGCAGGAGAAGACCGCCGCGTCGTTCCGGGTCATCGCGGATCATCTGCGCTCTTCCGCCTTCCTCGTTGCCGATGGCGTGCTGCCCTCCAACGAGGGCCGCGGCTATGTGCTGCGCCGGATCATGCGTCGCGCCATGCGCCACGCCCAGTTGCTCGGCGCGCGCGAACCGCTGATGCACCGTCTGGTCTGGGCGCTGGTGCGCGAGATGGGGCAGGCCTATCCCGAACTGGTGCGCGCGGAAAAACTGATCGAGGAGACGCTGCGGCTGGAGGAGACGCGCTTCCGCAAGACGCTGGCGCGGGGACTGGCCATTCTCGACGAGAAAAGTGCCGGCCTGAAGAAGGGCGACATGTTCGACGGCGACACCGCCTTTACGCTGTACGACACTTACGGCTTCCCGCTGGACCTCACCCAGGATGCGCTGAAATCGCGCGGCATCGGAGTCGACATCGCCTCCTTTACCGACGCGATGGACCGTCAGCGCGAGAAGGCGCGGGCGGCGTGGGCCGGAAGCGGCGACACCGCAACCGAGGAGGTCTGGTTTCCGTTGCGCGAAAAGCTCGGTGCGAGCGAGTTTCTCGGTTACGAAACTGAAAGTGCCGAGGGCGCTGTCACGGCGCTGGTGAAGGATGGCAAGGAGGTCGACGCCCTGAAAGCGGGCGAGAGCGGCAGCATCGTTTTGAACCAGACGCCGTTCTATGCGGAGTCGGGCGGCCAGGTCGGCGATACCGGCACGCTTGTCGGCGAGGGCATCAAATTCCGCGTCACCGATACCCAGAAGAAGGCCGGCGACCTCTACGTGCATCAGGGAACCATGGAGCGGGGTACGCTCAAGGTTGGCACCGCGCTGCAGCTCGAGGTCGATCACTCAAGGCGAAGCGCGATCCGCGCAAATCACTCCGCGACGCATTTGCTGCACGAGGCGCTGCGGCAGGTGCTCGGTGATCACATCGCCCAGCGCGGCTCGCTGGTTGCGCCGGATCGGCTGCGTTTCGATTTCGCCCATCCGAAGCCCATAACGCCGGAGGAACTCGCCCGCGTCGAGGACATCGCCAATGACGTGGTGCTGGAGAACGGCGAGGTGACTACCCGCGTGATGGCGCTCGATGAGGCGCGCGAGGCAGGTGCACGGGCGCTGTTCGGCGAAAAATACGGCGACGAAGTCCGTGTGGTCTCGATGGGCGGAGGCGCGCGCGAGCACGGGCAAAACGCGCTCGGCTGGTCGGTCGAGCTGTGCGGCGGCACTCATGTCAGGCGTACCGGCGATATCGGGCTGATCTCGGTGACCGGCGAAAGCGCTGTCGCCGCAGGCGTGCGCCGCATCGAGGCGCTGACCGGGCGTCAGGCGCGCAAGCATGCCAACGATACCATGGCCCTGGCAAAAACGGCGGCTTCGGAGCTGCGCACCTCGCTTGAGGATGTGCCGGCGCGTATCGCCGCGCTGATGGAGGAGCGCAAGAAACTCGAACGCGAGCTGTCCGATACGCGCAAGAAGCTGGCGATGGGCGGCGGCACATCCAGGGGCGAGGCTGCGGCCGGTGTCCGCGAGGTCGGCAATGTCAAGCTGATGGCGCGCGCCGTCGAAGGTATCGAGATGAAGGACCTCAAGAGCCTCGCCGACGACGGCAAGAAGCAACTCGGATCGGGTGTCGTCGCCATTGTCGGCGTCACCGGCGACGGCATGGCCGGCGTGGTGGTCGGCGTCACGCCGGACCTGACTTCGCGCTACAACGCGGTGGCTCTGGCGCGCGTGGCGTCCGAAGTGCTCGGCGGAAAGGGCGGCGGGGGGCGGCCGGACATGGCCCAGGCCGGCGGACCCGATGGCGCCAAGGCCGATGCCGCGCTGTCGGCGATCGAAAAGGCCATCGCTGGCGGCTGAATGGCCGACGGCTGAACGAGCGCTATTTCCTGTCCAGATAGGGCGCGACGACCTCGCGCGTCTCCTTGCTCGGCACGACGGGCACGATCTCGAACGTCATGCCGAACCCCTGGCAGTCCAGGATCCATTGCTGCAGCAACCGCGCGTCGTCGGTTTCCATCAGCTGGAAGCAGCGGTCGAAATTCGTCTCGATCCAGCTGCCGATATATTTCAGCCCGTCCGGAAACTTGATGCCGGCGTCGCGCACGCGCCGGTAGACGGGAATTGGGTCGCGATCGCAGAAGCGCTCGATTACCATGAAGAGCATGCAAGCCTCCATCCGTCCGGTCAAGCGAGCGCCTGTGACCGCGGCGCTGGCTTTAGCTTTTGCGAAGGAACACGTAATCGGCGGCGTAGGGCATGCCGCGGGTAGCGCCGGGCCGATCGCAGGAATCCTCCAGCACGCCACCGAGCGTATTGATCCGCTGCACGGCGGTAACGTCGGACAGCTTTCCGCTGCCGCTGCGGGACACCACCTCGAGCTTGAGCCAGGCGATGTCGCCGGCCTTTTGGCCCGGTGCGTCGCCAATGGCCTTGCCGACCACGGCGCTGCTATCGCCAAGTTCCCAGGTCGGCCCCTTGAAATGACGGCCGACGAGCTTGCCGTCCACCATCAGGCTCGCGATCGGCTCGAGCAGCGCCCAGGCAAGCTTGCCGTCCGCGGCGGCCTTGCATTGATAGATCTGCTGGCCGACGGCATGCGCCTTCAATACCACCGTCTCGCCGGGGAACGCCGCAATCGCGCCGGGCAATAGATCCTCCGCCGAGGTGCTCGCAAGCGTCAACGGCAGATTCAGCAACGCAAGAATCAGGGGTGCCGCTCTCATGTGGCCATCGCCTTCTCAAGATTTTCCGCGACCTTGTCGAGGAAACCGGTGGTGGAGAGCCAGCGCTGGTCGGCACCGACAAGGAGCGCGAGGTCCTTGGTCATGTAGCCGTCCTCCACCGTCTGCACGCAGACCTTCTCCAGCGTGTCGGCGAATTTCGCGAGCTCGGGATTGTCGTCGAGCTTGGCGCGGTGGGCGAGCCCCCGTGTCCAGGCAAAGATCGAGGCGACCGAGTTGGTGGAGGTCTCCTTGCCCTTCTGATGCTCGCGGTAGTGCCGCGTCACGGTGCCGTGGGCGGCCTCGGCCTCCACCGTCTTGCCGTCAGGCGTGAGCAGCACAGAGGTCATCAGCCCGAGCGAGCCATAGCCCTGCGCCACCGTGTCCGACTGCACGTCGCCGTCGTAGTTCTTGCACGCCCAGACGTAACCACCCGACCATTTCAGCGCCGAGGCAACCATGTCGTCGATCAGGCGGTGCTCATAGGTGAGCCGCTTGGCCTCGAAATCCTTCTTGAACTCGCGGTCGTAAATGTCCTGGAAGATGTCCTTGAAGCGGCCGTCATAGACCTTGAGAATCGTGTTCTTGGTCGACAGATAGACCGGGTAGCCGCGCATCAAGCCGTAGTTGAACGACGCGCGGGCGAAGTCGCTGATGGAATCGTCGAGATTGTACATTTCCATCGCAACACCGGCGCCCGGCGTTTTGAAGACCTCGCGCTCGATCACGGTGCCGTCCTCGCCGACGAATTTCAGGGACAGCGTGCCCTTGCCGGGGAATTTGATATCGGTGGCACGGTACTGATCGCCATAGGCGTGGCGGCCGATGATGATCGGCTTGGTCCAGCCCGGAACCAGGCGCGGCACGTTCCTGCAGATGATCGGCTCGCGGAACACCACGCCGCCGAGGATGTTGCGGATGGTGCCGTTCGGCGACTTCCACATCTCCTTGAGGCCGAATTCCTTCACCCGGGCCTCGTCGGGGGTGATGGTGGCGCATTTGACGCCGACGCCGACCTTCTTGATGGCTTCGGCCGCGTCGATGGTGACTTTATCATTGGTCTTGTCGCGGTACTCCATCCCCAGGTCGAAATACATCAAGTTGATGTCCAGGTACGGATAGATCAGCTTGTCCTTGATGTACTGCCAGATGATCCGGGTCATCTCGTCGCCATCGAGTTCGACGACGGGGTTGGTCACCTTGATTTTTGCCATGATCGGGAGAGCCTCTTAAGGGAACAGCGCCTGCGGCGGAAATGGGGAATATCCGCCGCCTCTTAGCACTGCCGAACGGCGGGCGAAAGCCAAGGGATTATGCAGTTTTAGCTCACCTTGCATCCGAAGTTGCGCGAAGGCGCCGGCTCCCGAAGCCGGAGCGTCCCCGACGCTCCGGGCGAGATTTAAGCCCTGAATCTAACCCCGTTATTTCACTTGAGAAATCTGCCAGGACAGGCAAACGAGGCAGGCAAGCGAGGCAGGCAAGTGAGGCAGGTCAACCAGACGCCCGGTCTGACTCAATTCCTCAATGCGACCTGGGCGAGGCGTTGAGACAGATACGAGAAAGCGAAGCGAGATGACCGGTTCGGGTACAGACAGGAGCAAGGCCGGCCTCACGCTCGACGGACCAGTCATCATCCTGGTTGAGCCGCAGCTGGGCGAGAATATCGGGATGGCTGCGCGTGCCATGGGCAATTTCGCGCTGACTCAGCTGAGGCTGGTCAATCCCCGCGACGGCTGGCCCAGCATCAGCGCGCAACGCGCGGCGGCCGGTGCCGACCATATCCTGGAGC
>Ga0306923_10001825_pt1 | contig 19095 bp, 16 predicted proteins | sample sta12Can44000108_FD_203841 | JGI IMG/M metagenome (GOLD analysis project Ga0306923, IMG submission 203841) | Lab enrichment of tropical soil microbial communities from Luquillo Experimental Forest, Puerto Rico - statanox.12C.anox.44.000.108 (v2)... | ecosystem: Environmental > Terrestrial >... | reverse complement strand
GCGCCGGTCCAATCCGCTGACACCTTGCATTGGGCGGGGCTTCGCCCTCGACCAGCGACAGCACCATCGAACGCTGCGCCAGCCGGACGACGGAGCGCGCCAGCCGGTCGAGATCACCGCGCGCAACGACCACTTCCTTGCGCCCGAGATTGGCGATGATGCGCTGCTTGGTGCGACCCTCCTCGCGTACGTTCTCGACCAGGTAGACGTAGGTGTAGGGGCCAATGCGCGTGTCGCGAGCGAACATACCCTTAGCATCTGCGGATCGTACCCATGGTCAAGCGATATAACCTTCTCCCCACTATAATTTAGCACCGCACTTTTGACCCGGCTTTATCAACCTCCAGCATTTCTGCCATTCTCGATGGCGAAATCCCCTCCGGCTGTCCAAGTCGGGTTTGAGCGGAACGACGGCGGCCACTCGTCGAGCCCCTCGCCCAATTTTACGAGATCAGCGCGCTTCCGTCGTCGCGACCCGGCACCAATCCTCTTTCCGGTCAAACCGGATCGAAACCGCCAGACGCTGCCGCCAGTGCGCGGCGTAGGCCGCCGCAACGGCAGCGGAAGAGATCAGGTTCAGGTTCTCCGAGTTCGCTGCGGCGCCACGGGTCCAGTTATAGGAGCCCGTCAGGGTGACGGCACCGTCGATGACCATAGTCTTGGCGTGCGCAATCCGAGCTTGATCATCGATCCAGATCGGCACTCCTGCCGCCGCCAACGGTCCCACGGCGCTGTTGCGCTCGCAGGGCGTGGTCTTGTCGGCGATCAGCCGAACGTCGATGCCGCGTTCCTTGGCGCGGATCAGCGCCTCGACGATGCTGGACCCGTTGGTCAGGCCGTAGGCGCCGACGAGGATCTCACGCTCGGCATTGCTGATCGCGCGATCGGCAAAAGCGGCACAGTTCTCCTCCGGCGAAAAGCACACTGCGACCGCAGCCCCCGATGAGAGCGACGAGACCGGCACAGCAGCAGAGAGCGCGGCGAGGGTCAGCGATAGGGCGGTGAGGAACACGCAATTGTTCTAGCGGAATATGATTAATATTTACTTAACGAGGCTTACGAAATCTGGCGGTCCCGGTTCGGCTAATGGCGGATCGCCCGGCGGCTAAGCGTCGTAGCGGGGCATACCGAGACCCGACTTAGACGCGTCGTTCAAAACTGCGATAAACACAAGCAGGTTGTCGGACTCGCCAAAGCGGCCTTCCAGATTACCCGTCGCGCTTCTGGCTTTGCCTGAGCAGGCTCGAAACGAGCCCGGAGAGCGAGGGCGCCTCGCCGGGTCGGAATTCAATCGGCCGGCACGACGCCATCGCGACGAGGCCGAGACGCGCCATCTTTTGCGCCGCGTAGGCGCTCTCGGCGGCGCTAGCGCTCAAGCGCTCCAGGACAGCGCCGCCGAGCTGTTGGGCGATAACCCCGCCAACGACATTGACGGCGCCGACCAATCCGACGCCGCTAGCGAGCCGGCGCAACAGATGGACGGTGCCGGCGAGGCCGGGGCGTTGGCCGTAGACCTCGGCGATCTCGCGAATGAGGCGCAGCGCCCGTGCGGCAAACAAGAGCGTGTCGAGCAGCACGGTCGGGCTGATTGCATTGATCGCGAAGGCCTGCGCCGCGGCGCGCCGAATTGCGGCCTGTGCCAGCTGATCGGCCGGTGCCAACACAAAGCGCGAAAACAGTTCGAGCGCATCTTCCCCCGTATGATGGGGTTCGAGGACGGCGCGATAGCTATGGACGGCCTCGCTGAGCAAGGGGTCGTGGGCGAGGATCGCCGCCACGGCGTCGATCTCCGGCTTCAGCTCGCTCGCCAGGGCCGATGGGATCAGCCGCCTGAGGCGCTCGGTCGAGCGCAGGCGAAACAGCCCGCGCAGCTCTGCCGTCAGCCAATAGAGAGCTCCGCCAACCCCGGCCGCGACCGCGAGCGCTGCCAAAGCGCCAACGCCCGTGCCACGCGCGAAAGCGCCGTCAACGAACTGCGCCAGATCGATTCCGACGACGCCGACCACGAGAATGCCGAGCCCGGTCATCGCGACGGCAGAAGGCGACGGAAACCCTCTGGCCGGCAGCGGCGCGAGGCTCGGTTCCGGGATTGCCGGCCGACCGAGATCGAGCCGGCCGGTCTCTCCGGTTTCGACGATGCGCGGGCGCAACCGCTCGCGGATCGGGTCAGCTTCGGTCGTCATGCGAGGGCGTCCCCAAGCAGAAAATCGAGCGCCTTGTCGAGATTGATATGGGGAACCCCGTCCCCGGCCGCAGGGGCGATGCGCGGCGGCTGGAACACCGGGAACTCGGTGAAGCGCTCGCCCCAGAAACCCGCAGGCGGCGGCGTCACCGGCACGATTCCCGGGAAAAAGCGGATGCGGCGGTCGCCACCTTCGGGCAATCCAATCACAACGTCGACCTTATGCCCCTCGATCACGTCTGTGCCGTCCTCGGTGCAGCGGATCGACGCTAGCGCCGTCGCCGCCACCCGCGCATGCGCCTCTTTGGCGCGCAATGTCGGCACAGCGACTAGATTGGCCATCAGCGCTTCGAGATGGTCGCGCTGCAGCGCAGGTACGTGGTCGGCTTTGGTCGCGGCAAAGAGGACGCGATCGATGCGCGCGCCGAACAACAGCCGCAGGAGACTGCGCCTGCCGAAACGGAACGCAGTGAGGATCGTCTCGAGCGCCAGGCGCTGATCGGCAAAGGCCTCCTCCCCATCATTGAGAGCGCGCAGCACGTCGACCAGGACAATCTGGCGGTCGACGCCGCGCGCGAGCTGCGTGAAAAACGGCTGCACGACAACCCGCTTGTAGCCTTCGAAACGCGCTTCCATCAATGCGGCCATGCTGCCCTCTCGCGCACGCGCGCCGACCGAGAACGGCATCGGGCAAAACCACAGCAGCGTCGGATCGGAGATCTGCCCCGAATTTAAGAACCGCCCGGGCTGCAAGAGGCTCAGCTGCTCCTGGGTTCGGCATGCCGAGAGAAAGGCCCGGTAGAGGCCGTGTGCTCGCCGCGCCACTTCCGGGTCGTCGGCGCTATCCGCCGGGTGGCGCGCAAGAAAGTCGAGCCAATCCCGGGCAAGCAGGGCGCGTGCGCCGCGCCGCGCCCGCTCGAGAGTCACTCGCGACCAATCGCGGTAGCTCTGGACGAGAAGCGGCAGGTCGAGCAGCCATTCGCCGGGATAGTCGAGGATCTCCAGTCGGAGTTCGGCGGTGCCGCCGGCGGTACGACCAAGAAAACCCGCCGGAGTGAAGCGCAGCGACAGATCGGCTCGGCGCAGATCGGTCGTGCTCGGTGGCCAGTGCGGCGGATCGGCCGCAAGCGCGACGATCGTGTCGTGAATCGGAAATTGGGCGATGGTTTCGCTTTCTGGCGCGCCCAGCCGAGCGGCGAGGATGCGCCGCTCCGCGGTGGCGTGCACGAACGGCAAGCGGGCCGGCTGTCCGACGGCACTCAAGAGGTTGCGAACGAGGCTCGTAATGAACGCCGTCTTGCCTGCCCCGCTCAATCCGGTGACAGCGAGCCGTACGGTCCGGTCATTGAGGAACGCGGTCAGCCTCGGCAGGCGGTCGGCCCGCAGCAGGCGCAACTCTGCGGTCGCTACACGGGTGGCTTCATCGCGACATCGAGCATGACGTTGGGCAGGATCTCGCGGATGACACCGCGCAAAGTCGACTCATCCGCGCCGGTCGCCGCTGCGATCACGCGGCGCGAGCCACGCCGCAGTACCCGGGCGGTGGCGCGACCGTCGCGCCCCGGGCGAATCGTCGCGAACGCATCGGCCGGTTCGATCCGTTTCAAGATGCGCTTGAGCGCCTGCAACCCTTCGACGCTTTCGATGTCATAGACGGGTGTCTCCGAGGTCTCCGGCTCCTGTTCTTCCTCAACCGCAGCATCGACCGCTTCGACCGGGCGATAACGCGCGAACGACTGATAGATCGCGCGGCCCGCCTCGGCGTCGATACGCGACTGCAATTCCCAGCTTTCGCCCCGCGCCGACAGCTCGGTGATCAGCGCGAACATGTCGTCGCAATCCTCCTCATGAGAGCAGGTCAAAAAGGCGAGACGTCCGTCATGCTCGACGACCCGGTCGTCATCCTCGGCAAAGCCGAGCTCGGCGAGCGCGTTGTCGAGCGCGCGGCGCGAAGCGACGAGCAATGTCGTCACGTGCAGGCGGCGGCCGCTCTCCGCCGGATCCTTCTCCGCCATCGAATTTCCCTCCGCATCAAGCGCTCGGCCGGCTTCTGCGCTGGCGGGGCCTGCTTACCAGGATTGGCGAGCTCGGGCCAGATGCGCGCCAAACGCGGTCGGTCTTTCGTTTGGAGATCAGGATCTGAATCCTGCCGCAAAGTTCAACTACCTTAAACCCGTGATCCTGAACCCCCCAACGGCATACGAGCGTATGGCGAGCTTGCCGATCCCTCCGCAAATTCCCGGTTCCAGTGATATCATTCCCGGTTCGGTCGCAAAAATTCCCGGTTCGCCGTCACGGGAATTTTTTCACAACAATATGATTCCGTTATAGTTTTTCGACGAACCCAGGGTGCTCAAGCGAAAAATTCCCGGCTTTTCCCATCGGAACCGGGAAACCTCGCGCTTCAGCCGGGCCGGCGCTCGCCGCTGCGGTTGAGGCGAGTGTCGCGGTGGACGCCGACATTGATCAACAGGCCGAAGCCGAACATCACCGCGAGCATCGCGGTGCCACCGTAAGAAATCAGCGGCAGGGGCACGCCGACGACCGGGATCAGGCCCATCACCATCGCCGTGTTGATGAACACGGAGAGGAAAAAACTGGTAACGATGCCGAGGCCCAAGAGGCGCCCAAAGTGGTTACGACTCCGGAGCGCGATCGCAAAGCCGTAGACAATGATCAGCGAATAGAGCGCCAGGAGCCCAAGCCCGCCGACAAGCCCGAACTCCTCGGCCAAGGTCGTAAAGATGAAATCGGTTTGCTTCTCCGGCAAAAAGCTCAGATGACTTTGGCTGCCCTGCAGAAAGCCTTTGCCGAATAATCCGCCGGAGCCGAGCGCGATCTTCGATTGCAGGATGTGATAGCCGGCGCCTAGGGGGTCGCTGTCCGGATCGAGAAAGGTGTAGATCCGGCTTTTCTGGTAATCGCGCAGAAAATGCCACACCCCCGGTAGCGCAGTAGCAGCAGCAGCAGCCGTCAACGCGAAGTAGCGCAGGCGCACCCCGGCTATGAAGAAAAGCGCGGCGCCACCCATCAGCAGCATGACAGCGGTGCCGAGATCGGGCTGTTTAAGGACCAGCGCCGCCGGCACGCCGACCGTCAGCGCGGGCAGGATTAAATAGCGGATGCGTCCGACTTCCTCGCCGGAGAGGCTGTGGAAATAACGCGCGAGGGCGAGCACCACGACGACATTCATCAGCTCGGAAGGCTGCAGCTGGATCACTCCGAGATCGATCCAGCGTTGGGCTCCCATCCCGACAAAGCCGCGCAGATCGACGGCGACCACCAGCGCCAGCACGATGGCGTAAACCCAATAGGCGGCGCGGAACCAGTGGCGAATGTCGAGGAGCCCCGCCCCGACCATCAGGATCAGCGCGATCGCAAAACGGATCGTCTGCTTGGCGGCCCAGGGTTCCATACTGCCGTCGGCCGCCGAGTACAGCACCGCGATGCCGAAGCCCGCCGCCGCGCAAATTAGCAGAACCAGCCCCCAGCTGATGCCGCGGATGCTCTGCCAAAGCCTCGGCTCCCTTCGGTCGAGATCTCTGGAAAGGCTCGCCACGGCTCAGCCGCCCGGCGCATCCGTGTGAGGTGGAGACCAGTCGAGTGGGTGGAGCTGCGCCACAGTATCCCCGCCGGGCGCCCGCCGGCCGGGATCACGGCGCTGCACCTCGCGCAGCACGTCGCGGCAAATCGGCCCGGCCACTTCGGAGCCGTGGCCGCCTCCCACGCCACCGTGCTCCACCACGGTCGCACACACATAGCGCGGCGCGCCGACCGGCGCGAAACCGACGAACAGCGCGTGATCGCGCTCCTTCCACGGGATTTGGCTGATCTTGCGCAGCCCGTGCTCATGCTCGTACTCGGTGATCGCCCGGACCTGCGAGGTGCCCGACTTGCCTCCCATGGCGAGGTCGGGATCGATGATGCGCTCGGCATAAGCCGTGCCGCCCTGCTCGTTGACGACCGCGTTCATCCCGTCGACGACGAGGGCGAGCACACCTGGGCTGACGCCGAGCGCGGGAAAGTCGGGTGGCCTCCGGTCGCCACCCGGCGGCATGACGCCCTCGGCGCGCACCAGGCGCGGGACAACCGCCCGGCCGGTCACAAGACGCGCGACCATCGTCGCGATCTGCAGCGGCGTCGCCAGCACCGATCCCTGGCCGATCCCGGCGATCACCGTCTCGCCCTGCGACCAGGCGCTCCCCGAGGTCGCGAGCTTCCACTCGCGGCTGGGGATGAGCCCGGGACGCTCGCCCGGAATGTCGAGACCGAGCACGCTCCCATAGCCGAAGCGGCGCGCCATCGCCGCGAGGCGGTCGATTCCGAGTCGCCGCGCGGTCTCATAGAAAAAGACGTCGCAGGATCTCTTGATTGCCTCGCGCAGGCGAAGGGTGCCGTGTCCGTGCTCCCGCCAGCAGTGAAACGTGGCGTTGCCGAGCTCGAGATATCCGGGGCAGCTGATCGGTGTCTCCGGCGTCAACACCCCGGCCGCGAGTGCCGCCGTCGCGACCACTGGCTTGAAAGTCGACCCCGGCGGATAAACGCCGGCGATCGCCTTGTTGGTCAGCGGGTTGCGCGGGTCCGTCGAGAGCTGCTGCCAGACCGCCGGGGTGAGCCCGATGGCGAACGGCGCCGGATCGAAGCTCGGACTTGACACGAGGGCAAGAACGTCACCGGTAACCGCGTCGATTAAAACGCTGGCCACGCTCTCCTCGGTGCTGCAGCGACGCGCGAGGAAGTCCTGCATCGCGGCATCGAGGCAGCTCACGACGTCCTTGCCGGGTCTGCCGGGCACCCGGGCGAGCTCGCGGACGACGCGGCCAAAGGCGTTGACCTCCACTTGGCTCGTCCCCGCACTTCCCCGCAGCTCGGTGTCCTGCGACTTCTCGATACTACTCTTGCCGATGCGAAAATCCGGCAGCTCGAGCAGCGGATCCCCGCTTAGCTCTGCCTCGGAAACCGCGGCGACATAGCCGATCGCGTGCGCCGCTGTCTCGCCCAGCGGGTAGGATCGGGTGAGGCCTTGTTCGATCGCCACACCCGGCAGTTCGGGGATAGCGACCTCGATGCGCGCCATCTCGTCCCAGCTTAAATTGCCGCGGACCACGACCGGCACAAAAGGATGCTTGCGCCGAATGTCGCGCAATACCCGGCGACGGTCCCCTTCGCCGATCTCAATCAGCCCGCCGAGCGCGTAGAGCGTGGCCGTGATGTCCCCCGCCTGCTCAGCGATCACGACAAGGCGATAGTTCTGGTGATTATAGGCAAGTGCCGCTCCGAAGCGGTCGAGTATGCGCCCGCGCTGCGGCGCCAGAAGCTGCAGATTGATGCGGTTCTCGTCGGCCAGCACCACGTAGCGGCCCGACTCCAGGATCTGGAGGCGGTACATCCGTTCGGCAAGCGCGGTGAAGAGGGCTGCCTTGCCGGCGCCGAGCATTGCCGCCCGCCGGGTCAACAGCTTGTGTCGTTGCGCTTCACGCTGCATCGTCGGTTCGGCTGACTGAGCTGCGCGGTCGGGCGCCGTCCCGTCAGCCCGCGCCCATCAATGTCCGTTGGGTTCGGCCCAGCAGAAAGCTTGCTATCGGGAACATCGAGATGGTCAACACGGCACGAAAGACAGTGCCACGAAAATCGACCAACACCCCGTCTAGCAAGCAATGAAAGGTCCACAGAAACAGCATGGCGACGCCGCTCAGCATCGTAAAACCTGTCCACACGAACGGAAACGGTCGATTGACGAAGTGGCGCCGGTGGCGCAGCACGACCGCGCGCGTGAGTAGCAGGACGAGGGCGGTCACTCCCGGAGGAACGCCCGCGAGCAAGTCCTGGGTGATGCCAACCAGAAAGAGCGCGAAGGGCGACAGCAGGTCCGGCCGGTAAATCGTCCAGTGGTAGACCGCCATCAATGTGAAGGCAGGGGTCAGCGCCGCGTAGCCCGGAATATGCGCCGGCTGGATCGAGATTACCGTCGCCAAGAGCGTGGTCGCAATCGGTAGCAGTCGGGCGACCGGGTTGTCGATGCGCTGCCGGGCGGGCGTGCCGGCGGATTTGAGGATCATTCGGTGCTCAGCGCCGGCCCAGCTGACCACCCGCGAGCGGCTCGGCGCGCCGGCCGCTACGCGAGGCGATCGGCACTGGCTTGGGCAGCCCGTCGGCCAGCCCATAATCGACAATCCTTAGATATTCAACACGCGAAAGCTCGACATAGGGCTCGACCCGGGGCGCTTCGCCATCGAGGGATGCGACGACGCCGACCGGCAGTCCGGGCGGGAAGACACCGCCCTGTCCTGAGGTGACGACCCGGTCGCCGACCTTGATCTCAGAGCGGGCATCCAGATAGCGAAGGCACGGACGCTCGGAATTGTCACCGGTCAGCAACGCCCGTTGCTGCGGCCCTTCGACGATTACCGGCACCCGAGAGTTCAGATCGGTGACGAGAAGGACCCGCGCGGCCCGGCTTCCGACCTCGGACACCCGCCCGACGAGACCCTCACCCGTCACAGCGGCTTGGCCGCGCTCTACCCCGTTCTCGCTGCCGGCGTAAGCCATAAGACTACGTACGTAGGCGCCGCCGGAATTCGCGATCACGCGAGCCGTGATGAAGGTTGACGCAGGCTCGGGCATCAGCTTGAGAAGTTCGCGGAGCCGGGCATTCTCGGAAGCAAGCTTGAGCGCAGCCTGTTGCCAGTTCAGCAACCGCTCGTTCTCCTCGGCGAGGCGGTGATTGTCCTGATAGACGGCGACGAAGTCTCGAGCGCGGTCCATGAGATGTCCGAGGGCGGCGAGCGGGCGGGACAATACGTCGAGCGCCGGCGAGACAGTATCTGTCACCGAGACTCGAAGAGATTCGAACATAACCTGATCGGCTTTGCCGAGGATGACCATCGTCGCGGACAGAAAAACGAGAAGCGGGAAGGTGACCCGCTGAATGGCCGCACGACGTGGCGGCGACAACCCGGTCATCTCGCCGGTTCGCACCGCGCTTGCCGAACTCGAATGCGCCTTCCTGCGTAGCGGAGTTCGTAAACCCTGCCATGCAAGGGCGCTTTGCGCGATTCGGACGCGCTTACGTTCATGACGTCCCCCTAACCCCCTTAAAGACTAAGATTCTTACCACATGTTGACCAACACGTTCTTCAAGGTCTTCATTTCTTCAAGGGCACGGCCCGTGCCGAGCGCCACACAGGTCAACGGGTCGTCCGCGATCGAAACCGGCAAGCCGGTAGCGTGCCTCAGCACCAGATCGAGATTGCTGAGCAGCGCGCCGCCGCCAGTCAGCACGATTCCCTTGTCGACGATGTCGGCGGCCAGTTCGGGGGCGGTGTGCTCGAGCGCCACCTTGACAGCTTCGACGATCGAACCGACCGGTTCGGCGAGACTCTCGGAGATTTGACGCTCGCTGATCACGATTTCCTTCGGCACCCCGTTCATCAGGTCGCGTCCCTTGATCTCCATCACACGGCCCTCGCCGTCCTCCGGCATGCAGGCGGACCCTATCTCCTTCTTGATCCGCTCGGCGCTGCTTTCGCCGACGAGGAGATTATGGTTGCGCCGGATATAGGCGATGATCGCCTCGTCCATCTTGTCACCTCCGACCCGTACCGATCGGCAATAGACAATGCCGCCGAGGGACAGCACCGCAACCTCGGTCGTTCCGCCCCCCACATCGACGACCATCGAACCCGTCGGTTCGGTCACCGGAAGACCGGCGCCGATCGCGGCCGCCATCGGCTCTTCGATAAGAAAGACCCGCCTGGCGCCCGCGCTTTCAGCTGATTCCTGGATCGCCCGCCGCTCCACCGCGGTCGAGCCCGACGGCACGCAGACTATGATCTGGGGCGTGGCGAAGCTGCGGCGGTTATGCACCTTACGGATGAAATGCTTGATCATCTCCTCCGTCACCTCAAAATCGGCGATGACGCCGTCGCGCAGGGGTCGGATTGCCTGAATGTTACCCGGAGTGCGGCCGAGCATCAGTTTCGCTTCTTCGCCGACGGCGAGAACCTGTTTTCTGCCGCGCACGCTGGCAATCGCCACCACAGACGGCTCGTTCAGCACGATCCCCCGGCCTTTCACATAGACCAGGGTGTTTGCTGTGCCGAGATCGATCGCCATATCGGCAGACAGCAAACCCAACATTCTACCAATCATCTCACCGCGAACCCAAAGCCGCAGGTGATCCCAAGGTCGGGCTCGGCACCGGGATACCCCCGGGACTCATGTCCCTCGACCGACGATTCCGTCCCCGGTTCATGCAGCAGGTGCCCCGCCATCGGCCGCGGCCCGAACGCCTCACAACTAGCCAACTCCCGGGGCGAAAACATGATCCTTACGGATCGCTCCGGCCTTTGCAAGCCGGCAATCGGGTGGCGACTAGACAGCCATGATTTCGCCCATTCCGTCAACTGCTTGTCAGATGGCGGAAGGGCTGTCATCGGCGCCCCGCAAGTTAGCCCGAGATCGTTTTGTTCGGGGAACGAGGTCTATTACATTCAGCAGGACGGGAGTGCGGATGGCGGTCCCGGAATTTGAGGAGGCAGGCGGTGGCGACAGTCAATCTCAATCAATATCGAAAGCATCGCCGGCATGCCGAAGCGGAACGCCGTGCGGCGGACAACCGGGTCCGTTTCGGACGCAGCAAGGAGGAACGCGGCAGGGACCTGCGCGAGAACGAGCGTGCCAAAAAGGAGATAGAAGGCAAGCGTCTCGTTTAACGCGAACGACATCGGGAGCGGCAGAACGCTCTCACACTACATAACCGAGGGCATTGCGGTAGGCGTTCAACGTTGCCGGATCAAAACAGACAAAGATCACCAACTCGGTGCAATTGCCGTTCCGCAAGATGCGAGCCAACGGTCGTCACGGCAATGCGGGCGGCCAATTCGTGCGGAAAGCCGTAGATGCCCGTCGCGATAGCAGGAAATGCGACATCGCGAAATCCCTGCGAGCGGGCGATGCCGATGCATGAGCGATAGCAGTTCTCCAGAATTTGTTGTTCCCCGGCGGCCCCACCTTGCCAGATCGGGCCAACGGTATGGATGACATGCGAGGCCGGCAACCGGTACGCGCCGGAGAGCCGTGCCTCTCTCGGCGCACATCCCCCCAGTTTTCGGCATTCGGCCAGAAGCTCAGGCCCGGCGGCCCGATGGTGGCGCCGTCAACCCCGCCGCCGCCGAGCAGCGAGGTATTCGCGCGTTGACGATCGCATCGACCTTTAGGCGGTGATATCGCCAGTCGCCAGTCGGAGGCGCCCCCTGATATCGGCAGAATAGGCCATAGTCAGAGCCCTCTAAAATAACGGGGTGCTTGCCCACGCAGATTAGGATGTCCCTCGCCGGTTGATACGACGCCTGCTCCCGCGCCCGAGGACGCCAATGAGAAAAAGGACCGGAGTCGGCAAGCCGGCTCCGGCCAGGTTGCGGGTGGCAAACCCGCGACAGGGAGACTTTGCCAAGCCGGACTGCGAAAATGAAGGCGGGCGTCCGGCATCCCGCCTACGCTGTTAACAAGCGAACAAACCGATTGTTCCAGCCCCGGGCAAGGGACCGCGCCGGTTATGCCGCGCGATGGTCATTCGTTTTTCGCTCAGCAGGATACCGGAACAGCGACGAGCGTTTGCTCGGCCGGCCAGCCGGTCGGCGCGACAATAAGCCGCCCCGATCAACGGCGATTTCGGAGCGTCCGGCTGGCCCGTCGAACCGCCGGATCGGGCGGTCGCGAAGGCTCGGTCCCGCCATCACGGTATCGGCCTCCCCAGCATCGACGATGCCCGTCAATCGGCGTAAGGCTTCACGGCCGCGCGCGAGCCGCGAACGAATGGTCCCGACCGGGACATTGAGAACCGCGGCGACTTCTCCGTAGCTCATTCCCTCTAAGCCGACGAGTAGAATTACCGACCGCTGCGAACTGGGGAGCTTGGCGATAGCGCGCTCGAGATCGCGCAGCTCGAGCCGTTTTCCTTGCTGCGGTGCGCGGGCCAACAGCGGCTCGCGCTCACTCAAGCCGACCGCTGCTCCTTCTCGCGAGTTTCGCCGGACGTGGTTAATGAATTGGTTGTGAAGTATCGTGAACAACCATGCTCGCAAGTCCGTTCCCCGTTGCCACAGATGCAATTTGCTGAGGGCACGGGTCAGGCAGTCCTGGACGAGATCGTCCGCGGCGATAAGATCGCGCGTCAGCGCGCGCGCATAGCGTCGGAGGCTGGGAATTTCGGCTTCAATCTCCCGATGAGGGTCGGCCACAGAGGGCTGCTCCCGATGGCGACAATCGGCCGAAGGGCCGATCCGAAGACCGAAGAGTCTATCGATGCGATGTTATCCGATGATGTCAGAGCGATCGGTTTTGTGTAAGATTTTGTAACCATATGTATGGGTGAGCTTGAGAGGCCCGTCCGGAAACCCTCGCCGTTCATCGGTCGCTGGGGGTCGGACCGCGACAAAGGGTAGACGAAGTTGGCCCGCGAGCACGACAACGGTCACATTCTGATCGTCGACGATCAGCGCGAGATCTGCGATCTGGTCCAGGAATATCTATCCAGCGAAGGCTACCGGGTCTCGACCGCACATGATGGCGCCGGAATGCGCCGGGTGATTGCCCAGGACCCGGTCGATCTCGTCATCCTCGACTTGATGCTCCCCGGCGAGGACGGACTGACCCTCGCTCGCTCGCTGCGCGAAGAATCGAGCGTCGGGATCATCATTCTGACGGGGCGTGGCGAGACGGTCGACCGCATCATCGGCCTTGAAATGGGCGCGGACGACTATCTGCCAAAGCCGTTTCACCTGCGCGAGCTGTTGGCTCGGGTCAAAAGCGTGCTGCGGCGGGCCTCGACCCGGTCTGCCGATAGGCAAGCGGCATCTCGACCGAGCGCACGGTTCGCCGGCTGGAACCTGGATCTCTCTACTCGCGAGCTCCTTTCTCCCTCAGGGGAGGAAGTCCGGCTCACCACCGGCGAATTTGATTTGCTCACGGCGTTCGTCAATAACGCCAATCAGGTGCTGACCCGTGATAGGCTGCTCGATCTCGCCCGCAATCGCGAGGCTGGCCCGTTTGATCGTACGATCGACGTGCAGGTCGGCCGGCTTAGGCGCAAGCTTGAAGACGATCCGCAAAGGCCGACGATGATAAAGACAGTGCGCGGCAGCGGCTACATCTTCACCCCCTCAGTCGAAGTGACCTGAGGGTCCGCGTATCAGTAGTCCGGGCACCGTCTGCAGCACAGCTCCGCGCCGATTACACGGTCAAGTAGCCCCGCACCGCTACATCATCCATGTCCTGGCGGCGGCCGGAGACCACCACTTCGCCGCGTTGCATGACCAAATAAGTGGCGGCGAGGTCGCGGGCGAAGTCGAAATACTGCTCGACGAGGAGGATAGCCATATTACCGCGCTGGGCGAGAGCGCGGATTACGCGCTCGATATCCTTGATGATCGAGGGCTGGATGCCTTCGGTCGGCTCGTCGAGGATTAAGAGGCGCGGCCGAGTAACGAGGGCGCGGGCGATCGCCAGCTGCTGCTGCTGGCCGCCGGAAAGGTCGCCGCCGCGGCGATGGAGCACGTCTTTCAGCACCGGGAAGAGGGTGAAGATCTCGTCCGGGATGTGGCGCAGCTCTCGCGCCAGCGGCGCGAAGCCGGTTTGAAGGTTCTCAAGCACGCTCAGGCGCGGGAAAATCTCGCGGCCTTGCGGCACCAATGCCAGCCCGGCACGGGCGCGCTCATGCGGGGAAAGGCCGTTCAAGACCCGATCTTCCCAGCGGATATGGCCGGAGCAGATCGGATGCAGCCCGAAGATCGCCCGCAGCAGACTTGTCTTGCCGACCCCGTTGCGGCCAAGGATACACGTCACCTCGCCCTTCTTTGCGGTCAGGCTGACGCGTCGCAACGCATGGCTCGCGCCATAATAGAGATCGATCGCCTCGACCGACAGCATCCTTCAGCGGCCTAGATAGACTTCGATGACGCGGGGGTGGTTCTGCACGTGGTCGATCGAGCCTTCGGCGAGGACCGCGCCCTCGTGCAGCACGGTGACCCGCGCGCCGAGGCTGCGGACAAACGCCATGTCGTGCTCGACGACGACGATCGTGCGGTCGTTGGCGAGGTCGAGGATCAGCTCGGTCGTCGCCTCGGTCTCGCGGTCGGTCATGCCGGCGACCGGCTCGTCCAGCAGCAAGAGGGTACGGTCGTGGATCAGCAGCATACCGATCTCCAGCCATTGCTTCTGGCCGTGACTGAGCAAACCAGCGAGTAGCCCGCTCTGCTCGGTGAGGCCGATGCGGGCCAATGTCGCGGCGATGCGATCGTGGCGATCCGGTGTCAATTGAGCGAAGAGCGTCCTCCAGGTACCACGGCTATCGGCAAGCGAGAGCTCCAGATTGTCAAAAACTGTTAGGTTTTCGAAAACCGTCGGTCGTTGAAACTTACGGCCGATTCCAAGATTGGCGATCTCGGTCTCATCAAGGTGGCTCAGATCGGCTGTACCGCGAAAGAACACCTCGCCCGCATCGGGCCGGGTTTTCCCGGTGACGACATCCATCATCGTCGTCTTGCCGGCGCCGTTCGGACCAATGATCGTACGCAGCTCGCCCTCGTCGACGACAAGCGAGAGATCGTTCAATGCCTTGAAGCCGTCGAAGCTGACGGTTACACCGTTGAGGTAGAGGAGGGCGTCCGTCATCGGCGTAGCCGTCTTCATGCCTGCTCTCCGGCAGGAACCGGAGCTGCCGCTCGTGGGCGAACCCCGCTCGGGCGCCGCAACAGCCCGACGACCCCGCGTGGGAAGACAAGTGTCGACAGGACGAACAAAGCGCCGAGAACGAACAGCCAGGTCTCGGGGGCAGCTCCGGTCAGCCAGGTCTTCGCCGAATTGACGACGGTGGCGCCAACAATCGCCCCTACCAGGGTGCCGCGCCCGCCAACCGAGACCCAGATCGCGATCTCGATCGAATTGCCGGGGGAGAACTCGCTCGGATTGATAATCCCGACCTGCGGAACGTAGAGGGCTCCCGCGATGCCAGCCAGGACGGCTGAGAGGGTAAAGACGAACAGCTTCGCGTTGGTGACCGAGTAGCCGAGAAAGCGCACTCGGCTTTCGGTATCCCGCACTGCCAATAACACGCGGCCGAGCTTGGAGGCGGTAACATACCGACATAACAGAAAGCCGAGCCCGAGCGCGAATACCGAGGTGATATAAATACCGAGCCGTGTCAACGGCTGATGGACGTCCCAGCCGAGGATATCCTTGTAATCGGTCATGCCATTATTGCCGCCGAATCCCATATCGTTGCGAAAGAAGGCGAGCATCAGCGCATAAGTCATCGCCTGCGTGATGATCGACAGGTACACACCCGTGACCCGTGAGCGGAACGCAAGCCAGCCGAATACCAGCGCGAGCAAACCGGGAACCAGGACCACCATTGCCACCGCATAAGCGAAATGATCGAACCCCCACCAGAACCAGGGCAGCTCTTTCCAATTCAGGAAGACCATGAAGTCGGGCAGCATCGGATTGCCGTAAACACCCCGGGTACCGATCTGCCGCATCAGGTACATCCCCATACAGTAGCCGCCCAGAGCAAAGAAGGCGCCGTGACCAAGGCTCAGAATCCCGGCATATCCCCAGATCAAATCGAGACTCAGCGCCAGGAGCGCGTAGCACAGGTACTTGCCTAATAACGGAACGAGGTAATCGGGCAGCGCAACAGGAGAGCCGGGCGGCGCCCAGGCGTTCAGCGCTGGCACGGCCAGGGCGAGTACCATCCCGCAGGTTACAAAGCGCGCCCAAAAGCTCGGGCTCCACGCGCTCTTGTGTCGACCATCGGAGAGCGCCGGCACGGTTTACGCCTCCGCCTCGGCGGTGCGCCCCTTGAGCGCGAACAGGCCGCGCGGCCGGCGCTGGATGAAAACTATGATCGCCGCCAGCACGACGATCTTGCCGAGGATTGCCCCGGCGACCGGCTCGAGGAGTTTGTTGACGATGCCAAGCGACAGAGCGCCGACCAGGGTCCCCATCAAATTTCCTACCCCGCCGAACACGACGACCAGGAAACTGTCGACGATGTAGATCGTGCCGAGATTTGGACTGACATTGCCGACTTGGCTCAAGGCTACCCCGGCCATGCCGGCGATCCCCGACCCGAGGCCGAAGGTCAATGCATCAACCCGCGCAGTACGAATACCCATGACCGATGCCATCGGGCGATTCTGAGTGACGGCGCGCATATGCAGCCCGAAGCTCGTCCGATTGAGGATCAGCGCGAGCACCGCTAAGACAATGAAACAGAAGACAATGATGTAGAGACGGTTCCATGTGATAGTGAACCCGCCGATCGGATCGAAGCCGCCGGTCATCCAGCGCGGGTTGGAGACCTCCTTGTTGGGCGAGCCGAAGATCGAGCGCACCGCCTGCTGTAGGATCAGGCTGACGCCCCAGGTCGCGAGAAGGGTTTCGAGCGGCCGACCGTAGAGAAAACGGATCACGCTGCGCTCCAAGGCGACGCCGACCGCTCCGGCAAACAGAAACGCCACCGGCACCGCGACGGGAAGATAGGCGTCGATCCACTCGGCCGGCAGATAGGCACGGAATAGTTGCTGGCAGACATAAGCGGTATAGGCACCGAGCATGATCATCTCGCCATGCGCCATGTTGATGACCCCCATCACGCCAAAGGTGATGGCGAGGCCGATCGCAGCGAGCAGCAGCACGCTGCCAAGGCTGATTCCTTGGAACAGATTGGCGGCGATGCCGACCAGCCGGAGCCGATCGCCGATCGAGGCGAGCGCAGCGTCGGCGGCCTTTTGCAGTTCCGGATCGGTATCCGCAGAGGCGCGAAACTCGTCGAGCAGGTTCCTGATTTGCGGGTTGGTCGTCATGCCTAGCGCGCGCACCGCGGCGAGCCGCTCTTCCTTACTGCCCGACATTAGCCGGGCGGCGGCGAGACTCTGCTGCATAGCCGCGTGGATCTCCGGATCCTTTTCGACCGCAATCGCTTTTTCGAGCAACGCGGCCTCAGGAGCCGAGGGGTGCCTCAGCGCATCCTGGGCAGCGGCGAGCCGGGAGACAGGATCGGTGCTGAACAGGGTCAGCGCGCCGAGCGCGCCTTCGATCGCTCTGCGCAGGCGGTTGTTGACGATGATGCGGCCAAGGCTGTCGGGATCGACACTGGCAATGTCGTCGCCGGTCACCGCGTCGCGCGCTCTCGTTGTCCCACCGTCCGTCACGGAAATGACGACGTGGCCATCGGCGCTCCTAAAGAGCCGTCCATCGCTCAGCGCCTCGAAAATCGGAATCGCACGGGGGTCGCCGAGCGCGCCGAGCGCAATGACCGCGGCCTCCTTCTCGACGAAGCTGTCGCCGGTGAGGTTTCCGACGAGCGCTGCGAAATCATCGGCCTTTGCCGACACCGACGTTGCGAGCAGCAGCAGGATGAGCCCGGCGAGCCGAGGAAGTCGAACAATCACGGCGCGCCGCCCTCCCTGCTCGGGAGGGGGCAGGGGGCACGCCAGCGATGGACTCACCGGGCCGTCACCCTCAGAGCCTCTTAATCCTTGTATTTGGGCTCCGTGCAATTGCCGCAGACCCAAGGATAAGTCCAGTCGGCGATTTTACCCTTATCCTCGGGAAGATAGGGGCTCCAGGCATCCGCCTTGATCGCCTCCTTCGTCTGCCACACCACATCGAACTGTCCGTCGGGCCGGATCTCGCCGATCATGACCGGCTTGGACAGGTGATGATTGGAATTCATGACCGCTGTGAAGCCGCTCGGCGCCTTCACCTTTTGGCCATACATCGCCTGCCGCACCGCGTCGACATCCGTGGCGCCAGCCTGTCTGACTGCCTGCGTCCACATCTTGAAGCCGATGTAATGCGCCTCCATCGGGTCGTTGGTCACTCGCTTCGGGTTCTTGATGAAGTCGTGCCATTGCTTGATGAAAGCATCATTCGTGGGGTTTTTGACCGACTCGAAATAGTTCCAGGCAGCGAGGTGGCCAACCAAGTTCTTGGTGTCGATACCGGCCAATTCTTCCTCGCCGACGGAAAACGCGATGACCGGGATTTCCGACGCCTTGATCCCGGCATTGGCCAGCTCTTTGTAGAACGGAACGTTCGCGTCACCGTTGATGGTAGACACCACCGCGGTCTTCTTACCGGCTGAGGCGAAATTCTTGATCGCCGCGACTTCAGTCTGCCAATCAGAATACCCAAACGGCGTGTAATTGATCTTGATGTCGTCAGTCGCTACCCCCTTCGACTTGAGGAAAGCCTCGAGGATCTTGTTGGTGGTGCGCGGATAGACGTAATCGGTCCCTTCGAGCACCCAACGCTTTGCCGTGCCACCCTCGGCGCCCATCAGGTATTCGACGGCAGGTATTGCCTGCTGGTTCGGGGCGGCTCCGGTATAGAAGACATTGCGGGAACTCTCCTCGCCCTCGTACTGCACTGGGTAGAACAGGAGGCCGTTCAGTTCCTCGAAGACCGGCAGAACCGATTTCCGCGATACCGAGGTCCAGCAGCCGAACACGGCAGCGACCTTTTCCTTCGACAACAGGTCGCGCGCCTTCTCGGCAAAGAGCGGCCAGTTTGAGGCAGGATCGACCACGACCGCTTCGACCTTTTTGCCGAGCAGCCCGCCCTGCTTGTTGATGTCGTCCACCATCATCAGGATGGTGTCTTTGAGGGTCGTCTCGCTGATCGCCATCGTTCCCGACAGCGAATGGAGAACGCCGATCTTGATCGTCCCCTGGGTCTGGGCGGTAGCGGCACTCGCCGCACCTGCGATCACGGCCGCGGTAACCATCGCCTGCCACATCCTGTTCAGCACTCTGATGTCTCCCTTTTTCATGCCTATCGCGGCCCCGTCGGCCGGCACCGACACTGGAGCAAGATCAAGGCCAAGCTCTGGAAAACATCGGCTCGGT
>Ga0306923_10001824_pt1 | contig 19097 bp, 15 predicted proteins | sample sta12Can44000108_FD_203841 | JGI IMG/M metagenome (GOLD analysis project Ga0306923, IMG submission 203841) | Lab enrichment of tropical soil microbial communities from Luquillo Experimental Forest, Puerto Rico - statanox.12C.anox.44.000.108 (v2)... | ecosystem: Environmental > Terrestrial >... | reverse complement strand
CGGGCGGAGCCGTTGGCGAGCGGCGTCAGGACCAGTGCCACCGTCAGCGCGGCGTCCCCAATGTTGAAATTGGTCGCCACCGGCTTGAGTTGCGCGGTGACCATCAGCCCGCCGATCCCCACCGACAACATCGCGAGAAACAGGAAATAGAACTGCGGCGTGCGCAGCATCTCCGAATAAGTGAAGTCCAGATCATGAGGGCGAACCTTCGCCTTCACAGCCGCCGCGGCGACCCGGTAATCGGCGGGCGGGTTGACCAACACCAAGCCTGCCAGCAGAATCAGCGCGCCGTGCGAGATGCCGGTCCACAAGAACGTGTCGGAATAGCCGATGGTACGAATCAGCTGGTTGAAGAGCGGATTGAAGGCGGCCGCGCCCATTCCATAACCCGCGGTGATGAGGCCCGAGGCGATCCCTCGCCGGTCAGGGAACCATTTGACCGCGATCGAGACTCCACATGCGTAGACGCACGCGACGCCGACGCCCGCCACGGAGTAGAGCAGGTAAAACGAGGTCAGGCTGCCGACATGCCCCAGTGATCCCCAGCCGATCGCGCAAAGCAGCCCCGACAGGGCCATCAAAACCCGGGGACCGGTCTTGTCAATGAATGAGGCCAACAACGGCATGGTCCAGGTGCCGGCGGCGATGAATAGACCAAAGCCCCACTGCACATCGGAAAGCTGCCAGTGCTGTTGGGCATGCGCCTTCACCATGGGCTGCGCAAACAGCGTCCAGGCGTACTGAAGGTTGCCGATCATCACCATGCCGACGAAGGCTGACCATAACCGGACCCATCGATTCATCGTGCACTCCCGGCGCCTCGCACGTCCGGCTCTCCGCCGGGTGGCGCCAGGGAAGATCATACCGCAACGCCACCAGGCGTGGCACACCAGCTCCATGCCGCGATCACCGTTGGCGCATCAGGTTAGCCGCGCCCGCACTTTTTCGCTGAGGGCTTTGCCGTCGACCAGCTTGCCGGTGAGCTTGGCTTGGGTCGCCTTCATGAGCACACCCATCTGGCGGAGCGAGATCACGCCCGTTTCCGCCAGGGCCGCGGTGATGGCGGCTTCGATCTCGGCTTCCGTGGCGCCAACCGGCAGATAGGTCTCGATCAATGCGCGCTCGGCCTCCTCCTTCGCGGCCTGCTCGGCGCGGCCGCCGGTGCGAAACATCGCAGCAGCCTCGGTGCGCTGTTTGATGAGCGACTTGAGCACCTGCATCTCGGCGGCTTCGTCGATGGGCTTGGGCGAATCCACCTTCAGCTTCATGAGCGCGGCCTTGATCAGGCGCAGTGCGCTCAGCCGCGCTTCGTCGCGGCTTTTCATCGCCGACACCATGTCCTGCTGGACCCGCTCGATCAACGGCACGTTGGGCACGTCTTTAGTCATTATAAAACCCGTATTCGGTCGAGTTGTCATGGGCGTGGAGCGGCGAAATTGGGCTTCACTGTCTGTTATTCTGAAGGACGAAAGCCTGTCATGCACATCAAGAAGCAACGTCTGTTGACTCCGGGCCCTACGCCGCTTTATCCGCCGGCCTTGCATGCCATGATGGCGTCGGATATTCATCACCGCACGGAAGATTTCCGAAAGGCGTATCGGTCCTGTCTCGCAGATCTCAAGGAAGTCTTGCACACATCGCACGACGTGCTCCTGTTCGCGGCGTCCGGCACAGGGGCGATGGACGCCACCGTCTCCAACCTGTTTTCCAAGGGCGACAAGGTGATTGTGGGCTCAGCCGGCAAGTTCGGTGAGCGCTGGGCGGAAATGGCCCGGGCCTACGGCCTGGACGCCAACGTTGTGAGCGTGCCGTACGGTCAGGTGGTTCGTCCCGGTCAGCTGGAAGAAGCGCTGGCTCGCGAACCGGCAACTAAGGGCGTGTTCGTGCAGGCCTCGGAAACTTCGACCGGCGCCGCGCACGACGTCCAAGCCATGGGTCGCGTGGTTGCCAAGACCGGCGCGATTTTTGTGGTCGACGCGATCACGGGCCTTGGCACCATGCCGCTCAACATCGATGGCTGGGGCCTCGACGTCCTGATCGGTGGCTCGCAGAAGGCGTTTATGATCCCGCCCGGCCTCGCGTTGCTTTCCATCAGCCCCAAGGCCTGGAGGCTCGCCGAGACCTCCACCCTGCCCCATTACTACTTTGATCTGAAGAAGGAAAAAAAGAGCGGTGAAGCGGGCGAATCGAGCTGGACGCCGGCCACCTCGCTGATTCTGGCGCTGGCCGAGTCGCTCCGCTACATCAAGCAGCTTGGTATGGAGCAGCTGGTGGAGAACGCTCAGTTGCTGGCTCACGCCACGCGCGCCGCCGTCGTTGCGATGGGCCTCGAATTGTTCTCTCCGGGCTCTCCGGCCGCTTCGGCCACCGCTGTGAAGGCCCCGCGGGGAATGGATTCCGGCGTGATCATCAAGGAATTCCGCAACCGGTTCGGCGCCATCATAGCCAACGGACAGGGCACCATGAAAGGCCAGATCTTCCGCATCGCGCACCTCGGCTATTTCGATTTTGCAGATCTGTTCGGTGTGGTTGCAGGCCTCGAGATCATTCTCAAAGCCAACGGTTTTCCGGTGACCTATGGAACTGGTGTGGCGGCGGTCGAGCAAGTCTATGAGCAGGCCGCGGTAAAGCCGCAGCCCGTTCACGCGTAGCGCGTTCGCTAGCCATGAATATTCTGATTGCCGAGCCTCTCGCACCGGCCGGGATCGAACTGTTCCAATCCCAGCCCGGGTGGAAGACGGTTGTGTCGAATCCCAGGGAGTACATGCAGCATCTCGCGGACGCCGATGCCCTCCTGGTTCGTAGCGCGGTCGAGGTGGACCAGGCGGTGCTGGCTAAAGCGCCCAAGCTGCGCGTGGTCGGTCGCGCCGGCGTGGGCGTAGACAACGTAGATCTGGAGGCCGCCACCGAAGCCGGCGTGCTGGTGATGAACACGCCCGGCGGCAACGCTATCTCCGTGGCCGAGCACACGCTGGCGATGATGCTGGCAATGGCCCGCCACGTTCCGAAGGCCGATGCTTCCACGCGTGCCGGCAGGTGGGAAAAAAAGAAGCTGATGGGCAACGAGCTTCGGGGCAAGACGCTGGGCATCGTCGGGCTGGGCTCGATCGGCCGCGAAGTTGTCAAGCGCGCCCGCGCATTCGAGATGCGCATCATTGCACACGATCCGTACGTCACACCCAAGCTCGGTGAAGATCTGGGCGTCGACCTGGTAGAACTGGCCCGCCTCTACGCCGACAGCGATTTCATCAGCCTCCACGTCGCGGCGACTCCGGAAACGGAGGGCATGCTCTCTCAGGAGGCCTTCCAGCAGATGAAAACGGGAGTGCGAATCGTCAACTGTGCGCGCGGCGAACTGGTAAATGAGGAGGCCCTGCGCGAAGCCCTGGCTTCGGGCAAAGTGGCCGGGGCGGCGCTCGACGTGTTCGCCACCGAACCGCCCCCGGCGGGGTATCCGCTGTTCGCGGCCGAAGGCGTGCTGGCCACGCCCCACATCGGCGGCTCCACCGAAGAAGCTCAGGAAATCGTTGGCGTGCGGATTGCCGAGCAGGTCGTCGAATACCTGAAGACCGGCGTCGCGATCAACGCCGTGAACATGCCCGCCCTGTCGCGGGAGCAGTACCGCGCATTGGGCCCATACATCGCCGTGTCCGAACGTCTGGGTAATCTGGCCGCCCATATCGCTACCGGCAATCCCGCGGCGGTGCGTCTGGTGTATTTCGGCAAGATTGCCGACGGCAACACGCATCTGTTACGCAACGCCGGCGTGGCAGGTGTTCTGGCCCGGTCGGCATCGGGCCGCGTCAACTTGGTCAACGCCATGCAGATCGCCGAGCAGCGCGGCTGGAATGTCGCCGAGCGGCACGAGCAGCGTTCCGGCTATACCGATTCGATCCGGCTCGAACTGGAAACCGACAAGGGGGTTACTTCGGTCGAAGGCGCTGTTGTGCTCGACAAACCGAGACTGACGCAGGTGGACGGTATCCAGTGCGAATCGGCGCTGTGCGGGTTTCTCACCTTCATGAAGAACCAGGATGTTCCGGGTGTGATCGGCCACGTAGGCACTGTGCTAGGGCGGAACCACGTCAACATCGCTAACTTCTCGCTCGGGCGCCGCGACCGTCCGCTGCGGCCGGGCGAACCGCTCGAGGCGGTCGCGTTGGTAACCACCGATGAGCCCGTCTCGGAAAGCGTGCTCGCCCAATTGCGCGACAACCCCGCTGTAAAATTTGCGCGCTCGGTGGAGTTCCACGAATAAATGCGCGTGTGTGCTTCGTAGCACCTCAGGGTGATTCTACTTAGAAAATCCTATTGAGTGATCGAGGATCTGCCTGTAAGCTAAAAACAAGCCCTGTTTTTTAGAAAACGCGCCATCGCCCGGAGTGAAAGGTTCAATCGAGGAGTTCTGCGTGCGGAGCCCGACGACGCGCGACGACTTAGTGTGCGCATTGCTCGTTAACGCCCAGACCGACAGTCGCCTGCTGGTGTACGAGGTGTTTCGGAAGGCAGGCTGGCGGCTCCGGGAAGTGCGGAACAGGAAGCAAGCGCTGCAGTGCCTCGCACGGCATGCGGTACAAGTCGTGATTGCTAACGGCAGTCGGCCAGACTGGCCTTGGAAGAAGATTCTTCACGATCTGAGGCGTCTCGAGCGCCCGCCGCAGTTGATCGTTACTTCGCGGCTAGCCGATGACTCACTTTGGTCTGAGGTGCTGAACTGGGGGGGGTATGATGTTCTGGCTGAGCCGTTGCAACGGGAGGAAGTCGAGCGCGTAGTCGCCGCCGCCCGCCGCCACTTCGATTCTCCAGCCGTGTCCGTTCCGCAGGCGCGAATGGCTGCTGCCTCGTAGAGCCACAATCGAACCGTTTAACAGACTAGATCTTCGCGCCCGATCTTGAAGCTTTCCAAATTGCCCAGGACGGTAAGGGCGATCTGTTTAGGGTCGAAAAACGTCTGCGCGATCCGCTGCACGTCCGCGGCTGTTACCGACTCGATGCTTTCCACCAACTCATCTAAAGTAAAGAACTTTCCGAAATACATCTCCTGACGCGCCAGGTTTGACATGCGGCTGGCAGTCGATTCCAGGCTCAGCATCAGCGAGCCCTTGAGGTGGTCCTTGGCCCGGCGCAATTCTTCCTCGCCGACCGAGTGTTGCTTCAGATCGCGGAATTCATTGAGGATCGACTCCACCACTTTGCCTGCTGACTCGAGCGAAGTGCCCGCATAAATAGAGAGACAGCCGGTGTCCCGGTAGGGGTTCAGCTCGGAGAATACCGCGTAAGCCAGCCCCTGCCGTTCGCGAATATTCTGAAACAGTCGTGAACTCATGCCGCCACCGAGCAGCGTGTTCAAGACGTAGCAGGCGAACCGCTCCTGGTGGGGCAGCGGATACGACGGCACACCCAGGCACAGGTGGACCTGCTCGAGCGCCTTCTTGTTACGCAGCGCAATACGAGCATGCGTGTTGGGAACCGGATCCGGTTTCGCCGGACCGCCCAACGGCAACGATTCGAAGTGTTCCCGTACCAGCGCCACCAGCCGGTCGTGCGTGAGATTGCCGGCGGCCGTCACGATCAGGTTCGCCGGCGCATACACCTCCGAGTAGTAACAGCGGATCCCGTCGCTATCGAAGCGTTTCACAGTCTCGCGTGTTCCCAGGATCGGCTTGCCCAGCGGATGATCTTTCCAAAAATTCGAGGAGAAGATCTCGTGGACCAGGTAGTCCGGGCTGTCGGCCTCCATCTTGATTTCTTCCAGGATGACGCCCTTTTCCTTTTCGATGTCTGCGGGCTGAAACAGCGGGTTCAACACCAGGTCGGCGAGCACGTCCCAAGCCAGCGATAGATGCTCATCCAAAACTTTTGTGTTGAAACAAACCAATTCCTTGGCCGTGAAGGCATCCAGGTTGCCGCCGATCGAATCGACCGAACGGGCGATGTCCTCGGCCGAGCGATGGGTCGTGCCCTTAAACAGCATATGCTCGATGAAGTGCGAAATACCGTTCTGCTCGGGCATCTCACGCCGCGAGCCGGTCCCGATCCAGATGCCGACCGACACCGAGCGCACATGCGGCATGGCTTCGGTGATCACACGGACGCCATTCGGGAGCGTGGTCGTCTCGATTTCCCGCGCGGGGCCGATGGAGGAAGTGGTGGCCAACGAAGTGCGTTCTCTTCTACCTTTGTAACACTGTCGGCTCGTAAACCGCTATCGTACACTGGTTACAGGCATGCAACCTCTGGTAGGCATGGAACTTAGAGAGCTTCGCCAGGCCCTGGGCACCGACCAGCCCCCGTACCGGGCCCAGCAACTGTATGAGGCGCTTTACCGCCACCAAGCCTCGGAGCTGGTCCACATCTCAACCCTGCCCGTTCGTACCCGGCAGCAGTTGGCTGGTCATCACTCGTTGGGCCTCCCCGAGGTCGCGCATCTTTACGAATCGGCGGATGGTACTCGCCGCTACCTCCTCCGCTTGGACGACGGCCGCACCGTCGAGACGGTGCTGATGCCAGAAGGCGAGCGCAATACCATCTGCCTCTCAAGCCAAGTGGGTTGCGCGGTCGACTGCAAGTTCTGCATGACGGCGCTGCTCGGACTGGAGCGCAACCTGACCGCGGGTGAAATAGTCGGCCAAGCGCTGCTGGTGGCCCGCGAAAACCGCCTCCGCCAGGATGGTGGCCGGTTGAACCTCGTCATGATGGGGCAGGGCGAACCGCTGCTCAATCTTTCGAACGTGTTGAAGGCGACCCGCATCCTGGTCGATCCGCGCGGATTCGCGCTCTCACCGCGCCGCATCACCATCTCCACGGCAGGCATCATCCCCAAGATCGACGAACTCGGCCGCGAGTCGGTGCGTCCGAAGCTGGCCGTTTCCCTCAACGCTTCTACCGAAGAGATGCGCTGCGAGTTGATGCCCATCACGCGCAAGTATCACTTGAAGGATTTGCTCGAAGCGTGCCGGCGCTATCCGCTCCGTCCATGGGAAAAGCTCACCTTCGAGTACGTGTTGTTGAAGGGCGTCAACGATACCGATCAAGACGCGCGGCGCGTGGTGAAGCTTCTGGCGAATCTCAACTGCAAAGTCAACTTAATCGCGCTAAATCCGGGAGCTGAAATCGCCTATCACACTCCGGACGGGGCCAGGGTGAAGAGGTTCCAGCAGATCCTAAGCCGTTCACTGCCGTGCTTCATCCGCAAGCCGCGAGGCCTGGACATCTACGCCGCGTGTGGACAGCTCCAGCGTAGCACCGGCTAGACCCCATAGGAACACGGCCGCTAAAGTTTCTACTGTACAGGCACTAGGAACCGGACGTTTGGGCTCCGCATCTGGAAAAGTATAGGAACCAAAAGATGCGGTCAAGGATACAAGCACTCAGTGGCTGGTTCCTGGCTGCGCTGATACGCGCCCCAGCGTGGAGCGCAATACCCCCGCAACCGTGAACGATCAACTACATCGAAGGGCGGGCCACGATGGGCGGCCAGGCGCTCGGCGAAAAGTCCGTTGGGACTGCCAGGTTGGCGCAAGGCCAGTCGTTGTTGACTCAGGATGGCCGGGCCGAGATTCTGCTGGCACCCGGTATCTTTTTGCGGATCGATCACGAGACCACTGTCGAGATGGCGAATCCCGGTCTGGCGGACACTCTGGTAGCTGTCCCGAAGGGCCGCGCCATGGTGGAGGTGGCGGAAATCCGGCCAGAGAACAATGTACGGATCAATGCCCAAAGCGCAAGCACACGGTTGCTCAAACCGGGCCTGTACGATTTTGATGCGGACCGCGGCCAGATTCGCCTGTTCGATGGCAAGGCCGTGGTCAGGGTGGGTGAGCGTCGACTCGAGTTGAAGAGTGGCCACGAACTCAGTCTGGGAGCTCCCGGGCTTCTGAAACCGCAGAGATTCGATAAGAAAGCCGGCGAAGGTGACTTTTACCGCTGGTTGAGCCTGCGGTCCTCGTACCTGGCGGAGGCCAACGTGGACGCGGCGCGAAGGTACGTCACCGGGTGGGGATGGGGTCGCGGTTGGTACGGTGCAGGTTGGTATTGGGACCCCTGGTTTGACGCCTATACGTTCATTCCAGGAGACGGAATTTTTTACGGTCCCATTCGCATGGGGCTTCTACTCACCCTGGCTGGTGTATGAGGCTCCTTACTTCGCCTACGGATATCCGTTTGGCCACGGCCCCTATCATCTCCACTTCGGAGGCTACCGCCCGCTCTCGACACCGAGGGATCACCCACCCGGATCCGCGGCCCTCAGCCGCGGCGCTTTCGGAGGCCCTGGAGGCGGCTTCGGCAGTCGCAGTGGTGGGTTTGGCGCCAGTGGCGGTTTTGGTCGAGGTGCAAGCGTCGCTCAAGGGGGTTTCGACGGCGGCCGGCATCGCTAAGGTCCATCCCTCATTCGTAGCGAAGCGCTACCGCGGGATCCACCTGCGCGGCCCGGCGGGCAGGCAGGTAGCAGGCCAGAAGACCGACCGACGCGAGCATCCCGCCTACCGCGACCATGGTAAACGGATCCCAGGGACCCACGCCGAAAAGCAGCGTGGCCAGCAGACGAGTGAGCGCCAGCGCTCCGGCAAATCCGACGGCGAGCCCCGCACCGGTCATCCAGATCCCGCGGCCGAGGACAAGTCCCAACACGTCGAGACGACTGGCGCCTAAGGCCGCGCGAATGCCGATTTCGCCGGTGCGTTGCGCCACCGAGTAGGAGATCACGCCGTAAATTCCCACCGCGGAGAGCAGCAGCGCAATTCCTGCGAAGACGCCCAGCAGCATGGAGCGGAGCCGGTCGCCGGCCATCGATTCCGACTTAATCTGTTCGAGCGTCTTCACATCCGTGAGCGGCTGCTCTTTGTTGACGTCGTAAACCGCCCGGCGCAGCGCCTTGACCAGCCGCGAAGGTTCGGTCGCCGCGCGCACCACGAGTCCGCCAAAGTAGACCGGGCTCTGTTCGTTGGTCACATAGATTCCCGGATTGTCCCGTTTGTCATCAAGGTTGGTGACTCGTTCGTCGCCCACAACGCCCACCACTTCCCAGGCAATCTCCGGCCCGAGCTGCGTCTTGCCGGGGATGATCTGCTGCACCAAAATGCGCTTGCCGATCGGGTCCTGATCCGGAAAATACTTGCGTTTCATGGTCTGGTTGATGACGGTAACCGGCGGTGAGCCGGCCACGTCGTGATCGGTGAGCCCGCGGCCTTCCCGCAGCCGCATGCCGACCGCCCGAAAATAGGACGGGCCGACCATTTTGAAAAAGCAGCCTTGACGGTTGGCACGGTCAACCACCGGCCGGTCCGAGATTTGGAACGGCATGCCATAGCCCCAACCCTGCATCGGCAGCGCTGAGGTGAATGCGACATCGCGCACCCCGGGCACAGATTCGACGTTACCGACGATCTGACGCAAATAGCTGTCGAGCTGGACCGTATCGGGGTAGCGCTTGTCGGACAGGGGGAGTCCCGCGGTCATGACGTTGGTCGAATCGAAGCCGGTATCCGCTCTCTGCATCTGAAAAAAGCTGCGGATGAGCAATCCAGCGCTCACGAGCAGCACGAAAGCCAGGGAAACCTCTCCCACCACCAGAATGCCGCGGAGTTTGCTGCGCGATCGGCCGATCGCCCCGCGGCCGCCTTCCCGCAGCGAGATGGCAAGGTCTGCCCGCGTGGCCTCCCAGGCTGGAGCCAGACCGAACAGGATTCCGGTGAACACGGAGAGGGCCAGAGCGAACAGCAACAGGCGGCCATCCATAGTGACATTGACTTCCCGCGGCAGCGAAAAAGGCGGAATCGCCGCCTTGAGCGCAGCCATAGTGGCGTAGCCCACGCCGAGGCCGACGAGGCCGCCGGCCAGAGCGAGCAGCACGTTTTCGGTCAGAAACTGGCGGACGAGACGCCGGCGAGCCGCACCCAGCGCGGAGCGCATCGCCACCTCGCGCTCCCGCGCCGCACCGCGCGCCAGGGTGAGGTTGGCCAGATTGGCGCATCCGATCAACAGAACCATCCCGGCGGCCGCCAGCAGCACATAGAGAGATCGCCGCAGATCGGAGTCTACGAGCACGTCCGAAAAACGCTCCACTACCACCCCCCACCCTTTATTGGAATCCGGGTAGTCGCGCGCGATGCGGGCCCCGATCGAATCCATTTGCGCGCGCGCTTTTTCCAGGGTTACTCCCGGTTTGAGTTTGGCGAAGGAGCCGAACCAGTGAAAATTCCGGGTCATATTCTCGGGCTGGAACGCCAAAGGCCTCCAGATCTGGTTGTAGGCCCGGTCGAAGGCGCTTCCCTCCGGCAAGACCCCAATCACGGTATAGGGTTCTCCGTCCAGGCGGATGGTCCGGCCGATCCATTTGGGGTCGCCGCCGAATTGCGTGCTCCAGAGCACATGACTGAGCACCGCCACGTGTTCTTTGCCAATCTCGTCTTCGGAGGCGGCGAATGTTCGGCCGAGCGTCGCTTGGATGCCGAAGATCTCGAAGTAGTGTGCCGAGACACGCCCGCCCCGGAGTTGCACGGGCTCGCCGAAACCGGTCAAGGTAACCGGCCCTCCCGCCTGCGCAGCCATGTGGTCAAAGACCGTGTTCGCGCGCTGCCAGTCGAGGTAGTTGAGCGTCGAGATCCCGTTACGTGCGCCGAGCGGCGGCTTCTCCAGCACGCGGACGATCCGGTCGGCATCGGCGTAGGGCAGCGGCTTCAGCAAAACCGAGTCGACGAAGCTGAAGATGGCGGTATTCGCTCCGATGCCGACGGCCAGGGTGAGCAGGCAAACCAGGGTGAACCCCGGACTCTTAATCAGGGTCCGGCAGGCGTATTGAAGATCTTTGAGCAGGCCGTTCACAACCCACGCTCCTGTCTTTGGATTGAAAGATTTAGACGAAGGAAGGTTGGAATAGTTCCGGAGATTCTCTGCGAAATCGCGCGGGCAGGCTACACCCCGGCCGTGGTTTCGACCTTGAGGAACGGGCTTACCAGATTGTGCGCGCGGTCGAACTCGATCGGAATCGCGTCTTCGATCGCAAGCAACGGATTCCGTTCAATCTGGCGGCGAAGATTTTCGCTGAGACCGATCCGCGCCAACTCGAGCGTGTTGCGAATCCAGCCGATCGTAACCTGGCTTGGGTCCTCGCGCCCGGCGGTGGGCAGGAGGTGCTCCAGGCATTCGCGGTCGGTCGGATAATGAATCGGCGTGTGTGCTCCGGAAGGATTCGAAGCCGTGAGCGCGTTGATCCACGTGTTGTGCGTGTCAATCGCCTCAACCAGCCGGTCCGTCACTACATCGGCTCCGCCCACACCGAGCGCATTGCCGTAGCTCAGGTCGCTCAGTGCGCGCGTGAAGATGCGCTCGATGCGCGGCGTGTCAGCGAACAGATTGTATTCGCCGCGATGAGTGCGATTGATGATCTTCGTATCCATCCCCAGGCCGCTGATGTTCTTGCCCATTTCGTCGACCACCAGCAGATCCAGGTCCATGGGGAGCGTGGCCATCCAGGATTTCACCAGCGCCAGGTCTTCCTCTTCGCGCCGCTCCATCTCCTCGGCCGGGACCACGTCGATTTTCGCCGTGTTGTGATAGGCGTCTTCGAGGATCGCCACACCACCCAGAATTTTGCCCGAACCGAGCGTCTGGCGGCCCACCGTGCGGATCACATACTCCAGGCCGAGACGATGCCCGTAGGAGTGATAGCGCTGCGCGCCGGCGAGCTTTCCGAGCCCGATGGCCATCATCTTAAACAGGCCGCTCTCGATCGCGCCCGAGAAATCAGTGTGCCACTTGACTCGATTGACCAGCAGGACGGCGCCGGCCTGGTAGGCGGCGCGGTCCATAAAGGCTTCGATGCCATCCGCGGTCTTGCCGAGCGAGACGACTTCGAGCTGGCTGACGATGGGACAGTCCATCGACGCCTCTGTAATCCCGTAGTGCGCCAGCACGCTCTGCTGGCCTTCCGCGGTGGCGCCGCCGTGGCTGCCCATGGCGGGAAACAGCAGCGGCCGCATTCCTTGATCTTTCCAGTACCGCACCACGCTGCCCACGATGAGCTCGAGGTTGTGGATGCCGCGGCTGCCCACGCCGATAGCCACTTCGGCGCCGGGGCTCAGCCGCGCGGCCATGCCGGAACGAGCGAGTTCGGTCGCCACTCGCGCGGGGATATCGGCGATCCGGCGATCCGGAAAATTCTGGCGAACCAAAAGCAGGCGGGGAAGTTCCATCCCCTTTATCTTATCGCCCGAAATCACCAAACCCGACAGGCCTGGGCGCTGACCATTGGCTGGCCGGCTTTGCAGGAGAAGGCCTTTTGGAATTCGGGCATATTCTGGACCACTCCGTTCACGCGGAACCGTCCGGGCGAGTGCGGGTCGGTCTGCACTCGAAGCCGCAGGGCCTCTTCCCGCTGGTTTTCGCACCAGACCTGCGCGAAGGCCAGAAAAAATCGCTGGGGTGTGGTGAAGCCCTCGACTTTCTTTTGATCGGCATTGCCGATGGTGTTGGCCAGCGCCATCGATGCAACGCGGACGCCGCCGTTGTCGGCGGTATTTTCTCCCAGCGTGAGTTTACCATTCAGGTACACCCCCGGGACGGGGCTGAAATTCGAATATTGTTTAGCAATGCAGGCGGAGCGTTCTTCAAAGGCTTTGGCGTCAGCAGGGGTCCACCAGTCGCGGAGGTTGCCCTTGGCGTCAAACTGGCGGCCTTCGTCGTCGAAGCCGTGGGTGAGTTCGTGGCCGATGACTACGCCGATCGCTCCGAAGTTGGCGGCGTCTTCACTGTGATTGTCAAAGAAAGGCGGCTGCAGGATGCCGGCCGGGAAGTTGATATTGTTCAGCAGCGGGTCGTAGTAGGCGTTGACGGTCGGCGGCGTCATGCCCCACTCCTCGCGGTCCACCGGCTTGCCGATCTTGTTCAGCTGGCGGAGGAATTCGAACTGATCGGCCCGCATACCGTTGCCAGCCGCGTCATCGCGCTTAATGAGGACGCTCGAATAGTCGCGCCATTTGTTCGGATATCCGATTTTGTTGGTAATGGCCTTGAGCTTGGCCAGCGCCTGCTGCTTGGTTGCCGGTGTCATCCAGGTAACCTGCTGGATGTTCTGGCCCATCGCCTTTTCGAGAGCGTCCACCATCTTGAGCGTGCGCTGTTTGCCTTCCGCGCCGAAGGTGCGCTCCACGAATTTCCGGCCAAGCGCCTCGCCGAGCTGGTTATCGGTGAAGTCGACGCAGCGCTTCCAACGCGGCCGCAATTCCTGGGCGCCGGTGAGCGTCTTACCGAAAAAGTTGAAGTTCTCCTCGACGAAGGCGGTTGGCAGCAGTGGCGCTTGGGAGTGCAGGACGTGCCAGATGAGATAAGTTCTCCAATCGTCCAGGCTGGCGTCCGAAATCGTGCTGTTTACGACCCTAAAGAAATCCGGCCAGGCCACGTTGAGGCTTTGAAAGGCGGGCGCTCCGCTGTCGGTGAAATACTGGCTCCAGCGAAACTCAGGTGCCAGTATCTCGAGCTCGCCCTTGCTCATTTTGTGGTAAATCTTCTCGGGGTCGCGTCGCGAGACGCGGTCGAGCGAAGCTCGGGCAAGCTCGGTTTCGAGCTTCATGACGGTGGCGGCGCTGGTCTTGGCCTGCTCAGGGCTCTGACCGGCGAGCTCCAGCATGCGCTGAACGTGGGCCTGATACTGTTGCCGGAGCTCGACGGACTTGGCATCGTCCTTGAGGTAATAGTCGCGGTCCGGAAGACCGAGGCCGCCCTGGTCGGCCTGCGCGATCACCTGTTTGGAATTCTTGAAGTCTTGGCCAGAGCCAAAGTCGAACAGCGCAGGCATGCCGTTGCGGTGCAGGTGCGCAAGCTCAGCCGCCAGTTCGGACTTGTCTTTCAGATTGCGAATGCGCTCGAACTCCGATTGAAGCGGCGCAAGACCCCTGGCATCGATTCCGGCCGTGTCCATGCAAGCCGCGTAGTAATCGCCGATTTTCTGTGTGAGCGAGTCGCGCTGCGCCCCGGGTTTCGCCGCCTCTTCGAGGATCTGACGAAGTGTTTCCCGGTTGCGTTCTTCGAGTTCGGTGAACCGTCCCCAGCGCGACTGGTCCGCGGGAATCGGGTTGTTCTTCATCCACGACCCGCAGGCGTATTGATAAAAGTCGGTGCAGGGGTCCTGAGACAGGTCCATGGCTTTAACGTCGAACGGGGGGCTGGGGGATTGGGCCCAGAGCGCGGCGGCACAGAAACACAGGGGGAGCGGAAGTTTGGTCACGCGAGTCGACTCCTCTCTTCTCAATTTAACGTGCCTGGCCGGGGTGTGGTGCGGAAATTCTGGCCGGATGTTATACTCCGGACGGTTGCACATATGGCCAGTATCATGATTCGCAAGCCGTTGAACCTGATTTTGGAGGAGGCTGGAGAGGAGGGGGAGTGCACTCTGAAGCGAGCCCTGGGGGTTGTGAACCTGGTTACGCTCGGGATCGGCGCGATCATCGGCGCCGGCATTTTTGTGCTCACCGGCTCTGCGGCAGCCCAATATGCGGGCCCGGCAATTATTCTTTCCTTCTTATTAGCGGGCCTGGGCTGCGTGTTTGCCGGCCTTTGTTACGCCGAATTTGCTTCATTGATCCCGATCGCCGGGTCGGCCTACACCTACGGATACGCCACGCTGGGTGAGCTGTTCGCCTGGATCATTGGTTGGGACTTGATCCTGGAGTACGGCTTCGGCGCCGCGACAGTGGCCTCGGGGTGGAGTGCCAACGTGATTCTGTTGCTGCAATATCTCCATGTCCCGCTACCACCGGAAATTATGGGCACTCCCGGAACAATACTAGTTCGGTACGACGGGATCTGGATGCCGGCGAACTCGGTCCCTGCCGGTGCGGCTGTTGCGGCCCTGCCGCATGCGACTGCTTCCTTTAACATCGTGGCATTCCTCGCGATCTGCCTGGTGACGACGATCCTGGTGATTGGGATACGGGAATCGGCCAACTTCAACACGATCGTCGTTTTTGTAAAAGTCGGGACGGTGCTGGTTTTCATCGCCCTGGCTGCGTCGTATGTGTTGGCACACCCCCAGGTAGCCTCCGCGAATTGGCATCCGTTCATCCCACCCAACACGGGCGAATTCGGCCGGTTTGGTTTGTCGGGAATCGGGCGCGGCGCGGCGGTCATCTTTTTTGCCTATATCGGGTTTGACGCGGTTTCGACCGCCGCCCAAGAAGCGAAAGACCCGCAAAAGGACATGCCCATCGGTATCCTGGGATCGCTGGTCATCTGTACGTTGTTGTACGTCGCAACCGCATGGCTGCTCACCGGGGTCGTGAGTTATAAGCTTCTCAATGTAGCGGCGCCGGTTGCCCGTGGTATGCAGGCCACCGGTATTGTCTGGGGCGAGTACTTGGTGCTAATTGGAACCATCCTCGGGTTGAGCACGGTCATGCTGGTGATGCTGCTCGGCCAGTCGCGCGTTTTCTTTTCGATGTCACGAGATGGACTGCTCCCGGATTGGGCCGGGCGGGTGCACCCGCGGTTTCGCACGCCCTATATTTCCTCGATCACCGTCGGGCTGTTTGTGGCGATTTTCGCTTCGTTAATTCCCATCGGCATCCTCGGTGAACTGGTGAGCATCGGCACCTTGCTGGCCTTCGTGATTGTGTGCGCCGGGGTGTGGGTGTTGCGCCGCCGCCGCCCGGACTTAAAGCGTCCGTTTAAAACGCCGCTCGTGCCCATCGTTCCGATCCTGGGAATTATCGTCGCGCTTTATCTGATGGTGAGCTTGCCGGTGGACACCTGGCTACGCCTGGTGGTGTGGCTGGTGATCGGTCTGGTGATTTACTTCGCCTACGGGCGGAAGCACAGCCGGGTTGCCGAACTCGCCCAGCGGCCGAAGCAGCGCGTCTAGCCTCGCCCCCGTTCGTCTACTTCCGCATGTCCACCTGGCTCTTCCCGTAGTTCCAGAACCGCTCGAAACCGTCTTGTGGCGCCGCTTTGCGGGCTTCCTCTGTTTCCAGGTAGCTCACCGGGCGGCCCATCAGGAGTGCCTGCTGCTGGAGGTGGGCATTCATGTTCATGTAGTAGGCACGTCCCACCACTACGTGCAACGAGTCGGCCACCACGACCGCCCCATGACCGCGCATCAGCGCTGCCGGCTTGTTGCCCAGGGTCTGCGCCAAGGCATGACCAAGGTCCGCGTTGCGGATGAGCATATCGGTGACTCCTCCGGCATCGCGGATTTCGAACACCGGGACTCCTTCGCCGAGGAACGCCGCCATGTGATAAACCGGCCGGAGCGCGATGCCGGTGACACTGAAGGGGATCAGGTCGGGTGCGTGGCAGTGCACGACGGCCATCACGTCGGGCCGGGCACGGTAAATTTCGCTGTGAATGAAGCGCTCGGTGTAGCCGGTGGGCGCATCCGCGCGGATGGGCTTGCTATCGAGGTCGTATTCGAGAATGTCCGCGGCCGTAACCACCCCGGCCGCCAGGTGACTGGCCAGCAGAAAGTGGGTCGGATTGCGGGCATCGCGCACGCTGACATGGCCATACGCGTCGAGAACGCCCTCGTGCGCCAGGATGTGGTTCGCCAGAACGAGCTCGGTGACCTGGGCGGGGTTCAGCGCTTGCGGCCAACCGGGCAGAGCCGAAAGTGCAGCGAGGACGAGCATTTGCGGTTTCATGGGCCTCCTCCAGACGTCATAAAAGATTTAGGCACGCGTCGCCTTTGGCTCAGCAGTTTACAAGAAAACCGCGCGAAGCGCCATCCGAATCAGTTTCAATCTTGGAGGCTTTTGTTGGTCTACCGCCCTTGTTCCCACCGGGCAACCACGGCGCTGGCCAGGCAGTTGCCGAGCACGTTGACCGAGGTGCGCGCCATGTCGAGCAAAGCGTCGACGCCGAGCAGAATCGCTACGCCTTCTAGAGGAAGGTGAAAAGTGGTCAGCGTGCCGGCGAGAATCACCAGCGCGGCGCGCGGAACGCCGGCCACTCCCTTGCTGGTGAGCATGAGGGTCAGCATCATGAACAACTGGTCGCTGAAAGGGAGCCGGACTCCGGCGGCCTGCGCCACGAAGACCGAGGCCAGCGAGAGGTAGAGCGTGGTGCCGTCGAGATTGAAACTGTAGCCGGTGGGGATCACGAAACCCACAATGTGCTTGGGCACCCCGAAGCGCTCCATGTTTTCGAGAGCCAGCGGCAGGGCCGCTTCGCTGGACGCAGTCGAGAAGGCGATCAGGAACGGCTCACGCACGGCATGATAAAAGGCGGCGAGCGGGATGCGGAATAGTGCCACGACGCTGCCCAGCACGAGCAGCACGAACAGCGCCTGCGCCGCATACATGGTGACGATCAACCTACCCAGCCCGAACAGGACGCCGGCGCCTTTACTGGCGACGGTGACCGCCAAGGCGGCGCCGACCCCGAGCGGAGCGAGAAGCATTACGTAGCGCGTGTAGAGAAACATCACGTCCGCCAGCGAGGAGAGAAACGAGACAACCGGGGCAGCCTTGGCACCGAGAGCGGCGCAGGCGGCGCCGAACAGAAACGCAAAAACAACGATCTCGAGCACGTCGTTGCGGGCCATCGCGTCGAAGATGCTGATGGGAAAAGTACGCTCGAGCAGATTGGCTACCACGGACTGATCTTTGGGAAGCGCGCCTTCAGTCGAGGGAGCGATGGGCACACCGACGCCGGGCCGCACCAGGTTCACTGCGCCCAGGCCCAAAAAGAGCGCACAGGTGGTGACAGCTTCGAAATACACAAGGGCCTTTACCCCAATGCGGCCCATGCGTTTTAGGTCCCCGCCGCCAGCCATGCCCGACACCAGTGTGGCGAAGATCAAGGGCGCGATGATGGAGCGGATGAGACGAAGAAAAATGCTGGCGACGAGGCCCAACCGGCCCGCCAAATCCGGTCGAGCGATACCGAATCCCACTCCCGCGATCATGCCGAGGAAGATCCACGCCGTGAGCGAAAGACGCTTCACCGCTCGCCCCATTTGAGCTTTTGGCGCAGGACGTCGAAGAACATCATGCGCGGCGGACGGACCAGGTGCAGCGCGAACGCCGAGCTGCGGCAGACGATGGTGTCGTTTTCCTGAATGGGGTTGCCGGTCTGTCCATCGATGGTCAAAAACACGCTCTCATCCGGTCCGCGCGAGACGACGCGAATGACGCTGGTCTCGGGCACCAGCACGGGCCGGTTGGTGAGCATGTGCGGGCAGATGGGCGTCATGCAAATCGTGGGGACTGTCGGGAAGATGATCGGGCCGCCGGCGGCCAACGAATAGGCAGTGGATCCGGTAGGCGTGCAGATGATCAGGCCATCGGCTTTGTAGTCGGCCACAAACTGGTCGTCCACGAAGGCCTCGAGATCGATCATGCGGGCAATCGAAGACTTGGTGAGGACGGCGTCGTTCAGCGCGTCGTAGGAGGCTATCACATTGGCTCCGCGCATGACTTCGGTGTTCAGAAGCTTCCTTCGACCGACGCGGTGCTCTCCACGCAGCGCGCGCTCCAAGTCGGGGAAGACTTCTTCCATGGTGATTGCGGTGAGAAAGCCGAGGCCGCCCAGATTGACAGGGAATAGAGGAATCTCCCGCTTCCCGATGGCGCGGGCGGCCGAGAGGAGCGTGCCATCGCCGCCCAGCACGATCACCAGGTCGCAACCTTCGGGCACATCTTCGCGAGCAACGCCGGCCACACTCGCATCGTAGGCGGCCGTCTCCTTGTCGCCGCGGACAACCAGGCCGCGCTGGCGGAGCCATTCGACGACTCCCGGCACAAGCTTCGTGGCCGCCGTGACTTCGGGCTTGGAGATGATCCCGACCGTCTTAATGATGGGCATAGAGGAGAAATTCCTTGTTTCCTTCAGCGCCGAGGATGGGGCTTTCCATGATGCTGCATCTAAACCCGAAGCCCCCTACGGCGCTGTTGACGCGTTCGCAAGCAGCCTGGTGGAGCCGCGGCTCACGAACAATGCCGCCCTTGCCGACTTGGCCCTTGCCGACCTCAAATTGCGGCTTGATCAGTATAACCATTCGCCCGCCGGGTTGGAGCAACACGACGATGGCCGGCAGAACTAGGGTGATCGAGATGAAGCTGACGTCGCAAGCGATTAGCGCGACGAGTTCGCCGATATGAGCCAAC
>Ga0306923_10001822_pt1 | contig 19107 bp, 15 predicted proteins | sample sta12Can44000108_FD_203841 | JGI IMG/M metagenome (GOLD analysis project Ga0306923, IMG submission 203841) | Lab enrichment of tropical soil microbial communities from Luquillo Experimental Forest, Puerto Rico - statanox.12C.anox.44.000.108 (v2)... | ecosystem: Environmental > Terrestrial >... | reverse complement strand
CCCGATCTGCCGCCGGGCCTGCGCGTCACGCGCGCCTACAATTCGATCTATGTCATCGATCACGATGGCAGCGTGCTCTCCGTTTACGACAAGCTGCACCTGGTTCCGTTCGGCGAATATCTGCCGTTCCAGGACGTTATGGAGAGGCTCGGCTTGGAACAGCTCACCAGGGTTCAGGGCGGTTTCATCCCCGGCACGATTCGCCGCTCGCTGGCAATTCCAGGAGCGCCGCGAGCACTACCCCTGATTTGTTACGAAGCCATATTTCCCGGCGACATTGCATCGCAGGGCGATCGCCCCGGCTGGATCATCAATCTGACCAATGATGGTTGGTTCGGAATCTCAACCGGCCCCCACCAGCATCTTCAGCAGGCCCGGCTACGTGCCATCGAACAAGGTCTGCCGGTGGTTCGTGCCGCAAATACAGGCATTTCGGCAGTCATCGATCCCATGGGCCGGATCGTCGCACGGCTTGGTCTCGGCATCGAGGGCGTGCTGGATTCGGGCCTGCCGTCGGCCGAGCCGCCGACCGTCTACGCGCGCTTCGGAGACATTCCTGCCGCCATAATCATCATCCTTGCCCTGATCCCGGTCATCTGGCGACGGTTCGCCAAACGGGCATGATGACGCCCCTCCCGTGGCGCAGTCGGTCCTCATCCGGCTCGCTATTTCGTCAAAAATGTCCCGCAAGCGAAAATCCGCCAGTTGACAGACCGACGCCGCACTTCGCATTCTGTCACGAACGTGCGATCCAGCCAGTTATCTGCCCAAACTTGTCTGCAACCTTACCCCGCCTCCAAGCAAGTTTTGACGGTGTAGGCGCCGGAGGCATACACCGCGTCGTCTTCTTCTTTCCCCACCAGATCGCAATGAGAGTTGGCGATGTCGACTAAAGCGCCGAACCCAGTTGACAAATATGTCGGCAGCCGGGTGCGGATGCGCCGCATCATGCTCGGCATGAGCCAGGAAAAGCTTGGCGAAGCGCTGGGCCTGACCTTCCAGCAAATCCAGAAATACGAAAAGGGCACCAACCGAGTGGGCGCAAGCCGTATCCAGCAGATCTCCGAAGTCCTGCAGGTCCCGGTGTCGTTTCTGTTCGAGGGCGGGCCGAGCAGTACGACCGGAGCAGGCAGGTTCGGCGAGGAGGCCTCGCCTGCCTATGTGTCCGATTTCCTCGCTACCTCGGAAGGATTGGCCCTGACACGGGCATTCACGCGCCTCACCGACGCCAAACTTCGACGCAGCATCGTCGATCTGGTCGAGCAGATCGCCGCGCGCGAGGAGTCCGAAAAGCGCTGACCTTTCGATTTTGAGGACGATGTCGACCCGACCGCCGTCCGCCTTTGCCAGACCGGGATGGCGGTCAAACCCAAACAGAGCCACAACGCACCAATGACCTCCCCCAACCCGTTCGATTCGACGACCATCCTTGACGGAATCCGCCAGTGGGTCGAAATCGAGACACCCACAGACGTACCCGAGCAGGTCAACAGGCTGACGACGCTGGTGGCCGCGGGCTATCGCGACCTGCCGGCGACCCTCGAACGCGTGCCCGGCAGCGACGGCTGCGGTGACCATCTGGTGGTGCGCTCATCCTGGGGACAGGAGGCGCCGGGCATTCTGGTGCTGAGCCATCTCGACACCGTGCATCCGCTCGGGTTCATCGAGCGCCTGCCGTTTCGGATTGACGGCGACAGCGCTTTCGGTCCGGGAATCTACGACATGAAGGGCGGCGCCTATCTCGCCTATCACGCTTTCCGCCAGCTCTGCGCGGCCGGCTCCAATTCGCCGCTCGGTGTGACGCACCTCTATGTTTCCGACGAGGAGATCGGCAGCCCGACCTCGCGCGCCCTGATCGAGGCCGAGGGACGCAGGGCCAGATATGTGCTGGTGACGGAACCAGCTCGCGATGGCGGCAAGATCGTCACGGGGCGCAAGGGCGTCGGACGGTTCGAGGTCTTCGTCCAGGGCGTGCCGGCCCATGCCGGTTCACGGCCGAAGGATGGCCGCAGCGCCATTGCCGAACTCGCCAACGTCATCCAGACCCTCCAGGCAATGAACGACCTCAAGCGGGGCATCACCGTCAATGTCGGCGTGGTCAAGGGCGGCACGCGCCCGAACGTTATTGCCGAGGAAGCCTATGCGGAAGTCGATCTTCGCGTGCCCACGCTGAGGGAGGCCGACGAGCTGGTCGGCAAGATCCTGAATCTGAAATCGCGTAGCGAGGGGGTCAGCGTCAGGGTCACGGGCCAATTGAACCGGCCTCCCTATGAAAAGGGTAACGCCGGCGCCGCCCTGTTCGAGCATGCCAGGACGCTCGCGGCGGAAATCGGCTTCGACCTTGTCGACACCTACACCGGCGGCGGTTCCGATGGCAATTTCACTGCCGCCCATACTGCAACTCTGGACGGCCTCGGCGTTGACGGCGAGGGCGCGCATACCCATTACGAGCAGATGTATATCTCCTCGATCGAGCCGCGGGCGCGACTGCTGCATCGGCTCTTTCAGACCCTGCGATGAACGCGCCGACCGGCGACCGCCCGAGGCGCGACCAATCGAACGGCGATGGCGGCGCGCGGCGGACGCATGGCTCGTTTTTCGGCCGACGCAAGGGCCACAAGCTGCGCGCCCGTCAGGCCGGCCTGATCGAACACCTGCTGCCGCGGCTTGCTCTCGATATCGCTGGCCCCGCTCCACGCGATATCGCCGATCGCTTTCAACCGAAGGCGCGCGAGGTCTACCTCGAAGTCGGCTTTGGCGGTGGCGAGCATCTGGTTGCGGAAGCAAGCGGCCTGCCCGACTGTGGTTTTATCGGCTGCGAACCCTACGTCAACGGGATGGCCAAGATCCTGGCCCAGATCGAGAAGCATGGCATCGGCAACATCCGCCTGTTCGCCGGCGATGCCGTGGAGCTACTGGCCTGGCTGCCACCGCGCTCGCTGTCGCGCATCGACCTGATCCATCCCGATCCCTGGCCGAAACGGCGGCACTGGAAACGCCGCTTTGTGCAGGATGCGACGGTTGCGGCGATGGCGCGTGTGCTGAAGCCTGCAGGCGAGTTTCGCTTCGTCAGCGACATTGCCGATTACTGCGCATGGACGCTCTGGCATCTTGTGCGCTCGCCCGATTTTGTCTGGCTCGCCGAGCGCGCCGACGACTGGCGGCGGCCTTGGGACGGCTACACCCTGACGCGCTACGGCCGCAAAGCCGAGCGCGAAGGACGGGTCGCGACTTATTTGCGGTTTCGGCGCGTCGGCTAGGCGGCGCGGCGATTCTAGCCCCGGGCCGAGGGGCGCCTGCCAGCTTTTTAATAGCCCCGTTCCCAATCGATGACATTCCGGAGCGGCCCACCCGTGAGATAGGCACGCAGATTGTCGCAGAAGAGATCTATGGCGCCATGACGGTCCTCGTCACTGACAGACGAGATATGCGGCGTGATCAATACCCTGGGATCGGACCAGAGCCTTTGCGCCGGCGCGTGCTCGAATTCGCCGACATAAACATCGAGCGCTGCGCCGCGCAAATGATCGCGCTGGAGCGCGTCGGCAAGCGCCTCCTCGTCGACGATCTCACCCCGGGCAACGTTGATGAGCACGCCTCCCGGCTTCATCGCTGCAAAGCGATCCTTGTCGAAGAGACGGGTGGTCTGCGGTGTCCATTGGCAGCAGATCACCACGAAATCGCTCTCCGGCAAGAACCGATCGAGATCCCTAGGCCCGCCAAGCTCGCTGAATCCCGGTGGCAGGGGCCGGCCCGGGTGCGCGTGGCGGCGGGTGCCGACGACACGCATGCCGAGGGCGGCGCAGAGTTTGCCGACATCGAGCCCGATTCCGCCGGCGCCCACGACGCACGCGGTCTTGCCTTCCAAGAGAAGCGGTCGATATCCGCGATGGTCGAACACGCCCGCGCCCCGATCGACCGCGGCGCGGTGGAAGCCCTTGGCAAAGTGCAAAATACCGGCCAGCGCATATTCAGCCATCGCCAGCGTATTGCCCAAACCCCGTGATGTTGTCACCACCACGCGGCTGCCCCACAGATCGCCCATGAGCAGATTGCTGGCGCCAGCAGGGCGCTGATGAAACCACTTCAACCTCGGTGACCTGGCGCGCAGATCGAGCGGAAATGGCCAACCACCAAGGATGACTTCAGCTTCGGCGAGCAGGCGATCGCGTTCCTGGCGGGTCCCCGAGCCGGTGGCGCCTGGTGCCAAGTAGCGCGCGGTGGTGAAGGCCGGCCACGTTTCGCGAATTTCCCCGTCATACCAGCCCCCGGCGTCGGTCAATTCGATCGCCGGATCGACTGCCTCAATCTTCGCTCGATCTTCGGCGCTGATGCGCTGAATACTCAGAACGTTGATCGTCTGCATGGGCACCTTCCCAAACCACTCACGCCGAACAAGCGAATCTATAGTGTATCGTCGGCAGATTTGTAACTGCAGGCCGTTGGCAGCCGGTGGTGTAACGCGACAAAAAGCCCAGGACTGGCCTGGGCCCGGCATACGGGCAACGACGAGTGCCGCCGATCTGAAGTCCCTGACTCACGCACAGTAAGATTCTACAGGGACTTCAGATCGAAAGCGGCACTAGAATCACAAACTTGCTGGTGCCCTTTGCTTTCCGAAATTCGTATAAGAGGCTGCCGCGATGTCTTACGAACTTCGCAAAGCGGGCACTAGATATGCTTGAGGCGCTATCCCATTTCCTTTCCCAATGTGACATCATGGAGTTTGGCGTAGTTCGTCCTCTGGTGTCCCGGTTCTGACATTCGCACCAGCGAACCGGATGTGAGGGATTCTCGAGCAGGGAGTCATTGCGATGTCGCTTGCCGAAGCCGTGAATGACGGGACGCGTCAGCGCGCGCTCGCTACGAAAAGCTCGAGGATCGCGTCCTTGCCCGCGATCAAGTCGGTGCCAGTGAATGCTACTACGATCTGGTGCGTGACGGCCGGCCGCTCCCCGAGATGTTGCGCGAGGCTGTGCGCATCCATGGGCCCTACACGCACGTTCCCTACCACGAGCGGATCGACAACGGCTTCGTCAACTTTGTCAACAACGACCATTGCCTCTTGAGTGCCCGTGCCACGTTGCACCTGTCGAAGTGGCTGCCTGCAGAGATGGCCGGACTGCCGATGGCGCAGACCATTTGGTACATTCCGACCGGTCTCGACATCTGGAACCAAAAGATCAACAAGGCACCCGGCCACTACGCCCGTGGCATGGCACCCCAGAAAAGCGCACCGCCGAAGCCCGTCGTACACTGGCCGGACCAAGAGGCGGAGCTTCTCGATGGGCCGTTGCGCGACCGCCTCGACCAATGGATGACGCTGGTCCATCGCGGCCGCGTGCTCGAAGCCTATCGCGTCTTTCTCGGACTGATGCAGAACAAGGCAGAGCGCAAAGAGGTACTCGCAGAACTAGTGTTCGCCGGCCTTATCGATCTGCAGGACCGTGCCTTCCTCAACCGTTCCTATACCACCGGCCACAAGTCCTATCGGGCGCGCGCCACGGTCGAGCTGGGAACGGCCATCGGCTGGGACGACGCGCATGCGGTGCTCTATGCAGGCGCCCTGGATATCGCCGTCGGTCCGCGCTGGTATTCGACCTACGAGATGGCGTGCAACTGCGTCACCCACTACCTCGAGCAGCAGAAAATCTCTGCGGTCCCCTACGCAGGCACCACGGCCAGAGAACTGGCATTGCTTGCAAATTCCGAGCCGCTGAGCGCGACCGAGGCTGAGGCATTCCTCGAAGTCGTGTTGCGTCAGCACGAGCCGGCCTATCTTGAAGAGTTGAGCCGCCTGCTGCTCGCGGGCAAAGGGCCGCGCCAAATCCTGGACGTTTTGCAGATCGGCGCCGCACAGGTGTTGCTCGAGACGCAGGACAGCCTCAATTTCTCCATTTCGCAACACTGCTACGAATACTGCAACACGCTCGGCTGGTTCTATGATTCCTTCGAGCATCCGCAACGCCTGAAGCTGCTGTACTCGGCCGCCTCATTCCTCAACCGCAACGCCTGGCACCAGAAGAATATTGGCGATGGAAGGGCCTCTGTTGCTGAGCTTCCTGCCGGCGCCGAGCGTATGAGCGAGCCGCAACTCCTGCAGAACACCTTGGCCGCCATGGTCGCACTCGATGGACCCCAGGCCGTCGCTTGGGCGAAGGCATATCTTGCGAACAGCGGCGACCGCCAAACGTTAGTGCAACAAATAGCGCTGACCGCCTGCCGCCTCGGCAACGACCCGCACAACCAGGAAATCGCTCAGTGCCTGCTTGAGGACTACGCGAAGAACCGCAGTTTCGACCGCGACCGGTTGCTGCTTGCGTGCGTACAACATACCGCCGTGCACAGGAAATACGGCGATTTTCTTGAATGCGGTCGCCGCTATGGGCGGGCCATGGGCGTTGCCGCGCTCGCCTGACGAACGTCCGCCCCGCATCTCGCTGCGCCTCATCGCAATGACGGTTACGGCCGGCTCTTCCAGAAGCCGAGCACGCGCTCGGCCGTGGAGGGCATCAGGCGCGAGAAATTCACGCGTGCTTTCTCGATGTCGGCGGGCGCCGGCGCCCTGCCGGGCCCCAATCGCAGCAGGATCAACGCCCGCACGGTTGCCCATTCAAGGCCAATCGACTTGCCGACGATCAGAATCGGATCGAAGCGATCGCCGGAAATCAACCTGTCGAGCGTCATGATCCGGACTCCCGACATCGCCGAGAGCGCCGCAATCGACTCCTCGTAACGAAAGCCTTTGGCAAAATCGAACAGAGCGGCCTCATTGAGGTTTCCCGCCTCATGCAGCGCGAGCACCATGCGCTGGGCCGGCACAAAATCGCGCCTGCTCTCGGATCGCTCGGGGACGACAGCAATTTCCGCCATCGCCTGCTTGATGGCGGCCTGACGCTCGGGCTTGACGATGTCGAACAGACGCCGCCGAACCACGTCGAGCGATCCCGCCAGGAGCTGCTTCAGTTTTTGGTCGGAGAGATCGGCGCGCTGACCGATGGTCAGCGTCAGCACGCCATCCTCGGCCGCGCGTTTGATCAGTTCCACATAGCCATTCTCGGAAAACCTCGCCCCGGCATTGCCGGCGGTGCGCCTGACCACCTCGCGGTCACCGCGGAGCATCATGACGTCGGTAAGGTCGGAGGAGAGTGCGGCGCGTTCCGATATTGCTAGCAAATGCTGCTGTCCTCTGGCGCGCGCGATTTCAAGCAAGACCTGCTCGTCCAGAACGGGCGAGCGGCGCAGAAGGGGGCCGGCGACGAGGATTTCGTTCTCCCGCGCCATCCGACCGACCAGATTGCGCGGGGCGTTGGCAAACTGCGACAGCCGTTCGGCGAGCTCGGCGCGCGCCACTAATTCGACGTGCGGAATGAGGTCGATCAGAAGCTCGTCGAGGAAATCGACGTGCCTTGGCCGCAGCGTCGCGGCGCCCTGGAAGAACAGGGCGGCGATACGGTGCGCCGCTTCCTCACGGCGTTTTGGGTCGCCGCTCCTGATGATTGCTTCGAGCCCGGGGATCTGCGACGTGGCGGCTGTCATCAAACCTGCTCAGAACGCGGCGATCCGCTAGTGTGGTGATGTCGGAACCGGGACACTGGCCCAATGCCCGAATCGGCCAACAACTCGACCTGCGCCCGGCCCGCGGAGGGGCAGGTTTTGCAGGGAACCTAGGCAGGCTTGGTGAAGGAAGGGTTAGGTCGGAAAATCGGCCCCGACTAGTGGAGCGGATTTGACGTTCGCTGCCCGCCCGCCGCAATTGTTAGAATCGGACCACTAGGTTGAAAACGGCCCGAGCGGCCTTGTCGCGCAGCCGGAAAAGGGCTATATCAACGCAACTTAATGTCTCATACGATCGCGTATTGAGAGTGGGCCCCTCCGGACCCGCTCTTTTTTATTACCTTGGGCCGCCCGCCGCACAGCGGCGAAAGAAGGTCGGGTCAAACAGGAAACTGGAACCGAACGAACGGATTTGACGCTGGATATGATCGAGCCGACGGGTCTTTTGGACGCCGAACTGCTGGCCGAACCGCGCCTGGTTCTGGAACCGGGCATGGCGGCACGGGTGTCGGCGATCGCAAGCCCCGTCTTGCAGCAGCTGGGCTACCGTCTGGTCCGCGTCCGGATTTCGGGAGAGGCCGGATGCACGGTCCAGATCATGGCCGAGCGACCGGACGGATCGTTGCTGATCGAGGATTGCGAGGCGATTTCGCGAGCGCTATCGCCGGTGCTTGATATCGCCGATCCCATCGACCGCGCTTATCGGCTGGAAATTTCCTCGCCGGGCATCGACCGGCCGCTGGTGCGCCGCTCCGATTTTGAGCGCCATCGTGGCCATCTCGCGAAAATCGAGTTGGCGGTCGCCCATCAGGGCCGCAAGCGGTTCCGTGGCATCATCGAGGGCGTCGAAACAGACGCCGTGCGGTTGCGCCGCGATGACGCCGCCGAGGGCGAGGAGGCCGACGTGCTGCTGGCGATGGACGACATCTCTGAGGCCAGGCTCGTTCTCACCGACGAGCTGATCGCTGAATCGATGCGGCGGGGCAAAGCCGCCGAGCGCGAGCTCAAACGTAACCTCGGTTTGGAGCCGCCGCCTGCCCCGCATGCGATGGCAGGCGTGCGCCGCGCGAAGCCGCCAAGCAAGCCCGTGCCGAAAAACACCAAGCAACACCGCCTCGCCGCCGAGAGGGCGCGCAGGGGCGAAACCGATCCTGTAAGAGGAGATTGAGCCATGGCTGTCAGTGCCAACAAACTCGAGCTGCTGCAGATCGCCGATGCGGTCGCGCGCGAAAAATCGATCGATCGATCGATCGTAATTTCCGCGATGGAGGATGCCATCGCCAAGGCGGCGCGCGCCCGTTACGGCAGCGAGACCGACGTCCATGCCGAGATCGACGCCAAGAAAGGCGAGCTTCGCCTGTCGCGTCACATGCTGGTTGTCGACCAGGTCGAAAATTCGGCCAACCAGATTTCGCTGGAGGACGCCCGCAGGGCCAATCCGGGCGCGCAGATCGGCGACACCATCGCCGACACGCTGCCGCCGCTCGAATATGGCCGCATCGCCGCGCAATCCGCCAAGCAGGTGATCGTGCAGAAGGTGCGCGAAGCCGAGCGCGACCGGCAATATCAGGAGTTCAAGGACCGCATCGGCGACATCGTCAACGGCATCGTCAAGCGGGTCGAATACGGCAGCGTCATCGTCGATCTCGGCCGCGGCGAGGCCATCATACGGCGTGACGAGATGTTGCCGCGCGAGGTGTTCCGCAACGGCGACCGCGTCCGCGCCTACATTTTCGACGTGCGCCGGGAGACCCGCGGGCCGCAGATTTTCCTCTCCCGGACCCACCCGCAATTCATGGCCAAGCTGTTCGCGCAGGAAGTGCCGGAAATCTATGACGGCATCGTCGAGATCAAGGCGGTGGCGCGCGATCCCGGCTCGCGCGCCAAGATCGGTGTGGTCTCGCGCGATTCCTCGGTCGATCCCGTCGGCGCCTGCGTCGGCATGCGCGGCTCGCGCGTGCAGGCGGTGGTGAACGAGCTGCAGGGCGAGAAGATCGACATCATTCCCTGGTCGCCCGACATCGCGACCTTCGTGGTCAACGCGCTGGCGCCCGCCGAGGTCGCCAAGGTGGTGATCGACGAAGACCGCGAGCGGATCGAGGTCGTGGTGCCCGATACCAACAATCAGCTCTCGCTGGCGATCGGCCGGCGCGGCCAGAACGTGCGGCTTGCGTCGCAACTGACCGGCTGGGACATCGACATTCTGACCGAGCAGGAGGAATCGGAGCGCCGTCAGGCCGATTTCGAAAACTCGACCCGCGTGTTCATGGAATCGCTCAATGTCGACGAGGTCGTCGGCCAGCTGCTCGCGTCGGAAGGCTTCACCTCGGTCGAGGAACTGGCGCTGGTCGAGGCCAAGGAACTTGCGGGAATCGAGGGCTTCGACGAGGAAACCGCCAACGAACTGCAGAGCCGTGCCAGGGAGTATCTCGAGCAGCAAGAGGCCGAGCTCGAGGCCCGCCGCAAGGAGCTTGGTGTCGAGGACGCCCTCAAGACCGTGCCCGGCGTGACCCCGAAAATGCTGGTGAAGTTCGGAGAGAACGACATCAAGACGGTGGAAGATCTCGCAGGCTGCGCCACCGACGATGTGGTCGGCTGGACCGAGCGCAAGGAGGGCGGCGAATCGACCAGGCATGCGGGCGTGCTGGACGGTATAGAGATTTCCCGTGACGACGCGGAAGCGATGATCATGCAGGCCCGCCTCAAGGCCGGCTGGATCACGGAAGCCGATCTCGCCAAAGAGGACGCAGAAGCCGAACCCGCCGAACAGCCGTCGGTGTGATGTTTTAAAGGAGAGATAGGTTTAAGGATGCTCGCCAGCGCCGACGATCTGAAGCCCCACGCGCCTGCCAGCGTTGAGGCTGCTCTCGATGACGGGACGCGGACCCAGAAGTCCGCGACGAAGCGGATGTGTGCGCTCAGCCACGCCGTGCGGCCGATCGACGAGCTCGTTCGTTTCGTCGTTTCGCCGCAGGGCGAGGTGATCGCCGACGTGAAGCGGAAGCTTCCCGGCCGGGGATTGTGGATTTCAGCGTCGCGCGAGGCGGTTGCGGAAGCGGTCCGGCGCCACCATTTCGGCAAGGGGTTCCGCCGCGAGGTTCGCGTGCCGGCGACGCTTGTCGCGGACACCGAAGCCCTGCTGGTGCGGAGCGCGGTGGAGGCACTGGCGATCGCCGCCAAGGCGGGCCAGGCGATTTCCGGCTTTGGCAAGGTCGAGGCGGCCCTCAAGGCGCGGCAGGGCGCGACCGCTATCTGGGCCTTGATCCACGCCTCGGACGGGGCGGCCGACGGAATCCGGAAACTGGAGGCGCTGGCGCGAAAAAATCTCGGGATTCATGGTGAATCGGCGGAATTTGCGATCGTGGCCGCCTTGACCTCGGCAGAATTGGATTTGGCATTGGGCCGGCCAAATGTGGTACATGCTGCGCTGCTCGCGGGCCCGGCGAGCAAGACATTCCTGTTGCGCAGCCAGACCCTGGTCCGATACCGGTCGGCCGACGCCGACAAGATTGCCGAAACCGAGCCCAGGAATTCGAAATAGCGAACGCTCGCATCAGATACCGGTGCGCTTGCGCATCAAAACATTAGGACTGCTGAATGGTCGACAAGAATACGCCCGGCGACAAGAAACTGAGTGTCCCGAGCAAGACCTTGACGCTCAAGCCGCGCGTCGAGACCGGCACCGTGCGCCAGAGTTTTCCGCATGGCCGGTCCAAGCAGGTCGTGGTCGAAAAGCGCGGCAAGCGCCGCCTCGGCGCCGACGCGCCTGGAGGTGCCGAAGCCCCGCATGCCATCCCGGAGCCGGCAGTGGCCAAGGCGACACCTGCGGCAGCAAAGGCGCCGATCGGCCGTACAGCTACCACCCCGACGCCAGCCGTGTCACCGCGCGGCTCGGGCGTGGTGCTGCAGACATTGACCGAGGACGAGCATGCCGCGCGCGTCCATGCGCTGGCCGATGCCAGGATCCGTGAACAGGAAGAGCGGCGGCAGGCCGAGGAAGAAGCCAAGCGTCGCGCCAGCCGCGAGGGCATCGAACAGGCCGAACGTGAGGCGGCCGAGGCCCGCCGCAAGGCGGAGGAAGAACGCCATCGCGCGGACGAAGAAGCCAAGCGCAAGGCCGAGCTCGAAGCCAAGAAGCGTTTCGGCGAAGGCGAGGCGGCGTCCGCCGCCCGCCAGGTGACGCCTGCTGCTCGCCCGCCGGCACCAAGCCGGGCGCCGAGCATCGTCGCCGAAATGGAAGAAGAGGACGAGCCGCGGCCGGTTCGTCGCGGTCCCGGCGGCGCCATGCGTCCGGCTGCCGCGCCCAAGACCACCCACAAGCCGGCGCCGCAAAAGCAGCGCGGCCGGCTGACGCTGGTCACCGCGCTCGATGCCGACGACGTGCGTGAGCGCTCGATCGCCTCGTTCCGCCGCCGCACCCAGCGCCTCAAGGGCCATGCCTCCAGCGAGCCGAAGGAAAAGCTGATCCGCGAGGTGACGATCCCCGAAGCGATCACGATCCAGGAACTCGCCAACCGGATGTCGGAGCGCGCCGTCGACGTGATCCGCCTCCTGATGAAACAAGGCGCGATGCACAAGATCACCGATGTGATCGATGCCGATACCGCGCAGCTGATTGCCGAGGAAATGGGCCACACGGTCAAGCGGGTTGCCGCCGCCGACGTCGAAGAAGGCCTGTTCGATGCCGTCGACAATTCGACCGATACCGAGCCGCGCTCGCCGGTCGTAACCGTGATGGGCCACGTCGATCACGGCAAGACCTCGCTTCTGGATGCGCTACGCCACGCCAACGTCGTCTCCGGCGAAGCCGGCGGCATCACCCAGCATATCGGCGCCTATCAGGTGAGCTCGCCGGAAAGCGGCAAGAAGATCACTTTCATCGATACGCCCGGCCACGCGGCGTTCACGGCGATGCGCGCGCGCGGCGCCAAGGTGACTGACATCGTGGTCCTGGTGGTCGCTGCCGACGACGGCGTGATGCCCCAGACGGTGGAAGCCATCAATCACGCCAAAGCGGCCAAAGTGCCGATGATCGTCGCTATCAACAAGATCGACAAGGCGGACGCGAGGCCGGAGCGGGTGCGCACCGAGCTGCTGCAGCATGAGGTGCAGGTCGAATCGCTCGGCGGTGACGTCGTCGACGTGGAGGTCTCCGCCAAGAACAAGACCAATCTCGACCGCCTGCTGGAAATGATCGTGCTGCAGGCAGAAATCCTCGACCTCAAGACCAACTCGCATCGTCCCGCCGAAGGTACCGTGATCGAAGCCAAGCTCGATCGCGGCCGCGGGCCGGTCGCAACCGTGCTCGTGCAGCGCGGTACCTTGCGCGTGGGTGACATTGTGGTGGCCGGTGCGGAGATGGGCCGGGTGCGCGCGCTGATCTCGGACCAGGGCGAGACCGTGCAGGAGGCAGGCCCCTCGGTACCGGTCGAGGTGCTCGGCTTCAACGGCCCGCCGGAAGCCGGCGACCGCCTCGCGGTGGTCGAGAACGAAGCGCGCGCCCGCCAGATCACCAGCTACCGTGCTCACCAGAAGCGCGAGAACGCGGCCGCCTCGATCTCCGGCATGCGCGGCTCGCTCGAACAGATGATGTCGCAGCTCAAGACCTCCGGCCGCAAGGAGTTCCCGCTCGTCGTCAAGGCGGACGTGCAGGGCTCGCTCGAGGCGATCCTGGGTTCGCTTGAAAAACTCGGAACCGAGGAAGTCGCCGCGCGCATCCTGCATGCCGGCGTCGGCGGCATCAGCGAATCCGACGTGACGCTCGCGGAAGGTTTCAACGCCGCGATCATCGGCTTTAGCGTGCGCGCCAACAAGGAAGCGGCCGCGGCCGCCAAGCGCAACGGCATCGAAATCCGCTATTACAATATCATCTACGATCTTGTGGACGACGTGAAAAAAGCCATGTCCGGCCTGCTCGCGCCCACTTTGCGCGAGACCATGCTGGGCAATGCCCAGATCCTGGAAATCTTCAATATTTCCAAGGTCGGCAAGGTCGCGGGCTGTCGCGTCACCGACGGCACCGTGGAGCGCGGCGCCAATGTCCGGTTGATCCGCGACAATGTCGTCGTGCACGAAGGCAAGCTCTCGACGCTGAAGCGCTTCAAGGATGAAGTGAGGGAAGTGCAGGCAGGCCAGGAATGCGGTATGGCATTCGAGAATTACGGCGACATGCGTGTCGGCGACGTGATCGAATGTTACCGTGTGGAGACGATCCAGCGCTCGCTGTAAGTCCAAATCTTGCAAAGTGTTCTGGATTTCAGACGCATCGCCATGTTCCGCGAAGGACGGGACATCCAGTAGTCGCCAGGATTCTGGTTACGAAACTGCAGATCGCCCGTTGCGGGTGATGACATCAATCGGATTTTTTCAGGATGCCCCGCCACCACCGCAAACAAAATTCGCCTGCCGGCGCCTCGCAACGTCAGTTGCGCGTGGCCGAGGCGGTGCGCCATGCTCTTGCCGATATTTTTGTGCACGGTCGCGCGCACGATCCGGACCTCGAGGGCCATATCATCACCGTGCCTGAGGTTCGGATGTCACCGGACCTTAAACTTGCAACCATTTTTGTGATGCCGCTGGGTGGAAACGACACGGACATCGTGATCGCGGCACTCGAGCGGAACAGGAAGTTCCTGCGCGGCGAAGTTGCGCGGCGCGTTAACCTGAAATTTGCTCCTGATATCCGCTTTCGCGTCGACGATCGATTCGATGAGGCGGAACGGATCGAGAAATTATTGCGAACGCCTGCGGTGCAGAGGGACCTCGCACCGGATTCGGCACCAGATTCGGACGAACACCGATGATTGCGACACCGGCAAAGGGCGTCATCCATCAACAACAAGACCTGGAATCGCGTGACCCTGGAAAGACGAGTTTTCCAAAATTGCAGCACGACGACGTGAAGGACGGCAGCGAGCTGCAGCAGCAAAACCCGCAGCCGCGCCGCGACAAGCGCGACATCCACGGCTGGATCGTGCTCGACAAGCCGATCGGCATGACGTCGACGCAGGCGGTCGCCGTGGTGAAGCGGCTGTTTTCCGCCAAGCGGGCGGGCCATGCCGGCACGCTCGATCCGCTCGCCTCCGGCGCCCTGCCGATCGCGCTCGGCGAGGCCACCAAGACCGTCCCGTTTGTGATGGACGGACGCAAGCGCTACCGTTTCATGGTGCGTTGGGGCGAGGAGCGCGACACCGACGACACCGAGGGACGCGTGATCCGAACCAGTGATATCAGGCCGACGGCGGAGGCGATTCGCCGTCTGTTGCCGCAATTCACCGGCCTGATTGAACAGACCCCGCCGCGCTACTCCGCCATCAAGGTCCAGGGCGAGCGCGCCTATGACCTGGCGCGGGACGGGGAGATCGTCGAGCTGGCTCCACGCCCGGTCGAGATTCACCACCTGGCCCTGGTAGAGCAGATCGATAGCAATTTATCCGTATTCGACGCCGAGTGCGGCAAGGGAACCTACGTGCGGGCGCTGGCCCGTGATATCGGCCGAATTCTTGGCTGTTTCGGCCATATTTGCGCGCTCCGGCGCACGCGAGTCGGCCCGTTCGGCGAAACCGACATGATTCCGCTGGAACAGTTGGAAGCTTTATGTAATAGAGCCGCGTCCGGCGAGGGTAGCCTCGCCGACGCGCTTTTGCCCGTTGAGACCGCGCTGGACGACATCCCGGCACTGGCCGTCACTCGGGCTGATGCGGCGAGGCTCCACAGGGGCCAAGCCGTTTTGTTGCGCGGACGGGATGCGCCCAATAGTAGCGGCACGGTCTATGTCACGGTGGCGGGCCGCCTTCTCGCGCTTGCCGAGATCGGCAATGGCGAGCTCATCCCCAAGCGCGTGTTCAACCTGACCGGGCTGACCGCCAGCTCCGGTCGCAACGAAAGAGTCTGACGATGTCGATTACCGCCCAACGCAAAGCGGAAGTCATCAAGGCAAGTGCCGTCAAAACCGGCGACACCGGTTCGCCGGAGGTTCAGGTCGCGATCCTGTCGGAACGCATCAATAACCTCACGGAACACTTCAAGACCCATGTGAAGGACAATCATTCGCGCCGCGGTCTGTTGAAGCTTGTCTCGACGCGCCGCTCGCTTCTCGACTATCTCAGGAAAACCGACGAGGCACGCTACAAGGCGCTGATTGAAAAGCACAACATTCGTCGTTGAGCTTGTGGTGAAATGCACGTGCGCGAAGGCGCGCGTTTTCGCATGATTGCTCGATTATCGCCGTTCAGCGGCATTCGGGAACAATCGTGCAGGCGAGCATGAAGCTGAAAAGAATCATGCTCGACCTTAAGCGTCCAGCAGCAATCCGGCCGCTGGACCTGACGGGCAAGGTGCCCGTGACTACCGAAAGGATGGCCGCCATCCGAAACATAAAAACCATGGCAGGATCGCCGGACGCTGATCTTCCGATCCGATCAGCGTCCCGCCGTCTTGCGCATGGTTTTTGTTTTTGGGGCAGCCATTCTTTCGTGAACCCATGAAAGAAGAACCAATGTTCAATACTCATTCAGTCGAGATCGACTGGGGTGGACGTCCCCTCAAGCTTGAAACCGGCAAGATCGCGCGTCAGGCCGACGGCGCGGTGGTGGCGACCTATGGCGAGACGGTGGTGCTGGCCACCGTAGTGGCCGCAAAGACCCCGCGCGAAGGCGTCGACTTCCTGCCGCTGACAGTCGACTACCAGGAGAAGACCTACGCCGCGGGTCGCATCCCCGGCGGTTATTTCAAGCGCGAAGGCCGGCCAACGGAAAAGGAAACGCTGGTTTCCCGGCTCATCGACCGTCCGGTCCGCCCGCTGTTCGTCGACGGCTGGCGTAACGAGACACAAGTGATCGTGACCACTCTGTCGCACGATATGGAGAATGATCCCGACGTGCTGGCGATGGTCGCAGCTTCCGCAGCGTTGACGCTGTCCGGTGCGCCGTTCAAGGGCCCGATCGGGGCCGCGCGCGTCGGTTTTGCCAACGACGAGTACATCCTGAATCCGACGCTGGACGAGATGACCGATACCCAGCTCGATCTGGTGGTCGCCGGAACCTCGGACGCAGTGCTGATGGTGGAGTCGGAAGCCAGGGAACTCAACGAAGACATCATGCTCGGCGCCGTGATGTTCGGTCACCGGCATTTCCAGCCCGTGATCAACGCGATCATCGAGCTGGCTGAGAAGGCCGCCAAGGAACCGCGTGAGGTCGAGACTGCCGATCACGACGCGCTGGAAAAGGAGATGCTCTCCATTGTCGAGCAGGACCTGCGCAAGGCCTACGCAATCCCGGTGAAGCAGGTGCGCTATGCCGCGGTCGGCACCGCCAAGGAAAAGGTGATCGCTCACTTCTTCCCCGAGGGACAAGAGCCGAAATACGACAAGCTCAAGGTCGCCGACGTGTTCAAGGAGCTTGAGGCCAAGATCGTCCGCTGGAACATTCTGGACACCGGCAAGCGCATCGACGGCCGCGACGTCAAGACCGTGCGCGACATCACCTGCGAAGTCGGCGTGCTGCCGCGCGCTCATGGTTCGGCGCTGTTCACCCGCGGTGAAACGCAGGCGCTGGTCGTGACGACGCTCGGCACCGGCGAGGATGAGCAGTATGTCGACGCGCTGTCGGGAACCTACAAGGAGACGTTCCTGCTGCACTATAATTTCCCGCCCTTCTCGGTCGGCGAGACCGGCCGCCTCGGAGGCACCAAGCGTCGCGAGATCGGTCACGGCAAGCTCGCATGGCGCGCGATTCATCCGGTGCTTCCGCCGCATCACGAGTTTCCCTATACCGTCCGGGTGGTCTCGGAGGTTACCGAGTCGAACGGTTCCTCCTCGATGGCAACCGTGTGTGGCTCCTCGCTTGCGCTGATGGATGCCGGCGTGCCGCTGAAGCGGCCGACTGCCGGCATAGCCATGGGCCTGATCCTGGAGGGCAGCCGCTATGCGGTTCTCTCCGACATCCTGGGCGATGAGGACCACCTCGGCGACATGGACTTCAAGGTTGCCGGCACCGAGGGCGGCATCACCTCGCTGCAGATGGACATCAAGATCGAGGGCATCACGGAAGAGATCATGCGGGTCGCGCTCGGCCAGGCGCGCGAGGGTCGCCTCCACATCCTCGGCGAGATGGCCAAGGCGATCACCGCCGCACGCGCCGAGCTCGGCGAATACGCGCCGCGCATCGAGACCTTCAAGATCCCGACCGACAAGATCCGCGAGGTGATCGGCACTGGCGGCAAGGTGATCCGCGAGATCGTCGAGAAGACCGGCGCCAAGATCAACATCGAGGACGACGGCACGGTGAAGGTTGCCTCCAACGACGGCGAGGCGATGAAGGCCGCGATCAAGTGGATCAAGTCGATCACCTCCGAGCCGGAGGTTGGCCAGATCTACGAGGGCACTGTGGTCAAGGTGATGGAATTCGGCGCGTTCGTAAATTTCTTCGGCGCCAAGGACGGCCTGGTCCATATCAGCCAGCTCGCCGCCAACCGCGTACAAAAGACCACCGACGTCGTGAAGGAAGGCGACAAGGTCAAGGTCAAGCTGCTCGGCTTCGACGACCGCGGCAAGACGCGATTGTCGATGAAGGCGGTCGATCAGGTAACGGGCGAGGATCTCGAGGCCAAGCCAAAGACCGAGGCGCCGGCGCCGCGCGAAGCTGCCGGCGAGTAAGCAACTCACACAAGAAGGGCGGCCAATCGGCCGCCCTTTTTATTTCGACACCAGCATGCAGCCTTAATCGGAATAAAGCCACTTGCCGATCGCGCCACCGATCGCTCCCCCGACGATTGGCGCAACCCAATAGAGCCACAGCGACTGCATGGCCTCGGCGCCACCGAAGAGTGCGGTTGCGGTCGAGCGCGCCGGATTGACGGAAGCATTCGACACCGGAATCGCCACGAGGTGGATCGTTACCAGCGTCAGCCCGATCGCGATCGGCGCGAAGCCGGCTGCGGCCTTCGGCGAAGTGACGCCCGTGATGACCACCAGAAACAGCGCAGTCATGACCACCTCGATCAGACCTGCAGAGAGCAGCGGAAAGCCGCTGCCGCCGTAGGTATTGGAGATCGCCAGAAAGGTGTTCCATTTACCGGAGGCGGGCGCGCCCTGCAGGATGACATAGAACACGACTGCCGCTGCAATGCCGCCGAGCACTTGCGCGATGATGTAGGGGATCGCCTTGCTGGCGGCGAAACGGCCCGCCACCACCAGACCGCACGTCACGGCTGGATTGAAGTGGCCGCCGGAGATCGGCCCCACCGCATAGGCCATCGCGAGCACAGCCGCCCCGATCGAAAGCGCGACCGCGATAAAGCCCACACTGGGGGCTGAAAACAGCGCTGCGCCGCACACGGATGCTACCAGCATGAAGGTGCCGATAAATTCCGCACCCAGCTCCTTCGTCATATCGAAATCCTCCCCTTTTTACGCCGCGTTGGCCCGATCATCTTGCCATCAAGCCGCGGCTCATGACAACGCCGCCGACGGGAAAGTCCACACGGACAAATTGAACTCGCCGCGTTATGTCCTAATGTGGAGAGCGATCTCAAACGGCGTGGCGGATGTGA
>Ga0306923_10001816_pt1 | contig 19135 bp, 16 predicted proteins | sample sta12Can44000108_FD_203841 | JGI IMG/M metagenome (GOLD analysis project Ga0306923, IMG submission 203841) | Lab enrichment of tropical soil microbial communities from Luquillo Experimental Forest, Puerto Rico - statanox.12C.anox.44.000.108 (v2)... | ecosystem: Environmental > Terrestrial >... | reverse complement strand
CGACCTGTCACCGGTTGTTGCACGCGGGACAAGCGGCGGCGGACAGGCCCTCGATGGGGACACGCGAGCTTTCATGGAGTCGCGCTTCGGGCGTGATTTCGGCAATGTGCGGGTGCACGCCAACTCCAACGCCGCGGAGTCGGCGCGAGCCCTGGATGCGCTCGCTTACACCTCAGGGCGCGATGTCGTGTTTGGCAACGCGCAATATGTGCCGGGAAGCGTCGCCGGCCGGAGATTGCTGGCTCACGAACTGACGCATGTCATCCAGCAACGCGGGGGGATGTTGGCCGGAGGGAACGTGCTGCAGCGAAAGGCCAAGGCGATACGATTCCAGGACGAACCGACGCTCGACGAGATTTCAGATGGCAAAAAGGTGCTGAAGGAAAAAGACAAGGGCGAAGCCGTCATACGCATTACTACCGCCCTGGCGGAATTGGGATATTACACCATCAGCATCATCGATGAAAATTTTGATCCCGTCCTGACCACCGCAGTCAGCAAGTATCAGGATGCCAAGGGCCTCAAGGGAAAAGTGATCGACGGGCAGGTGGAAAAAGGGACCTTCGACAAGCTCGATCAGGATTTTTCCGCTTCCTTCGGGGTCGAGCGCGATGTGCTCGGCAAGCAAAAATCGACTGACCTGATGAAGGGGACGCAGACTCTCGACCCCGCCGAACAGACGGCCAGTGCCAAGGCTATTTCCACCGAGGTGCCCGTCAATCCCGTAACGGGCCTGCCTCCCACGTTCGTTCACAAAATTGTCGGAAAGGGCGAATATGAGGACCGGCTTCGCAAGGCCGTGGGCGACAAAATCCTCGCTCAATACGATTCCCTGGGGAAGGGGAAAGCGGCGCTCCACGCCGACCCGAAGAATCTCTATGACTGGACCCAAACAGAAAAGATCGCTAACGGCTCGAAAAACGCCGTCGATAAGGTTTTCGGCGAATATAAGAAGGGTCCCGCTCTCAAGAAAGGCGTGAATATTTTCGATGCGTGGGAAGATAAGGTCAATCAGCTGACGGTGGGCGGCAAAGCCAAGGAAGACAGTTCGGCCAATTGGCGCGTGGAAAAAATCCTTTCGGGCGACAGCGCAGTCAAATTGATCGACCAGGAGCACGGGGCCATTCCCTCGCGCGCCGCGGAGAAGGCAATTGTCGACAAGATCAAGGCGGACCTTGTCACCAAGTACAGGACAGAGTTGATCGAAACGCACAAGGGCTGGCGGGGCTATGCTGAGAATGGAAAGATATTCATCCAAATATTCAAAGAAGGAACCGACGACGCCAACACGAAAAATATGTGGTATTTCTATCAAACCTTCATTCATGAGTATATACACACGCTGGAACATCCCGATCACGTAGCCTACCGCAATACGATCGACCAGAAGAAAGGCGGATTCACGCTCCGCGAAGGAACAACCGACTATTTCACAAAAATCGTCTGGAGCAGCATTACGATTGATGATGCTCTACGCAAAACCATCGAAGGGCCGCTCAACGATCCCAAGAAGAAGTTCTCGATACCGCCTTTGAACACTTACGACGAGGCGAAGAATGCCGAACGACTGGCGGGCGTAGTCGGAATTCGTAATGTGGCGACAGCATTCTTCCTGGGAAAAGTCGAACTGATCGGGAAAAAATAAGAGCGTGTCGCAGGGCCGACTCCCCGTCGCATCGGCAATCAAAGGCCTTAACAGGACCCATGTAATGGACGCTTGCCAACAGAATATCAGCGAGTTTCTCAGCAGAGACATCGGCCAATGGAGCGGGTTGGCGACCGGCTGCCGGAAGGAAGACCTGGCCGGGTGGCTTCCATTTAGCGAGGGAGCAGGAAAAGCATTTTTCGGAACGAAAAATGTTGACTATGCTTTCCGCGCGCTAATCCACGAGGGCTTCATAGGGCCAGTGATGTTTTACTTTCACGATGACGAACTGAGCTTCATGGCTACGGAATTCTGGTCACTTGATGAGAAGGAATGCGCGAGCCTCCTCCAGCAATTGGGCGAGCCTGGGGATCGGCTAGATTTCTTTTGGCGGGATGAGAAAATAGAAAGCGGCGAATGGATCCATGTCGGCAGAGGCATCACCCTGGGTGTCATCCCGGCTACCCGGCTGATTGCAAAGGTCACGATCTATCCCCCCTGCACGCTTAAGGACTATGAGGAGAAATATTATAATACGAAGCTCATCAGGGAGTTTCGAAAAACCGACTGACGAGCCCGAGGATGCTGCGAACGCCTGCACGTCGGACACGACATCGCGTTTGATGCTGGTCGGTTCGCGCGGGGGGACGCCGGCCGCTTGTCCACGAGCTGAGGCACGTGGTCCAGCAGAGCGGGACGGCTGGCTCGCCGCCTCCGCTCGCCACCGTGCAATGACACGATGTAGACCTCGACCCGGGCCATTCGCCGCCCGTGGAAGATACCCGCGATTCAGCCGTCACCGCAGCGCCCAAGGCCGGCTCCTCATGAACCGCCATTTCGGCGCGGAGTAGATCCATGACATGCCGGAAGCTGCAACTTATAGTATGTGTAACGAGAAATAGATCCCTGTATAGTGGTTCGAAATCTGCGAGCGTCGAACCGCCGGGGTACTCTCTCCCAGCGCCGGAGGGTCCGAGCCGTTGTCCGAGTGGCTCGCCGAACGTATTCGCGGCGTGGTCCGCGCGCTTGCGCCGTTTTCCATGTTAGAGTGTCTCCAAATCGAAACGCGCGACGCCGGAGAAACCGCGTGTGTGCTGGAAGGATCGCAAGGCTCGATCCTGCGCAAATTCGAGAGATTTGCCGCCGCTGAGCGGAGGATGGTCGCGGCTCGCGTCACGCTGATCCTTAATTGCTTCGATGGCGACGAACGGCCGTTTTCGATCAGGAGCAGAGCGCATGCCGTCCTTGAGCCTCTGTTCAACAAAGACGGCGAGGTCATCGAGACCGACGACGGGATTGACCTGCGGCTGACGCTCAACGTCGATATCTATACACCACGCAATCCGAGCCCACAGCCCGACAACCCCCGTCTCGCGGCGCTGAACGAGCCGTTGCTGAGTGGGTTCATCGCCCGCCTCGAAGCCGAGGTGCCATGTCGTTTCGACAATGGTGTCCGGTGACGAGTACATTGATTTCATTTCACGCCGCGGCTTTGGGCTCGAGATGCCCCCCGAGAACGAGGTTTGAGTCCGCTTGAAAGCAGGAGTCAATGAGAATGCGCTACTTCCTGGCGAGCCTGGACCGTCAGATCAGTCGCCGCGTATCCCCCGGCATCGTAGCCGGATCGCAAACCACGAGGAGAGCGCCGTCAGTAGGCCAAACCTTTGTGTCGGCGCTGTCCCGGCGGTGCGCTTGCGGCGGAAGCTGTCCACGCTGCGAGCCCCACCATCAAGCGTTGCCGGCGCCGCTGCGCGGTTCCATGGAGTCGCGGCTGGGTGCGAGCTTTGCCGATGTTCGCGTGCACACGGACGACAATGCAGCGCGATTGGCGGCCCACGCTCATGCCCACGCCTTTACAATCGGCTCTGACATCTTCTTCGGCGCTGGTCGTTTCGCACCCCACACCACAGAAGGTGCGACGCGTTTGGCGCACGAACTCGTGCACGTCCAGCAGCAGCGTATCGGTCTGCGGGAGGGCTGGCATCCGAGAGCACCGGAGGCGGAGCGCGAAGCCCGAGAACTCGGAGCAGCGGCGGCGGCCGGGGCGCATGTAAGCGTGCGCGCTGCCGCACCACCTTCGGTGCAGCGCGACGGCCCAGAATCAGAAGGCAGCGCACCGCCAGCATCCGCGCAATCCGCCACACCGCAGTTGCAACTCGACCCAGAGATCGAGCGGCTAATGCTGCAGCACTACATCCGCTGGTGGCTCGGCGCCACGTTGGTTTACAGCAATGCGCCCGCCACCGTGCCCACGTCACCCGATCCGAATGTCACCGCCGAACCGGCAAAGCAGGCCGGTGTGCCATCGATACCCGGGATTCCCGGCCTGCCGCCGGCCCCGATCTGGTCGCAGTTGCCGCTGGATCCGCCGTTCTTCGCACCGCTGCCGCCGGACCGGCTCTTTCTCGAGCCCGATGTGGGCGCGCTTTTCAGCGGCTTCGGCCAGCGTGGTGCGCCGATCGGCGCCGGTGACAGTCGGGCGGTATTGGACATCTACCTCCGCAACGAGGCGATCGTCCGGGGACTGCCCGACCTGCGCAGCATGGCACCACGCTTTCTGCAGCCGCTGATTCCGCTAACTTGGCGGCGCGATATCGCCGGCGCGCTGACCAGCGCGGCAGTAGGCGCCTCCCTCAAGCGCGACTACCCGACGGCGATCGAGGTCTCCGACCGCGCCTGGCAGGGCATGACCGGCGCTAGTACGACCGTGATCCCGCTGCCTTCCATTTCCTTCGACTTGTTCTGAGCGGACCGCCCCTTATGCGATCGCCAACGTTCGAATCTCACCCTCGCAATGCCGCGCGGACCGGGCCGCGCCAGTCGGTCACGAGAGAAGGGGCGGTCCCTGTGCCGGCACGGATGCGCTCGGGCGGATCCTGCGCTTGTGGCGGCGAGTGCCCGCGCTGCGAAGCGCCAGGGACGACCGACACCAGCCCGCTGGACGGCGTGCGCGTGCACTTCAACTCTCAACGTGCTCAGGATCTGGGTGCACTGGCCTTCACGCAGGACCGTCAGATCCACATCGTCCCAGGGCAGTGGGCGCCGGATACGGCCGCCGGCCGTGACCTATTGGGCCATGAGTTGGGCCATGTGCTGCAACAGCGCCGCGGCCGTGTCGCGCCGAATGCGCGTCTGGGCGCGACGGCGCTGAACGATGATGGCGCGCTCGAGCGCGAGGCCGACACGCTTGGCCAGCGGGCGCTGCGCGGCCGCGGTTGGTTCGACGCACTCGCGGTCGGCAGCGCCAACGGCGCGGCGATGCCGCATGGCACGGTGCAGCGCCGATCGTCTCCGGTGCCGCAGATCTGCCCGCCGCCCGCGACCCTGAGTTGCGCGCGTGGGATCGACAATCCTCCGCGGATCAGCCAGCAGTTCCTTTTCGATCAGGACTCGGACAAGCTGGACGCCGCGCAAATCACTGCGCTCGATGCGGTAGCCGCCGCCTGGCTCGCAAGTGGCGGCGGCACTGTGCTGCGCATCGACGGCTATGCGAGTGCTGAAGGCGGCTGCGCCTACAACTGGGCGCTGTCGTGCCGCCGCGCCGCGGCGATTTCGGCAGCGTTGCAGGCACCCTCCAACGGCGGGGCCTGCGTACCGGCGGCGCAGATCCAGACCCTGGCCAAGAGCGAAAGTGATGCCGCAGGCGACGCGCTGAGCGACAACCGGCGCGCCACATTGTTGGTGCCGCCGCCGCTGCCCATCGCGCACGGACCAGACCAGCGTGTCTCCGCCCTTGGGGGCGTGGCCGCTGAGCCGAATGCCGCGCTTGCCGCCGAGATTGGCTTCGAGTTGGACCCCAGCAGCCGCCCGGCCCCGGCCCCGGTTCCACCGCCCGCACCGCCTGGGGCACCGCCGCGCGCCGTGCCGCCTCTGCCGGTGCGACGCCCCCCTGGGACGGTCGCGCCGGCTCACCCACCGAGCTGGCGTCGCGCGCGGCGATGCAGTCCGAGTTGTTCGCCGCCTTCGACGCTTACCTCAAGTTCAAACGTCCGACCACACTGGCGCGGCTGGGTCGGCCGCGCGTGCCGGGATGCGCAAATGAAATGGGAGGATTATTGCAATGAGCGGCATCCAGTTGGCAAAGGTCCCAGTTACTGGTCGGACGCCTGCTAGGCTGCAGCGGCTCGGCCACGCTGCGGTGCAGTCGCCCGTGCCGGTGCCTGCTAGGAGCCCTCATATCCGCAATTTCGCTGCCCACGGGCTGCTCGACGCGCCGACGCGCACAATGCCGGCTTTGCCGGCCAACTTCAATGGGCGCAAGAGCGCCCACTGCGCCTGCGGCGGATCTTGTCCGCGGTGCGAGGTAAACTCCAGCGAGCCCGATCCGCTGCGCGCCAACCACCTTGGGGACGCGCATTGTGGCGAAGCCTATACTGGCGTCGCCGTTGCTACCCTGGGGATCCAGCGCAAGCCAACCGTCAGTTCGCCGGCGGACCGGTTCGAACGCGAGGCCGACAAGATCGCCGAAACGGTAATGCGGATGGCAGTGCCGGCGCCGGTTGGCTGGAGGCCGCCTGCGATCCAATCCACATGCACGGTGTGCGAAGACGAAGAGAAGAAAACGTTCCGAGCCAAGCAGGCATCTTCGGCGAGCGGCGAAGCCGGTTTGGACACGGCGAGCGCCGTCCGTGCCGCGGCACAGGGCGGAGCACCCTTGCCGGGCGCGCTACGCTTTTTTTTCGAGCCGCGCTTTGGGCACGCTTTCGGCCACGTGCGGGTGCATACAGACGGTGCCGCAGCCGATGGCGCGCGCGCAGTGCAGGCGCGTGCCTATACCATCGGCAGCGACATTGTCTTCGGTTCGGGCGAATATGCACCCGCGACAGCGCAAGGAATGCAACTCCTCGCGCACGAGCTGGTGCATGTGGTGCAACAGTCGGGATCCGCTCCTACCGCGTCACGCGTGTCCCTGCAGCGCGCTACAGGGACAGCGGAGGCCGCGAGCCCGCCTGGTACCGGGGCTGGTGCGCAGGCGCCAGCCGCCGCTTCCTCTACTTCGCCGGTGGGGTCACCAAACCGGATCAACGTGGATGTCCTTGCCGCTGAGGGAGCGGAGGACTTTCTGATACGCGCAGCCGCGGAGGATCTCGGCGTCGATATCACCGTCAGTTCGATCGAGGACATGATCACGCAAGTGGAGCGGCGGGCAGGATCGGGCACTTGCATTGCTAGTCTGGATGTCTTCAACCATGGAAATCCGCAAATGCAGGCCGTCAGTGGCGGCAGCAAGGTCAAGCTCGCGAGCGGCGAGGTCCAGCGGCGGCAGACCAGCGGATTTGCCCTTAACTGGTTGCTGTCCGATGCGAACCAGCCAGCAATCAACCGTCTGCGCGGCTCGTTCTGCTGCAACGCCGAGATGCGATGGTACGGCTGCTCGACGGCGGGCGTCACGGCCGAAGGCGGACAGCGGACCGCGGAAGAGCTTCGCGGCGACGAGCACCGCTACCAGGGATATGCCGGGGCCTTCTATCACAGTCTCCAGGACGCGGCCGCGCATGGCGCCACAGGCTTCGGTTACATTGGTCCGGTCAACGTTCAGAGCTGGGCGAACGCGCTCTGCACGGCGGTCACGGGTGCCACGGATTTCAACAGCTGGACGACCCGAGGGTCACACGTCATCCGCACAGTCATTCACGGCGGCAGCGAAATCCGGGTGACGCCGCAGGCCGACGTCGGCTGCGCCTGCGACGCCACGACCGGCCGCTTGTCCGGCGCCGCGCCAACGGGCGCTCAATTGCGCAAGCGGGAAAGCCAGCTGCGCGAGCAGGCGCTTCGTCCGCTCTACGAACAGGCGCGCAGCGTGATCGGTAGGCCGACCGTCCCAATCGCCGAGTCGGAGGAGATGTCGACCGAGCGCGAACGGTTCGAGCAGCGCCAGACCGAATTCTTCCAGACCCAAGGGGAACTCATCCGTGGCAGCGTGCTGACGCGTGCTAGCTTTGCCGCCGGCAGTCAGCCAACCACGCCCGAGGAGGCGCTGCGCGTCACGGCGTTGTGGAATCTGCCGATCGACAGGATCGTCGCTGCGCTTGGCGCGCCGATCGGCACGCTTGCGAACCGGCCGCGCGGCGCGGTCGCGGAAGACGACATGGCGCAGCGCCAGCGCGCCTTCGAGGCCGCGCTCACGCCGCGCGGCCGGCAAACCTTCATACAGGCGCTGCGCTCCGTGCGCAGCGACCGGTTCTGGAACGACTATTTCCTGAACCACACGATCTACGTCTTCCCCGACCTCACAGGAACGAACCGCTACCGCGGCTACACGCAACGCGGCACGCACCGCGACGAGTCGGGACGGGAGACCTCGGTCTTCATCATCCACATCAGCGCCGATCTGCTGAATGATGAGCACGACCAGACCGCGCTCGTCGCGACGAATCTGGTGCATGAGCTGACGCATACAGTGCACGAAACGACGACACTCGAACGTTCGATGGAAAGCTTCCGGGGCTATCTCGCCGAACTGCTGATGGATCATCCGCATGTTCAGGCGCTGCGCGCCAACGCGACCGATCCCGCCGCCGCGCGCCAGGAGCACCTTTCACGCATCCGCCAGTTGCTCTACGACGCGACCGGCTACGCCGAGGGCGAAATCCTCTCGCTGCTCCAGCAGATCACGCACCAGCCCTCGATGACGGTCAGCGGCACGGCGGTCAGCGGAAGCAGATTCATCCTCGAGCAAGTGATCGCCTATGTCCGCCAGCTCGGCCGGATCGGCATGCCACCGCGGATGCTGGAGGGCATCTTCGTCTCGATCCAGCGGCGCACCGCGGCCCTCTACGACAGACGCATCGCCGCCGCACCGGAGGGCTCTCGCGCGCGCGAACTGATGCAGCTCAACAAGAATGCGGCACTCGCAACGCTCAGCCTTGCGATCAGTGACGCAAGCGGGACGCCGTGAAAGCCGGGCACGTGCATGCATCGGCGCCGCGTCGTCAGGGCGGCGCATCGCGTGGCCCGGCCGACAGCCGCAGCACCCCGAGCAAATCGTGGGCGTGGCAGACTTCGCTGCGCACGACGCCGGGAACGATCCAGCGCCGTGCATCATGTCCGTGCGGTGGGAGTTGCCCGCGCTGCCAGGGCTCCAAACATGCTGGCGACGCGCTGCAAGGCAAGCTGCGGATCGGCGCTATCAACGAGCCGGCCGAGCGCGAGGCGGACCGTGTCGCGGATGCCGTCATGCGGATGCCGGACGCGGGGCTCGCCGGCGCCGCCGCGGACGTGCACGCCGAAGCGACAGGTGAGTTTCAGCGCAAGGAGAGCGGCGCGGCGAGCCTACCGGCAAGCCTGGCGATCGAGGGCGGTCTCGGCTCGCTCGGCAGCGGCGCGCCGCTGCCGGCTTCCGAGCGCGACTTCTTCGAGCCGCGCTTCGGACGTAGCTTTGCGTACGTGCGCGTTCACACCGACGACGAAGCGAGCCACGCAGCACAAGCCATCGGTGCGCGTGCTTTCACGCTCGGCAATTCGATTGTGATGGGTGAGGGTGCATACGCGCCCGGAACGCATGCCGGTCGCACGCTCCTGGGGCACGAGTTGACTCATGTGGTGCAGCAGGAAGCAGGGGAGCTGATCGTCCGCCGTCAAACGATCAGTCCTGATTGCCGCGGGCATGAAGACGTCCTGCGCGACGCCTGGGCCGAAGGACTCCGTCTCACGGTGCAGACGATCGAGTCGCTGAACACGGCACTTTTCTCGATCGGCATGGCAGACGGTACAGTCCCCTCGTACCTGGCACAGCCCATCTCAAATGCATTTGGCGATGTCGGGCTCACCGCGGGCTTTTCGCGTCTTCCGGACCTCATCAGGCGATACGAAACGATCCGCAACGGCTTCCAGTCCGGGCGGACCTTGCGCTGCGACATCAGCACCGTGCCGGTCGACCAGAGCGAGTGCGATCGGTACGCCGCATTCGTGATTCCGGGGAATTCGACCGACATCTTCATATGTCCGTCGTTCTTTGAGTCGCACATGGACACCGCCAGCCGTGGGACGACGCTTCTCCACGAAATGGCGCACAGCGCTCTGGGGATCGCCCATCGAGGCGGAGTCATACAGAGCTTCGACTGCGGCACGCCGATTGGCCTGGAGTATGACGACGCGAAGCGGAATGCCTACGCGTACGACATTCTGGCCAACTGCCTGCATGGCTCCGGAACGCAAGCCACGGATGTTACGGTCAGGCGGCCAGCTCCTGCGCGTGCGTCTGCCCGCGGCCGCGCCGACTCGCGCTGGTCGATCTCGGCGGCGGCCGGCGCCGACATCACCCCGGGCGCGGAACGATTAGCTGCGGCGCTCGGAGGTCAGGTGTCGCTGCGGACCGGCGAGTTCGTGGTGTTCAACCCGGTGATCGGACTTAATCTTCTCTACCTCCCGTCAAGCGGGGCGCCAATTCGTCGAACCTGGCTGCGGCGACCGCCGATATCGGCCTGCGCATTCAGCGGCCGATTGAGGGTTTTTATTTCGACGTCTCGGCAGGCGGATATGCGGGGTTCAACATTGATCCAAGGCACGATCCGTCGACACAGTTCACCCGCGGCCCGACCGCCGCCACCGGTTTGGGGTGGCGCTGGCAAAGGCTGGAATTGGGCGCGCAGGCGCGCGCCCTCGTTCCCGAGCTAGAATTCAACCAGACACAGTTTGTGATCTTCGGCCGCGCCGCGTTGCGGTTTCCGTGATCCCGGGAGAAGCGAGATCGTAGTCATGAAGGCCCACGCGCATTCGCCAAACCTGCAGGTATCGGGGAAGAAGGCGGCATCAAGCTCCGGTCTCGCATCCGCAACGCTCTCGCGCCGCGCTCTGCTTCGGACAAGCCGTGGCATGATCCAGCGCTTTGCGTCGTGCCCCTGCGGCGGAAACTGTCCGCGCTGCCGGCATCAGGCCGCCACATCCGGCGTGATGATGAGCGAGTCGAGCGACCGGTTCGAGCAGGAAGCCGATCGTGTCGCCGACGAGATTGTGCGCACATTGCCAGTCGACGGGACGGCGCTGGAAGCGACTGCGGCAACGCGGCTCCAGTTCAAGCGCGTGGACGCGAGCGGCGCCGCGGCGCACGCCATGCCGCCCGCCGTCGGCGATGCGTTGTCCTCATCCGGCCGGCCGATCGAGCCGTCGGTCCGGGCCGTCACGGAAGCGCGCTTCGGTCACGATCTCGGCGCGGTGCGAATCTACGAGGGACCCGCTGCGGCCGCAGCCGCACGGTCGGTCGGCGCGCTCGCCTTCACGCTTGGACATCACATCGTGTTCGATGAGGGTCAGTATCGGCCGTCGGTCGGGGAAGGGCGGCGCCTGCTGGCGCACGAGCTGACTCATGTCATGCAGCAGTCTGGCGCTGCGCGGCCCGCGCTGCAGGCGCAGGGCCGCCGGTACCACGAAGAGGAAACGCCGACAGGTGGCCTCAGCTGCACCCTGACGGAAATGGCGAGCCATGACTTCGATCCGGGCCGTAGTTGCTGCGACGACCACGTCATGGAGCGCCTGCGCTCGATGCTCTCCGCGTCGCGCGCAGCCATGCAGCTCGCCCTCAGGCGCATCGAGTCCGGTGCTTCGATCGAGGGCCTGCTGCGCCTGCACTTTGGGCCATCGGGCCCATCAATGCGCTCGACCATCCTCGCCAACATCCGTACCACGCTGTCCGTCGCGGAGGCGTTTCCCTCGCGCCACACGTTCCTGTGCCGGCCGCTCAGCGACGAATGGGGTTGCCGTGGCGAGGAACTGGCGCTGGCGGACACGGACTCGGACATCACGGTGTGCCTCGGCGGCGGGACCATTACGTTCGACTGGCAGACGATCCTTCACGAGCTGTTCCACGTGTCAGGTGTCGCGATCCTGCCGGTCTACGGCAGCAGCACCATCACGCCGGCGCAAACGGCGGCCGGGGAGTTCGAGACCTATTACCGGCCGGGCGGCGCTGAGTCAGAGGATCCGCGATGGAGCCGCTATCCGTCGTCCGATCCGCGCCGCAATGCCGACTCGTACCGCCAGCTCGTGGCCGCGGTCGCGGCCAGCAATTGGTCCGATTCACCGCCGTCCGGCCGCTTCGTCCCGACGCTCGCGGTCGGCGTCGGCGTCGGCGTGCCGGACTTCAGTCCAACAATCATCGCGCGGGTGGCTTTCACGCCGCTCGGCCGTGGCCTGCATTTCATCACGCCCGGCGCCATCGGATTCTGGTCGCCAACGCTGGGGACGGTCACGTCTTCCGATCCGAACGCCAGGCAGGCGCGCGGCTATGTGGGTGGCGAACTCGGCGCGCGCGTGGTCACGGGCGTCGGACCGGTGGCAGGCGTGTTCGATCTTGCGACCGGCGCGGGGGCGGCGTTCACGCGCGGCGGATCGATCGATCCCGCCGCGATAGTGCGCGGTTCGGCGGGCGTGCGGTTCGGCGGGCCATCCTTCGGAGCTAGCATCAACGCCGATCTCATACGCATCTTCGATTTCGCGCTTAACGAGCAGCGAACCGATGGTTGGATTCTCGGCCTGTCTGGTGGCCTGCACTGGGGCGGTCACTCCGGTGCGCCCCGTTAGACCCGATGTTCGCTGAGTGATCGGCGGCCCGCCTCTCGACATGCAGAATGTCGAGGGTTGTCCGCGACGGCCGCGGAAGCAGAACACATGACCCGAGAACGGATCCTGCTTCAGCACCGTCTGGGCCTGCGCCGCCAGGCTGTCGAACGCTTTGCGCATGCCAGTGGCGCCCGCCGCCAGCCACGCCCGGGTGCCCGACGGCAGACCGTTCATCGCAGCAGTTCGATTACCCGCCGAAGAGTCTCAGAGGAGACCTCCCCGCGAAGGCGCACCCGTGTACCACAACCAAACGCGATCTCGATGACGCCCTCACGATCCGCCTGCCGAGGTCGGCCGTCATCCGGCGCGATCTCAATCGGCACCATCGCGCCGCTGTCGACCACCGCCTTTGGCAACAGCTCCCGCCGCCACTTGAACAGCTGGTTGCTGTTCACGTCATGGCGCCGCGCCACGAATCGACACCGACGAACCCGGCTCCAGCGTCTCCGCCACGACCGCCCGGCCCAACGATCACCCCGACGCGCTGGATTACATTCTTCGGGGACGCGCTGCACGCGCGAAGGGGGCGGCGCGCAAGAACACCGCCGAGGCCATCAGCCTATTCGAGCGGGCGTTGGCGCTCGACCCTCGGTCGGTCGAGGCGCAGAGCCGATTGGCGGGCGTACTGGTGCACCGCGTGGCCAATGAATGGAGCAACTCCGCCTCGACCGACCTCGCACGTGCGGAAGGGCTGGTCGATCGAGCCTTGGCGGCATCACCCCGCAGCGCGTTTGCACATTCCGTCAAAGGCAGCGTGCTGCGCGTGCAAAACCGATGGGAGGAGGCCATTCCCGAACTCGAGACCGCGCTCGCCTTGAATCGCAACTTGGCGGTTGCTTTAGCCCGACCCGGAGGCGGATTGGGACGCGGACGAGTTCAGCTACGCCTATGATCCGCGGTCGACGGAAGATCGCTCGTTGTTCCTCAACCCATTCGAGGCGTTATCGCTGGTGGAGGTGAAGGTCTTTCCGAACCGGCTCGATCCCGTCCTGATCGCATCGACCGACGTCCGTCTCAGCTGGATCGGCGACAAGGGACAGACGCGCGAGCGCGTGCTGACCGTTGTTCCAGGCGGGCCGGCCCAAACCTGGCGAGTGCGACGCCGCGACCCGACGCGGCGGGATTACACTTGGCGGCTGGTCCATCATCTGAAGGATGGCACGACGCGAGAGACGGATCCGTCGACAACGGCGGCGACTACGCTGGCGGTCGACGACTCATTCGTGCGGCCGCTTGAGATCGACTTTCTGCCACTCTTCGACCCGAATGCGACGAGCATGGCTTTCATCGACGTCATGTATGGAGCTTGTCGGTGGGGTAACCGAGGATGGTGGTGGTCCTGCCGGTATCGCGATCGGAATAGATGAAGGCCGGTCCCTCGATGCGATAGCGGCCCTTCCAGGCGATCGCAAACGTGGTATCGCTTTCCTCGATGTGGATGGCTTCGCTGTTCCCATCTTGCGCCAGCCTTAGGGCGAGCTGGTCGGCGGGATCGAGCAGCCAGGCATCGCCGGTTTGGGTGGCGAACAGCACCAGCTGACCGATGGTGACGATGCGGCTGTCGTGATCGGCGGCCCGGCGCTGAATGTAGCGCACTTCATCGGCCAGCCGAAAACTCCGGCCGTCGACGATCTGCTGGCCCGGTCCACGCTTGACGGTTTTGCGGCCTCTGGCGGGTCTCCGGAGGAAGGCCATGGAACTGTTCACCCTGCTGTTCGGCGACCTGCTGGCCTTTGTCTACCACTGCTTCGACCGCATCGTTATATACGGTTACCTGAGCGGCCTGTCGCGACCCGAGCAGGTGGTGCACTTCTTCCGCAACAGCCTACCCCGGCAAAGGCCGGGGTGGTCGGCGTTGCGGCCGTCGACAAGGAGATCCTCGGCACCAAGCCTGTGGTGGAAGCCTTGAAGCGAAAAAGGATGGCTGCACTTGCATCCCAGAGGACACGAAAGATAGGGCGTCACCGTGTTCGGCGAGGGATTCGGGACCGAGCACAGATGCGATCGGGATGAGACCCACCAGGGCGACGCGGGTTTGCATGGGCTCACCACTGGCGGAAGAGGGAGAGACCGCGTTGCGGCCGCCACGCCAGTTCGCAACCTCCTGTTCATCGAGGCGGTGGGCATCCACTGATGTCGGAACCGGTTTGCTGCCGACTCTGCGCTGGAGGAAGCGGGATTCGAACCATTGGTCCCGCTGAAGGCACCCGGCGTTCTGGTCGCTTCGGTTCGAAGTTCGTGCCGAGTTTTCCGTAGGCGGGGAATCAAGCGGAGGCGGCATGAGCCGCTCTTCAAACCTTGATCTTGTCACGCGGTTCCGACGGTTCGAATCCCGCTTCCTCCAGCGAAGAGTCTGTCTCTCTCCCGAATCCGCTGTCGTAGGTCAAGAACCCCGGCTTTCCGCGCGGGTGTGCGCGGCTGGCTTGGCGAGCGGGTCGGCAGAGACGCGCGTGGCGTGTCGAAGCCGCGCCAACCGGCCGCAATATCTCTGTCGGGCCATATTCCAGTACCGCAATGCCGCTGACGGGGTCGGCGAGAATGCCATGCTGGTCCCAACGAAGTCGGAGCCCTCTCCGGGCTTGACCGTGCGGTAGATCTTTGAATTCGTATCGGGCTCAAGCAAAGCCGAGCACGGTCCGCTGATCGTGCCAGGCAAGCGGCAGACGTGAGTGCGCGAGGAGCTTCTCAGCCGTCAAATCGCGCGGCTGCCGCCCATCCAGGATGGCTTGGGTGATATCGGGCGCGAGGTAGCTGAGGCGGACGAGCCGCGTGAAATAGGACCGGCTGACACCTTCCCGCTCGGCGAGTGCGGCAAAGAGAACACCTTCGCTGTGGGCGAGTGTCATTCCATGAACTAGCACGACAAGAGACTGGCCTTCTTTGTTGATCAGATCAGCGATCACCGGCCGTTCGCGGCGCTGATTGCCGATGCTCCGCATCAACATAATGAGTATTACGCAGGCACTGAGTGCGATGACCACGATGGTAATAGCGAAAAATTGAGGCATTACTCCCCCCATGCCGAGTTACCCCCGAGGTGCCTGGACGATATGGACTGGTAAGCATGGAACCCACCTTGATGGTGGCAAGCAGTCGGCCGGGCTTCGGAGTTCGTGCGACTCTCCGCTGGAGAGAGCTGGATTCGAACCATCGGTTCCTATCCAAACCTGAAGTCTTCCTCCCGCGGTATGTCTCGGGTTATCGAGATCATGCAGACATATCTCGGCGCGGGAGCCGCCAGGTTCAGCCCTTCTTCTTCTGCGCCTCGAACCACTCCACTGAACCGGGCTGCCGGGCTCGGATGTGTTGGATGATTTGCTGGTCGGCCTCGGTGAAAGCCGGATCGGAGGGATGAGTATCGTTGTCGCCTCCAGATCCAGCGCGGAATGTCGACAGCGAACCGGAAATGCCAGACGACCAGCGCATCAGGTTTCGCATCGGCATAAATCTCGGAGTTAGGATGATCGACATTACGGTTGGGGTGCCGCCGCTCAGACCGCAATCTTCTTTCCGCGGCACGAGCTGGTCCGAGAAGTCAAGCCAGGTGGTCGAGCGCCACCTCGCGGTACTCGAGGGATTGCTTCCGGCACGACTCGATGGGCGTTGGTCAGCGCGGCCCAGAACAGCCCCTCTGCGGGACTACTAACGAGCCTCCGCCCAGCCCAGGCCACATAGATCGCCGCCCAGAGACCTGCTAGGATGAGTGCCGCGCCACGCCACGTAGCGCTATCGATCGCCGCGAACCCCTCGGCCTTCGCTTCGCCTATGCTCAGGAAAAAATCTTTCGGTGGTAAACTCGGCGGTACGTATCCGAAAATTCGTGTGATGCCGTCTACGCCGGTCACCTCCTCCCATCCTGCCTCACCGCCATCCATGATCCTCTCATGGGTCCCTCTCATGTTCTTGCCGACGAACTCTTCGGGATGCGGCAGCCGCGCTATGATGTTGCCCTTGCGATCGGCAATCAATTTGGATGATGTTGCGGGCAATCCGTTTTCCTTGAGATGCTCGGAGAGCCAAGCCAAGTCGAGGCCGGCAAATACGACGCCAGCGAGGTGGCCGTTACTGTCGTCGAACTGCTGCCCGAAATGTATCATTTTTTGGCCGGTGGTCGGATCGACCCAGTAGTTTCCGACGGCAAGCCCATCGTGAGCCATCGCCCGCGTGAAAAACGGCTGATCTGCAACCGAGGCTGCCGTCGGCCCGCTTGCACAAAAGATCCGCCCATCTGTGTCGGCTGCTGCTAGTTGGCTATAATTCGGGTAGTGGGACTTCAGCTTCGCAAGCAGCGTGCGACAGGCCTCCGGCTGGCGGAGTTTGACGGCCTCCAACTGGGCAATCGCCAACAACATTTGTCGAGCACCTTCACGCAACTCGCCGATATCAGCGGCAAGGTGCTTAACTCTGTGGACGACTTGTTGTCGGATAACCCCCTGGCGCTCGTTGCGCAGGTCGTGTTCGCGCCAGCCCTGGATTGCGAGTATGGGGATAACGGCGACGACCACGAGCAACAATAACCGGACTGTCCAACCGATTTGCACGCCGCGCGCAGGGATCGGCAGACGCCCGATCTCCGCCTCCGCGCCCTTGTCGTGAGGCAGCGACGCCACGGCAGCGGCGCTCATCCCGTATACGTGCACAGGCCGCGCAATGTTCTTGACGCTGTGCTCGCCCATGTCCGCAAATGGATAGGACAGCTTATCGCGAATTTGCTCGCGGACCGTGCGCGAGATGCAGATGCCACCCGGCTCTGCTAATGCTTCCAGCCTCGCGGCGATATTGACGCCGTCACCGAAGATGTCCTTAGGTTCGACGATTACGTCGCCAAGGTTGACCCCAATTCGGAACCTGATGTGCTTGTCTTCCGGCATATCGGCATTGCGGTCGACCATCGCGCGCTGGATCTCCGCCGCGCAGCGCACCGCATCCACCACGCTCGGAAATTCTGCCAACATCCCATCGCCGGTGTTCTTCACGATCCGGCCGCGATGCACTTTGATGTTTGGATTAACGAGCTGACGAAAATGTGCCTTGAGAAGTTCGTGCGTCCCCTCCTCGTCCGCGCCCATCAGACGCGAATAGCCTGCCACATCGCTGGCGAGGACCGCGGTAAGACGGCGTTCGACGGGCTGCTTCATACCTTCCTTCAGCAACGGCGAAAATATCAGAAACGCAACCGCTCGTACCAAGGAGAGACCGATGGTCCAGCAGCTTCCGTGGTCAGCGCCCGGAGGGAGCCGCCCACCTGCGGCAAATCGACCCCGCGCCGCAGATAAAATGCGCTGCAGTTCAGCCCTGAGGCCTACGCCACGACCCTGCTATGCTCGCGCCATGTGTGGCGGCTGTGTGAGCTGGCTCACACTCTGCGAAAAAAAGATCGGCGGCTCTCGCTGTCGGGGGCTAAGGGTCGTCCGGTGACAAAGCTGCAGCGCGCCGCGCTCGACGCGGACCTGGTCGAGAATGCGTGTGATAGCTCGCATCACCTCGGCACGTGCGGTCGCGGTCGGCGCGCAGCGGGAACTGCGCGAGCGGGGGTACACCAGGGGCTACACGAGCTGAAGGCGTTATTGGGCTCGGCCAGGCCAAAGGAGGCAGCAGCCGCGATCGTCCGTTTCGAGACCGGGCCAAGCGAACAGCTGCAGGTGGATTGGGCGGCCACTCGCCGCGGTAGCAATCGGCTTTCGGTGTTTGTCGCTACCTTGGGGTGGAGCCGGGCCTCTCAAGCGTCGCGGCCTGCTCTGTGCCTACGGCTACACGGCGGGCGTGCAGGCGCGGCAGCGCCTCGTCACCATTTTGATATGGATAGCGCGTGTGTATCTATGGAGGCGGTTGCTGAGTTGGTTGTCTGGCGGCAAGCGCCTCCGCATCTACTCGATAAACCTGATGCGGGCGCTGCATCCCGGCTGGTTCCGGGAGGACCTGGAACGGCTCTTCGGCCTGTTGCAAACTGGTAGTATCCGGCCGCATGTCGCCGAGCGGATCTCCTTCGATGAGGTCGCCGAGGCACACCGCCGTCTCGAGGCGGGCGGTCTCGAGGGCAAGCTCGTCCTGTGCCCGGAGCTCCCGTCGCGACGCGACCGGGTGCTGCCTTAGCGCGAGCCGGGCCCCACTTCGGCCCACGCCACGCCCGCGGCCTGAGCTGTCTCCGTAGCCCTCATTGCCTTGCCGGCGGCCCACTCGCTCCCGGTGTCGGCAATATCGTAGCGACAACGTAATCGGGAAGGGGCGTCATCGGAGACCCCGCTCGCCCTTTCACGCAGCGCAGGAAAGGGCGAGCCGGGGTGAGAGTCGGGACAAACGGACCGGCCGAGGCATCGGGCCGGGGCGAGCGATCGAGGTTTCCCTGATCGGGCGAGAAGTTTCCCTGATGAGCTGATTTAATTCCCCTGCTGCAGCCCATTTAATTCCCTGTTCCGTCGCGTAGGGAATTTGCCGCTGACCGAGAGGACAACCCTGGATCGCAGCAATGTTCCGAGTGTTAGCGAACAGATTAGGCCGGTTATAGGATGCTGCGCGCCCGCTCCCGACCGATGTCGCGTGAGTTCGATCTTCCGAAGGAAGTACGCTTCTTGGGGGTTTAGCCTTTGCGATTGCTCGTGTAAGATAGTTAATAAGCGTCTCTGGGCGTTACCGGTCTGAGGAACTCACATGCCCGGATAAAAAGGCGAACAGAAGCAATCTGGGAACGAGAACGGGAGCGAGGACCAACATGCGGTCCATTTTGAATGAAGCCTTCGAGTGGCTTTATCGCGCAGAGCAAGCGCGGGAGGTGGCTGGGCAGTTGACCGATCCCGGCGCAAGAAAAGCGGTCTTGGAGCTTGCCGAAAGTTTCGATCGGCTCGCCCGAGCCGCCGCTACACCCGCCGTGCTAAGGAGAAGGGAGTTGGCCAGGAAAGACTAGGAAAGAACCTGATCATTTTTCAACAAAACAGC
>Ga0306923_10001814_pt1 | contig 19141 bp, 17 predicted proteins | sample sta12Can44000108_FD_203841 | JGI IMG/M metagenome (GOLD analysis project Ga0306923, IMG submission 203841) | Lab enrichment of tropical soil microbial communities from Luquillo Experimental Forest, Puerto Rico - statanox.12C.anox.44.000.108 (v2)... | ecosystem: Environmental > Terrestrial >... | reverse complement strand
TCACGGTCACGGGTCATGGTCGCCATCGTTACGCTCCTTTTTGGAATCACACATCCCAGGGAGCGTAACAACCATGACCCGCGCATGTCTCTGCCTCATAGTTTCTCGAACCTGCGACGCCCGGCTTAGAAGGGTGAATTCCTGTGCGCTAAGCTGTGGTCGGGGAGGTATTTGCACGCTCTGCCACGCGTGAGTGCCACGCGAACAATTCTCGTGTGGGCTCTACGCTCGGCGCTGTCTGGCCCACTGCAGAAAGCAGGCTCGCTTGTCGGTGCTAACGGCGTAATACGCAGGCTCATGCCCCTAATCGCCGCGATCGGTGTCTGTGTATCATTGGATGAGTTGGGAACTACGGGAGTCACATCGGGCGGCCCGGCCTTCGGCGGGACTCCGGACGCGGCGTTCGGGCTCCCAGTGGACGCATCAGGAGGGGGAATGAGGACGACTCGACGATCGAGATATGAAATTTAGACATTTCGTCCAGCTGATCGCGATTGGATTGCAGGCGCGCGTCCCGATGCATATGACGGGCTTCCCGGCGTCGGCAAGACGGAGTTCACGAAAAGCCTCGAAACCGGATTCGCACGCGTCGGGGTCAAATGCAAAGTCTTCGTCCTCGTTGGTTCGATTCGGAAACCCCAGGACTTCGGCGGCTTTCCGGTGTCGACGCCAGACGGCGTGCGCCTGATGCCGATGGCATGGGCACGCGATGCGCAGCGGCTCGCCGAGGATGGCTATATGGTGGTCGTTTTTCTGGACGAGCTCACCACGGTTCCGCCGACGACGCAGGCGGCCATGCTTCGCCTGCTGACGGAGAATGTCTGTGGCGAGCTCAGGCTGCCGGATTACGAGCCGGGAAAAGGTGGCGTCGTCTACCTGTGCGCCAGCAACGCGGTTGAATGGGCCGCAGGCGGTCAGGAGATCCAGGCGCCGATGGCGAACCGTTTGTGGCACGGCGAGTTCCCGATGGACCACGAAACGTGGAGCGACTTGATGGTGAGCGACTTTCCGGCGCCCAGCGACCTGCCGGTCCTCCCGACCGACTATCTGCACAAACACCATCACGCGCAGCGGGCGACGATTGCCGCGTATGTGAGAGCCGCAGGGCGTGAGGCCTGGATGGCCCCGCCTGCTGATCTGGCTCGGCGAAGCGGTCCATGGCCATCGGGTCGCACCTGATATCTGGCGTCACGACTCCTTGCCGCAATCGAAGCCGTATCGCCGGGCAATCGCCTGCTGCAGGCCCCCGCGCTCGCCGGCCTCGTGGGCGACCTGGCGCTGCCGTTCCTCGAGTACCGCGAGGCGTTGAACCTCCCGGATCCTGAGGTCATCCTGAAGGACCCGCGCAAGTTCGTGCTTCCTGACCGTATCGATCGCGCGTACGCCGTCTGCTACTCGCTCGCTGGTGCCGTCCTCAACAACAACACCCCGCAGCGGTGGGAGGCGGCCATGATCGCTCTCGGTGTCGCGTGCAAGAACAACGCAGACATCCCGACAGCAGCGGCGCGCACGCTGTGCGACACAAGGAACCGTCCCGATGGCGTGACAAAGGTGCCACCGGAGTGCCGCCCGTTCTATGAGCTGATGCAGATGGCGAAGCTCATGCCCCAGGATTGACGTGAGGTTCAGGTTCGCTGATCTGATTCGCGGTCACAAGCAGGGGGCGGAGGGATCTCCGCGCGCGCTGCAGGCGGCTCGACTGCGAGCGGCTTACCAACGGAGCTACTTCGCGCCTGCGCTCTTCAACCTGGTTCCTGTCCAGACCGACTTGATCGGCAGCATGGCCGTGGATTCGCACTGGCGTCTGTACTACAACAACGCCTGGTTGGCGACGCACACCGTCGAGGAGAACGCGACGCTGCTCATTCATGAAGTCGGGCACCTCCTGCGGGACCACGAGGGGCGAAAGAAGGCCGCGGCCATTACAGATCATCGCCGCTGGAACACCGCTGGCGACTGCGAGATCAACGACGATCTCGACGCGGAGGGGCTGCCGTTGCCAGGCGATCCGCCGCTGCCGCGCAAGTACGGGCTGCGGAGTGGGGATACTGCCGAAAACTACTACAAGCAGCTGCATCGCCACGAGCAGGTGGACGAGCGGCATCCGGCGAAGGGGAGCACGTGCAGGACTGTGGGTCGGGCGCTCATGGCCAGCGGAGGTTCTGGGAGCTGCCGGAAGATGATGAGACCGAGCGACGCGTGCCGGGTGTCGACCAACTCAAGGCTGATCTCGTGCGGCGCGAGGTTGCCCGGCGCATCGACGAGATCTCGTCCTACGCCGGCGACGTCTCTCCCGCCTGGCGTCGCTGGGCTCACGCCATGCTTGCACCGCAGGTCGACTATCTGGCGACCATCCATCACGTGGTGCGCAGAGCGTTGCGCGACAGCACACTGGGCAGATTCGACCGCACGTACAGGCGGCCTCATCGCCGCCAGGCTTGTTACGGCGAGTTCCTGATGCCGTCCTTCTACCAGCCGCGGCCCAGGCCGGGATTTCTGATCGACACGTCCAGTTCAATGGAAGATTCGCAGTTGGCCAGAGCGATCGCCGAACTGGGAGGCTTGACCCGCCAACTCGGCTACGGCTCTGACGTCGTGGTCGCGTGCTGCGATGCGGCAGTGCGGGACGTCAGGAAAGTCTTTTCTGCCGAGCAAGTCGAATTGTACGGCGGCGGCGGCACGGACATGGGTGTCGGGCTGCGCGCGTTCATCGAGAGAAAGTGCGATCCGATTGACCTGCTGGTGATCGTCAGCGACTGTCACACGCTGTGGCCGAAAGACGTTCCGCCATTTCCGGTGATCACGATCCGCGTCGGCGACGGAACGCCGCCGCCATGGGGAAATCGTGGCCCAAACAGGGTCATTACGCTCGAGGAGCCGGGCGCAACAGCCAGCGGCAGCGACTCGCGAAGAGGGTGGAGATAGACCGTGGCGCGGAGGAGGCTGCAAGAGCTGAGCCCCTGGCGGCGGCACGAGCTGACGATTCCGCCGGACTCGTTCCGTGCGTGGGTCGAGCTCGGCGTGTGGGAATCCCGGATGGGCATATTTCTTTACGTGGCTCTTGCCTTCGGCACCCAACTGATCGTCACGGCTCCTGCCAGCATTGTCCCCGTGTTCGACTTCACGAACTGCTATGCCGCCTCGCCAATCGCTCAGCCCTGCGAGCGCATCGCGTATCGAGTGGGTACGCTGAACGCGGCGCTCAACGTCTGGTGCGGTCTCCTGCTGCTGGCCGTCGCGGCATGGCTTGTGTGGGAGCTGTGGAGTGCGGTCGCGCCGAAGCCGATCACCGATGAATTCCTGAAGCTGCTCGACGACTCCTTCGGGCGCGACTGGCGCAAACCGAGCACCTGGCCATGGATGCGAGTGGTGTGGGCTTACGGGTTCACTCTCGTAGGTGCTGCGGCGGCTGTCTGCATCGGGCTGCTAATCTCGGCTGTGATCGCCTCATCCAGTCCTGCCAAGACGCCGACTGGTCATGTCGAGACGTCTCAGCGCTTCAGACTGATCCAGTCGCCATAGCTCTGAGCGGCGCGATTCACCAGTTTCAGTGGAACCGGCAGTTCCGAAGTCAACGGTCATCATGGACTGACGGGAAACTCCCCGTCCGTGCATTCGTTCTGACAGCAGCGGGAGGCGAGTGGCAAGAGCTGCCGGCGTTTGGCGTGCGCGGCAAGAACCTCACGTACTCGACTAACGATGTACGTGGGCGGACGGTGTAAACCAGTGTCCCACATTCGGACGCGGCTTCAGCTCGATTATCTGACTGAGGGGGTTCGCATGACGATGCGCAACGTGATTGTGTGGGCGATCTTTATATTGGCGGCAGGCATGTGGGGCTACGCGCAGGCGCCGACGCCACAGCTCGAGCTACATGTACAAGGGCCGCCGACTGAACCGCCGACCATCATTGCCGGAACCGACCTCGGTTTCAGAATTGACCGTCACCGCGGCAACACCCCGATCGGCCGGATCGTGATCCGGGTCAACGGGGAGTGGGTCGAGGTCGAGGATGCGATGGCGGTGAAACGCCTGACCGCGAGGTAGACTGGGGCGAAGCCTCTCGCCGCCCGACGGCGAGTCGCTCAGGCTTTCATCCAGTGCCCCCAATTTGTCGTGGCCGACCCTACTCCCATCTGCTCCGCGACTCGCTCATCCCTTCGTTGGTTTTTCGTCGGCGGACGCCAGGCCTCTTGTGATCACCAGGGGGTCGAGGAGGGGGACACTGGCGCCGCACGTCCTCAACCCCTGTTTTTGGATTCAGTGGCCGAACGCACTCACATCTATCCCTGGTAACCCGCGCTCGAGGGAAAAGGTGCCGGCGTGCCCGCGCGTCTGATGTTTGCAGCAAACGCGCACCGCAGGATAGGCGGCGGTTTTGCGCCTCCCGCGATCACGGTTCCTGGTGTCTCGGTTGTCCGGACGAACCTGCTCCAGAACGAGGCGCTCCAGAGTTCCTCCCCCGGGTCATTTTTGATGCGTCAGAATTGGCGCACCTCTCAGTCATTTCACAACAAGCCGGAACGCGCTGTCGGTGTGCTTTGGTACGGCACCTGCGGAGTTCCCGGGCTGCGCTACCTCTCGCATCTGCGGCATACTGAGTCGTCGGATGAACTCAGTGACCATCAGTAGGTTGCGGTTTGTCACGCTGTTGAACGTAGTTGCACCTGAAAGTCGTTGACGTGGGCACGATGACATCTTGACCCAGTGAAGGTTTCTTTCGTCGCGAATCGACGTCCAGGAGTAGGAGCTGGGTCAATGCTCACTTTATGAGCCCGCGAGAACGGGTCAAATGGAGTGCTGGGCGCAGGCGCGCACCGCGCCCGCGAGTTATCTTCCCATCGGTCAGATGCTCTAATCTTCTTTGCGATCCTCTCGGAACTGCTTCTTGTAAACACGGCTCTCAATCACGCCTGCTTCTGTCACGATGGCTCGAAACTCTGCCGCGTCGTCGTCGATCACGAGGTCCGCGTGTACCGTAGCCTGCGAACCATCCGGGAACGATATGTTGAGCGTCATGGAGCCCGTGCAGGCGAGATTCACGGCATACGTGCCCTCAATGGTCACCGGGGTGATGTTGCCGTTTGCGCTTAACGTCGCGGTTGCCTGGGTATTGCCGTGCCCGTCGAACGTCTGCCTCCCGACCTCAGCGAAAGGCCCGGCCAAAGGGGGCTCGACAAAGGGTTCGAGAAGAGTTCCTGTGCCGGTGTATCCGAAGCCGCCCCGCAGTTTAGCGCTTGAGCATTGTTCATCCTCTCCAGCCCGAGCCTTGGGCGCGATGCCGAGAACGAACGCCGTGGCAACAACGACGACGATTGCGATGTGTTTCATGGGTGCCTCCTCTTTCTTGGAGAAGATTATGCTGAGCGCGTCTTCTCTCCCACTGGGACAGGCGGAATCGGACGGCAAAAGCGGCCACTCTTGGTGTACTTTCTTGGTCCATGGGAGAACGGATTGCCCATCGGCGCATCCCCTGTTGAAATCACGAGGCTGTTGAGAGCCTGGAGCAACGGCGACGAGGCGGCCCTGGCGCAGCTGGTGGAGCGGGTCTATCCCGAATTGCGCCGCATGGCGCGCCGGTATATGAAACATGAACGACACGCCAATACGCTGCAGACGACAGCCTTGGTGCACGAGGTGTACCTCCGCCTCGTAGACGTGACCAGGGTCGAATGGCACGAGCGCGCGCAGTTTTTTGCCATGGTGGCGCAGATGATGCGGCGCATCCTGGTGGACGCCGCACGAGCACGTGGTGCACACAAGCGTGGCGGCACAGCGATCAAACTGGATCTCGATGAAACAGCCCTCCTGTCGAGCAGGCCGGACCGGTCGATTCTGGCCCTGGATGAGGCCCTGACAGCCTTCTCCCAGGTTGCACCGCGACAGGCGAAGGTCGTCGAGTTGCGTTATTTCGGCGGACTGACCGAGGAAGAGGTCGTTGCCGCTTTGAAGATCTCGCCGCGTACCATCAGGCGCGACTGGGGCCTGGCCAAGGCTTGGTTATTGCGGGAGTTGAGCCATCAGGAAAGAGCCACAAGCAGCCTATGACCCCCGAGCGTTTCCAGCAAGTTGAAGCGCTGTATCATGCGGCTCGCGAGAAAACCGCCGACGAGCGCGCGGTGCTCTTGGCCGACGCCGATCCCGAAATCCGCCGCGAAGTGGAGTCGCTGCTTGCGCAGCGAGGCGGCGAGTTCTTGGATCGGCCTGCTATCCAGAACGCCTCACACCTGCTGGACGATTCGGCTCCGACCGGAGTGGCTGTGGCCGCGAGCCTGGGGCCATACCGTCTCGAACGCAAGCTCGGCGAGGGCGGGATGGGTGACGTCTATCGCGCGGTCGACACGCGCTTGGGCCGTGCCGTCGCCGTGAAAATCGCGCAGCAGCAATTCATTGAGCGCTTCGAGCGGGAAGCCCGCGCCATTTCCTCGCTGAACCATCCCCACATCTGCACGCTGTACGACGTTGGACCGAACTACCTGGTGATGGAACTGGTGGAGGGCGAGACGATAGCAGCACGGCTGAAACGCGAATCGTTCCCCATGGCAACGGCGCTCCTGTATGCCTCGCAGATTCTGGCCGCGCTGGCGGAGGCGCACGCCAAGGGCATCATCCACCGCGATCTGAAGCCCGGCAACATCATGATCGGGAAAGCCGGGATCAAGGTGTTGGATTTCGGTCTGGCGAAATCGGGTCTCGATGAAACGGTGACCGCCAGCCACATGGTCCTGGGAACGCCGGCCTACATGCCGCCGGAGCAACGGGAAGGCAAGCCGGCCGATGCCCGCTCGGATATCTATTCGTTCGGCTGCGTCCTCTACGAAATGTTGACTGGCGCGCGGGTCGGGTTTCAGCGGAAGCGCGTCCCCTCACGAAAACTGGAACAAATCGTCAGCCGGTGTCTGGAAGAGGATCCGGGACGCCGGTGGCAATCCGTTGCCGAGCTGGAGCGGGAACTCTCAGCCACCACCGCGGCCACAAGCCGCGACAAACGCCGCGCGGCGGCTGTCGCCTCGCTGCCCGCGGGGCATCCTTATTCTCACCGCGCGGACAGACTCACGGAGAAGGGCACGATCGTGCTGGCGGATTTCGCGAACGCGACGGGCGACCGCGACTTCGACGGGCTGCGCGAGCTCCTCGCGCTCCAATTGGACCATTCCCCTCGTCTGTCTCTGCTTCCCGACACGCACGTCCGTCAGACGCTCGGCCTCATGGGCCGGCCGGGGAATGCGAAGCTCACGTCCGACGTTGCGGCCGAAATCTGTGAGCGGACAGCGCGCGCGGCCGTCGTGGAGGGCTCAATCACACGTCTCGGGACCGAGTACCTGTTGAGCGTGCGCGCACGGAATTGCCGAACCGGAGAGATCCTGCACAAAGAGCATGCGTCAGCAGAAAAAAAGGACGACGTCTTCACAGCGCTAGCCCAAATCGCCAAACGGTTCGGGGCGCGGGCCGGCGCATCGCTGCCACGCGTGGAACGGGAGCCCAGTCTGCCGACCGAGGCAACCACGTCTTCACTGGAGGCCTGGCGGTCCTACAGCGCGGCAATGAAGGCTCTCCAGGCCAAGGCACAGACAGTGGAAGCCATTCCACTCCTGAAACGGGCCATCGAGATCGACCCGCAGTTTGCGATGGCCCATGCCGACCTGGGCCGGATATATGGCTCCTTCGGGGAGTCGGATCTTGGAGCGCAGAGTATAGCCAAGGCCTATGAACTACGGAATCGGGTGAGCGACCGGGAGAATGATTACATTACCTTCAACTATCACCGGCAGGTAACAAGAAACCTGGAATTGGCGCGACAGACGCTCGAATCGTGGATCCACAAGACCCCGCACGACCTCCTACCGCACGGATTTTTGGCAGCTTTTGCGAGTCAGGGGTCAGGTCGTTACGACAAAGCCGTAGAGGAAGGCCAAAAGGCAATCGAACTCGATCCCGATTACGCCATCGGCTACTTCAATGTAGCCTTTGCCTACATCTACCTGAACCGCCTGTCGGACGCCGAGGCAATGCTTCGTAAAGCATCGGAACGTAGGATCGAAGCCATTGAGTTCTCACTCTGTCGGTACTTTATCGCTTTCTTGAGGAACGACCAGGTAGCAATGGAAAGCGAAATGGCCCAACGTCGAACAAAATTGGAAGCCCAGGGATGGTTTGAACATCAGGAAGCTCTGACGTTGGCGTATCACGGGCGTCTGAAAGAGGCGGCGCGGCTATCGGACCGAGCGGTGATCTTGTCTGGCCAGGCAGGTTTGCGCGAGCGGGCCGCCCAGTTCGAAGGCGCTCGTGCGGTGTGGAATGCGTTGTTCGGCGTTCGCGCGCATGCACAAAAAAGCGCGACGGCAGCGTTGTCAGTGTACCGAAGCCGGGACGCTGACTACGGACCTGCCTTTGCGCTGGCGCTACTGGGCGAGTCCACGCAACCTCGCCAGATCGAGGTCGACCTCGACAAGCGGTACCCGGAAGACACATCTGTCCAGTTCAGTTACCTGCCTGCGCTGCGGGCGCTCGAAGCTCTCAACGAGGGAGACGCAGCGAACGCGCTCGAGATGACACAAGTGGCAGCGCCGTACGACTTCGCTGTTCCGGGCACCGCCTTCTACACTGGCGCCTTTTTCGGAGCGCTTTATCACGTCTACGTGCGTGGTCTCGCTTATTCCCAGTTGGGCCACCCCAGCGAGGCCGCGGCTGCGTTTCAAACAATTGTCGATCATCCGGGACTCGTGTTGAACGATCCGATCGGACCAATGGCGCGCCTTCAACTGGCCAGAGCGTTGTCCGATTCCGGAGATCGCGCGAAATCAGCCGCCGCCTACGATGACCTCGTCACTCTCTGGAAAGCTGCCGATCCCGATATTCCCATCCTGAAACAAGCGAAAGCAGAGTATGCGAAGATGCAGTGATCTTGGCTGTCAATCTTTGAAGCAAATGGTCGCTTGACTTCTGTCCGCCCCGCGTCAATCAGCAGAATCCCTGTAAGTGAACATGAGACTTTGCCGATTGTCACCCAATTGTCACCCGACGAAACGAAAAGGTGGCGCGCCCGGCAGGACTCGAACCTGCGACCCCCGGCTTAGAAGGCCGATCGTATAAGCCCGCCCGGGACCGCCCAAGACGATTCCCCCTGATTTTACGGCCTGTTTTGCGGGTGGGAGGCAACTGCTTCCCACCCGTGACCGCGACGGCGTGTCACACCTGTGTCACACCGCAGCCGTTCGCGGTATGGGCGGTTCGTCGTCGAATTCGCGTTGGGGGAACGCGCCATGTTTGACTTCGATCCTCGCGATCACGACTCGCGCGACGACGACCGCCTCGGCCTGGATCATGATCGCGGCAGTCGCGACAACTCCGATGCGTTGGACACTCCTGGCGACGCGAGGCAATCAGACTCGCGCGATCGAGACGATGATGCGCGCGAGCTCGGTCGCGGCCTCGGAGATTCGCGACCCTCAGGCCAAGGCTCACGTGACGATGCGCGCTGGCCGGAGCGCGAACGCTGCTATGACCCGCGTGAGGTATTCACGCGCGATTTGAATCTGCCCCATGGGCTCGAGCGCGAGATCGTTCGCGATCGCGATCACGAATACACCTTGCGCGGTTCGGAGACGAGGACGCTCTCGACCGTCGGCGCCTTTCGAGTGGTCTCCAGTCGTGATCTCCGAGACCACCACGACCGCCCGCTCGATCCGCGGTCAAGCGACTTGCGACATCTGCGCGAGCAGCGACTGGTGGAGACGGTTCGGCTGCCCGGTTCGCGTGAGCATGCGGTCGCCCTCACGAGAGAAGGCCGAGGCCTGCTCGAACACCATCGTGACCGCGACCAGGGCGACCGTCAGACGTTCTGGACGGGCGTCAAACGCGAGCGGGAACTCGAACACGACCTCCAGGTCTATCGCGCCTACGAACGCGCCGCGGAGCGTCTCGTCGAGCGCGATGCGTGGGTCGAGCGCGTCGTCCTCGATCACGAGCTCAAGCGGGATTACCAGAGCTGGCTCCATGAGCGGGATCGCGACCGCGATGACTATGACGGACACCCTGATCGGACCGACGACGAGATCCGGGAATGGGCCCACGAACACGACCTCCCGTACTTCGATGACGAAGTGCATTTCCCTGATCTGCGCATCGAATATCGCGACCGGGACGGCCGCGAAGACCACACGGACATCGAGGTGACCACCGAGCACTACCGCGGCGCGCACGCGGCCAGCGTCGCGCGCTCGGGCTTCTCGTGTTACGGCGGCTGCAGCTTGCGGATTGGCGGTCGCCGCGGTGGTCGTGGTGGTGGGGGAGGACGTCACCGCGGCCTCGCAGAGGAGCTTTTGGATTGACGACCGCGGAACGGATTCAGACGGTCGTCGACTACGGTTTTACCGAGCGCCAGGCGGGCTTTCTGGTGCTCGTGATGCGGCATGCCGGCCTGTGTCTCAAACGGCAGTACGCCGCCTTCGCCGGCATCGCCAACGGCGGCGAGAAGTGCAACGCGTTCTTCGAGAAGCTCGTCCGGCGGGGGTTCGCGGTGGCCAGTGAGTGCATCCACAATCGCGCGCGGCTCTATCACGTGCACCACAAGCCGCTCTATTACGCGATCGGCGAACCGGATTCCCGGTTTCGGCGAGCCGTGCCGGCGCGGGCTGCCGCGGAGCGTCTGATGCGGCTCGACGCCGCGCTCATGAGCTCGGATCTGGAGTGGCTCACGACACGCGCGGAGAAGCTGGCCTGGCTGCACGCGAGGACTGCATCAGAGTCCATTGACCGGCCTGGAGACCTGGCCCTTCCCCTCGGCGCTCCGGTCGCCAGTCAGTGCACTGGGACGTTCCCGATCGGGATCGATTCACGCGGGCATCTCGTCCTGCTGTACCTTGCGACCGTGCCGTGGACGGACGACTTGAGGACCTTCCTGATCGGCCATCGGGACATGCTTGGCGTGACGGCACGTTGGACGCTGCGACTCGTGTTTCCACCAGCACTCCAACGAGCGGTTACGACCTATCGGGCGGTTGTTGATGAGGAGTTCGATAGCCCGCTGTCCGCGGAGAACGTCTCCGAGCTTCGGCACTACTTCTTTCATCGCCGACGAGGTACCGATATCCATGCCCTGGCGGAGGCGCTGCGAGCGAAGCTCAGTCGCTACGCGGAGACGTTCAGCGGCCCGCGGTTCACACACCTCTACAGGCGATGGCTGACCGCCGGTGACGCGGTATTGACGCCAGGGTCGCCTGCGATTTCAGAGGCGCTTGCATCTGGTCGCGGACACGTTGAAGACGTGGTGCTCCTTCACTCGTACGACCATCTCCTTCCCCTGGTTGACCAGCGTCGGCAGGTGCGTCATCGCCGCCGGACGACCGAACAGAGGGGGGAACAGACGTCGCGCGCCGTCAACCCGCTCCTTAACCCGGCTCCTTAACCCCCTGACAGACTCGATTCGAAGGCGTCGCCGCAAGCGTCTGCGGCGGACGATGTGGCCGGCAACGTATTCTGCGCGCGAGCTGTTGCGCGCCGTGAGCGCGTCGCCGGTCGGGCGGCGTTCTGTGCCGCCCTGTCAGCGGTTGCGATCGGCGCAGAAACGGAACCCAGGACGTGAACGACCCCGTGTATGGCCCGGCGACACGGCCCGAAGGGCGTCGGGGTCGTTCACGTCCTGGGTTCCGCTCGTGGCGGTCGGCGCGAAGATCGGCGGCCGATCGCGGCGAAGATTCGTCGCGAAAGCAGACTCGAATCGAGGACAGATTCGCGTCGCCCGGTCCGGATAAGCGGGCCGTGAACGTTGCCTTGCTGGAGGTCTACAAGCGTGCCACTTGCAGTGTTCGAAATGCGACAGACGCCGACGCTCCGACGCACATTTTGCGGGAGCGTTGGCGCGCGTCAAGGCTTCCCTCCTGTCGTCGGCGCTTCGCGGCCTTGACGCGCGCCGCCCGCTCCCGATTGCCTGGCATTTATCGGATCGTCGGCCGAGTGACGCGGCGTGGCACAATGCCAGCGACGTGAAACTGCGCAACGCTCACCTCGCCACGGTCGATCGCAGCAAGGTTGTCGACTACCTTCTCAACGAAGCGCACCCGGACAACGGTGGGAAGGCACAGTTCTTCACGTCATTCGGGTTCTCGCGCGATCACCCGGAACTCTTGATGAAGGCGCTGCGCGACGTCGCCGAAGATGGCAACGTCGTGCACCGCGTGGAATCGGCGCACGGCGAGAAATATGTTGTTGACGGCTGGTTGTCGGTGCACACTCAAGAGAGCCGTCAGCCGCACGTCCGGACGGTTTGGATCATTGATGCCGGCAAGGAAGCGCCGCGATTGGTGACGGCATATCCCGGCCAGGAGTAATCGCTCGAAATGATCAAAGAGCACGATCGAATCGTCTTGACCAAGCCGGTACCGACCGAGGGACTCGAAGTTGGTGACGTGGGTACCGTGGTTCACGTCTACCCGGATGGGAAAGCGTTCGAAGTAGAGTTCACGACGCTCGACGGCAGAACCGCCGCAGTCGCCACTGTGGACGCTCTCGCAGTTCGCCCGGTCACTGGTCACGAGATCACCCATTCGCGCCACCTGACGCGCGCGAGCTGATTCGCTGCTGGTCGTCTGAAGAATCCGGCGTCAGAATCATCCCGTCGCCCAAATCCGGTCAACAGCACGATGTAGGCACCCCCGGCCACGTGAGACGATTCGGTTCAGTACCCGTGGTTGAACTTCATGGCTAGTACTGCCGCGGACACCAAGACGGTTTTGCGACACGTGCGACAACATCTGGTTGAGCGATTTCGAGAACATCGACATCAATCCGATTGAGACGCCATTTGATCGCCAGCGACGACAACGTCGTGCTGACGCCTCACACTGCGCTTCGACGAAATCGGCGAATCCGTGCTCGCGTAGCACTTCATTCGGTGCCGATAGAAGGGATGACTCGCGGCGATCGGCAGTACAGTCGTCGTGACCCACGTGGCTGGCGATCATGCTCTCGTTCGTCCATCGACATGGGCGAAGTGCAGTACGAGGCTGGGCCGTCGATCGCTTTGCATGGGCCGCTAACCGGTGCTTGCCCTCGATGGTGCCTGGTGCGATCCTGAGCCGGCACGGTTGAAGCGCAGCGTTAGCGCGTTTCGTTCGCGGGCAACAAAAGGTCTATGACAGCATCAACTACGGACATTTGGGCGCAGTGGCTGCTGCATCGCCGGCACGGCGGTGATCCGCAGCGTTTGAAGGCGGCACTGGATCGTCTATATCCCGTACGCGACAGAGTGCTGACCCACGCTCAGGTGTGTGACGGCGGCACACTTCTCGACGTCGGCTGTGGCGACGGTCTCATTGCCTTCGGTGCGCTCCAGCGAAGCAAGACGGGCAAGGTCATCTTCAATGACATTTCGCAGGATTTGCTCGACCATGCGGCGTCACTTGCGCGAGAGGCACAGCTGGCACATCGATGTACGTTCGTCTGTGCCTCTGCCGACGATCTCTCGGCTGTGCGCGATGCGTCTGTCGATGCAGTCACGACACGTTCTGTGCTGATCTATGTCAGGGACAAGCAACAGGCCATCAATGAGTTCCACCGTGTCCTCAAGGTGGATGGACGACTCTCGGTGTTCGAGCCCATCAATCGATTCGGCGAGCCGCAGCCCGCGCACATGTTTTGGGGATTTGACGCAACGCCCGTCGTGGAAATTGCCGCGAGGGTCAAGGCCGTCTACCAACGCATTCAACCGCTTAATGCCGATCCGATGATGAATTTCGATGAACGAGACTTGATCACCTATGTGGAAGCGGCTGGCTTTCGGGAAATCCATCTCGATTTAGAAGCCGATATCAAGCCGCTCAGCGAAGTGCCAGGGTGGAGCATGCCCTGGGAGTCGTTCGTGCGAATGGCTGCCAATCCGAAGCTCCCGACGCTCGAAGAGGCGATGGCGCAGGCTCTCACCGGGGACGAAGCGGCCCGGTTCACGGCCCACATGCGACCGTTGGTGGAAAATCAAGTTGGAACATATCGATCAGCGGTGGCATACCTATTCGCGAGGAAGTAGTCCCTTCCGTCAATTCCTGCCCGAAAACATATCGACGCCGAGGGTGGAGTCATGGTCGACGCGTTGTATCCTGGCCAGGAGTAATCGCTCGAAATGCTCAAGGAGCACGATCGAATCGTCTTGACCAAGCCGGTAACCCACCGAGGGACTCGAAGTTGGTGACGTGGGTACCGTGGTTCACGTCTACCCGGATGGGAGAGCGTTCGAAGTAGAGTTCACGACGCTCGACGGCAGAACCGCCGCAGTCGCCACTGTGGACGCTCTCGCAGTTCGCCCGGTGCTGGTCACGAGATCACGCATTCGCGGGAGCTCACGCGCGCGAGCTGAACTTACCACGAACCAGGCCGGCTGGCCTTCGCGCACACCACCGATCAAGATCACGCGACCACACGAAAATTGCTACGCCCAGACTCAGGCGAGCTTACTCGGCTCGGAGCGCCTCAGCGGGATCAAGGCGACTGGCGCGAAGAGCCGGCCGCCAAGCGGCGGCGGACAGCCGCACTCGTGAAACGGCAGCGGATTTCAAAGGGCTAGGTCCGCGATGCAAAAGACCACGACGGTGCCGCTGATGCCTATCGTTAGCGTCGCAAACCAATAACGCGTGCCTGCAGGACACGTCTTGACAGCTCCGCTCGCTCAGATTAACAGTCTGTCGGCAAACGCGTAATTTTGGCACGATTATGAATATGGCCCACCGAACCGCAGAAATACTCGACGTGATCGGTCGCGACGTCCGATACGCGTGCCGCGGTCTGAAGCGAACGCCCGGCTTCACGGCGGTTGTACTCGCGACGCTTGCCATCGCCATCGGCGCCAATACCGCGATATTCAGCGTGGTCGACGCGTTACTCCTACGACCACTGCCATATCGCGATGCCGATCGGCTGGTTACGATTGACGCAACTCGCGACTACGAAGGTACGGCGCGTCCGCTTCCTGCCACGTTCCAGCTCGACGCAGCTAAACACTGGCAGGACGCGCTGCACGTGTTCGACGGCGTCGGTCTGTACGCGGACGCCGTGTTCCAACTTACGAACCGCGACGGTTCGGAGATGATTGACGGCGCGAGAATATCGCCATCCTTCTTCTCGATATTGGGCGGCCGGATCGTTGCCGGCCGGCCGTTGGGTGCGGGTGATGCGCTTCAACCGTCAATCGTTATCAGCTATCGGCTTGCCCAGCGGTTTTTCAAACAGGCGAGCGATGCGCTCGGCGCACGACTTGTCTTGAACGCACACGACTACGTGATCGTGGGCGTCGCCGGACCCGAGTGGAGCGTGCCATCGCGGAAGACTGACGTCTGGCAGTCGGTCGCGTACGAGCATCTGATCAACCCGCAGTGCTGCTACGTGCAGCTACTCGGCCGATTGAAGTCCGAAGCGACGATTGCGGAAGCGAACGGAGACGTACTCGATGCCGCGCGGGCACTCGAGCGCGTCGATCCGCGTAGTTTCGCCCGGCTCCATCCCTCTGCGGCGAAGTTGCGTACGCGGCAACTCGGCGAGGCCAGACCCGCCCTGCTCATGCTGTGGGCCGCCGTCGCGGTCGTGCTCGCTGTCGCATGCGCGAACTTGCTGAACCTGCTCCTTGCGCGCAACGTTGCGCACGCGCGGGAGACGTCGATTCGGCGTGCGCTCGGTGCCTCACAAGGCCGGTTGATGGTGCAGGGCCTGATCGAAGCATCACTACTTGCCGCAGGTGGCGTCGCCGGAGGCCTATTCGTCGCGCGCGTCGCCATTGAGTTGCTCGCGCGCGTGGATCCCGACACGTTTCCCCAACTACACGACGTTCGTATCGACCAGGTCGTCTTCGTCTTCGCCGTCGGCCTGGGAATCGGTACGGCGCTCGCGACTGGAATCCTGCCTGCGTTCCAGCCGGTCAGCACCTCACCTGTGCGCACAGTCACCAACGCGCCGACGCGGCACCATCGTCGCCTGCAGCAATTGCTCTGCGTCGGACAGTTTGGCGCGGCTGTCGTCCTCCTTGTATCAGCCACGCTCCTCGGCCGCAGCTTCGTCGATCTGCTATCGACCGATCTCGGAGTCACGCCGGAGCACGTCACAACCGCCACTGTGAACCTCGGGATCGGGCAACAGCATGCGGGAGCGGATATCGCTACGACGATGCAGCGTGTCGTCGACCAAATGGCGCAGGTGCCTGGCGTGCATGCCGTCGGCGTCGGAACGAGTCTGCCACCGGACACAAGCCGGCTGGCAATGACCTTAAGGCGAAAAGGCAATGTCGCCGACTATGCTGCCAGCGCCGTCTCGTGCACGCCGGGCTACTTTCAGGCCCTCGGTGTTCGGCTCCTTCAGGGACGGCTGTTCACGGAAGCCGATGACGCACAGCATCCGCCGGTAATGATCATTAGCGCCACGACGGCGCGACACCTGTTCGGCGAAGGGAACCCACTTGGCGAGACGATGGGTATTCCGAAGTTCCGGTACAAGCTCGTAAACGGTACGGAGGCGACGGTTATTGGCGTCGTCGCCGACGTGAAATATGAGGGCATGGACGTCGCCGCGGGTGATCAGGTGTACATGCCGCTGGCGCAGATGCCATGGCTCGCGACTTTTCTGGCTGTTCGAATGGATACCAGTGGCAGCATCGCGCCGACTTTACGGAGAATTGTTGCGTCAATCGATCCCACCGTTGCCGTTTCCTCAGTCAAGCCGCTCGACGAGATCATTTCAACAGCGACTGCACCGGCGCGCTTCCGGACAGTTCTGGCCGCGACGTTCGCACTCATCGGTATCGCGATCGCGTCGATTGGCCTTTACGGAATTGTTTCGTACTCCGTCTGGCAGCGCACATCAGAGATCGGCGTTCGTATGGCGCTCGGCGCCGATAGCGGCAAGGTGATCGTCTTCGTCCTTCGCGAAGCCATCGCGATCGCGGTCGCTGGCGTGGCAATCGGAATTCCGACGGCATATGCCGCCAGTCGAAGCCTCAGCGCCTTGCTGTTCGGCGTCAAACCGACCGACATGTTCACATATATGTCGGCGACGATCGGCATAGTGGTCGTCGCGGTCGCAGCTAGCTATGTGCCAGCACGACGAGCCGCGCGCGTGGATCCGATCATCGCCCTTCGTGCCGAATAGAATCACGTAACCCAGACCATCTGTCATCGAAGACCTCGGTGTTTGAGTTTAGGAGCCAAAGCAATCGCTCTGGTGACGGCAGGGCGATACAGTTAGGTCAACCGGCTCGAAGCACGACTGCAGGACACGTCCGCAGCAGGAACGTGTTGACTTGCGGATCCGATGCGCGTATTTTCGATTCATCGTTTGTGGCGATTGGTCGCCACTCCTCCACGGCGATCGCAGATCCCGTGGAGCCGCTTCACGCGAGTCGCTCTCAGGGCACCGCGCACGAAGCGCCCGTTATCCGGAGCGGTTGGTTGTAGGTCGCGGCCGACACGAGACAACCCGAGGCGGCCTCAGGCCACTCGAGGCAACTCGGCACCAATAGCGACCCGCCGTCGACAGCGGTTCGGCACATTGCCCGCCGCCTCGACTCGCGCCACCGAGGGCCGGAACCACCAAGCATAGGCCGTCTGGGCCAGCTCGTCCTCAGGACCTGCCGGTCACGCCGGCGTCGCGAGGGTCGATGCATCGCTCTCAGGGCCTTGCATCGACCACTCTCGCAGGCGGCTGCCAATCGGATCGGAACCACTGGTTCGACCCGACGCCCGCTCATCGAGCCCGCCGCTGTTCGCGATCGACGCCACTTCGATCGGCGAACAGCCGCACTCACCGGCTCGATTCGTTCATCCACGCGTTATCGGCATCGATCGCTTTCGGTGCCACGGAGGAGCGGGAGCTATGCGGAAGCACACGTACTCGGATGCGGTGGATACTGCGGCAAACGGGCAGCTCGCAACGGACGCGCTGAGCGCGAATGGCGGGCTGCCCAATCGACTGATGACGGCGTTCGAGGTCGCCGAGTTCGTCGGCTGCCACGAAGAGACGGTACGCCGCGCGTACCTGCGCGGACTGCTCGTGTCGCAACGCTTCGGAGTCAGAGGAAGGAGGTTTCATCCGACGGACGTCCTCGACTGGATCAAGCGAGGCGCGCCGACCAGAGTCTCGTGAAAGAGGCAACGCAGAGGGGGATGTATGGCCATCAGACGACGTTGCAGAGGACCGTGTCGAAAGAGACGTCGATGCCTTGAGCATCTGTGGTTCGATGTGAAGCACAGCGGAGTCCGTTATCGGATGCCGGTGAACGACTTCTCAGTTCCACGGATGGACCCAGGCAAACAGCGGCCCGTGGAGTCGATGGAGGAAGCGCGTGATTGGGAGCGCCTGTTCGTCGGCGAGATTAAGGCCGGTCGAGACCCGCGCGTGAAACCGGTCGCGAAGCAACAAGCGGCGGATCTCCAGCACGTGGCTGGCTTCCTTGACGCCTATCTCGAACGGCACTTGACGCCGGCCGGCATTCGCAGTCTCGACACCGCGGCAGGACGGATTCGCGTGCTGAAGAAGTACTTCGGCGAGCTGCCAGTCAAGGCGCTGGAGCACGCCGACGTGATCAACCGGTTCAAGACCGAATCGGAATACGCGCAGAGCGTGGAGATCTCCACGCTGCACAAGGTGTTGGCGATTCTGCGCGCCGCGATCCGCTGGGGCCAGGCGCAGACGCCACCGCTCATCGACAAATCGCCGTTCCACCGATTCGGCGTTCGGCTCAACACCAAAGCGGAGACGGTCCGCGATCGGCGGGTATCTCGCGAGGAAGAGAAGCGCCTCCTGGACGCCGCGTTGGCCATGAACACGTGGGAGCACCGCTGGGTGGGATCGTTGATGCACGACCGGATCATCGGTGCGCTCGAGCTCTGTTGTCGCCGCGGCGAGATGGTGCTCATGCAGAACAAGCGCGTCGACTGGGACACGCACACGATCGGCATTCCCGGTCAGAACGCCAAGGACAAAGAGAACCGCCGCATTCCGTTCGACCCGAATGGACGGCTGGCGGCGATTCTCAAGCGGCGCAGCAAGCTCGGTCCGAATGCGTACGTGTTCGGCACCGACAACGGCGAGTCCGTGGCGAACTTCAAGACCGCCTGGGAAACTCTTCTCCTCCTGGCGAACGGACACGACACGAAACGCGCCAGGC
>Ga0306923_10001811_pt1 | contig 19145 bp, 16 predicted proteins | sample sta12Can44000108_FD_203841 | JGI IMG/M metagenome (GOLD analysis project Ga0306923, IMG submission 203841) | Lab enrichment of tropical soil microbial communities from Luquillo Experimental Forest, Puerto Rico - statanox.12C.anox.44.000.108 (v2)... | ecosystem: Environmental > Terrestrial >... | reverse complement strand
GTGCCGGCTTCGTGCACGGGCCGCGTTTTGCCGCGTTTGCGCCGTTGCGGACTTGCACCCTATATGTGGCATCTCGGTCCTTCGGAGCACGGCAGCGGCATGGTCTATTCGAGCGACAGCATGATGGCGACGCGCCCCATCCTCTCCGGCGCCATTGCGGTGGCGGTGGTGGGTGCTGCCACCATCCTGACGGCATGGTTCTTCCAGTACGGGCTCGGCTTCAATCCGTGTCCGCTTTGTCTGGAGCAGCGCTATCCCTATTACTTTGCGGTGCCGCTTGCGGTGCTGGTGATGCTCGGCGACAGCGCCGGCGCCTCGCGCAAGGTGCTCATCGCCGCAATGGCGGCGATCGCCGCGGGCATGCTCTGGAACGCGGGGCTCGGCGTCTATCATGCCGGCGTCGAATGGAAATGGTGGCCGGGTCCGCAGGAATGCTCGGGCGCGCTCGGCGATCTGGGCTCGGCCGGCAACCTCGCCGAGAAGCTCAATTCCGTACGTGTGGTGCGCTGCGATGAAGCGGCCTGGCGCTTCCTTGGGCTTTCGCTCGCCGGCTACAACGCGCTGATCTCGGCCGTGCTCGCGGTCATCGCGGGGTGGTCGGCGGTCACGGAATGGAGTGGCCGAGAAGAGTAGTAAAATAAATAATATACAACTTTTAGTTGGTAATTTTGCGAATTAAAAAGGGAATCCAGTTGAGCGCCGGAAGCCGCTGCTACGGCTTCCTTTTTAGCGCATCAGCCGCCTGCCGCGCGGTTAACTTAGCCGCCCTTGTGGGCCGCTAGCAGCCTGCCCATGTAGCCAAACGCTTCCGGTGAGCCGTGCGCCATGCGCTCGATGGCGGCAAGCACGTCGGGCGCGCTCACCGGGCTGATGTCGATGCCAAGCTTCTCGGCCTCGGCAAGGAATGCGGGATCCCGGTGCGCGGCGAGAAAGGCCGACCGCAGCGCCTGCGCGCGCTCCTGCGGCACGCCGGGCGGGGCCGCGAACGGCCGCGCCATGTGCAGGAGCGGCGCTTCCGCGAGCTCGATCAGCGCACGCGCGGCGCTGTCGGTTGCAAGCTCACGCGCGGTCGGCACATCGCCGAGCTGCGGATGCCGTGTGGGGCGTGCGAACTGCAGGAGGATGCGAAAGCCGCTTGCCGTATCGAGCCAGCGCGGCTTGCTGGACTTGACGTAGGAGAAGTCGAACATGCGCCCGTCCACCTCGCCGCGCTCGAGCGCGAGGCAGATCGAGGGCGTGTCGGGATAGCCAAGCACCTGCCTGATGTTGAGGCCAAGCGCATCGCGCAGGATTTTTGGAACGTCGCCGTCGCGCGCGCCTTCTCCCGTGCCGGCCAGCACGAGCGGGGGACCGTCGCCGCGGCGCGCCTCCGCGACCGAGCGCGCCGGCGCGCCGGGGCGCACCAGCAGAACATAGGCGTCGTCCGCGAAGCTCGACGATGAGCCGATCCAGGTGAAGCCGCGCGGATCGAACTGCACGCTCGGATTGTTTGCGATGAGCCCGATGAGCGCAATGTCGCTTCCGAAAAGGCCGAAGGTGGCGCCGTCGCGCGGCGCCACCGAGTAGAGATAATTGGCGGCGCGCATGCTGCCGGCGCCCGGCATGTTCTGCGCGACAATGGTCGGGTTGCCGGGAAGGTAGCGGCCGAGATGGCGCGCGAGCAGGCGCGCCGCCGTGTCATAGCCGCCGCCGGGGCCATAACCGATGATCAGATTGACCTGCCGGCCGCGGTAGAACTCCGCGACCGCGTCCTGCGCGAACGCGGATTTCGGCAGCAGCGCGCCGGCGCAGCAGAGCGCCAGGAGTAGCGCGGCGAAGCTTCGCCCGCGATCAGGCAGCCGCATTGCCGAACCGCCGGAGGTTCTCCTTCTGCTTCTCGCTGCGCGGCGGCAGCTTGAACAGCCGGGCGGCGGTGCCGCCGAGGATGTTGTGCCGGGCCTTCTCCGACAGGAAAGGCAGGTCCCAGATCCGGCTCGGCAGGTCGAAGTCCCAGTGCGGATAGTCGGAGGCGTAGAGCAGCTGGGTCTCCGCGTTGATCATCTCGAACGTGCATTCCAGCGCGCGCCTGCTCTCGGCCTCCACGGGCTGCGAGGCGTAGTACATGTCGCGCATGTAGTCGCTCGGCTTCTTCTTGAGCAGCGGATATTCCGAGCTGCGCAGCATGTATTCGTGGTCGAGGCGTTGCATGAGGAACGGGATCCAGGCGAGGCCGCCTTCGATCCAGATGACCGGCAGCGTGGGGAAGCGCTCGCCCAGCCCATTGGTCACCCAGTTGGTCGCATGCAGGATGTTGTAGAAGGGAAATCCGAGCCCGTGCACCGAGGCAAAGCGGTTGAGGCTCTTGAAGACCGGCTCGGTCGGGTTGATGGCGGAATGGAATGACAGCGCGAGACCCCGCTCCTCCAGCGCGCGGTAGATCTTCATGTGCGAGTTGTGGTGCACGGGCAGCGCGCGCACGCAGGTGATCATGAACCCGGTGACGTGCTTGCGCCCTCCGAAAACCTCGATCTGGCGCATCGCCGCGTCCGGATCGGAGATTGGCAGGGTCAGCATCGAATACAGCCGGCCCTCCGCCTGCGGCAGCGCCTTCTCCGTGAGCCAGCGATTGTAGGCCCAGCACAGCTCGACCTCCATCTGCGGATCCGGGTGCAGGCCGATCGCAAGCATCATGGTCGGGAACAGGCACGAATAGTCGACGCTCATCGCATCCATCCAGCGCTGCCCGAGCTCGACGTCGCGGGTTTTCTCGCGGCCGGTCTTCTCCGTCGCGCGCAGCGGATAGCGCGTGATCCGTCCGCCCATGTCCTGAAATCCGATCGCCGAGGTTGGGATGGGACTGCCGCGGCCCTTGCTGCGGCCGGCGAGCGTGAGCTGGCGCAGAACGTCGTTTTCCATGAAGGGAAGAAACTCGTCGAAGCACTCGTTCTCGTAATGATGCGCGTCGACGTCCACAATCAGCACGTCGTCGAGATTTCGCTCGCGCGCCTGCCTGCGCGCGTGCGCCAGCAGGCGGCCAGTGTTGAGCTCCTCGACCGCCACGCGGCGGCCGCGATCGGCGATGAGGTCCATGAGCTTCCTCCCGTGTTGCCGATGATTGTAGGGGCGGGTTTCAAACCCGCCCTGTCGCACCATACGCTTAATTGGACGAGGGGCGGGTTATAAACCCGCCCCTGCAGAAAATCACCCATCCGTCGTTTGGTAGGGGCGGGTTTCGAAGCCGCCGCTTACGGATCAAGCTCGGTGTCCCAGTAGAGGTAGTCGAGCCAGCTGTGATGCAGATAATTGGGCGGAAACAGACGGCCGTTGCGGTGCAGATGCTGCACGCTCGGCTGGAACGGCATCTGCGACGGCCGCATGCCCGCCTCCACCGATGTCTTGTTGCCCTTCTTGAGATTGCATGACGAGCACGCGGCGATCACGTTGATCCAGGTCGTGTGCCCGCCGCGCGAGCGCGGCACCAGGTGATCGAAGGTGAGGTCGTCGCGCGAGCCGCAATACTGGCAGGAGAACTTGTCCCGCAGAAATACGTTGAACCGGGTAAAGGCCGGCTGCGTCGCAGGCTTCACGAAGGTCTTGAGCGAGACCACGCTGGGCAGCTTCATCTCCAGGCTTGGGCTGCGCACCGCGCGGTCGTATTGGGCGACGATGTTCACCCGCTCGAGGAAGACCGCCTTGATGGCGTCCTGCCAGGACCACAGCGACAGCGGATAGTAGCTCAGCGGCCGGAAGTCGGCATTGAGGACAAGCGCGGGAAAGCCGCTGGGTGAGACGTGCACGTTCAAGACCTGCTCCTCGACTCCTTTCCCCGCGACGCGTGACGGCCCCCAGTCTATAGGGCAGCGTGACAGGATTGTGAAGGCTGCTCCGAGGGTTAATCAGGCGCCGCGCACGCGGTCGATCACTGCGAGCGCGTCAGAAACGCCATCGCCGTGCCAGGCAATGTGCTGGTCGGGACGCATCAGCACGAGGGCGCTGCGATAGAGCTCCGCGCGCGGCTCAAGCTGCACGACCTTGAGTGGAACGCCGCGCGCGGCAGCCGCGCTCGCCAGCGCTGGCGCGCCGTCTCGAGCGCCGAAATCAAGCAAGGTGAATCCCTTCCCGAACCTGTCATAAAGCGCGCGGCCCGGCGTCAGCCAGAAATGCGGCGCGCGCGCGCCGGGACGATCGAGCGGCGTGTAGCTGTCCCAGCGGTCGGGAGGCGCGGCGCTGTCGTCGGGCCAGATCACCGGCGAAGCCTCATAGCGCTCGCCGAGCTGGATGCCGACGGTAAGATATTGCGGGCGATCCTCCTCCATGATGCGCGCGCCGAACGCCTGCCGGAAAGCCTGCGCCTGCATGCCGTCCGCCTCGAAATCCGGCGGCACCGTCCAGCCGTCCATGACGTGCGTGCACCGCACGCCGAGCTGCACGTTGCGCACCCCCACGGGACGGCGCTCGATCTCGTAGCTCTCGATCAGCCGCGCTCCCGCCCAGCCTTGGTGCACGGCGGCAATCTTCCAGCACAGATTCATGACATCGCCGATGCCGGTGTTCATGCCGAGCCCGCCGAGCGGCGTGAACAGGTGCGCGGCATCGCCGGCGAGGAAAACGCCGCCGCGCTGATAGTGCTCGGCGATGAGCGCGAGTCCGCCGGTCCACGGCCCGCCGGAAATGATCTCGAAATCGACATCGGCACCGATCATCGCCGCGATCACGGCCCTGCCGTCGACCGCGCGCCAGTCGGTCGCGGGCGGCACCTGATAATGCACCACCCAGGTCTCGCGCCCGTCCTGGGAATACATCATGCCGCGCATCTGCGGATTGATGATCCACGTCATGTGGGTCGGCGGCCGCGTGCTGGCCGCGAGCAGTCCGGGAGAGCGGATGAAGAAGGACAGCATGGTGCCGCCCATGAACGCGCGCGGCCTGCTTCCGTCCTCGCCGATCATGGAAAAGCCGAGCGCGTGCCGCACCGTGCTGGCGGCTCCGTCGATGCCGAGCAGGAAGCGCGTCGTGATGCTGTGAATTTTTCCGCTGCGCAGATCCTCGACTTCGGCAACGAGATGGTCGGCCTGCGCGGCAAAGGAGTTGAGCCGGGAGCCGAAACGAATCTGCGAAGACACGCGCTGCGCGCAGCCCAGCAGGAGGCGCTCGAGCACCATCTGCGACACGTTGTTCGGCAGCTCCGGCGTCGGCCAATCCGAATAGGGCCGCGGCAGGCGGCCGAACTCATGGCCGCAGAACCGCGTCACATAGGCCGAGGCGCGCGCGACGTGCGCCGGCAGCCCCTCGGCGCGCAGCTCATCGGCAATGCCCAGACGGCGGAAATGCTCCATCGAGCGCGCGTTGGTGTTGTTGCATTTGGGATGCTGCGCGGTCTCGATCCGGTCATTGACCAGGATGGCCGGCACCGCGCGCCAGGCAAGCTCGATTGCCGCCGCCAGGCCGACGGGACCGCCGCCGACGATCAGCGCAAACGTCTCGGCGTTCATCTGCGCTGCTTAACCGATGGCCGCAACCATCGCACCATCACTTATCGCGCGACCGCGAAGCGGCGCGCCAGAAATTCGCCGCCGTGACGCAGCCCTTCCTGGTCGATGCCGTGGCCGATGCCCTGTGAGAGATGCCACTCGACCAGGATGCCAAGCGAGGCGAGCCCATTCCTGGCATGGGCGAGCGCCTGTGGCGGGATGAGATCGTCCTGATCGCCATGCACCAACAAAACCGGCGGACGCGACTTGATCTCGGCCGCGAGCTTTTCCGCGGTGGCGTCGGAGGGCACTGCCAGCAACCCGGAATAGCCGATAATGGCGAAGGGCGCGCTGGCGCGCCGCAGTCCCACATGCAGCGCCATCATGGTGCCCTGGCTGAATCCAACCAGCGCCAGCGACGATGCCGGCAGATTGCGGCGCTTGAGCTCGGCATCGAGAAAGGCCTCGAGTCCGGGCGCCGCCTTCCGGCAGCCGAGCCAGCGCTCGTTGGGATCGCGGAAGGTGAGCGGAAACCACTGTCTGCCGACCGGCGCCTGCCCGCACGGCTCCGGCGCGTGCGGCGACACGAACGCGGCCTGCGGCAGAAGCCCCTGCCAGGCGCGGCCGATATCGATGAGGTCGTTGCCGTCGGCGCCGTAGCCGTGCAGGAACACCACCAGCGCGCGGGCGGGTCCGGACCGTGGCTCAAGGCGCGGCCCGTCGAGCTCAGCGGCCATTGGCGGCTCCCTTGCGATTTCCCCCGAGCGGCGTGCCGTCGCGCCCCTTGATGGTGCGATAGTATTTCCACAGGACGTGCGCCGCGACCCCGCGCCACGGCCGCCACTGCTCGGCGAGATTGATCATGTCCTTGCCGGTCGGCCGCTGCGCGAGGCCGAACGCGAGCCGCGCCGCCTCCTGCAAGGCGAGATCGCCGGCGGGCCAGGCGTCGGCATGTCCAAGGCAGAACAGGAGATAGATGTCGGCGGTCCATGGTCCGATCCCGTGCAGCGCGGTGAGCGCTGCGTGCGCGGCATCCGCGTCCATGCCAGCAAGCGCATCGAGATCGATTGCACCCTTGGCGATCGCGTTGCCGATAGCCTTCAGAGTCTTGATCTTCGGCCTGGAAAGCCCAATGCGCGCGAGCTTGGCCGCGCGCGCGCGGCGAACCGCATCATGGTCGAACGGATTGAACGCGCCGACAAGACGTCCCCAGATCGCGGTTGCGCTTGCGGTCGAGAGCTGTTGCGCGCAGATGATGGCGCACAGGCCCGAGAATCCCGCGGGCCGCCGCCGCAGCGCCGGAGCTCCAGCAACGGCGATGAGCTTTGCCAGCCGCGGATCGGCTTCTGCCAGGACGGCAAGCGCGGCGGCGAGATCGGCGTCGTTGCGAAGAAAGCGCGCGGGAACCGTTGTCATTTGTCATTGCCGGCCCTGACCAAAGGCTTGACCCGGCAATCCATCATTTGTCGGAGTCGTTTTGAGAAGAAGATGGTACCCGGTCAAGCCCGGCTATGACGAGCGATGTGCACATGTCGGCTCCGGTTTTCCGCTTCGCGCCCAGCCCGAACGGCTACCTCCATCTCGGTCATGCGCTCTCCGCGCTCATCAATTTCGACATGGCGCGCGCCGCTGGCGGCCGCTTCCTGTTGCGCATGGAGGACATCGATCGAGCGCGCTGCCGCGCGGAGTATGCGCAGGCCATTTGCGAGGACCTCGCGTGGCTCGGGATTGCCTGGGAGGAGCCGGTCCGGCGGCAGAGTGAGCATTTCAACGACTACCGCGCGGCGCTCGCACGCCTCGATTCGCTGGGACTCATCTTTCCAAGCTTCGAAACGCGCAGCGAGATCGCGCGCCTTGTCGCGCACAGGGACGCGCAGGCGCCATGGCCGCGCGATCCCGACGGCTCGCCGCTTTATCCCGGCGACGCGCGCTCGCTCCGGGTCGATGAGCGCAAGGCAAGGCTGCGATCGGGCAAATCCTATGCGCTGCGCCTCGACATGACGGCTGCGGTGGCGCGAGCCGGGCCGCTCACTTTTATCGAGACCGGCGCGGGACCACGTAGCGAGAGCGGTGTGGTTGCGGCGCCACCGCAAATGTGGGGCGACGTGGTGCTTGCCCGCAAGGAGGTGCCCACAAGCTACCACCTATCCGTGGTGATCGACGATGCACTGCAGGGCATAACCCACGTCGTGCGCGGCCGGGACCTGTTCTGGGCGACCGGCGTCCACCGGCTGCTGCAGGCGCTGCTGGGCCTTTCCTCGCCCATCTACCATCATCACCGGCTGGTGCTCGACGATGCCGGCGAGAAGCTCTCGAAATCGACGCAGGCCACTTCCTTGCGGGCACTGCGGGCTGCCGGCGCCGCGCCCGTGGACGTCCGCAGGCTGGTCGGGCTTGCTCCGGACTTGTAGCGGCGAGGCACTGCGCGTCGCAGACGCGCGCTGATGCGCTAATGCCTCGCCCGACCGGACACGGCTACGCCCTGAGGCTGTCCGGCACCTTGCCGCCGCTCTCGGCGAGCTTGGTCATCACCTGCTTGTGCAGCCACACGTTCATTTCCGCCGAGCCGTCGAGCGCGCCGGTATAGCCGAGCTCTTTCGCGAGCTCCTTGCGGGCGTTCAGACTGCTGTCGAGGTTGAGCAGCTTCATAAGGTCGACGATTGATCTCTGCCAGTCGAATTTTTCCTTCTGCCCCGCAGCGACCTTCGAAATCATGGCTTCGACTTCGGGTATCGTGATCGGTTTCCCTGTGCCTGGTGCAGCACTGCCGGTGGTGGCGGTCGGCGCAGCGGACGACCCTGGAGCAGCCCCCGGACTCTTGGGCGCGCCCGGCGCAAGGGAGCCGGTGGCCGTGCCCGGCGCGACCGAGCGATGTCCGAAAATTGCAGAGGCGATCTTTCCAAAAATGCTCATGGCTCTCTCCCGTCTTTTATTTCCTGCGAATTGCGATTACAGCTCTCAGGTGACGGCAGCATGAACATGTGGTACCGCGCTGGCAAGGGGCCCCTTCGCGCCTGCATCTGCTGCGCATCCATCGCATGTCTCTCATGCGTTCGTCATTCGGCAGACGACCGGACGGTGATCGTTGCGCTGGAGTCTTATCTGCTTCCGGCGCACAATTGCTCCCATCATGGGACCGCCGGTCCCGTACCGTGGTACCGACGGACGCAAGGGAGCGTGTATCATGCCGAATCTCTACGAGCTTCTGGACGATGCGCACGACGGTGAATCGCTGACTGCACTCGGGCGCGAGTTCGGGTTGACACCGGAGCAAACGGAGACCGCGGTGGCGGGGCTGCTTCCCGCCATCTCGACGGGATTGAAGCAATCGACTGCGACACCGGACGGCCTCGGCAACCTGTTCGCCATGATGGCGCAGCAGCAGGACCTCCACGCCTTGTATGATGACGCCGGGACCGCGCTTGGCGCGAAGGGACTCGCCGCCGGCAACGATGCCCTCTCCGTGATCTTCGGCTCGCCCGATGTGAGCCAGGCGGTCGTCGATCAGGCGCAGAGGTTCTCGGGCGTGAGCTCGAGCATCCTGAAGAAGATGCTGCCGGTGCTGGCCGGGATCATCATCTCCGGACTCATGCGAAGCGGCAAGGCCGCGGCGCCCGAGGCGCCGGCCCCGTCCGGCGGCGGCGGGGGAGGCGGCGCTCTCGGCGACATCCTGGGTCAGATATTCGGACGTGGAATGCCGGGATCGCCGGGCGCGCCTCCAAGCCCTGCTCCGAAGATTCCTTCTTCTCCCGTTCCGGCGCCCTCCGCTCCGAGCGAGGCGGGCGACCAGACATCTCCCGAAGGCGATCTCCTCGGCTACGTTCTGCGCGAACTTGAGAAAGGAATCCGCGAGGGTCGCATCAAGCCGGTGGTCATTGGCGGGGGGCCCATCCAGATACCCATGCCGGGCGGGCAGGGGGCACCGATGCCCTCCGGACCGGATGCTCCGCAGATGCCGGGCCAAGTGCCGGGGCAGGTGCCGGGCGGCGACATCTTCGGTCAGATCCTGCGCGATGTGCTGGGAGGAGCCATCGGGGGTGGCGGCGGCGTCCAGATGCCGCAGGGGCGCCAAGCGCCATCGCCGCCGATGAAGGACCTGTCGGATCTGTCGAAGCAGCTTAACCGGATGGGCGGCGCGGGCGCCGCGCTGTTCGGAGACCAGTTCGAGCATGGCCAGGATGTCGAGCAGGACCATCTCGATAATATTCAAGGCGTCTTCGACCGGTTCTTCGGCGCACCGCGGCGCTGAGAAGCGCCGCGACATCAGAGCACTATTTCAAGTTCGAGTGACAATGGGAGTCATCCGATGAGCTTCGCCTTGCGCAATCCTCGCCTCGCCCGCATCCTGCCGCTGACCGTGCTCCTCGGCCTGCTGCTGTCGGGCTGCGGCATCAACACCATCCCCACGCTTGACGAGAACGCCAAGGCGAAATGGTCGGATGTGCAGAACCAGTACCAGCGGCGCGCCGACCTGATCCCCAACCTGGTGGAGACGGTGAAGGGCTATGCCGCGCAGGAGCGCCAGGTGCTCACCGAGGTGACGGAGGCGCGCGCCAAGGTCAGCCAGATCAAGGTCGATGCCTCGACCATCACCGATCCGGCGAAGTTCAAGGAGTTCCAGGATGCGCAGAGCGCGCTCACCGGCGCGCTCGGGCGGCTGCTGGTCACGGTCGAGCGCTATCCCGACCTCAAGTCGAACCAGAATTTCCTCGCGCTGCAATCGCAGCTGGAAGGCACCGAGAACCGCATCTCGGTCGCGCGGCGCGACTACATCGAGGGGGTGCGTGCCTACAACACCGAGCTCAAGACGTATCCCGGCATCCTGTGGGCATCGACGCTCTACCGGAGCTACAAGCCGATGGAGACATTCACCGTCGCGGAGGATCTGCAAAAAGCGCCCACGGTAAAATTCTGACGCTTCGGTGCGCTCGGGTGGTCTAGTGTCCCGGTTCCGACGTTTGTATCGCTTTGCAGCACGCGCGTTTACAAATGTCGGAACCAAAGGGACACTAGCAAGCATATGGTTCTAGTGTGGCTTTGGATTTGACGTTCCTACGAATGACTCGCGGAAATGCTTGTAGGAACGCCAAATCCGCCACACTAGCCGTGCTTTCCTGTCCGCGTGCGCGGTGGGCGTGCGCGATCCTGGGACTGCTCGTGTCTCTGGTCGCAGGCGCAGCCTGGGCGCTCACCTTCCCTGAACTCACCGGCCGCGTCGTCGACGACGCCGGAATTCTCGATCCTGCGACCAAGGCCACGCTCGAGCGCAAGCTCGCCGAGTTCGAGACCAAGACCACGGGACAGCTCGTTGTCGTCACCCTCAAGTCGCTGCAAGGCACTTCGATCGAGGATTACGGCTACCAGCTCGGGCGCCACTGGGGGATTGGACAGAAGGAAAAGAACACCGGCGCGCTGCTGATCGTTGCGCCGAACGAGCGCAAGGTGCGCATCGAGGTCGGCTACGGGCTCGAAGGCACGCTCACCGACGCGGTCTCGCGGCTCATTATCGAAAACTCCATTCTTCCGCGCTTCCGGGTCAATGATTTTGCGGGCGGCATCACGCGCGGCGTCGATGATATCATCCAGGCGGTATCCGTCGATTCCGAGGAATGGAAGTCGCGTGCCCGGCAGCGTCCTGACGACGAGCCCGACCTCGCCGATGTGCTCACTCTTCTATTCTTCTTGGTGATCTTCATCATCATCGTGAGCAGCATTGCGCGCCGCGGCCGCGAGCAGATGCGAGCCGATCCGCGCGGGGGCGCGCGCCGGCGCGGCGGGCCGATCATCGTGCCGATGCCGGGCCCGTGGGGCGGCTCCGGCTCCTGGTGGGACTCCGGCGGCGGCTTTTCCGGCGGGGGCGGCGGTGGTTTCTCCGGCGGTGGCGGGTCCTTCGGCGGCGGTGGCGCTTCGGGGAGCTGGTAAGGCGATGATCTCACAAGCCGACAACCAGCGCATCGCCGCCGCCATCCGCGCGGCCGAGGTGAAGACCTCAGGGGAGATCTACTGCGTCATCGCGCATGCCTGCGGCGGCTATCACCTCGTCCCGATCGCGTGGGCGGCGCTAATCGCATTTGCCGTGCCCTGGCCGTTGATTCAATTCACGAGGTGGCCCGCCGGCCTCATCTATCTCGTCCAGCTCGCCACGTTCATCGCGGTGGCGCTGCTGCTGTCGCTGCCGATGATCCGCTTTCGCATCGTGCCCAAACGCAGGCTGCATGGGCGCGCGCACGTGGTGGCGATGCAGCAGTTCCTGGCGCAGGGCATCCACCTCACGGAGAAGCGTACCGGGGTGCTGATATTCGCGTCCGCCGCCGAGCGCTACGCCGAGATCGTCGCCGACAGCGGGATCAATGCCAAGGTGGCGCCCGACGCCTGGGCGGGCGCCGTTGCCGCCTTGGTCGGAGCAATCAAGACGGGCCGCCCGGGCGACGGTTTCGTGGCTGCGATTGAGCTGTGCGGGGCGGAGCTCGCCCGCAACTTCCCCCCTGGCGACCTCAACCCGAATGAGCTGCCCGACCGGGTGGTGGAAATTTGAGCGACGGCGCTTCGGGCACAAGCGGTGGTCACCGCTGTCGAGCCAAAAATACGATGTGGGTGTCGAGAGCGTCGATCAACGCTCGATCTCAAACCGGGATGGTCTGGCGTTGAGTTTCGGAGTGTAACCGGACATCCCCGGACTTGGGAAATCTCGCGTTAATGACTCGGACAAGACACAGTTGCTACATTGATTTTGTCGATAACAGACTACATCGCGCTGATTATTCGGAGAAATTGTCGTGAAGGTCGTATCGTTTAGTCACCAAGGCAAGCCTGGTGTCGGTGTCGTTGTCGGTGCCACGGGCATCGTTTCCTTGTCGAAGGCTGCGCCTGCCTTGCCCGATGATCTGCGCAAGATTTTGCGGATCGACCCGACACTTGCGACCGTGCGCGCAGCAACGGTCGGAAAATCCCCGGATATTTCGCTCGACGAGATTGAGTTTGATCCAGTTATCCGTGAACCACACGCAACCTGGGCGCTCGCGCTGAATTACAAGCTTCATCTCGAAGAAACCGGACTGACAACCTCGCCGATCTATCCGCAAATCTTCCTACGCATGCCGATTTGCCAGGTCGGGCACAAGCGGCCGCTATGGGCGCCCAGCCGGAAAATTGCTGAGGCTTATGATTACGAAGGCGAACTCGCCGTCATCATTGGTAAGCCTGGGCGCTTCATCAAACGGGAGGAGGCGTTTGCGCACGTCGCGGGCTACTCTTGCTATAATGAAGGCTCGGTGCGCGAATACCAGGGTCACAACCGCCAATTTGGCTTGGGAAAGAATTTTGAACGCTCTGGTGGTTTCGGACCGTGGCTAGTGACCCCGGACGAGTTTGGTAATCCAGCCGATCATACCCTAATCACGCGGCTGAATGGCGTCGAGCGCCAACATGCCAAGATCTCGGGGATGCTGTTCGATGTCCCGCGACTCATCGAATATCTGTCCGAAGGCTACACGCTGCAGCCCGGCGATGTGATCGTCACCGGCTCACCTGGCGCGCTGCCATTGAGGCCAGGTGAGAAACCCGAGAAGCCGGTTGGAAAAGTCATCGTTGCTGGTCAGCTCCACCTACGTGCCGGCGATGTATGCGAGGTCGCGATCGACGGGCTGGGTGTGCTATCGAACCCAGTGATCGAGGATCCAACGCCGACGCGGTAGCGACCACAGGGCTAACAAAGCCGGATGCAGGGTTATGTCCGCAGCCGGCCTAAGCCGACATAAGCCCAAAATAGGCGGCTTCTCGTTAGACCCATAGAGTGGTCACCCCACCGGCCAAATCACATTTTGTTCGATCGCGGTTTCAACTCGCTTTGATGCGACACATTACTTAGTATTGGCGTTACATGTGGGGGGACCTAATAGCTGCTGGAGAGCTCAATGACCAGCACGGATGCCACCGCTGATTTCGAACGCAAGCTGTCAACTATCCTCTCGGCTGATGTGGCGGGATACAGCCGCTTGATGGCCGAAGACGAGGAACAGACGCTGCGAACTTTTCGCGGACACAAGGAGGTGTTCGAGAGGCTTGTTAGCTTGCACCGGGGCCGAGTCTTCAATACCGCCGGAGACGCCATTCTGGCAGAGTTCAGTAGTGCTGTTGAAGCGGTGCGGTGCGCGACGGAGATTCAGGCCGCATTGCGTACTCGCAACGATCAATTACCGGAGAACCGGCAAGTCCATTTTCGGATTGGTGTCAACCTTGGCGATGTCATGGTGCAGGGGTCTGACTTGCTGGGAGACGGCGTAAACGTTGCTGCACGGTTGCAGTTGGCGGCGGAACCGGGCGGTATCTGCGTTTCTGGCAGCATCTTTGACCAAATCCGGAACAAGCTGTCTCTGTCGTTCAAAGAGCTCGGCGAACTAAATTTCAAGAACATCCCCCAGGCGATTCGAGTTTTTTCAATTGCTGAGGCCGATGGGCTTGATCTGCTGCCATTTTCCCGTGGCAAAGGCAGTGGAGACAGCGGCAGTCTTGCAAAATGGCTTGCTGCCGGAGCTGTGCTTCTTCTCGCCCTCGGCGGGGTCGGCATATGGGCATATTCCGAGCACCAGCACACCCAGGCCGAACTTGCGCGCGAGGCCCGATTGGCGACGGAGAGACTCGCGGCAGAGGAAGCGCGTCGGCACGCCGACACTGAGCAGCAGATGGCTGAAGCGGTGCGAGTTAAAACTGAGCCGTCACGGACTGAGAAACCGGCGGATCGTCTCGTTTCATCAGAGCCTACGAGACCGGAGGCCACTCAGCCGCTCGCTATTGCTCGGTCTGGGACAAATCAACCGCCCGCGGCCGTTGCAAGCGAATATGATGGAATCTATGGCGGACGAGTTTGTTACGGCCCGAGTCAGTACGATCCCGCTCGCTGTTACCGGGCGCAGGCTGCCGTCCAGCACGGAAAGGTATCAGGCCAATGGCCCGGACGCGATCAGGGGGTAACGATGTATCTGGCCGGCGATATTTCACCGTCGGGCGAGGTTGTAATCCACATGCACGGCGAAAAGAGCGACGGATCACGTCTAGCGGTAGGTGATCTCGTGGGCACGCTGCGCGAAGGACGGATCGATGCTGCGGGAAGCTTTATGAACGGCCGAACCATCACACTCAACTGGAATCGAAATTGAGATGCCCGTCTTAAAAGACGAGTTGTATTTGCCCAAATTCAAATCCAGCAATGTGCGGGGTGCTGGCGCTCCGACTCGCCGTGTAACGTTTTATCGGCTGAGGTGGTAGGCCTCAACGTGCCGCCAAGTCCCCCCTGTTTGCTGCACTGCATATGTCCGCTGCTGGCAGATATTGTTGCAAAAATCCCAAATCGCCAGGAGCTAATTTTTCTGCTGTTAAAAAATCCACTAACGACCGCTGATTCGTGTGCCCTCAATCGCGTTACCGAGGTCGTCAGTCAGTTTATCGTGAGGCGATGAGATCCCCCCCACATCTTTAACACGAAAATCGCGTGTACAGCAAAAATAAATTGATGACGAGTACAAAAGGACTTTTGCAACGAAATCGGCACACAGCGGCGGTAAACCAAGGAGCGTTATGTCCGCAGATGGCCGGAGCTGACATAAGCCCGAAAATGGCTAATTCCCGCTTTGCTGACGGCATCGAACATCGGGACCGCTCTCGCTGGCACAAGCCAAAGCCCCTCGGAGCCAATGTCAAGGCACGCGAAACGGTACGCGGCAATGTTGGCGTCCGCTCAACGTGGCTTCCTTCTTTTGCCGCGAAGGGGCATGCGACCGCCGGGGACGAATGTGTAAGTCAGACTGGAGCCGAAGTTGGTTCGGCCTATCGATCGAAAAACGCGATTTTTGTGATCCCCATCACATCGCAGGGAGACGAAGGCAGGCAATCTACCGGCCATGGGGGGGGCAGCCAATGCGAGCGACAGGGAGAGCTGCTATGGCGAACAATTCCAGTGCTGTTCCGACCAAAACAGTCGGCCAGGCCGGGCTCGCAGCCCTAGTCTTAGCTGCTGCGCTGGCAGTCGCCCCAGCCGCTGCCGAGCCGGCTGCTGCGCTGATCGAGAGCCTAACCAGCAATTTTCAACGCGTGGAATTGATGGATTATGCCCACGCCGGGCAAGTCATTCGGCTCAGTCCTGGTCAAACCATGGTGCTGAGCTACGGAGCTTCCTGCGTGCGGGAAACCATAACGGGCGGTACCGTCACCATCGGGACGGAGCAAAGCGAAGTGCGATCCGGAGAGGTTAGAAGAACCCTAGCGCAGTGCGGCAAAGCCGAGCGGAGAAGCGAGGCCCTCGCGATCGCCGGCAGAACCTACCGGGGTGGAGTGCGCTGATACCTCGACCATGCCGCAAGCTGCGCGGCCGTGTTACCCGACAATGCCTATCCGGCGGAGGATTAGGAAATTCGCCTAACCACGAAGAGCTCCCAGCAGCCTGATGGCCAGTGCCATCTCCCGTCCGCTCTCAAGCCGGCGCTGCTGCAAGCACTGCCTGGGCTTACTACGGTTTCCCACGCTTCCACTCGGCCAGCCGGACGTGCACGCTTGCGGCGTCGGCTTACAGGACCGGCTCTAATTGCGGAGCGGAAGGGGACGAGTAGGGCGCCGCGCTGTGGTGCGTCATTCCGATTGTTCCGGACGCGGACCAGAAGATCGCAGTCAAGGCCAACATCGTGGCGGCGATCGCAAAACGAGTATTCTGGTGCATCGCATTTTCCCGATCGAATTGGGCTGATTCGATGTAGCGAGGTTACCGCGATAGGGCGGCGCCTGGGTGTGCGCTGGATCACACCTTGGACGTTTCCAATCCGGGACTGTGATCTAGCTCACACGCCCGGCCCTGGGCTGTCCGGCGGATTCCAGCGCATGTGCGGGGCTGCTGCATATTGACGACTGCGGTAAGGACATGCCGGGTGCTCTGCATTGACTGCGAGGCTGCTCCGCAGATGACGTGGAGGCCGGTAGGTGAAGACCGGCAGGGTGTCGGTGGTGCCTCGACTTGGGCCGCGATGCCGCATCAGCCTTTGATCCATTGACTCCTGCAATTCGTTCGACTCGCCCCGCGCTCACGTGCGGGGGCTTTTCCTTTTCGGCGCGGTTGTACGTGCGGAGGCCATCCGTGCGTCAGGCGGCCCCGACTGGGCGATGGATACAATCGGGGCGACCCTGACGACGTGTCATAGCTCCGTCCAAAGGGGGCTGCGGGGGAGAGATTGGGCGGGGCTGCGGGGCAGCGTATTTTTTCAATGATTCAGATCGATGACAGTGGGGTGAAAAATCGGCAATTGGTTTTGTCGTAATCCGTTCATGGATGCCCAATAAGCTCGGACGATCGCTTTGTTCCTTCCGCTATGGACAACTTCGGCCCCGCCTCGCGCGGGGCTTTTTGTTTGTCAATTTGCCAGTGCGTTGAGGGATTGAAACATGTCGCTGTGGGCTTCGCTCGCTCCCCCCGTCGGGCACATGGCTTTAAGGCTATGTCGGCTTCCGGATCAATCCGGCAGTAAGGTCGCCGCCCGCCTCGAGGGCTTATGCGTGCTGCTGACCCGATTCGGGCATAGGCCGCTCGGAATTTGTGCGGCGCACATTGTCGCACCGCTCACCAGTTTCGTTTGGCGCACTTTCCTGTTTTGATACCTGGATTGCCGGCCAAAGGATGTGGTCCTTGAGGCTTGGGGAGGGCTCCTTGAGACGACGCGATTTCATCCAAACGATTGGAAGCGTGGTGGCGTGGCCGTTCGCGGCTCGCGATCATTTGTGAAGGGGTTACGTACGCGCTCGACCCTGAAATGAGCGAGACTCAGGCACTGGCTTATTGGATGGGGCCTGACAAAGAGCCGTTCGTAGCCGAAGAAAATGGCGTCATCCTCGGCAGTACTACATTCGGCCAAATCAGGCTGGTGGGGGCGGCATGTGTGCAACTGCGGCTATATGACCCATACCGCAGCTACCGGGCGGGGAGTTGCACGGCGCATGTGCGAGCATTCGCTAGGGTACGCCCGATCCCGTGGTTATCGAGCGATGCAGTTCAACTTTGTGATCAATACGAATGAGCGCGCCGTGCGGTTGTGGCAGTCACTAGGGTTCGAGATCGTTGGGCTTGCCAGTCGCGTTCCAGCATCCAATCCACGGGTATGTCGACGCACTTGTTATGTACCGGCTTCTCTGAGCGAATTGATCCAGCCCTGATGGGTGTCAAGGCCGAGCATCAATCATAACAGCCCGTAATGACGTTGTGGGCTCGGTGCGCGACAAAGCTACTTGTTGGTGCACTTGCCTATTGTATAGGCGTGCTCCCGTCCCCTTGTTGGCTCGTATCCGGTAAATCTACCGCCCAATGTGGACTGTACTTCGCCGAACGTGCGGACACGAGAAACGGTAGGGGTAATGTTCTGGCAGGTCGTCGGCCGTCTGCGGATTGAGGGCGGTGAACACACTGATCAGCTCCATCCACTCGTCGTCGTTTAATACCTCTCCACTCGTTGAACGACGATTATTGGCCACGGTAGTTGTTAACGCACGCATGATCAACCTACGTTGCTTCTCACTAATTCGTACATTGTATTCGATCGCCATCGCGAATTCCCTCTCGTGAGGGTCTAAATCAGCTCGCGGCCAATTGCTGTGATGGTCATCACTTTTTTGCGGTTTTCTCCGCCGTCCCCTGTGCGCCATTGCAAGCAACGAAGCATCGGCAATCATCACGCGAACGAAAAAAGCCCCAGCCCGCGCCAGTGATGGGGTGGCTAAGCGCCCAATCTCCGGCCGACTGCCTCCATCGCGCTCGGGAAGCCCGCTGGGAGGCGGGCGCAGTCCGACATTGTCCATTCCAGCTTCTACCGGCCCGAGGCTATCGAAGTGCTACGCGAGCTTGCCTTTAGGGAGCCGGTGAAAAATCCGGATCTCGCCACGGACGGGATCAGACTTGCGCTCAGAAAGCGCGGATATCCGGTCAATGTCTGCACCCGGACGAAGCTCGTTTTGACCCACGCTGTGTAAAAACGCAAAAATTTGAGAAGGGGCGAGAACGAACTCTCTTACCTCCACCGAGATTCACCTCGGTTGCGAATTTTTCTGGGCCGCGGGCAATTTGGAAAAACATTGTTCTCTCGTCGTTGCGCAAAGCCGAGTTTTTACACGGCCTGGACCCTAAGCGTACGGCCGTTGTGCGACGCAAAAGCCGAGTGCTTTCCCTGTTGGCAGCAGCCAATACCAAGACGGTCGCAACGAGCAGCAGAGGCATTGCTGGATCATTGGCTCCTGCCCATGATACGTGGACGGTCGGAAAGTTGCGGTCGAGTATCGGCCGACCGAGTATCTCAAGGAGAACCCGATGAGCGGTTTTCAATGGAAGGCGACAAACTCCATCGGTGCCATCGTTAGCGTTGCACTTATGCTGCAAGATTTGGCAATTGCCCAGTCACAAACAACCACTACGCAAATTGATAAACCAAATCGAGTTTCGGTCGCATATGTTGCAACCAAAGATCTCGTTCTTCAGGAGTTCTACGGTCGCTTAAAGAACCAGCATGCCTTAGAAAAAATCCAGGAGATGCTAAGTCCGTTTCATCTACCCGAGGAGTTGACCATCAAGACAGCGGAATGTGGCGTGGTAAATTCCTTCTATCGGCGAGAAAATCTCAAGCCGATTGTTACCATATGCTATGAGTATTTAAGGCACATATTGGAATTGTC